>Ga0302326_10006783_pt1 | contig 25609 bp, 16 predicted proteins | sample Palsa_T0_3_FD_202264 | JGI IMG/M metagenome (GOLD analysis project Ga0302326, IMG submission 202264) | Peat permafrost microbial communities from Stordalen Mire near Abisko, Sweden - Palsa_T0_3 | ecosystem: Environmental > Terrestrial > Soil > Palsa > Peat permafrost | place: Sweden: Abisko... | reverse complement strand
GCAACCAGTCGCGCAACTGCCGTTGCCATAGACCAGCAAGACCCGGCCCCCCGCGGGCTGCCTCGGCGACAACCGTTTCATCCCCACCGCTTGCCCGGAGGGGTTCCTCCAGCGTTCGAGCTTTGCAGCCTTGGCAAGACTATCCACTTTTTCAGTCGCAAACACAGGCGGATGATAAATGAGACGCCGCTGGCACAAAGCGCATCCGACACAAGCTGTCAAAAAAAGCGCAACACAAATCAAGAGCGCCCGGCGAAATCGTTTTGCCATGGCCGCTCTGGAGTGTTCGGAGCATTGTCTCATGAAGGCAACCATAGCATGGGCCAAATTTCCTGCACAATGTCCATCCAGTGGATTTTCATTTGAATCTTGACCTCCAAGCGCGGATATGCTCCTTGGCCGGATGTCGAGTGCATCAAGAATTATGACCCAAAACCGATTTTCAATCATTCTCATTCTGGGGGCGCTTTCCACCATTAGCCCGTTTGCCATTGATATGTATTTGCCGGCGTTCCCCGAGATGGCCGCCGCGTTGCACACTTCCACCGCCAGAATCGCTCTGTCCCTTTCCAGCTACTTTGTTGGGCTTGCCGCCGGCCAGCTTTTTTACGGCCCGTTGCTGGACCGCTTCGGGCGTAAACTGCCGCTCTACGCGGGTTTGGTTTTGTTCATATCGGCGTCACTGCTTTGCCTGTTTTCGAGAACGGTGGAATGGCTGGTGGTCATGCGTTTTGTGCAGGCCTTGGGCGGATGCGCGGCCCAAGTCGCGGCCATGGCGATGGTGCGCGATTTCTTTCCGGTGCATGAAACGGCCAAAATCATTTCCTTGCTGATTTTAATTCTCGGAGTGTCGCCACTGCTGGCCCCGACCGTTGGCGGCCTGGTTGCGGTGCATCTGGGCTGGCAATGGGTGTTCATTATTCTGGCCTCGTTCGTGTTCCTGATGCTGGCGGTTTCGTACTGGTGGCTGCCAGAAGGACATCCGGCTGATCGCGACGTTTCGCTTCATCCTCTCCCCATTATGCGCAATTTCGTCTCGGTTTTGAAGGAGCCGCAATTCATTACTTATGCGCTCTCCGGCGCTTTTGCCTTTTCCGGGCTGCTGGTGTATGTGGCCGGTTCGCCCATTATTTTCATGGAAGTATTTCATGTCAGCGCCCATACATTCGGCGCTATTTTTGCGGGCTTGTCGGTTGGTTTCATCGGCAGCAACCAGATCAATGTCTTATTGTTGCGGAAATTTTCCAGCGAGCAGATTTTTCGCGGCGCGTTGTTGGTGGAGTGTCCCGTGGCCTTGTTGTTTTTGACAGGGACGATCGGCGGTTGGTTCGGCTTGGAAATAACGTTGGCGCTGCTTTTCATTTCATTGGCCAGCCTCGGTCTGGCCTACCCGAACGCCGCGGCGCTGGCGCTGGCGCCTTTTGACCGCAACATCGGCAGTGCCTCGGCCATGTTGGGGTTCCTGCAAATCGGCGTCTCCGGCCTTGCCTCCGCCAGCATTGGCATCTTTGATTCGCACCGCGTGCTGCCGGTGGCGCTCATCCTGGCCGCGACCTCATGGATCGGCCTGGCGATTTTGGTCGTCGGCAAAAGACGCATCCCAAGCCTGCGCTTCGTCGAAGAAAAAGGCGCCGCGCCGCTTGCGCATTAAGCGGCGGAATTGGATTTGAGCGACGCCATGTCGATCACGAACCTGTATTTGACATCCTGCTTGAGCAGGCGATCCCAGGCTTCGTTGATTTTCTGAATCGGGATCAACTCGATGTCGCACACAATGCCGTGGGCGGCGCAAAAATCGAGCATCTCCTGCGTTTCCGCAATTCCGCCGATGGCGGACCCGGCAAAGTTGCGGCGCGGCAGAAGAAGGTTAAAGACCGCGACGGGCAAGGGGTTTTCCGGCGCGCCCACCAGCGTGAGCGTTCCGTCCAGTTTCAGCAGGCTGAGGTAGGCGTTGATGTCGTGCTGCGCTGAAACTGCGTCAAGTATAAAATCAAAACTGCTCGTGTGTTTTTTCATCGCATCGGCGTCTTTCGAGATTACGACCTCGTGCGCCCCAAGCCGCAAGCCATCGGCGATCTTGCCGGGAGAGGTTGTAAACAAAACAACGCGCGCGCCAAAGGCCCGCGCGAATTTCACCGCCATGTGCCCCAGTCCGCCGAGTCCGACGATGCCAACCTTTTGATTGGGGCCGACCTTCCAATGCCGTAGCGGCGAATAAGTCGTGATGCCGGCGCACAGCAGCGGGGCGGTGGCGGCCAGATCAAGACCGGTGGGAACGCGCAGCACGAAGGCCTCATCCACGACAATGCTGGTGGAATATCCGCCCAGCGTCGGGCCGCCGAGGAACTTGTCCTCGCCATTGTAAGTAAACGTGGGGAAGGACAAGCAATACTGTTCGAGGCCGGCCTTGCAACTTGAACAGGTGCGGCAGGAATCCACCATGCAACCTACGGCGCTGAAATCGCCGGGCTTGAATTTGGTGACTTGGTGGCCAACGCGCGTGACGCGGCCGACAATTTCGTGGCCGGGGACGCATGGGTAAATGGTGTTGTGCCATTCATTGCGGGCCTGATGCAGGTCCGAGTGACAGACGCCGCAGAAAAGGATTTCCATTTCGACGTCGGTGGCGCCTGGTTCGCGTCGCGTGATCGCCAACGGAGCCAAGGCAGAGGCCGCGGATTGGGCGGCGAATGATTGCGCTTTAGTAGTCGTCATTTTGATATTATAAACATGAGCGGGCGAATTTCCACCGTCTAATTTCCCGGGCGTTGAAACGTGTAAAACACATAACCCATGCCCGCGCCAAAACCAAAACCGTAAATCAAACCCCAGCCGAGTTGCCCTCCTGAACCTTTCATCCAGCGCATAAATTCGCTACCGAGAAAATATCCCGCCGAATGCAAGCAGAAGAAAACGACGCACGCCACGGCGAGGCCGCGGTAATTTCCAAATCTCAGCGCTGTCATCGCCACAAAGGCAATGCTGCCCGCCAGCGACGCCGTCCATTCGCCTTTCCCGAAACCCAAGGTGAACCAGGCGACGCACCAGAGAACTGCATAGGCGACGAAGGCCGGGACGAATATACTGTAAAACCGAAAGAACGACCGTGGGCCGCGCACCAAACGATGCAACACACAACCGGATGCCCCCAGAAATACAAGCAGGCAGGCCACAAATAATCCCGCTTCTCCACTTTTCGCATGAAACCACTTTCCGGCCAAGGCCCAAACTGAAAAAGCGGCCATGCCCACGACCGCAAATCCGATGCCGCCCCGCAATATTACGGGCCAACATGATCCACTCTTTTCAGAAACGGAATCCGATGCAATTGATGGCGAAGATGAATTCACGATTGGGTTTGGATTTTACTTCGCCAAAACTTCCTCCGCAAGACTTTCATTGCCATCGTTGGGAGCCGGCTTTAGGCCGAGCGTGGCGCAAAGCAAATTGTAAATGTTTACGTTCTGCGTCGGCGGCAAAGTCACACCGTGCCGGAACGCGGGACCGTAGGCGATGAACGTTGCTCCCATCGATTCCAATTCGGGATCGAAACCGTGCGTGGCACTTTCAAAATTCCTGGTCGGATCAAGTTTTCGCCGGTTTATGTACCAGCCCTCGTCGGCGACCAAAACGACGGATGGGATGCGCGGATTGTCGGTGTAATGAAAGCGCGCGGGCATGTTTTCTCTGCGATAAACCTTGAAATGATTTTCTTTGCCGGCGAATTGCTCGTAAAGCGCATTGGTGTTGCCATCGAGCGGACGCAAACCCGCGATGGCGCCCGTGGTGTCCACTCGCACGGAATTCAAATCCACATAATCACTCAAGGCAATGATGCGGTTGGTGCTTAGGTCCGTCATGCCGTGATCGGAGACGATGATGACATTGGCAGCGTTGTCCAATTGCAACCGATGCAAACCATCCATCAAGCGTCCAATCGCCGCATCCTCTTGCGCCGCGGCTTGCGCCACTTGCGGCGATTCCACCCCGTGACGATGCGATTCCGTGTCCACTTCGTGAAAATAGAGTGTCAACAAACTGGGCCGTGGATTCGTTTGCGCCAGCCAGGCCAGTCCGGTATCCACGCAACTGTCGGGTGAAACTCTTCCATCATAGGGTTTCCATTCGGTTGGGCGCACGCCTTCAATCTCCGCCTCTGAACCAGGCCAGAACATGCAGTCGGCCGCGCGGCCCTGCTTAATTGCCGTCACCCAAATCGGCTCGCCGCCCCACCAACGGCCCTCTGTCGGAACGGGATTATTGGCGATGGTAAATTCCGCTTTGAAGTTCGGGTCGTACATCCTATTATTGACAATTCCGTGGTGCTCCGGCCAAAGCCCGGTGACAATCGTGTAATGATTCGGAAACGTGAGCGAGGGAAAGGCGGAGATCAATCGTCGCGCATGAACGCCTTCGGCGGCAAGCTGATTCAAATGCGGCGTTTGGGCTTTGAACTTTTGCAAATAGTCCCAGCGAAAACCGTCAAGCGAAACCAGGATCAAAATCCTGTCGCGCGGCGCGACGGCATTGGATTCCTCGGCGACGGCAGAAATCCCCTGCGCCAGAAGGCATAAACAAAGCAGCCAACTGCGAAAGCGCGTTTTCATGTTAGAGAATGGTGAAGGCCAGTTTCGCCCGGATGTCATCCGACGCCGCGCCCACCAAAATCTCATAATCCCCCGGCTCAACCACGTACTGTTTGCCGGCCGTGTCCCAATAACGCAATTCCTTCACCGGGACCGAAATGTCCACGTGCGCTGTTTGTTTGACTGCGACCGGCACGCGCTGAAAGCCACACAATGCCTCCAGCGGCTGCGCAACGGACGATTTGACGTGCCGGAAATAAACCTGCACCACTTCATCGCCGTCCCTCGCCCCGGCGTTGGCCACGTCCACTTTCACGTGGATTGTATCATTCTTATTGACTTGCGTTTTGTCCAGTTGCGCCGCGCCATATTTGAATTGCGTGTAGCTCAGGCCGTGTCCAAACGCGAATAACGGCTGGCCTTTGAAATACCGGTAAGTGCGATCGGCCATGGAATAATCCAGGAACGATGGCAGGTCCGTGGTCGCGCGGTAGAAAGTGACCGGAAGCCTGCCAGCCGGGTTGAACTCGCCGAACAGAATTTCCGCCACCGCCCGGCCTCCTTCCTGCCCCGGATACCAAGCCTGCACGATGGCCGAAAGATGCTCCGCTTCCCAGGGCATCGCCATCGCGCTGCCGCTGCAATTGACAAACACCAGCGGTTTGCCCGTCGCGCGCAAGGCTTGCAGGAACTGCGTTTGCACCGGCGGCAATTCAATGCGGGTGCGGTCCCCGTGGTCAAATCCCTCGAACGGCACGGTCATGAATTCACGTTCCAAGTCGGCGCAGATGCCGCCGACGTAAATAATGGCGTCCACCTTTTGCACCACCTCCGCCGCCTGGCGCCGGGCTGCTTCGTAGGCGGGCAGGTTGTTGTCGTCCACCCGCACCGCCAGCGGGCAGGCGACCATGGAGACAACTTCCACGTTCGTCCCCAAGAGAGTCCGCAGGCCCGCGACAAAAGTGACCGGATGCGACGGCACGCCTTCGTAATTGCCCAGCAGCGTGTTGGTGTAGGAGGCGTTGAACCCCATCACCGCGATCCTCCGAATTTTGGCGCGGTCCAGCGGCAGCAAACCGTCGTTCTTCAATAGCACCACCGATTCGCGTGCCATGCGTAACGCCAGTTCGTCGTGGGCGGGCGTGTCGTATTCCGTGGCCGCGATTTTCGCGTAAGGCACCAGAGCCGGAGGATCGAACATCCCAAGCCGGAACCGCGCTTCCAGCAGGCGTCCCACCGCCGTGTCCAGCTCACTTTCCTTGAGCAATTTGTCTCTCACCGCATCCGCCAGCCGCTGGTATTCCGTGCCGCAACAAAGGTCGCAGCCGGCTTTCACGGCGGTGGCGGCGGCGGCTTCGATCGTTGGCGAAAAGCGGTGGCCGTAAAAGAAATCCGAGATGGCGTCGCAATCCGACAACACATGCCCCTTGAAGCCCCATTGCTCCCGCAACAAAGTCCCCAAGAGCAGCGAGCTGGCGCAGCAGGGCGTGCCGTAAAGCCGGTTGTAAGCGCCCATGACCGCTCCGACGTGCCCTTCCGTGACAGCAGCCTCGAATTGCGGCAGATACATTTCGTGAAAATCCCGCTCCGAAGGCTCCGCATCGAAAGTGTGCCGCACAATTTCCGGTCCGCTATGCACCGCAAAATGTTTCGCGCAGGCCATGGCTTTGACGTATTTCGGATCATCGCCCTGCAAGCCCTGGATGTAGGCCACCGCCATTCTGCCCGTCAGAAACGGATCTTCCCCGTAAGTCTCCTGTCCCCGGCCCCAGCGAGGGTCGCGAAAGATATTGATGTTGGGCGACCAAAATGAAAGGCCTGTATAGTTGATGCTGTCGCCGTTGTGGGCATGTGTATATTCGCGGTTCTTGGCCCGCGCCTCCGTCGCAATGGCATCGGCCACCGTGTGCAACAAGACCGGATCAAAACTGGCCGCCAGGCCGATGGCCTGGGGAAAAACGGTGGCGATGCCATTGCGTCCCACACCGTGCAGGCATTCGTTCCAATAATCGTAAGCCGGGAGGCCGAGGCGAGCAATGGCGGGGGCGACATTGCAAATCTGCATCGCTTTTTCATCCAGCGTCATCCGTCCAACCAGATCGCGCACGCGCGTTTCCAGAGGTTGGGCCGGGTCCCTCCACAGAGGCGGCTTACCCGCGTCCGACTGATGCGCCGCCGCCGTCGTAAACCAAAGCATGAGGCCCAAGAGCGGAGCCACGAAAGCGCGGAGTGGGACCGCCGGCCGCATCTGGAGCCGCAAATCTGGTCTTGAACGCCCCCCGGCTCGGCTGGTGCCTCGCTCTACCGGGATGCTCGGTAGGGCGAGGCTCGAGCCGAGCCATCGGCCCTTAGCGCACAAAACCAGATTTGTACCCCGCATCTCATTGGGGCCGGTTCTTTGATTGCACAGACTCATTTTGGCCCACATTGTTCCTTTCCCAACGCGCAGTCAATCCGAGAGGCAAGGATTTCCTGATACAGGTGCGGACCAAAATCCAGCAGCCAAAATTTGCCGCTTCTGGGTATCCACCCTCGCGATTTCATCACATTCTTTCATTTTGAAAAAAACTTTCGCCAATTGGTGGGATTAGGTGGGATTAGGTCGGATTGAGGTCGGATCGCCGATTGCCAATTGTTGCTTCCATCCATTTCGCTTCCAGAGCATTTTCAACGTTCATGAGATGATTATATCATATCTCCCCAAAAACAAAAAACCTACGGTAGGTTTTCGAGCACGATTTTTTTTGGACGGGTCCGACTTATGCAAGTTCCTGACTATCAATGGTTATCAAGGCCAACAAATCCCCAAAAATAGAAAAAACGCAAAATAAAGTGTTTTTTTTCTTGCGCGAACCCCCTGTTTTCCTGCCAAAACGCCCAAAAAACCGCCTTTTTTTTGCTGTCAGTACGTTTTTTGAGAATGACCTTGGCCTCTTCGGGCTTGATGGCGAGCCATTTGTCATCCGTGTCCGTCCGCCGCCCTCTTCCGAAAATTTTGCAGTGGATTTTTTGGAGCGGGATTATACAATGCGCAATTATGGCAGAGAAAACGATTGGCCAAATCCCGCGGCCTGTGCGGGAACAATACCAAAAAGGAATGACCGCGTTTGAACGCAAGAACTTCGATTACGCGATCGCCATTTTTAATCAGGTCCTGGCCCAGGAGCCGGGCTTCTTTGAGTGCCGGCAGGCCCTGCGCGTTTGCCAGCATGGGAAATCCGGCGGCGGCAGCACCTTCTTCAGGAAAATGCTCAGCGGCGCGGGATCGTCCCCGCTGCTGGCCAAGGCGCAGATGCAAAAAGACCCGTTGGAGTCCATCAAAACGGCCGAGCAAATCCTCAATAACGATCCCAATAACGGCGCCGCCCATAAACTCCTGGCCGATGCGGCCCTGAACGCCGCCATGCCCAAAACCGCCGTGCTCTCCCTGGAAATCGTCACCAAAAACACGCCCAAGGACGAGGATGCGCAAAAGAGCCTGGCGCGCGCTTATTCCGCCGCCGGCCAGGGCGAAAAAGCGGAACAGATCATGTCCGAATTGATGCGGCTGCATCCGGGCGACCTCCGACTGGCCGACGAACTCAAGGACATCTCCGCCCGCAAGACCCTGTCCGAAGGCGGTTACGAGGCCCTGTCCAGCGGGGCTGGTTCCTATCGCGACATTCTCAAGGACAAGAGCAAGGCGGAAGCTCTGGAGCAGGAAAGCCGCCAGGTCAAGAGCGAAGACGTGGCGCAAAGGCAGATCGCCAAGCTGGAAGCGGAATTGGTGCAGCAGCCCAACGACTTGAAGAAGCTGCGCACAGTGGCCGAGCTTTACGTGCAGCAGAAGAGTTATGATCGCGCGCTGGAAACCTACAACCGGATCATCGAGAAAGAAGGAGCGGCCGATCCTTCGCTGCAAAAGGCGATTGCCGAAACGACGCTCAAGAAATACGAGGCGGCCATTGCGGCCTTAAACCCGCAGGCGCCGGATTACGCCGAAACATCCGCTCAACTCAAGGCCGAACGGGATAATTACGTGCTGACCGAGGCCAGGCAACGGGCCGAACGGTATCCCAACGATTTGACCATTCGTTTTGAACTGGCGGAGCTTCTTTTCAAATTGGGCAAGTTCAGGGAAGCCATGCCGGAATTCCAGAAGGCCACCACCAATCCGAACAGGCGCCTTGCGGCGATGTCCTATTTGGGCCAATGCTTCGCGGCCTTGGGCAGGTACGATATGGCCGCCGGACAGTTGCAAACCGCCCTGAAGGAAAAACCCGTCTTTGACGACGAAAAAAAGGAAATGAGTTACGCGCTGGCGGACGTGTTCGAGAAGATGGGCAAGCAGAAGGAAGCGGACGAATTGTACAAGGAAATCTACATGGTGGATATGGGTTTCAAGGATGTCATGGCCAAGGTGGAGGCGTCTTACAACCGGCTGCCGCCTTAAGGTGCTTTGAAAATGTCATTCCTTAATACAGTGGCTCGGCGGGAGCCTCGCCCTCCCAAGGGGTTTGCGGCAGGGCGAGGCTCCCGCCGAGCCATCTGGCGTTTTGGCCTGGGTTGCTTGGGAATGTCGTTGAACATGCTTCTCCAAGGCCAAGACGCCGGAACGGACACCAACTCAACCGCCTACAACGTGCGCGCGTTCGGCGCGGTCGGGGATGGAACACATCTGGACAGCCCGGCCATCAACGCCGCCATCGAAGCTTGCGCCAAGGCCGGCGGCGGCACGGTGTGGGTGCCGGCAGGGACATTCCTCAGCGGGAGCATCCATCTCAAGAGTCATATCGAACTTCATCTGGCGGCGGGCGCGGTCATTCTGGGCGCGCCGCAAGATCTGAAGGCTTACGATCCGGCGGAACCATTCGAGGGCAAGGCTTATCAGGACGAGGGTCACACCTATTTTCATAACAGCCTTATCTGGGGCGAGAACCTGACCAACGTCGCCATCACCGGCCAGGGCATGATCAATGGCGGCGCCATGATCAAAGGCGACAAACCGCTGAATTACGGCAACAAAGCCATCGTCCTCAAGAACTGCCGCTCGATTCTCATCCGCGATGTAACCATTTACCACGGCGGACATTTCGCCATCCTGACGACCGGCTGCGATAACCTGACCATAGACAATGTGACCATCGACACCAATCGGGACGGCATCGACCTGGATTGCTGCCGCAACACCGTCGTTTCCAATTGCCGGATCAATTCCCCGGCGGACGACGGGCTGTGCCCGAAAAGCACCTTCGCCTTGGGCCGGCGCGTGATCACGGAAAACATGACCATCGTGAATTGCCAGGTTTCCGGCTTCAACGAGGGCACCTTGCTCGATGGCACCATGGTTCCCAACAAACGGGGCACGGGCCGGATCAAGTTCGGCACCGAATCTTCCGGCGGCTTCCGCAACGTGACGGTGGCCAATTGCACCTTCCGCAATTGCCGCGGGCTGGCGCTGGAAGAAGTCGATGGCGGCATCATGGAAAACATCAGCATCGAGAACATTACCATGATGAACGTGATTGATTATCCCATTTACATCACGCTGGGCCGGCGCAACCGCACGCCCGACGCCACCACGGGGACGTTGCGCAATATCTCCATCGCCAACGTCCTCGCCACGGGGGTGGACAAGAAAAGCGGCATCCAAATCACGGGCCTTCCCGGCCATGATTTGGAAGGGGTGCGGCTGCAGAACATTCGCCTGGAATTTGCCGGCGCGGGCACAAAGGACGAAGCCGCCATCAACCCGCCCGAATTGGACACAGGCTACCCGGAGCCATCCAAGATCGGAACGATGCCCGCCTACGGACTTTTCGCCCGGCACGTCAAGGACCTCGAAATGGCGGACGTGCGCTTCACGTTTGATAAGGAAGACCTGCGCCCGGCCATGGTGTGCGACGATATCGAAGGGTTGGAGATTGACAACTTCCGCGCGCAACTGGGCGCGGGCGCGCCCGCGGCGGTGTGGACCGGCGTCAAAGGCATCGTCGTCCGCAACTCGCCCGAATTGGACGGAATCCAATCGAAATAAATTCTGTCAATATGAAATACGTGCCTGCGGACACCCGTTATGACCATCCCGGCTTTTACAGGCGTTGCGGACGCTGGGGGCTGAATCTGCCGATGGTTTCACTCGGTTTGTGGCATAATTTCGGGGGCGTCGATGACCTTGAAACCGGCCGCGACATGGTGCATCGCGCTTTCGACCTGGGCATAACGCACTTTGACCTGGCCAACAATTACGGGCCGCCTCCGGGTTCGGCCGAGGAAAATTTTGGCCGCATTTTGAAGCAGGATTTGCAGGGCTACCGCGACGAACTCATCATCTCCACCAAAGCCGGCTACCTGATGTGGCCCGGCCCTTATGGGGAGTGGGGTTCGCGCAAGTATTTGCTGGCCAGCCTGGACCAGAGCCTGCGGCGCCTGGGACTGGAGTATGTCGATATATTTTACTCGCACCGGCCCGACCCAAGGACGCCTCTGGAAGAAACCATGGGCGCGGTGGCGCACGCCGTCCGCTCGGGCAAGGCGCTCTACGCCGGCATTTCCAATTACAAAGCCGAGGAAGCGCAGACGGCCGCGCGGATGCTGCGCGAAATGGGCGCGCCCTGCCTGATTCATCAACCGCGCTACAGCATGTTTGACAGATGGGTGGAAGGCGGATTGCTGGCAACCCTGGCCGAGGAAGGCGTGGGCTGCATCGCATTCAGCCCGCTGGCGCAGGGATTGCTGACCGACAAATATTTGCAGTGCATTCCGGCGGGTTCGCGCGCTTCCAAGCCGCACGGCTTTTTGCGTCCGGCTCACGTGACGCCGGACAAACTGGCGCAAGTCTCGCGCCTGAACGAACTGGCCGGCGCGCGCGGCCAAACGCTGGCGCAATTGGCGCTGGCGTGGGTCTTGCGGCAACCGCAGATGACCTCCGTCCTGATTGGAGCCAGCAGCGTTGAGCAAATCGAAGAAAACGTCAAAACGCTGGAACATCCATCCATCAGCGATGGAGAATTGAAGGCGATTGAAGCGATCCTTGCGCCCGGCTGATTCAGCTTATTGCACCCAGGCCCGGTAGAAACGGGCGCCGGTGGAGGCGTTGGTGTCCGTCCATTGCAAGTTCTGACTGTTGCCGATCAGGTTGCTGGCGATGGTCGTCCAACTGCCGGCTGGCGAGGAGGAGGATTGCACTGCATAAATTTTATTGACTACCGAGGGCCATTGCAGGGTGAAATATCCCCCGGCCGGCAGGGCTGAAGTCGCAAATTTAAAGACCGACGCGGCTTCCAATGGATTGGTGCCGGCGATGTATTCATCCCAGTTGTTGGCGCCGTCGCCATCAGGGTCGGCGTTGGCGGCGGAAAGGATGTTGGAAACGGTGCCGAAATAAAGCAGCCGCCAGGTGTCGGGAATGCCGTCGTGCCAACTGGAGCCGGTGCGGTTGCCCACCGTGATCAAACCGTCCTGAATGGTGGGGTTAAAAAGCGCAAGGCCGTTGGGTGAGGCGGAGAAGTGATCGAAATGCACCAGGTAGGCGGAGTTGGTGGTGGCGTTGGGCGGCAGCGTGACAGTCAAGGTTCCGATGATGTTGGTCCCGCTCACGCCTGCATTGGAGGAATTCAGCCAGGCGGCGGCGAAATTGTTGGCGCCCTTGGAGCCGGATGTGTAAGGCGAACCAAGGTTGGTCACGGCGGAAAAACTGACGGTGTTGGTAATGGCTGGCGAGCCGTCCAACGGATCAATTTCCACATTGATCATCATGACGCGAATGGGATGGACGGCGTCAGCCGCCAAAACGCGGATGGGCACTTGGGCGGTCAGATTGCCGCCGGTTTGCACTTGGTCCGCCGCGACGGTGACATAACGCGGGATATTGAGGGAAGTTTTGCCCGGACCGGAAGGATTCAGACTGGTCGGCCCAGCCGTGGAAGGAACGGCCACGGCTTGCCGGACGCCGTTGGACCAATAACGGTCGTAGTTGGTCAAGCTAGGATCAAGCGAGCGTCTTAAGGTGACATACACATCGTCCACGTTCAACTGTCCGTCCCCGAACTCGATGGTGTTGATGGTTGTGTCGTTCGCATCGTAAAGGTTGTTGACGTTTCCATTGCAGGAATCCATGGTGTCGAAAAAGTCGCTGCCCGGCGGAGGCGTGTTCAGGCCGTAAATGGCGGATTGAAACACCTCCGTCACATCATCATCCAACAAAACGCCGTCGCCAAAATCACCCGCGTTGAACCAATGGAAAGGAGTGGCGTCGCCCACCAGATAAGGGAAGGAACCGACCGTGACAACCTTGACAGAGTTAATGGGGCCGTTGGTCAACGAGCCATTGGTCACCGTTTGAATCAGAACAGGCGTCCGGATGCCGTCGGAGGTCGCCGAAGGATTGCTCAAGTCGAGGCGATAAGTTTGGCCGTTGACGGCAGCGTTCGGGACAAAAAACGAGAAGGCGCCGACCACGATGGCGCCGTCCCCACTGGTAAATAATGTATCATGCGGAAGCGAATAGGAGATCAAGGTTTGGCTTGGGGTGGGGTAAAGATTGGTCTCGGGAGGCCGTTCAATCCAGGCGACACCGAGCAGATCAATGGCCGTGTTGGTAATCAACGTGTACCCGGGGCCGGAGTACCAAGGTGCGGGAATGGGTATAAAAAAGCCGGGGTCTAATGGGTCGGGTTGCATCACCATGGATTGGAAGGTGCCAGGTTCCGCCGGAGCCGGTCCGGTCAGGTTGGTCACCACCATGTCGAACTGCAATGTGTACATGACTTCTCCACTGGGGATCAGCGTCAGCGTGACGGGCGCGTAAAAGCGCTGGCCCGCCGACGCAATAAAGGCGCTGGATCCTTCCCCTGTTTGAAAGCCGAAAGTGAGCTTGTCCGCGCTGAAATTGGCCGGGGTGAACACGTTGGTGGCGACGCTGCTGGGAGCGAAAGCAGGATAGTAGGCATTGACGGAAAGGGTGGTGTTGGAATAAACGACAAAGGAAAGAATGGTGCCGCTGGTGACAGGACCGATGCTATTAGCACCGTACTGCACAGGGATAGAGCCGTCCAGGGTGTACCACATTTGGGCGTTGGTGGTCGCATCAGTCAACAGTATGGCCGCGGAATCATCGCCGACGATGTCCGGCGTGGCGGTCACATATTGAATCTGGGCGCTGACCTGCGGACTGGAGGCCCGCCCCGACGCCTCGCTGATGGCGTAGATCGTAATGTTCGACATCGGGGGGACAACGGTCCCAGGGATGCCCGCCGGCAACTGGCCCACGTCCGCCGACGTCCAAATGGTGGGAGTAAAACCGGCGTTGGGGCCGGGTGCCGTAATGGCCGTGCCGGTGACGCCATAATTGACGTAGGTTGCGGCGGTGGCATCGGCCTGAATTTCAATGAAGTTGGTATTGTTAAATACAACCGAAGAGCCAGTAATGTTGTTGAAAGTGGCGGAAGGGCTGCCGCTCACAACAGGAAAAGTCACATAGCCGATTTGCGGCGCGACCACGGGCGGCAAAGGCGCGGTGGCCTGCAGGACCCGCACCGCGTTATTCTTGCTGTCCGCCACATAGTAGCCAAAGTCCGTTGGATCGACGCACAAGGCGAGCGGACTATTGAATTGAGCGACTCCCAGCGCGCCATTGGCCAAACCGGGCTTGCCGGAGAGGCCGGCCACCGTCTGGACGGCGTACGTTACGGTGCCGTTGATATTGGTTAAAAAGAGGCTCCGGATGGTATCGTTGCCCGAATCGGCGATGAGAAAACTTTGGTTGGCTGTGGCATACAACAAACCGTTGGGATTATTGAACTGGGCGCTGGTGGCATCGTCGGAATCGACACTCCCGGGCTGTCCGGGCAGGCCCGCCACGACTGTGACAGAGCCGTTGTTGATCATGCAGATCACGTCGTTGCCGGAATCCGCGACCCAGATATTACTGTAGATATCCACGGCCACGGCGGTGGGCAGGTTGAAAGAGTAGTTGGTTACCAAAATGGTGGAAACGTAGTTGGTGGTGTTAATCTGGCGGATGGCATTGTTTTGCGAATCAGCCACGTAAAGATTGCCCGCTGTGTCCGCCGTGATCCCAGCAGGAAAGCTGAAAGTGGCGTTGGTTCCCAATCCGTCTAAAAACCCCTGCCCATTCAGAAAGGCAAAAGCCTTGCCCGCCAACGTGGTGACGACTTTCCCGTAAGTCACGCGGCGAATCAAACCGCTCCCGTAATCGCAGACGATCAATCCGCCCGGCACCGCGACGATGCCCCACGGTTGGTCGAAGCTGGCTCCTCCGCCGGTGCCATTATTGACTCCCTCCGCGCCCGATCCGGCAAAGGTTGTCAAGGAGCCGGAACCGGGGGCGAAGATGGCAATGCGATTATTCTGCGAATCAGCAATGTAAACATTGTTGTTGGTATCGACCGCGACACCGGAGGGTGAGTTAAGATTGGTCACGGCCGTGCTGACGTATTGCGCGCGGGCAGGCCAGGCGCACAGGAACACGGCCAGAAAACCCGCGACAATGGAAGGACTGGTAGCTGGAGATCTCATGGCTGAAGGAGAATTTGGAAAAAGCGGGCATTGCCGCTCAGGTTGGTGACGATGCATTGGTAGGGATTGCCATCGCCGCTGTTGGTGTTGAGGGGCGTCCAGTTGCCGCTGTTGAGGGCGGGACTGGATTGCAAGATGTAGGTCTTGCCCGGCGCCGTCAGCCAGTCGATGGCTGCTCCGCTCACGCCGTTGGTGGAAAGGCTGGCGCTGGTGAATTGCAGGCGGGACATGCCGTTGGTCGGATTGGTCCCGGCCAGATATTCCTGCCAGTTGAGGGCGCCGTCCCCGTCGGCATCCACGTCGTCGCCCGCCAAGCTGTTGGTCACGCTGCCGAAGAAGGCGATTTTCCACTCATCCGAAGTGACGGAAGCCGGCAGCTCGGCGGCTGACATGACCCAAACGTAACCGGGATGGCTTTCCATCTGATAATCAATCGAGAAATCGGGCGCGCCATCCACGCCGGAAAAATGAAGGGCGTAACAGGCTCCTGGAAAGGCGCCGGACGGTACTTGGAATGAAATGGTTCCAAGGTAATTGCTATTCTGCATCGAGGTGGCGAATGACCCGAAGCTCCAGGCTTGTATCTTGTCGTTGCCGGAAAGGCCGGGCAGAACCAGCGGGGCGGTCAGGCCGTTGGCCGGATTAAATTGGATCGAACTCACGGCCGGCGCGCCGCTGCTGCCGGTCACGACGGCCCGGAATTGCATTCCCGCCAGACTGTAACCCGGCAATACTTTGACATAGACCGGCAGCGAATAAGTGCTGCCCGGTATCGCTTCCGTAATGACGCCGGAGCCAATCGAGGCCTCGCAGAACCAGACTAGGCCAGGCGGGTTGTTGGAGAGAGAGAGCTTGGTCGGACCTCCTTGAGTAAAGTCCCCCAATGAATCCAGCGAGACCGGCACCGGCGGCTGGCCCACGATCCAATTCGTAAATAGAGTGTGCGACCGGTAGGTAGTGTCGCCATTGGTCCAGAAACGAAGGTAATTATTGGTATCCATTCCGAGATAGAGCGACACACCCAAAGAGCGTCCGAGGATGGTTTGCCAATCATTAAACCCGATGACTCCGTCTCCACCGTGGCCTGCCGAATCAGGAGGATAGGCATCCATGTCATTAAAGGCGTCGCTGTCACTTGGAGGAACGCGGATGCCGGCCGAAGCGTAAATCGCATTGTTGACATCAGCGTTATCCAAACCTACTTCGATGACGCTGCCTTCGGTGCCTTTGAAGCCGAATTGTCCCGCGTTGTAGCCGGTGCTCGGGGAGGAATCACCTACCATGTCCGGGTTATAGGAGATGCTCAAGGTCTGCGCGGGCAATGCTGCGAGACCGACATTGGCCTGTTGCCCATCTGAGGTGCCCGAAGGGTCCAGCACGTTGAGCGTATAGCTTTGCCCGTAAGTTGCGGCGTACGGAACTGTTATATGCAACATCACCGCCACACCGGCGGCTTGCATATCCATGCCGGACCCGCCTTCGGCCGTGATCACCGAACCCTCGGTGGCGCCAACCGTATAAGGGTAATTGGTAAAGTTGACTGGCGTGTTGCCGGGCGCGGGGCCGGGCAACGGCACGAAATCATTGGCCGTCAGAGGCTGCAAGGCTATGGAGGTAATGAGATTTGTGTTCGGCGGGTTGGGAGTTATTTCGACACGAAATTGCACTGACTCCAGCCCGGTGTTGCTTTGCAGATCCACCACCACCGGAATATAAAGATGCGCGCCCGGACCGGCATAGAGTGGCTGAGGAAAACCCACGCTGTTGGTGGTGGAATAACCCCCGTGCAGCAGAGTCGTGTTGGAACCGGTCCCCGCGAGCAATTGCAGCGCGCTCAAGCTTTGCTGAGAATTGCACCATTCAAACGAACCGACGTTGGTCCCCAAGCCCAATGAATTTGTCAAAAATACTTCCGTGCTGTTGGTGGTTGGCGTGGTGCCGTCGGTTGTGTAATAAACCGTTTGCACGCTGCTGGTCACGTAAATGGTCACGCAATTCGGGAAATAACCGCTGCTGGGGCTGATGGAGAGTGTCGGCGGCGGGACATAAGGTGTGTTGAAAACAAGCTCGCTGCCCGCGGCCGCTCCGCCGCTGTTGTATGCCACCACCTGAAAGTAGTAGATCGTGCCCGATTGCAGATTGCTAATGGTCGCCGAGATAGTCTGCGTGTTGGTCAGATTGGTTGTCAAGTTAACGGGCGTGGTGGCGTTGCCGTTATTGCTGGTGGATCCCCATTGGAAATACACTTCCGTCGGCGAGTTTTCGGGATTGACCGTCGCGTTTAACGTGGCGGTGGTGTTGGTGACTCCGGTGGCCGGCAGCGTGACCACAAAAGCCGGAGAGAGCGGTGTGTCGGCTGTGAGATCGCCGCCGTAGCCCGTGCCGGCGCTGTTGCCAGCCACCAATTGGAAATGATAATCCGAGGCTGGAAATAAATTCGCGATCATCGCTGATACCGGCTGGCCGCCGGTTCCGTTGTTGGTCAACGTATTTGTTGTGGTATAGTTGCCGTAGTTGGTAGTCAGGCCCCATTCAAAGTAATAGGATGCCGAATTACTTCCTGGAACTATGGTCCCATTCAATGTCGCATTGGTAAAGGTGATGCCGCTGGCCGCCACAGTATCCACCACCGGTGCAGCCGCCGGAGTGGCCACCGTGAGACCCACGCCAAGACTGGACCCGGCGCCGTTGTAGCCGACGGCCTCGTAATAGTAGATCGTGCCCGCCTGGAGATTGCCGATGGTGAACGAAATATTCGTGGTGTTGAGCAGGTTGCTGTTCAGATTGATCGGCGAGGTGATGTTCCCGTAGCTGAGGGTTGTTCCCCATTGGAAATATACTTCCGTCGGCGAGTTTTCCGGGTTGATGCTTGCGTTGAGTGTCGCGCTCGAGGCCGTGACGCCGGTGGCCTGCAACGTGACTACGGCGGCTAGTTCAGCGGGTATGACGACGCTGAGATAATTGGTGCTAGTGCTGACGCCCAGGCCATTGTACGACACCAGCAGGAAGTAATAAGTCGTGGCCGGCAATAGATTGCCAACAGTCGCAGATACGTTTATGGCGTTAGTCAAATCTGTAGTCACCAAGTTAGTCACTGTAAAGTTGGCGTAGTTGTTGGAAGTGCCATATTGAAAATAATAGTAAGCTTCCTCGCCGCCCGCGTTAATGGTCCCATTGAATGTCGCGTTGGTTGAGGTAATTCCGCTGGCGGAATAGGTCGTCGCTGTCGGCAGGGTGGCGTTAAGGACCACCGGCGAATAGGTGACGCCGGAAACTTCCCGGATGAGGCTGTAATAAAGCTCCGTCACAAAAAGGGAGCCTGCAGGCGAAATGGCCACGCTGACAGGCTCGCGGCCCGAGCCGTTGCTGGTGCCGATGCCGGCCTCGCCATCCACCCAACCGGCATATAACGTCGGATCGCACGAACAGCAGGTGGTCCTCCAGACATTGCTGGCCGTTCCATAGAGCGTGGTCGTGTTGGAATTGATGTCGATGACTCGCAGGCGGTTGTTCATCGTGTCGCACACGATTAAACTTCCGTCAGCCGAGGCAGCCAGTCCGCGAGGCTGGTTAAACATGGCGAAAGCGGGAGAGCCATCGTCGTAACCCGCGCCGTGGTTTCCGGTCACCAGATGCGGACCCGTGTTGGAAGTGTAATCGTTGGTGGAGACGGTCCAAATCGCGTTGTTGGAGATGTCGCTTACGGCCAGTTGCCCGTCCGCGCTCAAAGCCAGGCCGGACGGCTGCCATGCGAAGCTGGTCACGATGTAATGCACTTGGGCCGATGCGCCCAAGGCGTAATTGTTCGAATAAACCGTGGGCGGCGGAGTGCTGTCCAGCAAAGGAAAGCGAAGGATGACACCATTGGTAAAGGCCAGAAACACATTGGAGTTGGCATCCACCACCATGGCTGAGGGGAGAGCGCCGGCCGGCGTGTTGGTCAGAAACAAGGCGGCAGCCACGTTCAGGCTGGCGGTTTGCGCAGTGAGACTATACTGATAAACTTGGGGCGGCGAAGGCAGCAACACGTACAGATTATTGGCCGGATCGACCGCCACGCTGGTAATGTTGGTAAAGTAATGGTAATTGGTCACGAAATGCGGAGAAGTCCCGCTGACGGAGTAGTATTGAGTCGTGAAGCTGGCGGCTTTGTTGCCCGCCTCGCTGACTTGCTCAAGGTCGTTATTGGTTTTGTCCGCGATCCACAGATTGCCGTTGGTATCCAATGCGCAGCCAGAGGGGCCGTTGAATTGCGCGGTGTCATACGTATTGCCGCCGGCAAAGCCCGAGGCCGATCCGCATTCCACGCGCACTCCGCCGCCGATGGTATCAACCATAACCTGCGCGTTAGCCGTGAGAACCATGGTTAGGCAGCCTAACCCGGCCAGCATCGCGCCCGACGCCCGCCACGACTTGGCGCACCCCGCCTGTTTTGTTTCAATGGAAGTCATAGATGCAAAAAATGTTAGGGCTGGTATTCCGGGGTGACTTTGGCCTTGGGTTTGGTCCAGTCATAAGGCTCTCCGGTGTCCCAGGCCGATTCATTCATCTCGGTAGCTGTCAGCGGTTTCCGCTTTTCGAATCTGCTGTCGGCAAGTTGGTAATCATTGTCGCTGATGATGGTTGGGGTGACGAAAACCAGGATGGTTTGCGAGGTGTGCGTCTTGCTGTCGCTGCGAAACAAATTGCCCAAGCCGGGGATATCGCCGAAAAAGGGCACCTTGGTGAAGGTCTTGTTGACAATGTCCTGGTCCATGCCCCCCAGAACCAGCGTGTAGCCGCTGGGCACCGAGGCCTGCGTGGTGATCCGGCTGCGCTGGAAGATGTAAGCTTGATTGTTCTGGCCGTTCAAGGTCTGGTTGACCTGGGCGCCCTGGGACGATATTTCCGGTTTCAAATCCAGCATGACATTGGTCGGGCCGGCGATGCGCGGGGTGACTGTCAACTTCACGCCGACTTCGTTCAAAATCGTGCCTTGCACCGCCAGGTCGTAATTAGGCTGGATGGTGGCCAGGCCGGAGGCCGACCCGCCGGCGGGCGCGCTTTGGGTCTCCTGGAACACCGGGACGTTTTGAACCACCGCCAATTCCGTGGGCACGCCGTCCAGGGCCACGGTGCGCGGAAAGGCAATGGTCTTGGTATCGTTGTCGGTGTTCAGGAAGGACAACACTGCCGAGACGCCGTCGGCGTTGAGGAAGGCCGTGGCCGGACTGATGCCGCGAGCCGTGTTGAGCGAAAAGCCGCCGCCCTGCGAGGTGTTGCCGGCAATGGTGCTGGTGAAAGAGGACACGTTGCTGGAGAGCGTGCCAAAGCCGGACGAACCTCCCGTAATGGGTGCGCCGCCGGGCGAAGAAGTCGCTGTGCCAGACCCGCCGTTGGCGCTCGTCGTGGTTGAGGCGACAGTGCCTTGGGTCAAGCCGTTGCCAAAAGTGACGTGTTGAGCCTGCAGCGTTCCCGTCCAATCCACTCCTTTGGCCGAGGTAATGTCCTTGCTGGTTTGAATAATTCTGGCTTCCACCAAGACCTGCCGGGTGGCCGTATCCAATTTGGCGATCAACGCCTGCACGCCGGCCAGTTCCCTTTCTGTCGTGCGGATAATCAGTTGGTGGGTGCGGATGTCCGGGACGATCGCGCTGCCGGGGGATAGGTTGTCTTGCAGTTCTTTAACAAGATTGGTCGGATTGCCGTAGCGCAATTGCACGACGGTGAAGATCAACGGCTCCTTGGCGGCCAGGTCCTTTTTGGTCACGCGTCCCACCTTGGTGCGCGCGTCCCAATTCAGTTGCCAGCCATAATTATCCAGCAAAGCATGCAGAGCCTGAATGGCGGTGATTTTGCGCCATTTCACCGTCACCTGCGGCGGTGCAATGGGATGGCCGTCTGGAGCCACCAGAAGGGACGGGTCAAACACGATATTCTGCCCGGCTTGAAGCGCCAGCGGGGTTATGGCGTCCGTCAAGGCCACGTCGTTAAAGGTCACGTCCGTTTCCTCTTCTTCGCTGGCCACTGTGTTGCTGGCGACTGCCTCGGGTCCAACCAGAGGCGCGTAAGATACGGTGCGCCCCTCCTGCAGCGGAGGGGGACCCGGTTCAGGCGCGGGCGCGGGCGCGGCAGGCCCGGTTGTAGGCGGCGTGACGGTGACTGGAGGTATGTTGGTCCCTGCAGCCGCAGGCATGGTGGTGTTTGTTTGGCCTGAAGCTGCCAGACAAGGAGCCAGAACGGCCACGATGACCGCAAAGACGTTTTGAATTTTCATAGGGAGTTATCCAATCTGCAGATGAGTTGAAGGGGTTGAAGAAGCATAGTTTGTCAAAAGCCTTTTTTAATGAGTTGGAGTCGCTTGGGTTCAATCTCCCCTTCGACCTGGATCACAGCAAAATCACCGCCAATTTCCAGGCACTTCAAGCGCACCTTCCCGCTGGGCACGCGCACGGAGCCGGTTTCGCCGGTTTCCAAAATCACGTTATTGATGACGGCCAAACGATGGTTGGTGGCGCCGACCACGCCTTTGAGCACCAATTCGGACGAAGGCGGCGCCTTTTCCGTCAGCATTGCGGGCATGATTGGCACAGGATCACGCCGGTGGGAATTGGGATAAAACGGGTCCCGGCCCTTGGGCGAAGTAAGATTTTCAAAGACCGAAACGTACTCGAGGGATAGTTTGTTGGTGGCCGAGACCAGCGAGTTTGTTTTATTGACAGCGATCTTGCCGGGGCCTGGGGGCGTGATCTTTTGACTGCACGCCGGCGCCAGGAAAACCACCAGCGCGGCTGCGCTCGCAGCCTGGAGGCCATGCCAGAATGGAAGGGCGTTTCTCATTTTGTTTCGCTGGGTTTGACCGGCACCACCAGATCAAAGGATACGTTGAGTTTTTCCGGTTCGGCCCCGAGGGTGGCGATGGAGTTCATTTCCAGGTTCTGAACCCTGAAACAGGAAAAATTGTTCTCCAAATCGGCGAAGAATTTGCCGAGGTCGTGGTAATAGCCTGTGCCTTCCAGGTGAAAGGCGGCCCATTTGTAAGGAAATTCCGGGATGATTCCCAATTCGGTCACTTCCGGCTGAGAATAATGGTAGATGTTGACACCTTTGCGGGACTGGATGAAAGGGTTGATCGTGCTAATAATCCAGGCGTAGGCATCCCGATCCGGCGCCAGCATGGATTCGCGTTTTTCCAAAAGCTGTGTCCGCGCCTCCAGCTGTTCGGCGATCTCCTCGCCGTTGCCCATGGTGCCTTCGGCTTTTTTAAGAGTGTCCCGCATTTGGGCAGTGTTCTGCTCAGTTTTGGACAGTTCCTCTTGTTTGGCGGTGACGCCGAGGTACCACAGAATCCCCATCAGCACCACCGTTCCAGCGGCAATGCCGATCAATTGGTCCCTTTGCGTTTTGGATATTTTATTCACTGCGGCGCATCTCCGGCCAATGGGAGGCCAGTTTGAAGGTGACAAATTGTCGGCTCGGATCAGACGCTTCCACCGTGACGGCGCTCAGCGTGCCGTCCAGGATGAATCCATCCTTGCGTCCGAGGTTCTTGACAAAAAAATCAGAGTTGCACAGGATTTCCTTGAATTTGTTGTAGTTCTCCACGTTGGGATGGAAATCCTTGGCTTCGATGTAAAGGCTGACTCCTTCCGCCATGGCCCCCGGAATTCTCTTTGCGCTGGCCCCGGTGCCGGGGGTCCTGGCGTCTTCCTTGGTGTACTTATGCGTGCCCGTCAGGCGGATGACTTGAATGCCATCGATCATGGTCTGTTGAAGAGCATTGAGAACCGGCGCCCAAAAAAAGCGGTTGGTGGACAGCCGGTCCAGGGCTGCCAGTTTGTGTTCTATTTGAGCTGTTGTTGCCATGTTGTTGGTCACGGTGGCGTATCTTTTTGTGTTGTCTTTCCACGATTGCTCGATGGCGTTGTACGTGTTCTTGCTGACTCCGATTTCCAATTGGAGTTCCAGAATCCAGAGCAGGACTACTGCGACGAGAAAACCGCCAATCCAAATGGCTAGTTTGACCGGGTTCTTTCGTCGCATCTCCTCCGCTGCTTGTTCCTCTGCTAAAAGATTGATGCGTATTGCCATACTAAATTATTCGCCGAGTCTCACCGGCGTTGAACGATCCTACGAATGTTATCGGCTGTATTGCCAATGGCTTAAACCAGGGCAGGTCAGAAGCTTCTCAGGATTTGGGAGGCTCGGCCAATTTCTCCCCATCCATCCTATAGACGCCCAGCACGTAGCCGCTTTCCAGAACGGCGCCGACATGCAGTTTACCCTGCACGGTGATGGGTTGGTCCAAAATCGATTCCACACCCATGCCCGGGACTTTGACGCTCACAAACTCGGTGATGGTCGTCATGCCGCTGTAGCAACAGGTCGGTTGATCGCGCACGATGAGAAACTCCGTGGAATGGCCCTGCACATCCTTGACCGGCACCATGAAACCACGAACCATCACGTTTTTGCCATCCAGTGCCTTAATGGCGGCGGGAATCTGCTTCTCCACCTGCGCGATTTGCGTGTCGTTGGTCAACTTGTCGTTCGGCGCTTCAAAAGGGAATGACGCAAGCAATTGGAAATCGACATTCAGATATTCCTTGCCACCGACTTTGGTGATCTGGATGGCCGCCGCGCTGGGAGTTCCGGCGTCGGCCGGCTTCATTGCCGCGGTCGGAGCGGCGTCAATGGCCGTCCCGTGAACGGCCGCCGCGCTCTGGTTGGAACTCGATTGTGCCTGCGCCTTCGAAGTGATGAGAGCGAGGAACACGGCGAGCCTCCATGCTCGCGCAAATTTTGCGTCATGCAATTTCATTGTCAGATCTTCCGTTATGAAAGCGGCGCGAGATTTTCAGCCACCGCTGTTCGATATGCTTTGATGGCCGGAACAATTCCTGCCAGCGCCCCCATCAACACCAGACACACCGGCGCAATGACCATCATTTGATTAAATTTAAATGGATCAATCACCACGCCGGTCTGTGCCCGCATAATGTGTGCCACAACTGAAACGATCGCTCCATAAACCAGAAAGGCCGCCATCATTCCCAAGGCGGAAATCGAAGCAGACTCCAGCAGAATGGCCGCGAAGAGGGTCGTTCGCCGCGCCCCCAAGGCCCGCAGGATCGCAATTTCGCGCCGCCGCTCGTTCATGGAATTGTAGATACTGGCCAAAATGGACGCCGTCGCCACTACCGCCACCAAATAGGACACCAGCGCCAGCACCTTGTCGAACCACCCGATCTTGTCGAACAATTCCGCCACCACCCGGCCAATGGGCCAGGCGAAAGTAAGCCGGCTGCCTTGTTTGTTATACATCATATCCATGCGGAAGCCGGCCATGGCGCTGCCCGCCTTGAGTTTCACCAGCACCGCGCTGACATCCGTCGCCGCCTTTGGGTCGTGTCCGGTCATCTTTTGGATGCCTTCCAACGGAGTCCAAATCACCCGGTCGGCGGGGGTGTTGGAAGGCTTCAAAATACCTGTCACCACGTAGGTCTCGGCGTGCTGGCTTTTTTCGTCAAAGATCAATCCGTGAAAGGGATGAAATGTATCGCCGACTTTTAAATTCATTTTTCGCGCCACAAAATCTCCCACCACCGCTTCTTTTCGGGCCGGATCAAAGAAAGCGCCTCCTGGTTGGACGGCAAATTTTTCCCCTGGCGCGTACTCCACCTGGGAAAAATATTCCTCTGTCGTGCCCACCAGGCGGTATCCGTGATAATTGTCCCCCACCGCAATGGGCACGGCCAGTTCTACATTCGGATTATGGGCGACGTCCTGATAATCCGCCCAAGCCAGATTGCCCGGCGATGATTCCAGGTGAAAAATCGAATTGAGCACTAATTGCAATTTGGATCCACGCGCCCCCAGCACCGCGTCGAATCCCTCATTGATCCCCGTAAACGTGGCCTGCGCCTGATTTTTGACCGTCCAGACCGACATCAACAGTCCGCCGGCCAGGGCAATCGAGAGTGCGGTGACGATGGTGGAGAGGGCATGCTGCCGCAAACTTTTCCAAACGATGAGCCAGAGAGTCATGGCTGAACCTGCTCATGCGCCGCCTGGTTGATGGCCGCAAATTCCCGCACATTCTCAAACTGCGCCAGCACCTCGCGGTCATGACTGACCAGCAGCAGCGCCGCGCCGTTTTCCCGGCATCCTTCGCGGATCAATTGCAGGGACTCCCTCGCGTTCTTATGGTCGAGGTTTCCGGTCGGTTCATCCGCCAGCACCAGTTTGGGCCGATTCGCCAGCGCGCGCGCCACCGCCACCCGTTGCTGTTGTCCTGTCGAGAGTTGCCGCGGATAATGATGCAGCCGATGCCCCAACCCAACCCGCTGCAACAAAGTCTGCGCGAAGGCCCGGTCCATGCCCGGCCCGAACGACATCCCCAGCAGCACATTTTCCAGGCAGGTATAACCCTGGAGCAGATTAAATACCTGGAAAATGTAACCAATGGTCGTGGCCCGCAACCGGTCCCTGACCGGTTCCCGCAAAGCCGACATTTCCTTGCCGTC
>Ga0302326_10006782_pt1 | contig 25612 bp, 21 predicted proteins | sample Palsa_T0_3_FD_202264 | JGI IMG/M metagenome (GOLD analysis project Ga0302326, IMG submission 202264) | Peat permafrost microbial communities from Stordalen Mire near Abisko, Sweden - Palsa_T0_3 | ecosystem: Environmental > Terrestrial > Soil > Palsa > Peat permafrost | place: Sweden: Abisko... | reverse complement strand
CCTGTGCGTCATTTCTCTCGCCCCGCCTGGGCACTCGCGGCGAGCGTTCTATTGGCGGTGTTGGCGACGCTTGCTGTCTGGACATTGCGCCCGGGCGATACGCTCGCCGGGGAAGTCGTCGCACATGTCGAAGCGGAGCCGCAAAGCTGGGCCAGCAGCCACGACGTTTCACCGAGCGCCCTCGGGGAGATTTTGCGCAAGAGCGGGGTCGTTCTCGACGCCACTCCGTATAGTGTAGTTTACGCACAAAGCTGTTGGTTCCGCGGTCACTACGTGCCGCATCTGGTCATACGGACCGCGGACGGTCTTGTCACTGTGCTGGTCCTGCGCAGCGAACACGTTCGGACACGTGAGACGTTTAGTGAGGGAGGATTTGCCGGCGTGATCGTGCCCGCTTCGCAGGGGAGCATTGCCGTTCTCACCCGCGGCAGCGGCGAGATGGATAGCATTGCCGAACAGATGCAGCTTGCAATCCGATCTCCGGTCGTGACCCGCTAACACCGCTTGGGCCGTACCGTTGCGATCGCGGGATGGCGCACGGCTCGCGGCCGACGCAAAGTAGGAACTGTCTGACTTGATATCGGGCCGCTCCGGAATTGGCGTGCACCGCGTTCGGGTGCATGCTTTGAGCGTAGATCCGAATCCAATCATGTGTTGCCAATTCGTATCTATTCCCCCACGAGGCCGCTAACTGCGGCCTCGTCTATTGGGAGAACGGACTCGCGCTCGCTCAGCATCCGCTCAAGATAGGGCGCGGTACGACTGCCCGGGGCCTTGCGCAGCGCAGCAGGGGTGCCGCTCGCGACCACACGGCCTCCCTCATCCCCAGCGCCCGGGCCAATGTCGATTACCCAATCGCTGCCCGCGACGACTCGCATATCATGTTCGATGACGATGACGGTGTTACCGAGGTCGACGAGCCCGCTCAGCTGTGCAGTGAGGCGTTCGACGTCCGCTGCATGCAGGCCGGTGGTGGGCTCATCGAGCACATATAAAGTGTCCCCTCGGGATACCCGCTGCAACTCGGTCGCAAGCTTGACGCGCTGCGCTTCACCCCCGGAGAGTTCCGTGGCGGGCTGGCCGAGCCGCAGATAGCCCAGGCCCACTTCGCGCACCACGCTCAATGCGCGGCGCAGGGGCGCGTCGTCCGCAAAGAAATCCCAAGCCGCATCGACCGTGAGCTTCAAGACGTCGGCGATCGACTGGCCCCGATATTTTATCTCCAGCGTTTTAGCGTTATAGCGAGCGCCGTGGCAGGTGGGGCAGGGCGTGTAGACGCTGGGCAGAAAGAGAAGCTCGACCATCACAAAACCCTCACCCGCACAGGTCGGGCAGCGGCCCTTCGCGACGTTGAACGAGAAGCGGCCGGCGTCGAAGCGATGCGCTCGCGCCCCGGGGGATGCGGCAAAGAGTGCGCGGACGTGATCAAATAAGCCGGTGTAAGTCGCAAGGTTCGATCGCGGCGTTCGACCGATCGGCTTCTGATCAACACGTACCAGGCGTCTGATTCCGCCGAGCCCCGATGTGATCCTCCCGCCAAGCGTTAAGACGGCGGCTTGTTCCAGTTCGTCGCCTTCCTCATCGACCGCCGCAAGCTCATGTCCGAGTTCTTGGCTGACGAGTTCTACCAGGACCTGGCTTACAAGCGTCGATTTTCCCGAGCCCGATACCCCGGTGACCGTAGCAAGCACGCCAAGCGGCAGAGCGACATCGAGTTCCTTCAGGTTATTGCGCGTGACACCGGCGAGATGCAGCCAACCCTTCGGCTTGCGTGGCGTGCGAGTCAAATGTACGCCCGGCCCGAAAAGGTAACGGCGAGTTTGCGAACGCTCGACGCTCGCAAGCCCAGACGGGGGGCCACTGTGGAGGATGTGCCCACCATTTTCACCCGCGCCGGGTCCGACATCGACAATCCAATCGGCGTGACGCATCACATCAAGGTCGTGTTCGACGACGAATAACGAGTTGCCCGCCGCTTTCAACTGATCGAGCGCGGCGAGGAGCGCCTGAGTATCGGCGGGGTGCAATCCCGCGGACGGTTCATCAAGGACGTATACGACGCCAAAGAGATTGGAGCGTACTTGTGTTGCGAGCCGTAGACGCTGCAGCTCTCCGGGTGACAACGTCGGCGTACTGCGCTCGAGCGACAGATAGCCCAATCCGAGGTCGAGCAGCGCTTCAATTCGAGCCATGAGGTCTTGCGTTATACGCTGTGTCACGAGCGCCTTTTGCGGCTCCTTGGCAGCGATCTGCGCCCAGCCGGGAGTAGTTCCCTGCGTGTACGGACGCATGAGGCCGGCCAGGCGAGCCAGCGGCAACGCCGAGATCGCGGCGATATCCATGTCGGCAAACTTGACCGCCAGCGACTCGCGGCGCAGGCGCTTGCCGTGGCAAAGAGGGCACTGCGTGCTCAACATGTATTGCGCCACGCGCCTTTTCATCATGGCGCTCTGCGTGTGCGCAAATGTGTGCAGAACATGACGTCTGGCACTTGTAAACGTGCCCATGTAGCTCGGTTCTTCCTTGCGCTTCAAAACCCGTTGTGTCTGTTGGGGAGACAGGCCGGCGTATACGGGTACGACCGGCTGTTCGTCCGTGAAAAGGATCCAGTCGCGATCTTTCCTCGCAAGACTGCGCCACTGACGGTCAACGTCATAGCCGAGACTTACCAGGATGTCGCGTTGATTCTGGCCGCCCCAGGCTGTCGGCCACGCCGCGATAGCGCGCTCACGAATGGTTAGCGAGTCATCCGGCACCATTGATTTCTCGGTCACCTCATAGATCCGACCGAGGCCATGGCACTTCGGGCACGCGCCTTCGGGGGTGTTAGGCGAGAATGACTCCGCGTAGAGCAGCGCTTGCTGCCGCGGATAATCGCCCGCGCGCGAATACAGCATCCGCAATAAGTTGGAGAGCGTGGTGACACTGCCTACGGATGAACGCGTGGTCGGTGACCCACGCTGCTGCTGCAGGGCGACCGCCGGTGGCAGGCCGTCGATTTCGTCAACCTCCGGTACCGCCATCTGATGGAACAGCCGGCGTGCGTATGGGGAGACGGACTCGAGATAGCGCCGTTGCGCTTCTGCGTACAACGTGCCGAATGCGAGCGAGGATTTCCCCGAGCCGGACACGCCCGTGAAAACCACAAGAGACTCGCGCGGAATGTCGACGTCAATATTCTTGAGATTATGCTCACGTGCCCCGCGCACGTGTACCATCCCGGAAGAATCCTTATGGGCGGCTTTGCGCGAGTAGCGGTTATCGTGCTGCGACATATCAAAGTGCGCTTGCCTGCGAAATGCTAACGTAGCAAGTGCTGTGGACGCCCAGAGTTCCGAGCGTCGCTGGCGCCATCGGTACCAGCCGGCGCCTGGAAGTTGGAAGAAAAAAGGGGTTCGGTGTGAATCGGCGCTTTACGTACTTCGTGCTCGGCGCGATGCTGCTCGGCGTACTGGTCGGGTTCGTGCTTCACCGCACGTTGCCCAACCCCGTGGCGGTCGCGACGGTTTCGGGCTACCTCTCCATACTCACCGACGTCTTTTTGCGCCTGATCAAGATGATTATTGCACCGCTCGTGTTCGCAACGCTTGTCGGGGGCATTGCGCGCATGGAAGACCCGGCCGCCATCGGCCGCGTCGGCATCAGGACGCTCGTCTGGTTTCTCGGCGCGTCGATCGTATCGCTCGCTATCGGGCTCCTGTTTGCTCATCTTTTGCAACCGGGCGCCGGGTTGGGCCTGCGGGTGGTTAGCGACAGCGCGCCGCCCGTCGACGGCTCCGCGCTCACACTCAAGGACTTCATGACGCACCTCGTGCCGACGTCATTTGCCGACGCCATGGCAAAGAACGAGATCCTGCAAATCGTTGTATTTTCGGTGCTCTTCGGCATGGCGATGGTTGCACTGGGCGAGCGCGCAACGGCGCTCCTTCTGGTGATAGAACAGATCGGAGCCGTCATGCTCAAGGTGACGGGGTATGTCATCGCGTGCGCGCCCATTGCCGTGTTTGCATCGCTCGCGGCAACGGTCACGACGCAGGGAATCGGAATTCTCGGCGCCTATGCCAAGTTTATCGGGGGATTCTATCTGTCTCTCGTCGCCCTGTGGGCGATCTTATTGGGCGCTACTGGTTTGGCTATCGGCCGCGCATCGATTGATCTCATGCGCGCCATCCGCGAGCCGACGCTGCTTGCGTTTTCAACCGCGAGTTCAGAGGCGGCCTACCCATTGGTGCTCGAGCGCCTGAGCGCATTTGGGATTCCGCTGCGGATCGTTTCGTTCGTCCTGCCGCTTGGCTATTCGTTCAATCTCGCAGGCTCGATGATGTACTGCACATTTGCGGTGCTGTTCATTGCCCAAGCGTATCAAATCGAGCTGACACTCACGCAGCAGGTGACGATGCTCCTCGTGTTGTTGGTGACGTCCAAGGGTATTGCGGGCGTGCCACGCGCCGCATTGGTGGTCATCGCATCCACGTTGGCCTATTTCCGGTTGCCCGAAGCGGGCCTGCTGCTGGTGCTCGCCGTGGACCACTTGCTCGATATGGGCCGCAGCGCAACCAACGTGATCGGAAATTCAGTCGCAACGGCAATCGTCGCGAAATGGGAAGGTGATTTATCACGCAAGGTTTCGCGTTCGACTTCTGCTGCCGTACCCGCGCAGCTCTGAGTCCCTGTAGGCAGCGCAGCCGTCAAGCGCTGCGATACAGTTTGGTCATCACGAATTCGCGGTGACCCAGGATCTCAGCGGCCGTGAGACGGCCATTGGCCGTGCAGATGATGGCATCAATAAGAACGTCGCCGGCGCGGTCGATCGTCATGTCGCGACGTATGATACCGGATACGTCGACATCGATATGCTCGCTCATGAGCCGCACGGTACGTGGATTACCGCTCACTTTAAGGACCGGCATGATCGGATTACCGATGACATTGCCTTGACCCGTCGGGAAGACATGCAGCACATACCCGGCGGCAGCCTGCAGCGTGCAGCATTCCGCGGCCGCCGAGGAGGTATCCATGAAATACAGCCCGGGCCCCTTCGCGGGCGCCTCGGCCGGGGTCAAAGCGTCGATGAACTTTATCTTCTTGCCGATCTTTTCGAGATTGCCGAGGGCTTTTTCTTCTATTGTAGTAAGACCTCCGGCGATGTTGCCTTTAGTCGGCTGACTGTCCGAAAGATCAGACGTCTTGTGCGCCTCGATCACATCCTTCTGATACGCGGACCAGGTGTCCATGAATTTCTGCGCGATCTTGGGCGACGCCGCACGAGCGGCGGCCAGGTGCTCGGCGCCAGTCAATTCCGAGGTTTCGCCGAAACATCCGTACAAACCTCGCGGGATGAGTTTGTCGTACATGTTGCCGACGGCGGGGCATGATGCAAGGCCGGTCGTGGTATCGCTTTCGCCGCATTTCGCCGCCACCCACAGATCAGTGAGCGCACATTGCTCGCGAACTCTCCCCGATGCGACATGGACGAACTCCTTGGCCTTGCGCGAGGCGGTTGCAACGGTCGCGATGTCGCCATTACCCTCGATCCAGAAGCCTGCGACTGGCTTGCCGGTTGCGGCAATTCCGTCGACCACTTTTTGCGTCCAAGAAGGTTCAATGCCAATGACGATGCAGGCAGCCACATTGGGATTGGCGCCGGTGCCGATCATCGTTCGGAAGTGCAATTCGAGGTCCTCCCCGAACTGCAGCCGGCCGTAGGCGTGCGGTAGGGCGAGCGTGCCGTGGATATGTGCGGCCACCGCCTCGCACGCGGCGTTGGAAATATCATCGAGCGGCAGGATGGCCACATGGTTGCGCACGCCGACGCGGCCGTTTTCGCGGCGATAGCCCCAGACCATCGATTTGGAATTTGCCATGAAGTTACCAGCGCCTGGTCTTCAGATTATGAGTATGGACGTGCTCGCCTTTTTTGACCGGCGCGACGACTCGGCCGATGTCTTGGCCGTATTTGATCACGGCATCGCCAATCGCGAGGTCTCGCAGCGCGACTTTATGACCGATCGGCACGTCCTGATTGACGGGTGTGCGAAACTCGCTGTCATCTTCGGTCACGACGCACAGCAGACTCGTTCCGGCGACGAGGTCTTCGACGACTACGACGCCGACATTATCGTTGCGATTGTGCACCAGGAGATGGGGCCGGTCGTTCATGCGTTCTCAAGCCTCACGATACAAGCCGCGTATAATACGCGCCTGATAGAGTGACCGTCTTGCGCAGCAAGACCGCCGGTGTTAGGCGCTGACGGTAGTTCTTCGCTAAGCCCGCTTTTATGGGTGACACGGCATGCCTGTAGATCATCGCTTGCGTCCCGGCAAGCAGCGACCTGCGCCTTCTCCTGACGCGCAACCCGCGGCTATCAAGACGCTCGCCCGGTTGCGCGGTGCGGAAGCGCGCTGTCGGCGCTGTCCCTTATACCGATTCGCAACTCAAGTCGTGCCCGGCGAAGGACCGCTGCGCGCGCGCCTCATGCTCGTTGGCGAGCAGCCTGGGGACAGCGAGGATAAAGCTGGTAAGCCCTTTGTGGGTCCGGCGGGTCGGATTCTCGAGCGGGCGCTGGCAGAGGCGCAGATTGCGCGCGATGATCTTTTTATTACGAATGCCGTCAAGCATTTCAAGTTTGAGATGCGCGGTAAACGACGCCTTCACAAACGCCCGGACACTTTCGAAGTTGCGCAATGCAAGGCGTGGCTCGACAGTGAACTGCAGATCGTGCAACCCCGCGCTGTGGTCGCACTTGGCGCGACGGCGGCGCGCAGCCTGCTCGGAAAAGCAGTCACAATTTCTGTGGCGCGCGCGCGTACTTACCGTCTCGAGGATGGAGCGCTGCTGTTCGTCACGATCCATCCTTCATTTCTGCTGCGGTTGCGGGATGACGCAGAAAAGGCGCGTGAGTTTCGCGCATTCGTAACGGATTTGCGCCGCGCGAATGCTCCCGCGGCACGACCTGACGGCTCTGGTGAACGCTAAAGCGGCTTGCTCCCGGCCGCTCGGGTCACTTCCCGCCGTCAGCAGGCTCCGACGGATGAACCTTCTTGTGTTCGCCCAGTTTGTCCGCGTTCCCGGTCGCCAGCGCCTTCGCAAGACCGAACAGCCGCAGTGTCGGACTCGCGGGGGAATCCCAGTACTCCGCGTCGCTTACCGTGACCTCGAGAAGGACAAGATCGGGGTCCGCGAGTCCGTTGGGAAACCACGGTTCGATCCAGGGGGTCCACAGCTCCTGCATCTTTTCTCGATCGCGAAACAGCCGCGCGCTGCCGCAGACGGACACATAACTCTGCTTGTCAATGTTGGCGTAGCTTAAGTTCACTTTGCGGTGCTGATCAATTTCTCCGACTTTTCCGGAAGACAAGGCCGTGAAGAACCATAGCTTGCCCTCGGAGTCCATCTGCAGTGTGGCAAGCGGTCGGCTGCGCAGCGACCCGTCCGGCTCCTCGGTGGTGAGCATGCCGATCCGCGTCGCATCGATGCGATCGGCGAGCTTCTGCATTCCGGCGTCGCTTTGACGTTCTTTCTTCATCGCGCGAGTCCTCGTGTTTGCCTCTGTTTACCGGCAGCAAGCTTCGTGCCCCGACATCGCGATGCCCACGACCCCCTAGAGCAGCTTCTGCCAAAGCCGCCAAAACTGTTCGCGCAATTTGGCGCCGGCGGGGCGCTGTCGCCAGCTTGCAAGATCGATGCGCCGCGCGCGTTGCAGCTCATCCTGAAAGATCTTCTCGAGCTGTTTGCCGGTGCTGGCCCCGATGATCACGGCGTCGACCTCGTCGTTGAAGAGGACGCTACGGTGATCAAAGTTCGATGAGCCGGTAATGGACCATACGGTATCGACGATCATGGTCTTCGAATGCAACACGTCTCGTTCGCGCTCGTAGATTTTAACACCTGCCTTCAGCAAGCCCGAATAATGCGAGTGCTGCACGGCGAGGGCGGGCGCCGAATCGCTATGCGACGGCAGCAGCAAGCGCACGTCAATGCCATGCCTGGCGGCGTGCATCAAGTCGTCTTTCTCCTGATCAGTCGGCACGAAATACGAGGCGGTTATCCACACGGTGTGTTCGGCCGCGCGAATCGCCGACAGTACAGTGACATAATATCGGGATGTCAGACGGCTCGGACTGCTGCCGACGATGCGCACGATCTCCGAACCCTGGCTCTTCCCCGGCGGCGTCGCCGGATGCTCACCCAACGGTGGACCGTGCTGATCGCGCCAGTGCTGCAGGAAGAGGTCTTGCAGCTCGGTAACGACCGGACCTGAAATTTCGACATCGATGTCGCGCCAGACCTCTTGAGGCTTCTCTGCGGGTTCAGTCCTCGCCGCTTGCGTGCCGCTATCGGCGTCGGGACTGGGCGGCGAAGCCAGCCCGCGCGGCGCGCTCTCGTACGTCGAGCTCAGATTGACGCCGCCCAGGATCGCGACGGCGCCATCGGCGATCAACATCTTGCGATGGTCCCGGTCATTGATGGAGTAGTGTGCCTTGGCTTTCAGTGGATTTAGCGGGTTGAACTGCACGAGCGTGACTCCGGCTTGCTGCAGTCGCGACAGAAAGTCCGATGGCGTTGCGATCGAGCCCACCGCGTCATAGATCACGTTGATCTCAACGCCCGCCTGCCGCTTGGATATGAGCAGATCGCTTAAGCGTGTACCGTTGCAGTTCACATCCTCGAAGATGTAGTACTCAAGATCGATATACTGGCGCGCACCGCGGATCGCATCGAACATGGCTGGAAATGTCTCGCGTCCATCCTGCAGAATTTGTACGCTGTTACCGGTGAATAATGGGCTCTCGGCGATCGCTTGCTCGATCGCGAGATGACGTTCGAGAGTGCCCGCGTTGGGCGCCGCGGCTGCAAGGCGTGCCAGAACCACCTGCGCTTCGCGCTGCGAAAGTGCACCACGCGCACCGGAAACGCTAGGAGAGGTCGTGCTGCTCGGCGCGGACGTTGCATCAACGTGCGGGACTGTCGCGCAGCCCGCGAGGTTCAGAAGAGCGAGCAGAGCGAGGCTGCCTGCAGGGATTTTGGCGCAGCGCGGCTGCGTCGTAGCGCGACGGTTATCGGCGAAGGGGGCAAGGTCGCTCACCGTCGCCTCAACCGTCCACGCGCAACCGGTTGCACGCCGCATTCGACTTCGGGCATTGCGCCGCAACGCTCATGGAGCGCAGCTCGGGCGGTTGCTTAGGAGCGCTTACGGCGGGCGCCCGATGAACGCTGCGTCGATGCTCTTTTTGCGGCGCCACCACGGGATTCCAGGCTCTTCTTTAAAACCGCCATCAGGTCGATAACCTGTGCGCTTTGCCGGCCTTCCTTTGGCGCCTTCTCCTTGGGCGTCAGGACATGCGTCTGGCGCTTTCGGACCTTCTCCTCAATGCGTCGCATGAGGTCCTCACGATAGGTGTCGTGGTACTCCTTAGGCTCCCATGGCGCGCTCATTTCTTCGAGGAGCTTTTCCGCCATCGCCACTTCTTTCGGCGAAACAGTTGCGGCTTTCGATTTTGGCGACGGCAGATCCAGGTCATCGAGGGGTCGCAGTTCCGCGGCGAAGCGCAGCGTGTTGAAAAGCAGCGCGCGCTTGTCCGCGCCCAGCACACCGAAGTGCTGCCTGCCGCGCATGACGATGCTGCCGATCGCGACCTTGCTGGTGCGCATGAGCGTCTCGCGAAGCAACGTATAGCCCTTCTCGCCACCCTTCGTCGGTGCCAGGTAGTAGGGCGTTTCGTAGAATTCGGGGGCGATGTCGGCGGCGTTCGTGAAGCTTGTGATCTCGATGGTCTGCGAGGCCTTCACATTAGCCTGGCGAAAATCCTCATCGGAGAGAGCGACGTACTCGCCCTTTTTATACTCGTAGCCCTTCACGATGTCGGCCCACTCGACTACCTTGCCGCTGCGCTTATTGATTCGCTGATAGCCGACCGGGGCGAAATCGCGACGGTCGAGGAGGCTCAACTCGAGGGTGCTGCTGCGAGCGGCCGAATACAATTCCACGGGGATGTAAACCAACCCGAAGGAAACAGCGCCTTTCCAAATAGCCCGTGACATGGCGCAAAGGGTAGCACGCGCCGTGCCCAAGCCGGCAGCGAACGCACCCCTATTTACTCCCGGTCAGCGCCTTGATGGCGCCCTCGAGCGAGCGTTCCGATTTGCCGTAGTCCTGCCAGGCGGGAGTGCGGGACCACAGAGCGGGCACTGTGGAAACCGTGAACCGCGTGGGATCAAGCCCCGCGCGCACCGGTTTCCACGCCAGCGGCATCGAAACGGTCGCACCGGCCCGCGCGCGCGGCGACAACGGCGCAACGGCGGTTGCCGTTCGGTCATTTCGCAGGTAGTCGAGGAAGATGCGGCCGGTTCTTGCGCTCTTCGCCATTTTCACAACGTAGCGTGACGGACTGTCGTGATCCATCTGCACGCACACGGTCTGGGCAAACATCTTTGCCTCGGCCCAGCCGAGCGCGCGGCGCCCCGGCTTCGCGAGCGGCGTTACAACGTGCAAACCTTTGCCGCCGGTGGTCTTGCAGAAGGCAACGAGGCCGAGGCCTTCGAGACGCTCGCGCAGTTCGAGCGCGGCGGCGACGACCGCATCAAAATTCACATCCGGCGCCGGATCGAGATCAAATACGAGCCTTCCCGGGACGCTCGGTTCATTCGGTCGGCAATTCCAGGGATGAAGTTCCAGCGCCGCAATCTGCGCGACCGCGATCAGGCCCTCCACGCGATCGATCTGCAGATAGGCCTGGCGATCCCCGGAAACCTTAACGAGCTTTAGCAGGTGCGAAGTTCCAGGCATCGCGTGGCGCTGGAAGAATTTCTCGCCAGCGATTCCATTTGGCGCGCGCAGGATTGAGCACGGTCGACCCTTCAGATGTTCAATCATCCACGGACCGACGTTTGCCAGATACTTCGCAAGGTCGATCTTGGTTACCGCCGGCGCACCTGCCTCCGCGGGCCAGAGGATCTTGTCGGGGTTGGAAATCGATACACCCAGGACGCTGCTTGCATCCGCGCCGGTGGCTTTGCTGCCCGCGCGTTTTTTGGCGCGAGGAGCGGACTGTGCAGTTTCCATGTGAACCTCCTGCGCCGGCTTGTCTTCGCGTAGGCCCTTGAACGCCGCCTGGCGGACGTTTCCGGCTTCCGTCCATCCCGCGAATTCGATTTCCGCGACGAGCGTCGGGTGCGCCCAATGTACGCGGCCCTCCTTGGCCGGTGCGCCTTCGCCGCTGAAGGGACTGTTCTCGCTTTCCGCAGCGCGCAGCCGCGGCAGCACCTGTTTTGTGAGTTCGCGGCCGAAGCCTGTACCGACGCGGCCGACGTAGTGCAGATCGGAGTCGCGGCGTACGCCGACGAGGAGCGAGCGCAAGTGGCCGGCTTCCTGAACCCAGCCGCCGATGATCACTTCCTGCCCCGCACGGCATTTGGCCTTGGTCCACGAATCCGTGCGCCCTGAGACGTAGGGCGCATCCGTTTTTTTTGACACGATGCCCTCGAGGTGCATCCGGCAAGCCGACTTGAGCACGGCGTCCCCATGGCTATCGAAATGATCGACATACTGAATCATCGAGGTTTTGCCGCCAGCCCGTTTTTTCAGGAGCGCCTTGAGCTGCTGCTTGCGCAGGTCAAGTCGCTCGCGCCGCAGGTCGGAGGCGCCATTGAAGAGAAGATCGAACACGTAGTAGACGAGCCGGCTCGTATCGCCCTCGGAGATCGCGCTCTGCAGCGCACCGAAGCTCATGGCGTCTTTGCTATTGAACGCCACCACCTCGCCATCGAGAAGGCAATCCCCAAGTTGCGCGCCCTCGGCGGCAAGCTCGGGAAACTTCCTCGTCCAGTCAAGTCCCTTGCGCGTGAGAAGCGTCGCCTCACCATCGACGACCCGCAACTGCATCCGGTAACCGTCGAACTTGATCTCGTGGACCCAGCCCTTGCCCTCGGGCGCTCGCTCGACAAGACGGCACAGCTGCGGCGCAACGAACCGTGGGATTGCAACCGAGGTTCTGGCCGTCTTGGTCTTCGAATTCCAGACAGCCGCAGGCGAAGCCGCGGTTTTTTTGGCGAGCATGAAAGGCTTGGGCGCGCGTCCCTTGCCCGCGGCAATGGCGGCCATCGCACGGCCGGAGGATACGGAGCGGTCTTCCTCGAGCAGGGCGTCGTGGTCGCCCGGCCGGGCCGCCTCGTCGCGGTGCTTGATGAGGAGCCAATTGGTCCGTTTGCCGCCGTAGCGGTCGCCGCGCATGCGAACGAGCACCCAGCTGCCGTGCAGCCTTACGCCTTGCAGTTCGAATTTGAGTTCGCCGGCCGTGAGCGCCTGCTGGGCGGATCCTGACCCCAGCGGCCGCCAATAGCCCCGATCCCACAGCTGCACGGTGCCGCCGCCATACTGCCCGTGAGGAATCGTCCCTTCAAAATCGCCATAATCGAGTGGGTGGTCTTCGACTTCCACGGCGAGGCGCTTGTCGCTCGGATCAAGCGACGGGCCTTTGGTTACAGCCCAGGATTTGAACACCCCTCCCAGTTCGAGCCGCAGGTCGTAATGCAGACGCCGCGCCGCGTGCTTCTGTATGACGAAGCGCAATCGGTCCGAACGCGGCGTCGGCTGCGCCCCGCTCGGCTCAGCGCTCTTGGCGAAGTCGCGCTTGGCTCGATATCGGGTTAGTTTGCGGGATGGCACCAGCTGAGCCTCGCAACTTTCATTCCCGTAAGTATGAACCTAAAAAGGTGCGGCGCGAGGGGAGGCGATTGAAGCGGTCCGGCTGGCGCAATTTCGGCGTACGCGCCATGCTGGATCGGAAGCGGCAAGTGCGTACAGGGGGATATCGATGAGTGAGTGGCCCGACCAGCGCATTCTCGACCTGTTCAAAATTGACCTGCCCATTGTGCTTGCTCCCATGGCAGGCGCCGGCACACCGGAATTGGCTGTTGCGGTGAGCGAGGCCGGCGGCTTAGGTTCGCTTGCTTGCTCCCAGATGACCGTTGGCCAGGCACGCGCGGCCCTTGACCTGATCCGTCAGCGGACCTCCCGCTCGCTCAATGTCAATTTCTTCTGCCATCAACCACCGCCGCCAAACGAAGCCCAGCTGCTTGCCTGGCACGCGCTCCTCGCGCCTTTTTATCTGGAGCACGACCTTGATCCCGAGTTGCCTGATTTTTCGTCAACCAGAGTTCCGTTCAACGCGGATTTCTGCTCGATGGTGGAAGACTACGCACCCGCGGTGGTGAGCTTTCATTTCGGGCTTCCGGAGCCGTCATTGTTGCGACGGGTCAGGGCCACAGGCGCCAAGGTCATCTCCTCTGCTACCACTGTTGCCGAGGCGCGCTGGCTAATGGATCGCGGCTGCGATGCCGTGATCGCGATGGGGCTTGAGGCGGGCGGCCATCGCGGCAATTTCTTGGCGACAGACATGGCAAGGCAGATCGGTACGTTCGCGCTTTTGCCCCAGATCGCTGATGCCGTTGAAGTGCCGGTGATCGCTGCCGGTGGCGTTGCCGATGCGCGCGGTATTCTCGCAGCCTTCGCTCTAGGTGCGGCCGCCGTGCAGATCGGGACGGCCTATCTGTTTTGCCCGGAAGCGAATCTATCGCCGCTTTACCTGCGGGCGTTGAGAACCGCTGCTGACGACGAAACCATGATCACCAATGTTTTCACTGGTCGCCCGGCACGCGGTATCGTCAATCGTCTGATGCGAGAACTCGGGCCGATCTCATCGGCCGTGCCTACTTTTCCACTCGCGAGTGCTGCACTTGCGTCACTGCGGGCGAGGGCGGAGGGCTCAGGCTCCGGTGACTTCACAAACCTCTGGTCGGGGCAGGGCGCGCGACTTGCCCGAGAGCTACCCGCCGCCACCCTTACAAGGGTTCTTGCCAGCGAAGTACTGACGAAATGGCGCAAGGCAAGTCCTTGATCACCCTTGGGCCTCCCACTAGAGTGAAATCATCAAGGTTACGCAGATTGCCGGACAAATGAATCCATCCGAGTTGCATGTACTGGCGCTCAACAGTGGCTCGTCGTCGCTAAAATTCGCCCTGTACCAGGTCGACTCGCAGCGCTCCCGCATGCTCGTTGGTGGCGAGGCAAGCGCAATCGGCTCGAACCGCAGCAAATTTCAGGCACAGGATTCGAATAACAAGTCTTTGCTGGCCGAATCCGTTGTCATCCAGACACAACGGGACGCAATCGAACGCATCGGCAAGTTTCTCGGCGACGCCAAGATGCCGGCGCCGACGGCAATCGGGCATCGCATTGTTCATGGGGGCCCGAAGTTACTACAGCATTGCCGCCTCGACGCGGCAGTGTTGGCTGAGCTTGAGGCCGCAGTTTCCTTTGCACCGCTGCATACCCCGCCGGCTCTTGCGGTCATTGGCTACGCGCGCGAGCATTTCCCCGGACTTCCCGAGGTGGCCTGTTTCGACACGAGTTTCCATGCCGACTTGCCGCCGGTAGCAAGAGTGCTGCCGATCCCGAAGGATTTGCAGCGGCAGGGAATTCGACGCTACGGATTTCACGGCCTGTCCTGCGAATCGATCGTGCGCCAGCTTGGATGCGACATTCCAGAGCGCCTCGTGATTGCGCATCTGGGTAACGGCGCGAGTATCACCGCGGTCAAATCCGGCCAGTCCGTCGACACCAGCATGGGGTTAACCCCGACCGGTGGAGTCATCATGGGCACGCGCAGCGGCGACCTTGACCCGGGCTTATTAATATATCTCCTGCGCGAGAGGAAGTTCAGCGCGGCGATGCTGGAGGAGCTGGTCGATCGGCGTTCGGGCCTGCTCGGGATTTCCGGGCTCAGCAGCGACATGCGCAGCTTGCATACGGCCGCCTCGCAAAGCGCCGATGCGCAACTTGCGATTCAAATGTTCTGTTATTCGGCGCGCAAGCAGGTTGCGGCGATGATTGCCGTGCTACAAGGTATCGACCTGCTCGTATTCACTGGCGGAATTGGCGAGCATGACGCTGAAGTGCGCACGGCCATCTGCGCCGGTTTGGGCTGGTGTGGTGTCAGTCTCGACGTCGGCCGCAACCGCCAGCCACTTAACCCCGTCAGCGCGCCTACTTCGCGTTGCTCGATACAGGTGCTCGCCTCGCAGGAAGAGGAGCAGATCGCACGCCACACCTGGAATCTTGTCGGGCAGAGGTGATGAGCGCACGGTTTCAGACGATTCCCAATCGGTGGAACGTCGGCACCTTGATGAGATCCAGTAAAAAGGCAAAAACGACGGCGGTGGCCAAGGTTGCCACGACCACCGCGACCGGCAACGCCGTCATGGCGATCCCGCCGATGGCCAACATGGATGCAACGAGAATATCGCCCATCGACGAGAGGATCACCCAATGGCCTGGTTTGGACGACCATATGCGCCGACGCTCCCGATTGGTGTAAGTAATGGCCTGATTACCGAATACAATCGCGAGGAAGGCGAGGGTTCGCAGTGCCTCAATTCCAAATCGCATGCGGTAAATGCCAAACACAAGTACGGCCGTGCAGAACACGAGTTCGCCGCTTCCCATCACAATCCCTGCGATCGTCAGCTTACTGATTTGCCAGGCGTTCGGCTGCGACGACGGCCGCACGTTATCCGTTGTCAGCGACATCCCGAGAAAGTCGCCCGTGATCATGATGAGGACCATCAATAGTGGCGTCAGGATCGCGTGCCCCGTGATAACCAGACCGGCGGCCAGGAACAGCACCTGTACAATCTTCTTGGTGATGGAGTTCAGCGTGTAGGTGAGGATCCGCTGGAACGCAATCCGTCCTTCCTTGACTGCAGCAACGATTCCGGCGAGGCCAGGTGCCGTCAGTACCATGCCGGCGGCTGATTTGGCAACGTCGGTCGCGGTTGAGACAGCGATACCAATCTGCGCTTGACGCAGCGCCGGTGCATCGTTTGCGCCATCGCCACACATGCCAACCGTGTGGCCGCCCTTCTGGAACGCCTTGACGAGTTTGAACTTATCCTCTGGAAGCACCCCGGCATAGACCGCGAATGATTCCGGCGTCAGGCACTCCGGAATCGCGCCGCCTGGAAAGACAATTCCGTCGATTCCTACGGCGCGGGCGACGATGGTTGCAGTCGCGGGCGCATCTCCGGTCGCCATGACAGTGCGCACTCCGAGGGCACGCAGTTCGCTCACGAGTGCCGCGGAGTCTGAGCGCGGCGGGTCGCTCAGAGCGATGAGCCCAGCGAGGTTCATCGCAGCTGACGTTCCGGTTGCGACCGCGAGTACGCGCAAGCCTTGCTCTTCGAGCTCCTTCGCCGCAGTTGCCGCGGTGGCCGGCGGATCAAGCAGGGGCACGACCACCGAAAAGGCTCCCTTCACGATACGCTCTGCAGAACCGTGCTTCGATACGGTTGCCTCCGACATCTTCGTGGCCGGGTCAAAAGGGACGAACTTGAGCAACTGCGGCGCATCGGCGCCGGCGTGGGTATCGGCGGCCGTGCGAATGGCCGTGTCGACAGGATCCTGGCCGCTGTCAGAACTGGCGAGCGCTGCCAAGGCAAGGACTTGCGCGACATCAAAGCCGGGCATTGGACGAACGCTCGTAACCCTGAGCGAGTTTACGGTCAACGTTCCTGTTTTATCGGCGCACAGGGTGTCCATCGTCGCCGCTTCATCCACGGCGGACAGGCGAGTCGGCAGGACCCCCATTTTTGCCAGCTTCCTCGCGCCAATTGCCGCTGCGAGCGTGAACGTGGCAGGCAGTGCCACGGGGATCGAGGCAAGAACCCCTGTCAGAACCATAGGGATAATCTCAGAGGCCGGCAACGCCAGGAAGTGGGCGTACACGACCAGCATCAGGATTAGCGCGCCATTGCACACGACGAGATTGCGCACTACCCGCAGAACCGCCGTTTGTTGGGAGCTCGTGACGCGGGCGGTGCGGACGAGTTCCGCAGTGCGGCCAAATTGCGTGCGGGCACCGGTCGCGGTGACCTCGGCGACCGCCGCGCCACGCCGGACCAATGCGCCGGCATAGGTGTGCACACCTGATCCGGCTTCGATGGGCACCGATTCTCCGGTCAGCATCGATTGGTCGAGCAGCACTTCTCCGTCGAGGAGCGTGACATCCGCCGCTACGACACCGCCGAGTGAAAGCTGCACGACATCTCCGGGCACAAGCTCGGATGCGGGCAAGATTTTCCAGGCGCCATCGCGACGAACGGAAGCATTGAGCGCGAGCCGCGACTTAAGCGCCGCCAGTGTGGCCTCGGCACGGCTTTCCTGAAACAGGCCAAGCGCGGCATTGAACAGCAGGAGGACCGCGATGATCGACGCTTCGATCAGCTTGCCGAGAACGAGCTCCAAGATGGCGGCCGCCTCAAGCATCCCCGGAACCGGCCCCCAGAATTTAGCAACCGCGCTGCGCATTGCGCTCGGCGTTGCATCGGGCACGGCGTTGGGTCCAAACGTCTGCAAGCGCCGGCGAGCCTCGTCGCTTGTAAGGCCCGTCGGCAGGCACGTCGCAGATGCTGTCGGCTGCGCCGGGACAGCGGTCATGGCTGGATGCCAGAGCTTATCAAGCCGCAATGCCCCAGGTATGGGCCATCAGGCGGGCGCTTTTGACTCGAGCGGGCTGGCATTGTCCCATTTCCAGTTGCGGACTTCAGGCATGTCCTGACCAAACGTATCGATGTAGTGCTTGTGCTCGATGAGTTTGTTCTGCAACTGCTGCTTCAGATACACGCCTTTGCTGCCCGTCTGTGGCAGACGGTCGATGACGTCCATGACGAGATGAAAGCGATCCAAATCGTTGAGCACGGTCATGTCGAAGGGCGTCGTAATCGTTCCTTCCTCCTTGTAGCCGCGCACGTGCAGGTTGTGGTGATTGGTGCGGCGGTACGTCAGTCTGTGTATCAGCCACGGATAGGCGTGGAAGGCGAATATAATCGGCTTGTCCCTGGTAAACAGGGAATCGAAATCCGCGTCGCTCAGTCCATGTGGGTGCTCGCTTTTGGGCTGCAGCTTCATGAGATCGACAACGTTGATCACGCGGACCTTGAGCTCCGGTAAATGCTGGCGCAGGATCGATACTGCGGCCAGTATCTCGAGCGTCGGAACATCTCCTGCGCAGGCCATGACGACGTCCGGGTCGGCATCCTGATCGCTGCTAGCCCATTGCCAGATGCTGATGCCCTCGGTGCAATGCTCGACGGCGGCCTCCATGCTGAGCCACTGCGGCGCGGGATGTTTACCCGCAATGACAACGTTGACGTAATGCCGGCTGCGCAGACAGTGATCGATCACCGATAGCAGGCAATTGGCGTCCGGAGGCAGATACACGCGCACCACTTCGGCTTTTTTGTTGACGACGTGATCGATGAAGCCGGGATCCTGATGCGTAAATCCGTTGTGGTCCTGACGCCAGACGTGCGATGCGAGTAGATAGTTGAGAGAGGCAATTTTGCGCCGCCACGGCAGGCCCAAGGTGACCTTGAGCCACTTGGCATGCTGGTTGAACATGGAGTCGACGATATGGATGAACGCCTCGTAACAATTAAAGAGCCCGTGCCGTCCGGTGAGCAGGTAGCCCTCGAGCCAACCTTCGCATTGATGCTCGCTTAGCACCTCCATGACTCGTCCAGTGGGTGCCAGGAACTCGTCATTTGCGACCGTGACGGCGTTCCATTGGCGGTTGGTCGCCTGAAATACAGCCTCCAGTCCGTTCGATAGCGTCTCGTCGGGGCCAAAAATCCGAAAATTTCGCGTCGCATCATTCGACTTCGAAACATCGCGCAGGAATCGTCCGAGCACGTGCGTATCCCCGGGCCCGGCGACCCCTGGCGAGGCGACGCTCAGTGCGTAGTCGCGAAAATCCGGTAGTCGCAAATCCCGCAGCAGAATGCCGCCGTTCGCATGTGGATTGGCGCCCATGCGACGTGCACCGCGCGGCGCAAGTTCGGCAAGTTCAGGCTGCAGAGTGCCGTGCTCATCGAAGAGCTCGGCCGGCCGGTAGCTCTTAAGCCAGTTCTCAAGCAGCGGCAGATGTTGCGGACTCTGCGCGGAAATCGATAGCGGCACCTGGTGCGAACGGAAAGTTCCCTCGATCTGCAAGCCGTCGACGACTTTGGGTCCGGTCCATCCTTTTGGCGAGTTCAAGACAATCATGGGCCAGCGCGGCCGGGTGGGGTTGGCATGCGCTCGAGCCTCCTGCTGAATTTTCTTGATCTGTTCCACCGCGATATCGAGAGTTGCGGCCATTGCCTCGTGCATTGGCGCTGGCTCGTGACCTTCAACGAACAGCGGCGTCCAGCCGCAGCCGCGCAGCAGCTGCTCGAGCTCCTCGCGGCTAATCCGGGCGAGAAGCGTGGGATTCGAAATTTTATAGCCGTTGAGGTGCAGGATCGGGAGTACAGCGCCGTCGCTGATGGGATTAAGGAACTTGTTCGAATGCCATGCCGTGGCGAGCGGGCCGGTCTCCGCTTCACCGTCGCCGACGACGCAGGCGACCGTCAGGTTCGGGTTATCGAATACCGCGCCGAACGAATGGCTGAGCGAATAGCCTAGTTCGCCGCCTTCGTGGATAGACCCCGGGCATTCGGGTGAAGCATGACTTGGAATGCCACCCGGAAAGGAAAACTGGGTAAAGAGCTTCTTGAGCCCCTGCTCGTCCTGACTGATATTCGGATAGATTTCGCTGTAGGTCCCCTCAAGATAGGTGTTGCCAACCACGGCGGGGCCGCCGTGGCCAGGGCCGCTCACATAGATCATATCGAGGTCGTATTTCTTGATCACCCGGTTTAAGTGCACGTAGATAAAATTCTGGCCGGGGGTCGTGCCCCAGTGCCCGAGTAGCATGTGTTTCACATGCGCAAGCTGCAGCGGCTCCTTTAATAGCGGATTGTCGTGCAGATAAATCTGCCCGACGGCGAGGTAGTTGGCGGCGCGCCAGTAGGCGTCAATCTTGCGCACCTCATCCGAAGAAAGCGTGTTTTCAGTCATGACTCTTGTACCCTGGGAAGTCGTTGCTTGGGAGACAATGCATTGAAACCGGCGATGACATCAAAAAGTTCTTCGTCAATCGAGCCCTGCCGCAGCCGGTAGAACGATTGGCTCAGGGCGGCGGATATCGACTCTATGTTCTTTTCCGCGCGTTGCATGGCGGCAAGACGGCTGCCATTTTCGCTCTCCAATGACTCCGCACAGGCTTTGTAAAGTGATATAAAAAGATACTCATGAACGAGCGCGCGCAGCGCAAGATCACGCGCGCCAACGACTTGAGGCAGATTTTTGGTCGGCCATGGGATTTGCGTCCGTTGCCCGCGCCATTGTGCATCAAGCGGCAGCAACCTCTGGCTCACAGGTTCGTAGAGCGCGGCGGATCGGGGACGGTTGTGAAACACATGGACCTGAGGACAATCGCTGATCGACCCGTGCCTCTCGTGCGCGCTCAGAATCTCGCCTATGAGCGGCGTGATGGCCGCGACGGAACCTGGCACGGTGAACTGGCCGGCGAGCGATACGCCAGCGTCGGTGAGATGCGCGTAGACGCGTTCACCGACCGCCCAGATTTTTTTCTCACCCGGCATTGCAGCCAGTGTATGCATCGCGAAATCCGCAATCACCTCATTGAAGCGACCGACTAACCCCTGATCCGATCCAAATACGATTGCGCCGATCTGACGCTCGTTTGAACGACGCGGGTCCCTGACGGCTATTGAATTGCCTTCTCGCAGGCAGGCACTCAAGCCAAGGTCTATGGATCGCTCGTAATCTACGAGCGCTCGCACCGCCGCCTCATATTGACCGATGGAGGAGGCTGCCATGGCCTTCATGGTGCGTACCACGCCTTGGAGCTGTTGTGCGCTATCGATTTTGCGCCGCAGATCCGCGAGGCTGCCGCTCATGCGCCCTTCTTGAATGGAAGGAGTGCTGCGCCTGCAACCTGCAGAATGGCGCTGCGATCGGCGTCGCTCAGCACGTCGCTTTTCAGACAACGCGCGCGCACTTCGGCGGGAATGCGCGCACTCGCGGCGCCAAGCGCGCGTTCCGCGACGACGATTTGCTCCAGGGGTATGGCGTCGAAGAGTGCCGCGGTCAGCCCCAGCAGTACCGTAATCTGCTCGAACACGGCTACCGCCTCGAACTGGGGCTGTTTAAGGCAGGCCCTGATACGCTGGCCGTGTTCGATGACCCTGCGCGTATTGTCGTCAAGGCGCGTGCCGAACCTCGCAAAAGCCTCCAGTTCCTCAAACTGTGAATACGCGAGCTTGAGACTGCCCGCAATCGCGCGATACGCGGCGAGCTGCGCGGCACCGCCGACTCTGGAGACGGACTTTGCGACGTCAACCGCCGGCAGAATGCCAAGTTCGAACAAGCTGGGCGACAGGTACAGCTGTCCGTCCGTGATCGAGATGAGATTGGTCGGAATGTAGGCGGCGATGTCCTGGGCCTCGGTTTCGACAATGGGGAGGGCGGTGAGCGAGCCGCCACCGAGTTCTGGACTCAGATGGGTGGAGCGTTCGAGGAGACGGGAGTGAATGTAAAAGATGTCTCCCGGGAAGGCTTCCCGGCCCGGCGGCCGCCGCAGGAGTAGCGAGATTTCGCGATAAGCGCGGGCGTGTTGGGTGAGATCGTCATAGACGATTAACACGTCCCGCCCGGCTTCCATGAAATGTTCGGCGATGCTGGTGGCGGCGTACGGCGCGATATACGTAAGGCCCGGCGCGTCGTTGCCCTCGCTCACCACCACAAGAGTGTATTCCATCGCACCGTGCGCCCGAAGATCAGCGATCGTTTTTGCTACCGACGAGGCGCGCTGTCCAAGCGTGTTATAAATGCATATGACGTTCTGATCGTGTTGGTTGAGAATCGTGTCGATGGCAATCGCACTCTTGCCCGTCTGCCGATCGCCCAAGATCAGCTGTCGTTGCCCGCGCCCGACAGGAGTCAGGGCGTCGATGACCTTGATTCCGGTCTGCAGCGGCGCTGTGACGGCCGCGCGGTCCATGATCGCTTTCGCATCTCGCTCGATCGGCAGACGCGGCCCGCCCACGATTGCACCTTTGCCGTCGAGCGCTCTGCCGAGCGGGTCGATCACGCGGCCAATCAACCGCTCGCCCACCGCAACGTCCATAACCCGGCCTGTGCGTGTGACTTCATCGCCCGCGTGAAGATGTGAGTATTCGCCGAGCAGGACGACGCCGATCTCCTCCTCATCCACATTGAAAGCTATGCCGAACAGATCCCCGGGAAACCGTATGAGCTCCTCGAAGCCAACTCCGGGAAGCCCAGTGACCGTCGCGACTCCCGTCGACACGGCCGCGATTGTTCCCACCTCAGTTGGCGTCAAGGCCGGCACGAAGCGCTCTCGTGCCTCGCGAATTCCCGTGAACGCCCGGTCCAGGTTTACTCTGAGACTCTCAGGCGGCATGTGAGGCACCCGTCGGTACCACAGACGGATCCTTCGTCATTACGGTAAGCCGCGTCGCGACGTTTTCATCGAGCGATTTAAGGTAATCGGAAATGCTCCAGGCGACTTTGCGTCCGTCCACAGTAAGTTCTATGCCGGTGACGAGGTCGGGCGCAGTCTTAAAAGTCAGTTTCGCGGTCGCACCGAGCCATTCTCTAACCGCCGTTTCAATGGCGGCCTGGGTTGCGGGAAGTAGCGCGAACGCGCTGCATACGAGCGCCGACGCAGCATCCGTGTGCGACACGGCGGGAAGCTTCGCTTCGTCCTCTGCTCGCAGCTTGTGCAGACGCCCGATAAAAACTTCTGCGATTCGATCTTCCAGACTTGCGCCGGCCAGGTCGCCCAGCGTCTTGCGTGCGAGCGCAAATACTTCCTGCCGGGTGCGCGTCACAATTTCCTCATTGAGTTGATTACGCTCGCTCGCCACCGCATCGTTCAGTGTCGAGCGCAGAGCTTCTGAGTCCTTGCGCGCGGCGTCTAGGAGTACCTTGCGCTCCGAAGCGGCATCATCCGTGGCCTTGCGTAATAGCTCCTGTCGCTGTCGGTCGAAGGTCTCGTTTTTGACGCGCAGTTCGTCGCGCTCTGCCTGCGCCGCGGTCTTGGTGGCGGCGGCGTCCTTGAGTTCCGCGGCAATTTTTGCCTCGCGCGCATCTATCGCCGCCAGGACGGGTCTGTACAAATACCGTCTCAAGAGCCACACAAGGATCAGGAAATTGATTGTCTGGGCAAAGACGGTGAACCAGTCGATGAGCATGCGTTACTTTCCGGTGGCCGCGGCGATCATGTGATTCCAAAACGGATTGGCAAACAGGAGAATCATTGCGACCACGAAGCAGTAAATGGCCATGGACTCGATCATCGCAAGGCCTACAAAGAGCGTCCGCGTGATCGTGGGTGCGGCATCAGGCTGTTGCGCAAGCGCGCTGAGCGCCGTGGAAACTGCGCGGCCTTGACCCATCGCCGGCCCAAAGACCCCTGCGCCCATAGTGATTCCGGCGGTAATAATTGAAGCCGCTCCGATTAGAGTCGTATTGTCCATTCAAAATTCCTCATGTTGCTGCGTTACTTTTTACGGCTGTCGGTGGCTGCTGCGATATAAACCGTCGCTAAAATGGCAAAAATGTACGCCTGGACCATGCCGGTCAGAAGTCCGATAGCACTCATCGCAATCGGAAAGATGAACGGCGTAATGGCGAGGAGTATTCCAAGAATCATAGTGCCGCTCATCATGTTGCCGAACAGACGCACCGCGAGTGCGAGTGTGCGCGACAGTTCGCTGATGATGTTGAACGGCAACATGATCGCTGTGGGCTGCAGATACGATTTAAGATAGTTGCGCCAGCCAAGCTCGCCGACGCCGAAAATGGGGACGGCCACGAATACGCACAACGCAAGTGCGGCGGTCGTCGACAACGAGCCGGTGGGAGGCTCATAGCCAGGCACGATCGTAAATAGATTGGCGACGGCAACGAACAGGAACAATGTCCCGACGAAGCTCACGTACTGTCGCGGTGATTGCAGACCGACTTCGGCGATCTGCCTGACGATACCTGCGACCAGAATCTCCAACGCGCATTGCCAGCGGCAGAGGATAGTGCCGGTTGCCAGCCTGCGGGTGATGAGTTTCGCGCCAACGGCCATGACCAGCATCAGTGCCCAGGTCGTGAGGATCGTCGCGTTTAGCTTGATGAACCCGTGTTGCCATAAGATGAGTTGATCAGAGCTAAGTCGCACGGCGGGTCCTCGGTGCCGGGCGCGTACAGCGCGTGACGGCGCTGCGTGCGATGAGAAACCCCACCAGACAGAGCATCAGCCCTCTCCAGCCGTACGGGGCCAAAAGATAGCAGCCCGCGAGAATCAATCCCAACCTCAGCACGAGGCTGCCTGCGAACCATGCGGCCGGGTATTCCGCCGTCAACCCGTGCCTGACGGTGTACCAAAGGCCGCCGAAGAAAATCGTTCCAAGCAGTCCGCCCGATGCCAATGCGATCGCGGCAAGTGTAGCGGCGCTCAATCGTCTTTCTCCTCATCGGCGCGGATGTCCTGACTCTGTTTGGCCACCCAGTACCAGGCATTCGCGCAGCCGAGGGACAGCCCGGCGATGAGCAGACTCAAAGTCCAGGAATGCACACCGGGTCTGCGCTTATCGAGCCAGGTTCCCAGCAGCACGCCGAGCAAAGTGGGCGCAGCTATCGACCAGCCGATGACTCCAAACATGCCAAATCCTGACCACAGACCGGCGATGCCACGGTGCCGCGCTCGGAGCATGCGCGTCGCCTGAGCGCCAACGTCCCGGGAAAATTTTTCGTCGCCTGAGGGCGATTTTGTACGGCGACTTTCAGGCACGCTGAAACTCGACCAATCGGCGGACGAAGCCGCTCTCCAGATGCGCGAGCGCTGAGCGCACTGAGCGCTGTCGATCATCGAGCTTGATGAACTCCCGTTCTACCGCCTGGCGGAGATTTCCCAGATCTGATCCTTCGATGGCGTGGCGGACGCAGACAAGGACATCAGCGCCCGTCTTGATCAGGATACCTTCATCGACTGCGACGAAGACCTCGCTGCCCGCAGATGTCGAATAACTTAGGATGCCCGGTGACAGTGCCGCAACGCAGTCGAGCCGTTGCGGCAGTAGACCGAAGGAGCCGGAGCGCGTGATCGCCACGATTCGGGTGACGTTTGCGCTGCTGCTGAATGTTTTATAGGGCAGGAGGATTTTAAGCTGCATGCGCCGCGATCTCAGGTTGAATAGTCCCGCTTGGGGCAGCCGTTACAGGATCTACTGCGGTCGCTTGTCGCGCTTCGCTGATGGCACCAATCATGTAAAGCGCGCTTTCCGGGAGGTCCTTGAACTCATCGCGCAAAATGCGCTCGCATCCGTCGAGCGAGTCTTTCAGGCTGACGCTTTTCCCGGGCATGCCGCTGAATTGTTGAGTTGTGAAGAACGGCTGGGTGAGAAATCTTTCCAGTCGTCGCGCGCGCGCCACGACATCGCGATCAGCTTGCGATAGTTGCTCAAGACCAAGCATCGCGATGATGTCTTTGAGTTCTGCGTACTGTGCGAGCGTGCGGCGGATTTCCCGCGCCAGGAGATAATGGCGCTCACCGACGATGCCCGGCGTCGCCATTTTCGACGTGGATTGCAGCGGGTCGATCGCTGGAAAGAGTCCCTCACTGGCTCTCTGACGGGAGAGCACCACCGATGCGG
>Ga0302326_10006781_pt1 | contig 25612 bp, 24 predicted proteins | sample Palsa_T0_3_FD_202264 | JGI IMG/M metagenome (GOLD analysis project Ga0302326, IMG submission 202264) | Peat permafrost microbial communities from Stordalen Mire near Abisko, Sweden - Palsa_T0_3 | ecosystem: Environmental > Terrestrial > Soil > Palsa > Peat permafrost | place: Sweden: Abisko... | reverse complement strand
TTTTTCTTGTAGCCGCCTTGAGCTCCTATGGGCTGGGGCTCCTCGTCGAACGCGCCCGTGGGCTAAAGCGCCCGTAGCGTGCAGGTGAGGTGCGGGTAACCCTTGGAGATGTTGCGCAAGCTGAGGTCCCAGCCGTCCTGCACCTGATTCACATACAGTCCGACGCTCGCCGGCAGCAGCACGGGTTTGCCGAATCTCACCGAGTAGGTCACCGCGTCGGGAAGCGAGGCTTCGAGGTTTGCCAATACCGCAGCCGCGCTGAACATTCCGTGGGCGATCACCGTCGGAAACCCGAACAGCTTCGCTCCGACCGGGTTGGTGTGGATCGGGTTGTGATCGCCGCCGATGGACGCATAACGACGGATCTGGCCCGGCGATATGCGCACGATCGCCTTGGGTGCAGGCAATTTGGGCTGCTTCTCCGGCGGCGGCTTGGGCTCGTCGGACAGGCTGGTGCGTTGCTGATGCAGAAAGGTGGTGACCTGGTGCCACGCCACCTCGTTGCCGACGCTGACATCGCTGATCAGGTCGACCAGCAGCCCCTTGCGGTGCTCGCGCAGGTTCTCCGCGTGGACCTCGATGTTGACGGTGTCGGTCACCCTGATCGGCCGATACTGGGTGATGCGGTTTTCGATATGCACCGATCCCATTGCGGCAAAAGGGAAGTCGAATCCGGTCACCAACGACATCACCGTCGGGAAGGTCAACGCGAACGGGTAGGTCAGCGGCACCGAATCGCCGTAACGCAGGCCGGTGACCGACGCGTACTCCGCGACATTGGCCCGGTCGATCGGTAACTCGTCGACGTTCAGGGTCCGGGTGGGCAGGCTGTCGCTGCGTGGCACGAACGGCAACGCCCCGGCCGCCGCGCGCAGCATGTTCCTAAGACCACTTGGTTGCGTCACGTCACGCCCCCAGCATGGCCTGGCCGCAGACGCGGATGGTGTTACCCGTCACCGCGTTTGACGCCGGGCTGGCGAAGTAAGCGATCGCCTCGGCCACGTCGACGGGCTGCCCGCCCTGATACAGCGAGTTGAGTCGGCGACCCACCTCCCGAGTGGCCAACGGGATGGCCGCCGTCATCTTGGTCTCGATGAACCCCGGCGCGATGGCGTTGATCGTGACGCCTTTCTCGGCGAGCTGCGGCGCCAGCGCCTGGGTCAGCCCGATCATACCCGCCTTGGTGGTCGCGTAGTTGGTCTGACCGCGATTGCCCGAGATGCCGGCCATCGACGACAGGCCGATCACCCGGCCGCCCTCGCCGATGCTGCCGTTTTCGACCAGTCCTTCGGTAAGACGTTGCGGCGCAAGCAGGTTGACGGCCAGAACGGAGTTCCAGCGGGCGTCGTCCATGTTTGCGAGCAGCTTGTCGCGGGTGATCCCGGCGTTGTTGACCAGGATGTCGGCGTGGCCGTCGTAGTGCTGGCGCAGGTGCTCGGTGATCTGGTCGACGGCATCGTCTGCGGTGACGTCGAGTGCCAGTGCCGTCCCGCCGATGCGGGTGGCCGTCTCGGCCAACGGTTCGGCAGCGGACTCCACGTCGATCGCGACCACGCGGGCCCCGTCACGGGCGAACACCTCAGCGATCGTCGCGCCGATGCCTCGTGCGGCGCCGGTGACGATTGCGACCTTGCCGTTCAGCGGCTTGTCCCAGTCGGCGGGCGGGGTGGAGTCGGCGGCGCCGACGTAGAACACCTGGCCGTCGACATAAGCCGACTTGGCCGACAGGATGAACCGCAGGGTGGATTCCGCGCCGGTGGCAGCCGGCTTGGCGTCGGGGGACACGTACACCAGTGCGGCGGTCGCGCCGTGCTGCAACTCCTTGCCCAGCGAGCGGGTGAAGCCCTCCAGCGCCCGCTGCGCGATCCGCTCGTCGGCGCTCTTGGCCTCGTCGGGAGTGGTGCCGACGACGACCAGGCGGCCGGAATGCCCGATGTTGCGCATCAGCGGCGTGAAGAACTCATGCAGGGCCGTCAGCCCGGCCGGCGTGGTGATGCCGGTGGCGTCGAACACCAGACCGCCGAAGGAGTCCGCCCAGCGGCCGCCGAGATTGGCGCCCACCACGTCGTAGTCTGCGGCCAGCGCCGCCCGCAGGGGCTCGACCACCCGGCCCTCGCCGCCGATCAACAACGAGCCGGCCAGCGGCGGGTCGCCGGCCCGGTACCGCCGCAGCGTCTCGGGCTGCGGAACACCGAGCTGCTTGGCGAGGAACGAGCCGGGCCCGGAGTTGACGACTTGGGAAAATAGATCGGGTGCCACTGAGTTGCCTTCCATGCTGAGGGGTACCAGTACCGTAGTCGAGAGCTAACTTACTCCAGAGTAAGAACCCTGAGTAGGATGGCCCCAACCGTGGATAACCATCAACTGACGGAGATAACCGTGGCTTCTGAGAGCCTTTCTGCAAGTTCCCAGGCGACCGCCGCCAAACGACGCGTCGCGGTGCTGGGCGGCAATCGAATCCCGTTCGCGCGTTCTGACCGCGCGTACGCCGAGGCGTCCAACCAGGACATGTTCACGGCCGCCCTGGGTGGGCTGGTCGACCGGTTCGGTCTGGCCGGTGAGCGACTGGGCGCGGTCATCGGCGGCGCGGTCCTCAAGCACAGCCGCGACTTCAACCTGATGCGCGAAAGCGTGCTCGGATCCGCGCTGTCGTCCTACACGCCGGCGTTCGACCTGCAGCAAGCTTGCGGCACAGGCCTGCAGGCTGCGATCGCCGCGGCCGACGGTATCGCCTCGGGCCGCTACGAGGCCGCCGCGGCGGGCGGGGTGGACACCACCTCCGACGCGCCGATCGCGCTGGGCAACAACCTGCGCCACACCCTGCTGGGGCTGCGCCGGTCGCAGTCCAACGTCGAGCGGCTGAAGCTGGTCGGCAAACTGCCCGCCAGCCTGGGTGTCGAGATCCCGGTGAACAGCGAACCGCGCACCGGATTGTCGATGGGTGAGCACCAGGCCATCACCGCCAAGGAGCTGGGTATCAAGCGGGTCGACCAGGATGAGCTCGCCGCCGCGAGCCACCGCAACATGGCGGCGGCCTACGACCGTGGCTTCTTCGACGACCTGGTCACCCCGTTCCTGGGCCTCTACCGCGACGACAACCTGCGCGCCGACTCGTCGGCGGAGAAGCTGGCCAAGCTCAAGCCGGTGTTCGGGGTGAAGGCCGGCGACGCCACGATGACGGCAGGTAACTCGACGCCGTTGACCGACGGCGCCTCCGTGGCCCTGCTGTCCACCGACGAATGGGCCGCCGAACGCTCGCTGACGCCGCTGGCCTACCTTGTCGACGCAGAGACGGCCGCGGTCGATTACGTCAACGGCGCCGACGGGCTGCTGATGGCGCCGACCTACGCGGTGCCGCGCCTGCTGGCCCGAAACGGGCTGAGCCTGCAGGACTTCGACTTCTACGAGATCCACGAGGCATTCGCGTCGGTGGTGCTCGCGCACCTGCAGGCCTGGGAGTCTGAGGAGTACTGCAAGGAGCGTCTCGGCCTGGATGCCGCGTTGGGATCCATCGACCGGGCCAAGCTCAACGTCAACGGCTCGTCGTTGGCCGCCGGCCACCCGTTCGCGGCGACCGGTGGGCGAATCCTCGCCCAGCTGGCCAAGCAGCTGCACGAGGCCAAGTCGCAGAACGGCGGCAAGCCGGTGCGTGGCCTCATCTCCATCTGCGCCGCGGGCGGCCAAGGCGTCGCCGCCATTCTGGAGGCCTGAGCCACGCCGCATGGCGCCCCCAGGTGCAGCGTTTGGCTACCGAATCGGTCGGGTAGCCACGTGGCTGGATAGCTCCGTGTTGTAGTCCAAACCCCGGGCCAGTGGCGGTGCGGAGTGTCCCCGAAACCGGCCTCGACCTGCAAGGCAGGTATCGAGTCCAGACCGGGGCCGCCGACGGAATGAGGGGATTTCTCGGCGGCCCCTCCCCTCGATCTAGGTCCTCACAGCAAAATCCCCCGTCTCCGAGGAGAACGGGGGATTTCGCTGTTTAGCTGTGTAGCCGATCTGATGAGCCGACTTCTCAGCAGCCGCCGTGCGGCTGCATCGTCGTCGCCTGTCAGAAGGCTGCTTCGTCGAGTTCCATGATCTCGTTGTCGATGTTCTCCAACACCTGGCGGGTGCTGGTCAACAGCGGCAGGAAGTTCTTCGAGAAGAACGACGCCACGGCGATCTTGCCCTCGTAGAAGTTGCGGTCGGCCTCGCTCACACCACCGGCGTCGAGCGCCTCCAGGGCCACGGCGGCCTGACGCTGCAACAGCCAGCCGATCACCAGGTCGCCGACGCTCATCAGGAAGCGCACCGAACCCGTACCGACCTTGTAGATGCTGGAGATCTCTTCCTGCGCGGACATTAGGTAGCCGGTCAGCGTCGCCGCCATCGCCTGGACGTCGGCCAGGGCAGTGGACAGCAGCGCACGCTCGGCCTTCAACCGACCGTTGCCGGACTCGTTCTTGATGAACTCCTCGATCTGTCCCGACACGTGGGCCAGCGCCACACCCTTGTCGCGCACGATCTTCCGGAAGAAGAAGTCCTGCGCCTGGATGGCCGTGGTGCCCTCGTACAGCGAGTCGATCTTGGCGTCGCGGATGTACTGCTCGATCGGGTAGTCCTGCAAGAAGCCGGAACCACCGAAGGTCTGCAGGCTTTCGGTGAGCTTCGCGTAAGCCTGCTCGGAGCCGACGCCCTTGACCACAGGCAGCAGCAGGTCGTTGACCTTGAGCGCGAGGTCGTTGTCGACGCCGTGCACCGCCTTGGCCACCGGCGCGTCCTGGTAGGTCGCCGTGTAGGTGTACAGCGCGCGCAGACCCTCGGCGTACGCCTTCTGGGTCAACAGGCTGCGACGGACGTCCGGGTGGTGGGTGATGGTCACCCGCGGGGCGGACTTGTCGGTCATCTGCGTGAGGTCGGCGCCCTGCACCCGGTCCTTGGCGTAGGCCAGGGCGTTCAGGTAGCCGGTGGACAGCGTGGCAATAGCCTTGGTGCCCACCATCATCCGAGCCTGCTCGATGACCTCGAACATTTGCGCGATGCCGTTGTGCACCTCGCCGACGAGCCAGCCCTTGGCCGGTACGTCGTGCTGACCGAAGGTCAACTCACAGGTAGCGGAGGCCTTCAAGCCCATCTTGTGCTCGACGTTGGTGACGAAGACGCCGTTGCGCTCGCCGGGCTCGCCGGTCTCGAAGTCGAACAGGAACTTGGGTACGAAGAACAAAGACAGTCCCTTGGTGCCCGGTCCGGCGCCCTCGGGGCGGGCCAGAACCAAGTGGAAGATGTTCTCGAACAGGTCGTCAGAGTCGGCGGAGGTGATGAAGCGCTTCACCCCGTCGATGTGCCACGAGCCGTCGTCCTGCTGGACGGCCTTGGTGCGGCCTGCGCCCACATCGGAGCCGGCATCCGGCTCGGTGAGCACCATGGTCGAACCCCAGCCGCGCTCAGCGGCGATGATGGCCCACTTGCGCTGCTCTTCGGTGGCCAGGTGGTAGAAGATGCTGGCGAAACCGGCACCACCGCCATACATCCACACCGCGGGGTTGGCGCCTAGCAGGTGCTCGTGCAGCGACCAGACCATCGCCTTGGGCATCGGCATGCCGCCGAGCTCCTCGTCGATGCCGACCTTGTCCCAACCGCCGTCGATAACCGCACGCACCGACTTCTTGAACGACTCGGGCAGCGCAACGGTATGGGTCTTCGGGTCGAATACCGGGGGATTCCGGTCCGCGTCGGCGAACGACTCGGCGACTGGCCCTTCGGCCAACCGGCTCATTTCCACCAGCATCTCGCGAGCGGTGTCGGCATCTAGGTCGGTGTACTCACCTTCGCCGAATGCTTTGTCAATGCCTAGGACCTCAAACAGGTTGAAAACCTGGTCGCGGACATTGCTCTTGTAGTGGCCCACTGGTTCCTCCTCGATGAGAACGCCACTTTAAGGTTGGGTACTTGGCTTAAGTTACCCACCAGTAACACGCTTAAGTTATACCCAAGAGATACCCCGCGCAACCGACTGTGAGCTAAATTTCATCGGCTGATCAACCAACCGGTTGGATTCGCGCTGATCAGGACCCTGGCGTACCACTTCACCTGCGGTAATGATGGATAGGTGATAACTGTGTCAAGCGTCACGACGCTGCCCGTCGTCGACCTGAGCGACAGCCCCGGCCAACTGCGGGAACGCCTGCGCGAAGTGGCCCACGAGGTCGGCTTCTTCTACCTGATCGGACACGACGTGCCCGAGGCGCTCACTGCACGGGTGCTTGCGGCGGCCCGGCGACTGTTCGCCCTGCCGCAGGCGAACAAGGACGCCGTTGCGATGGTCCGCAGCCCGCATTTCCGCGGCTACACCCGGCTGGGCGGCGAGTTGACCCGCGGTGAGGTGGATTGGCGCGAGCAGATCGACATCGGACCGGAGCGCGCCCCGATCGGCGGATCGCGCAAGCCGGACTATCTGTGGCTGCAAGGTCCGAATCTGTGGCCGTCAGGCGTGCCGGAGTTGCCGACCATCGTCGCGGAGTGGGATGCCGCGCTCGCCGCGGTGGCCCGCACCCTGCTGCGCCACTGGGCGGTCTCGCTGGGCAGCGCGCCGGACGTCTTCGACGCCGCTTTCGCTGGCGAGCCGGCCACCCTCATCAAGATCGTGCACTATCCGCTGTTCGGGGCCAGCTCGCAGGGCGTGGGCGCACACCGGGATTCCGGGGTGCTGACGCTGTTGCTGGCCGAGCCGGGCAGCGAGGGCCTGCAGGTGCGGGCCGCCCGGGACGGCGGCTGGGTCGACGTGCCCGGGCGCGAGGGGGCGTTCGTGGTCAATATCGGTGAGCTGTTGGAAGTGGCGAGCGACGGCTATCTGCGGGCCACCGAGCACCGAGTGAATCTGCAGCGTTCGGCGGACCGGATCTCGGTGCCCTACTTCTTCAACCCCCGGCTGGACGCACAGTTCCCGACTCTGACGCTGCCGGCGCATCTCGCAGAGCATGCCGGCCTGCGCGCGGACCCCGCCGACCCGATCTATTCGGTCTATGGACGCAACGCCTGGAAGAGCCGGCTGCGGGCCCATCCCGACGTCGCAGCCGCGCACGGCTACGTGACGGGCGTCGCGCAAGATGTAACGCCGGGCGAGTAGGGTCGATTTACGAAAAAGCCCGTCGACGCGAATGAAGCCCGGTGAACACATCTGAGAATCTGACGCCTACTTCCCTCCGTGAGGCCTTCGGTCACTTCCCCTCCGGCGTGATCGCGATTGCGGCTGAAATCGACGGTGTCCGAGAGGGTTTGGCGGCCAGCACGTTCGTCCCGGTGTCGCTGGATCCGCCGTTGGTGTCGTTCTGCGTGCAGAACACCTCGACGACGTGGCCGAAGCTCAAGGACGTACACGCGCTCGGCATCAGTCTGTTGGGCGAGTCGCATGACGACGCCGCGCGGGCGTTGGCCGCAAAGACCGGCGATCGGTTCGCTGACCTGGAAACGGTGTCGTACATCAGCGGCGCGGTCTTCATTCAGGGCACGAGTGTGTGGATGGAAACCGCGATCGAGCAACTCATTCCGGCCGGCGATCACACGATCGTGGTGTTGCGGGTCAGCGACATCCAGGTCGACGCGGACGTCGCGCCGATCGTGTTTCACCGCAGCGTCTTCCGGCGACTCGGGGTCTAGCGGCGGGTTAGGGGCGCCTGCCCAGTTCCTCGCGGTAGCCCTGGACTCGCTGTTCGATCTCGGCGGCGTCCTGTTCGCGGCCGTCCCGGTGTGCGAGCCGGGCACGCGTCGAGAGTTCGCGGATCGCCGTCCGAATGTTGTTGATGCTCAAAGGTCGTTGAATGGCCATGGTCACCGCCTCCGGGTTGGGTCATCGGATGGGTTGTCCACCCGTTCCCCAAGTTACCCGGATCAGCCGAGGCGCAACACCGGCTACCGACGGAAGAGCTTGCTACCCAGCCACACGACCGGGTCGTACTTGCGGTCGGCGACGCGTTCCTTCATCGGGATCAGCGCGTTGTCGGTGATCTTGATTCCCTCGGGGCAGACTTCCGTGCAGCACTTGGTGATGTTGCAGTACCCGAGGCCGTGCTCTTCCTGCGCCTCGTCGCGGCGGTCGCGCGTGTCCAGCGGGTGCATTTCCAGCTCGGCGATCCGCATCAGGTAACGAGGTCCGGCAAACGCCTCTTTGTTCTCCTCGTGGTCACGGATCACGTGGCAGACGTTGTTACACAGGAAGCACTCGATGCACTTGCGGAACTCCTGGGAACGCTCGACATCCTGCTGCTGCATCCGGTACTCGCCGGGCTGCAGATCCTTCGGCGGCGTGAACGACGGGATTTCCCGGGCCTTTTCGTAGTTGAAGGACACGTCGGTCACCAAGTCGCGGATCACCGGGAACGTCCGGATCGGCGTCACGGTCACCACTTCGTCCTCGGCGAAGGTCGACATCCGCGTCATGCACATCAGCCGGGGCTTGCCGTTGACCTCGGCAGAACACGAGCCGCACTTGCCGGCTTTGCAGTTCCACCGGACCGCCATGTCAGGCGTCTGGGTCTGCTGCAGGCGGTGGATGATGTCGAGCACCACCTCGCCCTCGTTGACCTCGACGGTGTAGTCCTGCAGATCACCGCCGGCCTCGTCACCGCGCCATACCCGCAGAGTCGCGTCGTAGGTCATTAGCCTCTCCGTCCTGGGTGATCAGCCAGCTCTTCGTCGGTGTAGTACTTCTCCAACTCAGATATCTCGAAAGCGTCGAGCAGGTCGGGCCGCATCGGTACCTGGTCTTTGTGCGTCACGGTGACATCGGGGACGATCGGGTCGTCGCCTGAGGCGCTGCAGACGAGCAGCACCTTGCGCCACGAGGAATCCATGCCGGGGTGGTCGTCGCGGGTGTGGCCGCCACGGCTCTCGGTGCGTTCCAGCGCCGCTTTGGCGACGCATTCGCTGACCAGCAGCAGGTTGCGCAGGTCGAGCGCCAGGTTCCAGCCGGGGTTGTACCGGCGGTCGCCCTCGACGTGAATGTGCTTGAACCGTTCGCGAAGCTGGTCTAGCCGCGACAACGCCTCGGTGATCTCTTCCGACTTGCGGATGATGCCGACCAGGTCGTTCATCGACTGCTGCAACTCCAGCTGCATCGTGTACGGGTTCTCCGCGGCTGTGCCGTTCGTCGGGGTCTCGAACGGAGCCAGCGCCCGCTTCGCTGCGGTTTCGACGGCGTCTTCGGACACCGCCGGACGGTTGTTCTTATCCAGCGCCCGCACGTAGTCGGCGGCACCGAGGCCCGCCCGACGACCGAACACCAGCAGGTCGCTCAGCGAGTTACCGCCCAATCGATTCGAGCCGTGCATGCCGCCGGAGCACTCGCCCGCGGCGAACAACCCCGGAACGGAGGCGGCACCGGTGTCGGCGTCCACCTCGACGCCGCCCATCACGTAGTGGCAGGTCGGTCCGACTTCCATTGGCTCCTTGGTGATGTCGACGCCGGCCAGCTCCTTGAACTGGTGGTACATCGACGGGAGCCGCTTCTTGATCTGCTCGGGCGTCAGCCTCGAGGCGATGTCGAGGTAAACGCCGCCATGCGGAGTACCGCGGCCAGCCTTGACCTCGGAGTTGATCGCGCGGGCGACCTCGTCACGAGGCAACAGGTCGGGGGTACGACGGGCCGAGTCGTTGTCCTTGAGCCAGTCGTCGGCCTCTTGCTCGCTCTCGGCGTACTGGCCTTTGAACACCGCCGGGATGTAGCCGAACATGAACCGGGTGTCGTCGGAGTTTTTTAGTACCCCACCGTCGCCGCGCACGCCTTCGGTGACCAGGATGCCCTTCACGCTGGGCGGCCAGACCATGCCGGTCGGGTGGAACTGGACGAACTCCATGTTGATCAGCGTCGCGCCGGCCCGCAGCGCCAGCGCGTGGCCGTCGCCGGTGTACTCCCAGGAGTTCGAGGTGACCTTGAACGACTTGCCGATACCGCCGGTGGCCAGCACGACCGCGGGGGCGTCGAACAAGATGAACTTGCCGGTTTCGCGGATGTAGCCGAAGGCTCCGGAGATCGCGTCACCGTCCTTGATCAGCTCGGTGATCGTGGTCTCGGCGAACACCCGGATCCGGGCTTCGTAGTCGCCGAGCTCGGCGTGGTCTTCCTGCTGCAGCGAGACGATCTTCTGCTGCATCGTGCGGATCAGCTCCAGGCCGGTGCGGTCACCGACGTGTGCCAGCCGGGGGTAGGTGTGCCCACCGAAGTTGCGCTGGCTGATCTTGCCGTCCTTGAGGCGGTCGAACAGCGCGCCGTAGGTCTCCAGCTCCCAGACCCGGTCGGGGGCCTCTTTGGCGTGCAGCTCGGCCATCCGCCAGTTGTTGAGGAACTTGCCACCGCGCATGGTGTCGCCGAAGTGGGTCTTCCAGTTGTCTTTCGGGTTCGTGTTACCCATCGCCGCGGCGCAGCCGCCCTCGGCCATCACTGTGTGGGCCTTGCCGAACAGTGACTTGGACACCACCGCAACCTTGAGGCCGCGTTCCCGCGCCTCGATGACCGCGCGTAAACCCGCGCCGCCGGCACCGATGACGACGACGTCGTAGGAGTGCCGTTCGACCTCAGTCATGAAATCCTCGCTCAGCTATTTCGGTACTTATGAAATGGCTTTTCAGCCAATAAATCTCAGGTCGGGAATGGTGCCGCTCGCGACCAGCGCAACATAAGCGTCGGTCAGCATCAGCGTGCCCAAAGTGATCCAGGCGTACAGCTTGTGCCGGGTGTTGAGGTGACTCACCTGAGTCCAGATCCAATACCGCACAGGATGTTTGGAGAAGTGCTTGAGCCGTCCGCCGGTGACGTGGCGGCACGAGTGGCAGGACAGTGTGTAGACCCACAGCATGATCACGTTGCCGAGCAGGATGATGTTGCCCAGTCCGAAGCCGAATCCACCAGGTCCGCGGTCGGAGTGGAAGGCGACGATCGCGTCGTAGCTGTTGATCAACGAGATGATGCCGGCGGCGTAGAAGAAGTACCGGTGGGTGTTCTGCACGATCAGCGGGAACTTGGTCTCGCCGGTGTAGTGGACGCGGGGCTCGGCGACGCCGCATGCGGTGGGCGACTGCCACACCGTGCGGTAGTAGGCGCCGCGGTAGTAGTAGCAGGTCAGCCGGAACAGCAGCAGGAACGGCAGCGTCAGCGCCGCGTACGGCAGCCACCACACGTCAGGCAGGATCTGCGGCCAGAAGTCGCTGGCCTCTTTGATGCACCCCTGGCTGACGCACGGCGAATAGAACGGCGTCAGATAGTGATACTTCGCGACGAAATAGTCGTTCTGCTGGAATGAGCGCACCGTCGCATAGATGACGAATGCAGCGAAGCCCAGATCGATCCGCAGCGGCGACAACCACCACCGGTCGGTGCGCAGCGTCCTTTGCTGGATCTCGGCACGCGTGGGTGAAAAGACACCGGACTCAGGATGGTTCGCCGTTGGTGCGCTCATCAAATGTTCCTCTTCGAACGGGCTGTTGGTCGAAGAGTACCCAGAGACACCCGAAAGATTCGCGGCGGGGCTTGACTTGTCAGGACCTGCTGTGACCCCCGACTCCTTCATGGTCGACGTCACGCCAAAAGTCACGGTCGTATTCGGTGTCGGGAATGGCGATCTTTTCGCCGGATTGCTGCACCGTAGCGCGCATTAAGTCTAATTCGGACACATCGGTGTCAAGTAATTCAACGTCGCCGAGTATCCGGTCGGCGTCGATCACGACGCGGCGCATGGCGGGGCTGTCGCCGTAGCGCGCTTTGAGCGAACTCACGCACCGCCGCAGGCCACCGATGAGCTCGTGCAGCTCAGCGAGTTCAGTAGTGCTAGACAACGGATCTCCCAACCGATGATGGTGTCGTGGATCACAGGACGACACCAATACTATCCGGCGCGCGCGACAGCGTGAGACAGATCACGCCGGGAGTGTGGCTAGCCCTGGTGAATCGGCTGCAGCATTCGGTGTGGATGCCGCAGCACCACGCTGACGGCGTCGTCCCGGCGGTCACGTGGCCGCCGCGGCGGGTGCAACATGAGGTCGGCGACGTTGGGAAACTGTCCGCACACCGCGCACGCCCGGTCGAGCCCGATGGCGCCGCCGCAGTCCGCGTGTCGGTAGCTGCGCCGGTGCGACTGGTTGACGTAGTTCTCGTTGCCCCAACTCACCAGCGACCAGATCGTAGGCCATAACTGCCGGCCCTTGCGGGTCAGCACGTACTCGTCGCGGCCGCCGTTGCCCGCCGCTTTGGCGAAGACTCCCTCGTCAACCAGAAGGGAAAGCCGCTCGGAGAGAACCGCTTTCGGGATGCCGAGGTGGGCGCGGAAGTCGCTGAACCGGCGTACGCCATAGAAGGCATCCCGTACCACCAACAACGTCCACCGCTCGCCGACGATCTCGAGTGATCGGGCGATCGGGCAACTCTCTGCGGTGTATTCGCGGGGCAGGGCCACGGCCCCATCCTACGCTTGCAGGTTCGTTCACCGAACCATATACTCCGATACGAAAGTTCGGTCAATGAACCAACGGGAAGTGAATCCGATGTCTTTTCACCGTGAACAGCACGAGATGACCCGTATCGACATCGCCACCGGCCTGCCCTTCGATCAATTCGTCGCCGCGTTGGAGAAGGCGGCACCACCGGTCGACCGAGCGGCCTTTGCGAAGATCGCGGAGTCCGGCGGCGACTGGGATGACGTTCTTGCGGCGGCGGCGAAGAACGCGCCGAATGAATTGATGGTCTACGCCAAGATCGACGCGACCGAATTGTTCCGTCTCGCAGGGCATCGCACACGGGCGGTCGAATATCTGATCGGCAACCACGTCATCGCTGAGACGATGTTCCGCCACGACGCGAAGGCGTTGTTGTACGCCCCGCTGCGGATGCTGGTCTACACCGACGGCGACGGCAACGCGATCTTCACCATGGACCAGCCCGGTCCGGCATTCGGCAGTCTCGGCATAGACGAGGTGTCCAAAGTGGGTGAAGGGCTCGACCGCAAAGTCGTCAACCTGCTGCGCGTCGTCGGGGTGGACGCCGAACGGGCGTTCGCCTGACCGAGCAGAACGAATGCGGTGGAGCTGAGCCCCACGCCTAAGTTCCGCTTCAGTATTCGCTGCGAGCGAACGCCGGACCCAGGTTCTCGTCGATCGCCAGCCGATAACCGCGCTTGACCACCGTTGCGACAATCTTTCTGTCGCCCAGTGCTTTTCGTAACCGCAGCACTGCGGTATCCACGGCGTGCGGATCGTTGGCGCCACCCGGTAGGGCGCGGAGCAGTTCGCTGCGGGCCACAACGGCGCCGGGTCGTTGGGCCAGCGTGCGCAGGATAGCCATCGTTGCGGGCGACAACGGCTGCACGGCATCGTCGATCATCACGCAGGAACCGCGCATCTCAATTCGGTGCCCTGCCGCGTGCATCGTCCGTGCCCGAAGCACCGGCAGTTCCTCGACGATGTGGCGGGCCAGCGCGCCCAGTCGCATGCGCTGCGGCCATGAGGCCGGAACCCCCAGGCGGACCAATGGTTGCGCAGTGACCGGGCCGACGCACATTGCGTGGACGTCCGAACGCAGCGCGTCGAGCAGCTGACCGGAGATGCGGAGGTCGGCGGCGCGCATGAGTGTGGCTGCGACCGCAGGCGCCGACGTGAAGCTCACCGCGTCGAACTCTCGGTGCGCGATCTGTTTGATGATCTGGTCGAACTCACCCCCGGCAGGCGCGGGCTTCCATCGGTAGACCCGGATCGGGATGATCTCGGCGCCGGCTGATCGGAGCTCGTCGAGGAATTCGGGGAACGGATCCCAGTTGTCGCTCGCGCCGTGTAGCTGTACCGCGATACGAGAGCCGCTGACGCCGCAATCCCGGAGATATTGCGAAACCTCGCGCGATGATTCGGATTCCGGGGACCACTCCTCGCGCAGGTCCGCGGCGCGCAAAGCGCCAGTGGCTTTCGGTCCCCGGGCCACGACCCGAGCCTGAGACAGCGAGGCGACCAGTCCGTCCGCCAATCCCCAACCTCGGGCGGCGTCGACCCACCCCCGGAATCCGACCCCGGTCGTCGCGATCACGATGTCCGGCGGATCGCTCACCAATGTTTGGGTGTTGCTGTGCAATTCGTCGTCATCAGGGAGCGCGACCATAGTGATCGCCGCGGCGCTGACGACGGTGGCACCGTGGCGCTCCAGCAATGTGCACAGCTCGCGGGCCCGCCGGGCCGAGGTGACGGCCACCCGATAACCGGACAGCGTCGGCGCGGTCGGGCCATTCATATGAATTTTCTATGCCCGCGAAATTGCGGCCGAGTTACCGACCAATTGCTGCGGCGTTGCCCGCTCAGATACCGCCCGGCGTCACCAGACGTCCCCGTCGCGCCAATCGCACATCAACGCCGCTGTGGCGTCCAAGTCGAGCCCGAGCGGAAAGACGAACACCGAGCCGTCGGCGTCCGGAGTGCGGGTGGGTCCGGCGGGCGATAACACCGATGTCGGGCCGCTCCACGACAGCCAGCCGCGCAGTGTGTAGAGCCGTCGGCCCAGGTCCGACGAACTGAGCGCCCCGAGCTGGCAGCTGCCGCGGATCACTTGCTCGCACGCGTCGAGTACGGCGATCGCCAGACCCTGGCCGCGCCAATCTTCGCGTACCGCAACGGCTTCGATGTAGCCGCAGCGCAGCGAGGTCCCATGGTAGAGCAGGCGGCGCTGCACGACGGCGCCGTGCGCGATGATCGCGCCGCGATGCCAGATCAGTGCATGCATCCCGCCGAGGGCGTGGTCCCAGTCAGTGTCGGCGAAGTCGCCGTCGAACGCGTCGTTGACCATGTCGTGGGCGCGCTGAAGAGCGTCGGTTTCCAGGTCGGCGGTGTGGACCAGGCGGGCGGTGTGTACCTGGGTGCGCACACTGCTGGTCTACCAGGTGGGCCGGTCATCCGCTACTTAACTCGATGCAGGACCGGGCGTGTCCCGGGGCCGCGACCAGTGCAGCCGCACCTCTTGGCCGGGTCGCAGTTGGGCGAGCGTGTCGATGTCGTCGTCGACGATCACGCCGACCACCGGATAGCCGCCGGTCACTGGGTGATCGGGGCCGAGGATGACCGGTAAACCGTTGGCCGGCAATTGGATAGCGCCGCAGGTGGCGCCTTCGCTCGGGAGTTGGCGGTCTGGGCTGCGGTGTTGCAGTGGGGTTCCCTGCAATCGCATGCCGACCCGATCGCTGCGGTCGGACGTCGTCCAGACGGTGTGCACCAGGGCCTCCGGATCGCTGAGCCAGTCGTCGCGCGGGCCCGGTACCACCCGAAGCTCTACCGGCCGGTCGGAGATCGGCGCCACCGGAGCCTGGTCGACTTCGGGGTACTCGTCGGCTGGTTCGCCGATCGACACGACGTCGCCGGGCTCGAGCGGCATCGGACCGATCGCCGAGAGCACGTCGTAGCTGCGGGAGCCCAACGCCGGTGGCACGTCGACGCCGCCACGTACGGCCAGGTAGCTGCGCAGCCCGGACCCCGGGGTGCCGAATGAGATCACTTCGCCGTCGCGAACATGTTGAATACTGTTGGCGCCGAACGCTGTTCCATCGACTTGAGGGGACGGATCGGCCCCTGTCACGGCGACGTCGACATCGCCGCCGACGACCCGTGCGGAGAACCCGCCCATGGTCACCTCGATGGTGGCGCGGTCGTCGGGGTTGGCCACCAGTCGGTTGGCCAGGGCGTGCGAACGCCGGTCGGCAGCCCCCGAGGTGGTGACGCCGAGATGGGCGAGCCCGGGCCGCCCGAGGTCTTGGATGAGTGCCAGCGGTCCCGCGTTCAGGATCTCGAGTGTCGTCATGTGGGTCCCACCGCCCGGAACTGGACCCACATGCCCGGCGTGAGCAGCGCCGGATTCGGCCGGTCGATATCCCACAGCACCGCGTCGGTGTGGCCGATCAGTTGCCATCCGCCGGGGGAGCGACGCGGATAGATTCCGGTGAATTCGCCGGCCAGGCCGACTGCGCCGGCCGGCACGGCGGACCGCGGCTCGGCCCGTCGCGGCACCGACAGTTGCGGGTCGCCGCCGACCAGATACGCGAAACCCGGTGCGAAGCCGCAGAATCCGACCTGCCAAGGGCGGGCGGTGTGGGCGTCGACGACCTGCGCCGTGGTCAACTCGGTACGTTGCGCCACCTCGGCAAGGTCGGCGCCGTCGTACACGACGTCGATCACCTTCGGCTCGGACGGCGCAGTCGAGGCCGCCTCGGGAGCCACCCGCACCGTGCCGAGTTGGGTGCGGACGGCGTTCTGCCGCTGCGGGCCGTCGAGTGTGAGTAACACCGTGCGGGCAGCCGGGACGATGTCGAGAACGCCGGGTAGCGAAGCGTTCCGCAGCGCGGCCGCCCACGCCAATACCTCAGCGGTGCTGTCGAATTGCAGCAGCAACGCGCGATCGCCGTAGTCCAGGACTGTGTCAGCCATGTCGGGCGCTAGTGCAGGATGTTGGCGATCAGCGGGGGCAGTTGATCGGCCACCAGTGGGTAGCTCAGCGGCGATGCGTAGGCGATCGCCCCGGCCTGTTCCTTGGTGGTGAACACGCTGCGCGACCGCGCCGCCACCACATCGTGGTTGGCCCTCAGCGCGGCCTGGCCCTTCTCGTCCTCGGTCGTCCAGACCAACACGTCCGCGCCCTCGAGCACCGATGTGATCTTGTCGTGCGGAATGAACGCCCGCTCCTGGTCGACGGCCATCTGCGCGACGCTCTCCGGGACGGCCAGCCCCATCTGGGTCAGAAACTCGGCACGCCAGCCGATTGTCGCGACCAGGTTGTCCTCGTGAAACTTGCCTTGCAGCAACAACACCCGCTTGTTTTTGAACTGCGGATACTTGTCGGCGACGGCGGCGAAGCTCTTGTCCACACCGCTGATCAGCGACTTGATCTGGCCGGACTGGAAAACGGCTTGCCCGATCGCGGTCGCCTGGTCCTTCCACGGCTCGAAGAACGCGTCGCCGCCGGACTGCGGAAGGGTCGGCGCGATCGCGGCCAACTTCTGGTAGGTGTCCTGGTCGAGGCCGGCGTCGGTCGCGACGATCAGATCCGGTTTCAGGCCGGCGATCTGCTGAACCTGAATTCCGTTGTCCAGGTTCAACACGACGGGCTTGGCGCGACCGAGCTTGGCCGCGGCCCACGGCCACACGCCGAACGGCTGGTCGCCGAACCAGTTGGTCACCGCGATCGGTACGATGCCGAGGGCCAGCAGGTCATCCTGCCCGGTGAACCCAGCGCTGACCACCCGCTTGGGCGGCCCGGGGATGGTCGTCTCGCCGAAGGTGTGGGTGATGGTGACCGACCCGCCAGGGCCGGTGGTGGCAGTCGGTGCTTTGCCCGACGAGCAGGCCGCCAGCACGGTCAGTCCCGTAGCCGCGCCGGCGCGAAGGAACCCTCGCCGACTCCATTGCTGGTCCACCGCGTGAGCGTAGCGCTTTCGGGTAGCGGGTTCAGCGGGTCGGCCAGGGGCTGTAGTCGGCGATCAGCTCCTCCTGTGCAGGCCGCTCATCGTCGGGCACGTGCTGCAGGTTGACCCGGATGCGGTACCAGATCGAGCTCGGTCCGCGCATCCCGTCGACCAGGATGTCGGCCGGCTGCAGCCGATCAGCCGCTGCGGGATGGCGCTCACGCCAGGTGTCCAGCGCGGCCATCGCCTCGTCCTTGGTCTTGGTTCGGGCGATCTCGATCAGCGGCATCACCGACTGGCGCCGGCCCGTGCTCGCGCCGCGACGCGCACCCTTGGGCGCCTTCTCCGCGGGGCCGAGCTCTTCGGCCAGGGTGAGCAGGCGGTCGAGGCGGCCGGCGGTGTCGTCCATGTCCTCCCACGGGTCGCCGATGTCGGCGAACCGCTGCGGCACCGTCGACACCGTGAACGCGGCGGGGTCGCAACCGGCGACCTCGTCCCACCGCAGCGGCGTCGAGACCCGGGCGTCCGGGGTGGCGCGCACCGAATACGCCGAAGCGACGGTGCGGTCCTTGGCGTTCTGGTTGAAGTCGACGAACACCCCTTCGCGTTCCTCTTTCCACCACCGGCTGGTGGCCAGATCGGGCGCGCGCCGCTCCACCTCCCGCGCCACCGTCTGCGCCGCGAGCCGCATTTGCCGAAACGACCAGCTCGGCTCGATCCGCGCGTAGATATGGAATCCGCGCGACCCGGACGTCTTGGGCCACGCGGTCAGCCCGTGATCCTCGAGCACCTCGCGAGCCACTTGCGCGACGTCGAGGATCTGAGGCCACGTGACGCCGGGCATAGGGTCCAGGTCGACCCGCAGTTCGTCGGGGTGGTCGAGATCCTCGGCAAGCACCGGATGCGGGTTCAGGTCGACGCAGCCCAGGTTGATCGCCCAGGCCAGGCCCGAGGCGTCGCGGATGACGGCCTCCCTGGCCGACGTGCCCGAGGCGTAGCGCAGTTCGGCGACCTCGATCCAGTCGGGCCGTTTCTCCGGCGCACGTTTCTGGAAGACCGCCTCCTGCTCGATGCCCTTGACGAAGCGCTTCAGGATCATCGGGCGCCCGGATACGCCGCGCAGGGCGCCGTCGGCGACGGCCAGGTAGTACCGGATCAGGTCGAGCTTGGTGATGCCAGTGTGCCCGGTAGCGCCGTGACCGGGGAAGATCACCTTGTTCGGGTGGGTGACGTCGAGCTGGCGTCCACTCACCTCCAGTGCTACCGGCCCCATGGGTCGATGGTAATTCGGCGCAACTTCCGCGCCGCAGTGCGACGTCCGTCACATAGGGTGAAGAGATGCCTAACCTCTTCGACCTGCCCGGGCAGGCGGTAGCCAAGGTTCAGCAGTACGCCGAGCGCGGCGCGTCTGAACTGCACTACCTGCGCAAAATCATCGAATCCGGCACGTTCCGGTTGGAGAACCCGCTGAACTACGCCGCGATGGCCGCCGACATCGGAAGGTGGGGCGAGATCGGCATGCTGCCGGCGTTCAACGCCAGGCGCACGCCGGACCGTGCCGCGATCATCGACGACGAAGGGTCCGTCACCTACAAAGAGCTCGACGAGGCCGCGAACGCGGTCGCCCACGGTCTGCTGGCCAAAGGCGTGCGCGGCGGCGACGGGGTCGCGATCCTCGCGCGCAACCACCGCTGGTTCGCCGTGGCGCAGTTCGGCTGCGCGCGGGTCGGTGCCCGCATCATCTTGCTCAACAGCTCATTCTCCGGCCCGCAGATCAAAGAGGTGTCCGACCGCGAGGGCGCCAAGCTGATCATCTACGACGACGAGTACACCGAGGACGTCAGCAAAGCCAAGCCGCCTCTGGGCAAGCTGCGGGCGCTCGACACCACACCGGATTCCGACGAATCGTCGGGCAGCACCGACGAGACGCTGGCGAACCTGGTCGCAGCGAACAGCAAAGCGCCCGCCCCCAAGGCCAGCAAGCATTCGTCGATCATCATCCTGACCAGCGGCACCACCGGCACCCCGAAGGGTGCGAACCGCAGCCTTCCGCCGACCCTGGCGCCGATCGGCGGCATCCTCTCGCACGTGCCGTTCAAGTCGAACGAGGTGACCTCGCTGCCGGCGCCGATGTTCCACGCGCTGGGTTTCCTGCACGCCACCATCGGAATGTTCCTGGGCTCGACGCTGGTGCTGCACAGCAAGTTCAAACCGGATCAGGTGTTCGAAGACATCGAGAAGCACAAGGTGACCGCGGTCGTCGTGGTTCCGGTGATGCTGTCGCGGATGCTGGATGCGCTGGACAAGCTGGATAGCAAGCCCGACCTGTCGAGTCTGCGGATCATCTTCGTCTCGGGCTCGGCGTTGGGCGCCGACGTCGCAGAACGGGCGCTGAAGGACATCGGCCCGGTGGTCTACAACATGTACGGGTCCACCGAGATCGCGTTCGCCACGATCGCCGGACCCGAGCACCTGAAGTACGACTCCACCACAGCCGGGCCCCCGGTCAAGGGGGTGAAGGTCAGGATCTACGACGACAACGGCAAAGAACTGCCGCAGGGTGACGTCGGCCGGATCTTCGTCGGCACCAGCTTCCCGTTCGAGGGTTACACCGGCGGCGGCGGCAAGCAGATCATCGACGGACTGTTGTCGTCAGGCGACGTCGGATACTTCGACGAGAAGGGCCTGCTCTTCATCAGCGGCCGCGACGACGAGATGATCGTGTCCGGTGGCGAGAACGTCTTTCCGGCCGAGGTCGAGGACTGCATCAGCGGACATCCCGACGTGGTGGAAGCCACCGCGATCGGCGTCGAGGACAAGGAGTGGGGCCACCGGCTGCGTGCCTTCGTCGTCAAGAAGGACAACGCGAACGTCACCGAGGACACCATCAAAAAGCACGTCAAGGATCAGCTGGCGAAATACAAGGTGCCCCGCGAAGTGGTCTTCCTCGACGAGTTGCCGCGCAACCCGACCGGAAAGATTCTCAAGCGAGAGTTGCGCGAGATCGACGCCGACTAGACGGGCCGTATGGTTACCCGTCGAATCCGGTTGCGCCGTCTAGTTGTTCGCGCAGGATGTCGATCTGTCCGGTGTGCCGGGCGATCTCCTCGATCATGTGCACGTAGATCCAGCGCAGCGAGACCGAGCCGAAACGATGGTGCGGCACCGCGTGGTCGAGCGGGTACCGCGCGGCGATCCGTCGCGACTGGTCGCATTGGGCTTGGTAGTCGTCGAGCAGCGTCGCCAGTGACTCTTCCGGCAGGAAAGCGAATTCCCAAGAGCGCTCGTGGGAGCGACGGTTGTTGTCGCTGCGTTCTTGCAAGAGCTGTTCGAACCAGCCGTACTCGACCCAACGCAGGTGCTTGAGAAGCCCGCCCACCGACGTCCCCGACGGGACGAGCGGGCGGCGGGCATCGGCGTCGGAGAGACCGGAAACCTTGCGGACCACGACGTCTCGATAGTCGTCGAGGAAAGCCTCCAAGATGGCTCGCTCGCCGGCCGGCTGCTGATGACGACGGTCTGGGCCCGGGGTCTCTCGCATGACCGCGAAGCTAGCACCGCGGGTCGTCCGCGCGATTAACGCCCGTCCCGGATGCTCCGGGTGATTTCGGCGGACAGTTTCTGGTCACGTAAGAGCAGCTCGATCAGGGCGGAGATGACTTCCTGTCCGGTGACACGGGCGAATCCGAGCCGGTCGGCGGCTTCTCGCTGCCAGATGTCGAGGGCCCTGTGGGTTGCGGGGGACAAGTCGACGGTGCGCCTCGTGCGTTGGCCCCGGGCCGGCTTCTCCGGATGGTGATGGTCGAAGTTCTGCCGGATGCTCGAGAAGCGCTCGGTCTGCGCCGACGCGTTGGCGCGGGCGGGCGGTTTGGACCGGAACGAAGGCGAGCTGGATTCCATGTGGGTGGATGACCTCCGGTTGGCGCCTCGGCGCGAGTTTTCAGTAGATCAGGACATAAGTATGTCCGCCGAAGCTGTGTCACGCAGCGGTGGCCGGTTGGACGGCGTGTCCGGGGACGCCGACCGGTTGTGCGCGCATGCCGCGCCGAGGCGGCGCAACCCCAGGTAACCGTTCGTTGCTGTGACGGTTCAACGCATTTTTCGCAGCGCTTGATCCACTGTCAATCTATCATTCGCTATGGCGCAGAATTACCAACCGAATTGGCATCGAATTCAGGCGTTGCGAAAGTATGCAGATCCTGAACTGCGTACCTGCGGTTGTACTGAGGTCAGTAGATGCGTAAAACGGCTATGATATGCAGATATCAGCGATACTGAACTACTGACTCCAGCATCGGCGGACGTCATGAATGCTGAAATTAGCAAATTATGAACTGGATCAATCAGTATTTGCCATCTAAATCTATGGAATAGCTGTGCGATAGGAAGTTTTAATTCTCAGGAATATCAATAGCTGGATTTAGCATTTGCTAAGGAAAGCAATTTAACGTTCTCGGTGTCAGTCACGAGATGACGAAGATGACGAAGGAGCAACCACGATGTTGAGTTCACTATCTTCAGCCCGACGCATGGCCGCCGGCGCCGTCGGCGCGAGCGCGGTGGCCGGCGCAATGCTGTTCGGTGCCACCCCCGCTGCGAACGCCGCCCCGGCCGTCACGCACATCGCGCCGGCCTCGCCTGCCGGTTTCGGCGCGCCTCTACCTGATCGCCCGGGCTTCGGCGGCGGCCACGGGGGCTTCGGTCACGGGGGTTTCGGTCGCGGAGGCTTTGGTCGCGGAGGCTTCGGCCACGGGGGCTTTGGTCGCGGAGGCTTCGGCCACGGGGGCTTTGGTCGCGGGGGCTTCGGCCACGGGGGCTTTGGTCGCGGGGGCTTCTGGGGTCACCGCGGCTTTGGTCGCGGGGGCATTGGCCACTACGGCGGCTTCGGTCGCGGCTTCGGCTTTGGCCGCGGCTTCGGCCACCAAGGCTGGTGGCGGTGATCTCCGCCACCTAGGGGGACAGGCTAGCCCCGCCTACTTGCGCATGACGGGGCTAGCCGCCCTCCATCCACAAGCAATCCACGCCGACCTGAAAGCCTGCCAGTTCGGCGTGGATTTTTTTGTGCGGTGACGCTACGGATCGCGCGGAAGACCGAGCAGTCGCTCGGCGATGATGTTGAGCTGAACCTCCGACGTACCGCCATAAATGGTGGTGGCGCGACTGGACAACAGGAAGTCTTCCCACTTGCCGGGTGGTGTTTTCTTATCGCCGATCGCCGCGTCGGCCCCGAACGAGGACACCGCGAACTCGGCATAGCCCTGTCCGGTCCGCATCGACAGCAGTTTGGAGATCGCCGCCGACGGCATCGCGTCACCGCCCGCGAGCGTCAACAACGTCGAGCGCAGGTTCAGCAGTTTGGCCGCATGCCCTTCGGCGATCAGTTGCCCGGCCCGGTGGCGAGCAACCTGGTCGAACTGGCCGTCGCGCACGAACGCAACGAGTTGCGTCAGGCTGGCCAGGAAGGTCAGATCACTACCGCCAATCGAAACCCGTTCCGCTGTCAGGGTGTTGCGGCTGACCTCCCAGCCCCGGTTCACCTCGCCGAGCACGTACTCGTCGGGCACGAACACGTCGTCGATGTAGACGGTGTTGAAGAACTCTTGGCCGGTGAGTTCGCGCAGCGGCTTCACCGTCACGCCTTCGCTCTTCATGTCCAGCAGGAAGTACGTGATGCCGTTGTGTTTCGGCGCGGACGAGTCGGTTCTCGCCAGCAGCGCGCCCCATTGGGAGAACTGCGCGGCCGTCGTCCAGATTTTCTGCCCGCTGATCCGCCACCCGCCGTCGACGCGGGTGGCCTTCGTGCTCAGACCGGCGAGATCGGAACCGGCGCCCGGCTCGGAAAACAGCTGGCACCAGATCATCTCGGCGCGCAACGTCGGCGGCAAGAACCGCTGCTTCTGCTCCTCTGTGCCGAAGGCGACGATCGACGGGATGATCCAGGCCGCGAGGCCGACCTGCGGTCGCTTGACCCGCCCGTCGGCGAATTCCTGGGCGATGATGATCTGCTCCACCGGGCTGGAGGACCGGCCCCACGGCTTGGGCAGATGCGGCAGCACCCATCCGCCTTCGGCGAGCGCGACCGTGCGCTCTTCGCGGGCCATCTCCTTGAGCGCGTCGACCTCGGAACGGATTTCGGCCCTGAGCTTTGCGGTATCGGGGTCCAGGTCGATGTCGATGGCGCGCATCCCGGTGGTGGTCGCGGTATCCACCACCTTCTGCGGGTATTCCGACGCGCGTCCGAAGCCGGCGGCCAGAATCAGCGCGCGCCGGTAATACACGTTTGTGTCGTGCTCCCAGGTGAAGCCGATGCCACCGTGCACCTGGATGCAATCCTGCGCGCAGTGCTGGGCCGCGGCGGGTGCCAGCGTGGCCGCCACCGCCGCAGCGAACTCGACTGCGGAACCCTTGATGTCCCAATCGTTTTCCCGTGCCTCGTCGATGGCCCGGGCCGCATCCCACACCGCGGCGGTGGCCCGCTCGGTGTCGGCGATCATCTCGGCACACTTGTGCTTGACGGCCTGGAACTGACCGATCGGCCTGCCGAACTGTTCGCGGATCTTGGCGTATTCGGCTGCGGTGTCGGTGGCCCACCGCGCGACGCCGATCGCCTCGGCCGACAGCAGGGTCGAGATCAGCGCGCGTGCTGTCGCCGCGCTGAGGTTGCTCAACACGAGGTCGTCTGCGACCTCGACGGCGTTCGCCCGTACGTGGGCGATGGGCCGCAGCGGGTCGACGCTGGCGACCGGCTCGATCTCGACCTGGTCAGCGCGCAACACGAGCCACTCTTCGCCGCTGTCGATTGCCACCGGCAACACCAGCAGCGACACCTCACCTGCTGCGGGCACCGCGCGGACTTCCCCGCGGATCACCAGGGCGTCGCCTTGTCGCGTCGCGGTCAGCCCGGAGTCCAGCGCGTAGGCGGCGATCGCATCTCCCGATGCCAGCTCGGCGAGCACCTTGGCATCCGGGTCGTGTGCCGAGATCAGCGCACTGGCGATGGCCGACGGCACGAACGGACCCGGCACCGCGCCGCGGCCGAATTCGGCGAGTACGACGGCAAGCTCGAGGATGCCGAAGCCTTGTCCGCCAACAGATTCGGCCAAGTGCACGCCCTGCAGGCCCTGTTCGGCAGCGGCCTGCCAATATGGTGGCGGGTTGACGATCGGTGTTTCCAGCGCGGCGTGCAATACCTCTGACGGCGCGACCCGCGCCACCAGGGACCGCACCGAGTCGGCCAGGTCTTGATGCTCAGAAGTGATCGCGATCGGCATTGGTCGCCTTCCTTGGTATCCCCCCGAGCCAGTTTCGGCCCGATCCGTTCAATCTAATAACCGGTGGGTTGGTTGACTACATGGGCTAGCGGCGCGCCGTCCTTCAGCCGGCGGCAGTTGGCGACCGCCTCGACCAGATAGCGCCGCATGGTGTCGACGGTGTACCAGGTGACGTGCGGTGTGAGCACCACGTTGTCCAGGAAGAGGAGCGGGTTGTCCGGCGGCACCGGTTCGGCGCCGAAGACATCGAGACCCGCGGCGGCGAGTCGGCCGTCGCGGAGTGCGTCGGCCAGCGCGTCTTCGTCGACAATCGCACCGCGTGAAGTGTTGACCAGGACCGCACCGGGCTTCATGCCGGCCAGCGCGGCCTCGTCGAGCAGCCCGTCGGTGTCCTCAGTCAGCGGCAGGTGCAGCGACACGATGTCGCTGTCGGACAGCAGTGCCGGCAGCGGCCGCCACCCGGGCAGGCCGTCGTCGCGCGTGCTGGTGTGCAGCACGGTGGCGCCCATCGCGGCGACGATGTTCGCGACCTGCTTGGCGACGTTCCCGTAGCCGACCAGTCCCACCGTGCAGGCGCCGATATCGCGGACGGTCTCACCCAGTTGCGGGTCGGACGGCCAGCCGCGGCCTTCGCGGGTGGCGCGGTCCAGCGTCGGCAGCCGGCGCAGCGCGGCCAACATCAGCAGCACCGTTCCCTCGGCCACTGACGGCGCGTTGGCGCCGGGCATGTTGGCGACGGCGATGCCCCGCTCGGTGGCAGCGTCGACGTCGATGGTGTTGACCCCGGCGCCGAACTTGTGCACCAGCCGCAGTCGAGTTCCGCGGGAAAGATCGGCGCCGGAAAGTGGTCGCAGCACATGCCAAATGACATCGGCGTCGGGTAATTCCTGGTCGAACGCGACCTGTGATTCGGCCGAATCGTCGTCGGCGCACCAGCGGATGTCAAGCCAA
>Ga0302326_10006780_pt1 | contig 25613 bp, 19 predicted proteins | sample Palsa_T0_3_FD_202264 | JGI IMG/M metagenome (GOLD analysis project Ga0302326, IMG submission 202264) | Peat permafrost microbial communities from Stordalen Mire near Abisko, Sweden - Palsa_T0_3 | ecosystem: Environmental > Terrestrial > Soil > Palsa > Peat permafrost | place: Sweden: Abisko... | reverse complement strand
AGCGACAGAACCGCCGCAGCACCGAGGTTGGCTCGCGCGCCTGCTCGGCTGAACGGAGTGTCCGCGTCAAGCCGTCAAGCTAATCGCGTCCCCGCTTAAGATCGGCACTGCGGCACAACGCTGTGTTGTACGCCAAGACAGCCTCCAAGAATGGAGCGCCCCCATGCGGTTTCATGGCAGCCGCAAGTGCTGAAACGTCTTTCGGCAAGCAACGGCCGCGAAATCCGCGCTCGTCGGTGACCGAGGAGTGTGAATCTCCCACCCGAGGGTCTGCCAGCCAAAGCGTTCGTAGCTCCTGGAAATCTACGTTGAATGCTGCGGAGATATCGTAGAACTGATTTACGAAAGCGACCTTGGTGGCCAAGAAACAATTCTCCATGTATTTGCACAATTCTGCGGTGCGCGCCGTCGTCCGATAGCACCGAATCTCACGACCAGGGAAATCCGCATAAGCTGAGAAAACCAAATCACAGAGTTCCGAAGGGCCCCCGACGATGACAAACCCGCAAGCGCTTTCTTCATGCCAGGGATGGTTCATCGGCTCGCCAATGTACTCCGGGCTGAACGAAATCGCCTTCCGAGTCTTCGCGACAAGTCGGTCAACCGTCCCTGGAATAATCGTGGATCTAATACAAATCGGTGGCCGAAGCCAATCGATACACTCCTCCACTAACGAAACATCACAACTTGCACCGTCCGCAGCGCTCGGGGTCGGTACGCACAGAAATACCAGGTCGGAGGCGTTGACAGCCTCCTTGCAGTCAGTGCTGTTGTGAGGTGCTTGAAACTTGTCGTAAATTCTCAGTTCGTGGTTGGGCTGTCTAGAGAAAAACAAAGCCATGGCGGAACCAACCACCCCGTGTCCGACAATACCTATTCTCATAGTTGTCCTTGCGGCACTAGCCGATTGAAGGCGCAGAGCGCCGGCAGGGTACGCCCTCATCGATATCTCGCAACACTCGTTCGAAAAGCATCGAATAACTCGCCACGAACACGTCAACGTTCTCCAGGGCCTCGGCGGAAACGAAAGCCTTGAGGGAAATGACGCGTCGTAAGGCAGGGTTTCCCTGCAGAGCGCGCAACCGCGCGGCAAAGCCGGGGATGTCGTCGTCGCGCAGCACATATCCGTTCTCGCCATTCTTCACAAATTCTGCCAGGATACCGCTGCCTCGCGCCACGACCGGAATGCAACCTCTCTCCATGGCCTCTAGCAGGCGCGTGCTGTCGATCCGAGACTCGCACAGCACCAAGCACACGTGGGCCTGTTCGAAGATGACTGAGCGGTCGCCCTCTTCCACGGCCATCCATTCAATAGGCAAACCTTGCTCCATCAATGCCGCGGCGATGCGGTCGAGAGTTGCGGCTCCCTCGGTTGGACCGGCTGACTTCCAGTGGGCCACTCTGAGTGGCGTATCGCCTACTAGATGCCGCTCGGGCGGTTGCCTCGGAGCGTCGGCGGGTAGTGGGATCGCGACCACACGCGAGGATAGGCGGGGATTCGCCTCGATCAATCGTTCAGCGATCGCCAAACTACCTGCCACGATGGCATTGTAATGAGTGCCTATTTGCGCCGCGCGTTCAAGATTCTGCGGATCGGGGTCGTCGACCCGGCCAATCACACCGATCTGATCGGACAGTAACTGGCAGACCGCTCTGTGTGGCCATTCGTCGCTCGGCAGATACAGGCACGGTGATTGGCTCTCGAGATAAGCGGCCAATGCCCGATTGCGTGGGCGCCACGGCACCTTGCCGATTGGCGTTCGAAGGACCTGTACCCCCTCGCCTTCGGGCAAGGAATCGGGTGATGCGCCACGCGTGGTTAGCACGTGCACCGGCTGGCCGTTCCTTTGCAGTCCCCGCACCAACACCGTGACGAAGCTGGTATTGGTCGTTCCCGCCGCGGCCGGTGCTGCGACAATCGCGGGGTATGGCTTCACGAGTCCCCGGCGCCATCCGGGCAGTTTCCGAGTGCGCAGCTCGCCTACCGCGTTCCGGTAGTCCTCGTAGTCTTCGCGAGACGAAGGAAAAACACCCACCTTTTCTATACCCCGAAAGTAGTGAACTGGAAAAATTTCCATTCCCGCCACTTGGTAAGGAGGTTTACGCAGAAGTCCCTCCGGGCGGTGATAATCTCCTCGGGCGTTTGCAACCATGACCTTCTCAAAGATAGCCGCGTACTTCTCCACCATGCGATCGGAGCGGAATCCGCACTCGATCACGGTCTGCTGCGCAGCGCGCGACAAGTGGCGCCGAAGGTCAGGTTCGCGATAGAGCATTTCCAATCGGCGGCAAAAGCCTTCGGGATCGCACACCGGCACGCGAAACCCATTGATTTCGTCTAGCACCAACTCGGAAAGCCCAGCGGTATCGCCGACGACAGGAACGCACCCGCGCGCCATCGCCTCGATCACCGCTTGCGGCAATCCGTCGAAGCCCGAAGGAAGCAGGCAGACATCATGTCGCTGCAGTTCTTCCAAAACCCGGTCGTGCGGCAGCAGTCCGAGCCATCGCAACGCCCCCTTTTCAATCAGCGACTGGCACGCAGTCATAAGCTGGTACCGGTCGGGGCCATCTCCGATGATGGTCAACTGAACTGGCACGCCGCGAGCGAGCAGCGCTTCGGCGATCGACGGCAGCTCGAAGATACGCTTTTGACGATGTGACAGACGGCCGTGATACACAATCCGAAGTAGGCCGTCGACATGAACGATTTCCTGCAACGGACCGCTGGCGACGTCCACCCCAGGAGCAATCCTGACGACTCGGCTGGCTAATTCCGGTTTCAGCTCTGCGAGGCGAGTCGCGATTTCCGCGGTCGGCGACACAATCGCATTCCAATAGCGGCCCACCCGATCCAACTCTTCGTAGTATCGCGGGTCGGCATTCTGCACGATGCCCACGATCGCGACGCGATCAGAGAGGTGAGGGCTGACGTTCGAGTTCCGCCAATCGGCGGTGGGCACGTAAACGCAGGGCGTCCTCTCCTCGAGGTAGCGGACTAACGTTCCCCAGCGCGCGCCCCAGCTGGCCTCCGGTGAGGCGGGCAGTAGGTCAAAGGGCACGTCGGCCGGACGCGGCAAGAGAGCTGGCGTGCCAGGGACGCGATCGCAATCTTCCTCGGTGAGGAGCACTCGCGCGTCCACTCCGCGTTTTCGCAGGCCGCGCACGAGAGTCTCGGCGAGAACGCTTTCACCGCTCAACGACCAGCACGGGCGCCCTACGATCACCCGGTATTCGACCGGGGGCGACGCATTGAGGGAAGGCACCCGGGACCCGGGGACGAGACGGTCTGCAACCAGTGAAAGCATAGCCGGGGTAGGCCAGCCGACGGCTGGTCTGGATCGCTCTTCGAGCACCTCCTCGACGTCGCGTGCGAAACTCCAATCAGGACGGTCGAGACCGGCACGCAAGAGATGCACGAACGTGGGGTGAATACCCGAAAGCGATCTGTGCAGTGAGTAGCCCGTAGCCCGATCAAAGCGCAGGTCCAAATTGTTCAGCTCGAGAATAAAGTTATACTCGCGAGGAAGACAGGCTTGGCGCTGCAGGCCGAGCTTCCAGACCGTGGCGATGAGCGTCCCTTGGTCTCTGATTCTCCAGTACGGGTCCTCGAAGATTTCCAGGGTCAGGTGGTGCCAGGTTTCCATGAACTGGAGGGCGTCGTGACTGAAGAGGAAAACTCCACCGTTCCAGTTAATCCAGTCGTCCGGAACAGAGACGCCGAACTTTCGCTCAATGGCCTGCGAGAGGTGGGAACAGACGGCGCGGTTCTCTTCCTGACAAGAGCAGTTAACGGCCCACCGGCTAAACGTGGCGACACAGCTTTCGATGTAACTGGCGTCGTGAGCAAAGGTCACGGGCCCGTACAGGTGATCGAAGATGAGGTCGACGCTTTCGGTGAGGGCGATGACATCGGTGTCGAGATAGGCGTAGTCATGATCGGGCGGTAGGAAGCGATGAAGCCCCGTCTTCAGGAAGATGCTGGCCTGGTGATGGCTGAAGTGGCGGGGCGTTTCGACATGGATCACGGTGGGATGATCGATAGCGATTTCGTTGCGGCGAGTGTCCGTGACAACGATGATCGGCAGAGCGGTTCGTCGGCGGAGATACTCGAGCGACCGGTGCAGCGTCCTGATGTAAGATGCACGGCCACAGACGGCGTAGACGAAGGCGCGTTCCCTAGACATGGCGCTGCCTCATCTTGGAGATCCCCCATGGGATGGTCTTGAGATCGTGGCGGAAGAAGTGAACAATCCCTGTTCTAAAAAGCACGAGGTGCATGCCTGCCAAGGGGAGACAGATTGGACTGCGAAAACACAGCGCGGCCAGCGTGAAGACGGGAAACCAGGCGGTATAGAACTCTCCCAGAAACCAGTATCCGTAGACGGTAACGCTTTGTTCGGACGACAGACGCCAGGGGTGCCCGAAAGGAATGTCCCAGAGATACGCTACTTGGAAGGCCCGCCAGCACGAGAACAACCCGACGAAAACGAAGTAGAACCGGAATTCGCGCGAGAGCGCCAGGGTCATAAGCGCGAAACAGGCGATTTCGGTCGGAAGAACGATCCGCCTGAGCAGCCAAAACGTCCGCGTGTGACCGTACCGTGTGGCGAATGTGCTTAGCCCCACGGCCGCGTCGTTTGCGGCGTCGATGTCTTGATGAACGAGGATCCCCTTTAGGCCGGCGCAGAACGACCACGGGATGAGGGCAACTAGAAGGAGCGAATGGGGTTTCTCGGGTCCGCTCACGTTGCTCCACGTCGTCCAGGTGATAAGCATGGGAACCGTGTAAGCGTAGAGGGCATCGGTGATGACGCCGGGGACGGGGCGAGTCTTAAGCCGCAGCGGCGGCGCGGCGTACAAGGTAAGGAGCAGCAACTGAATGCCTATAAATGAGAGGTTCCAGCGGTTGGCAGGCAGGATGAGCCAGGGCAGCCATGCCATGGCGAGAAGCGCCGCGATCATGAGAGTGGAGTGCAGCCTCTTTCTTCCTTCCATCGTATTGGACTTGCGAGCAGCGTGGTCGACATCGATGTCACCGAGGTCATTGACGACGTGCCCGTATCCAGCCACGCCGATGAAGGCGGTGATGAAGGCGGCCATGGCGAGCAGAGAGCGACCTAGGGGAACTACCTTGGGGCCGGTGCCGGTGGCGAGCAGGTAGTAGGCGAGCCCGAACACAGGCGGCGCCTTGTCGTTCCACCATTTTTCGGCCTTCAGGATTTTGCCGGGAGCGAGCATACGTGTTCTTCCATCCAGATCGCTAGCACAAGCAGACTCCAGGTCTGTTGAGTGTTTCGCTCGACGAAGCTCTGAACTCCATCGAAATTGAGCACGCTGAAGATCCTCTGTTTGCGATCGCCGAGGACGTCCCGCTTCATAGCGTCCATGGCCGGCGTCTGCAGCCATGCAGTCATCGGGCCGCCGAAGCCCTGCTTGGACCGGATGCGAATTTCGGGCGTCCACATGGGCTCGTAGGCTTCCCTTAACAGAAGCTTTTCCCGATCGGCGTCCACCTTGAGGTTGTCGGGAAGCGAAAGGCAGAAACTGGCTAAGTCCACATCCAGGAACGGCGCGCGCAATTCCAGGCTGTTGGCCATTGAGGCGCGATCCGTCTTGACGAGGATGTCACCGGGCAGATAGAGGTCCGTGTCGAAGCGGAGCATGTCGCCGACCGTATTCCGCCCGTATCGGGAATAATCCACGAGGTGTCCGTCCTCGACAGAAAGCCCAAGGCGATGCAGTTCCTCGATGGTGAAGTAATTTCGGAAGCCTTCCGAATAGCGCCGAACCAGAGGGCTGCCCGCGGTGCTCTCCGCCTGCTGCCGACGGCCGACCCAGTGCACGAGCTTCTGCATCAACGACTTCATCGGGGGGGGCGGCGAAGGACGGGCCACCGCCGATGGGGTAGCGTCGAGAAACGGGCGCGCCCAGAACAAGTAGCCGCCGAGCAGTTCGTCGGCGGCGTCGCCCCCAAGGGCGACGGTCACGTGGCGGCGGGCCAATTCGCAGAGGAGGAAGGTCGGGATGTTGGAAGAGTCGCCGAAGGGTTCGTCGTAGATGGTCTGCATGTGTAGCAGGAGGGCGGGGATGTCTGCGTTCTCATCGACCAGCTCGAAATGAGAGGTTTGGTATCGTTCGGCGATGCCGCGAGCGAAGGGAAGTTCGTTTTCGACGCCCTGGCTGAACCCGAAAGAGAAGGTTCGAAGACCTGGCTGGCGCTGACCGGCGACCGCAGCGACGGTGCTCGAATCGACGCCGCCGCTCAGCAGTACGCCGACGGGCACGTCGGCCACGAGCTGCTTCTCGATGGCCGCTTCGAAAAGATAGCGGAAGCACTCGACCGCCTCTTCCATCGCGATGTCTTCAAGGACGTCCGGCGGCTGCCAGTAGCGCTCGAGATGGAGTCGCCCGCCCTGGAATCGCAGCATGTGCGCCGGCGGAAGGATGTGAACATTGGTGTAGATGGTGTGCGAGGGATGAAGGTGGACCCGCGTGAGGTAGTGACTCACGGCCTCCATATTAAGGACCGGCTCCACGAGGCCCGAGGCGAGAATAGCCTTGATCTCAGATGCAATCAGGAACTCACCCGACCGACCGAATGCGTAGTACACGGGCTTCTCGCCGAAGCGGTCCCTGGCGCTGATGAGGGTCTGCCGGCGGTCGTCCCAAAGCGCGAAAGCGAACATGCCGGGCAGATGGGAGAGGAGCTTATCGCCGTGCTTCGCATAGAGGGCGAGGATCACTTCCGTGTCGGTGCGAGTCTTGAACAGATAGTCGCCGAGATGCGTCTTCAGCTCGCGGAAACCGTAAATCGCGCCGTTGAAAGTGACGCCCAAGGCGCCGTCGCGAGAGAGAATCGGCTGGCGGCCGCCCTCGACGTCCACGATGCTTAACCGCGCGTTACCGAGGGTGCACCGGCCGAAGCCGTGGGCGCCGTGGCTGTCAGGTCCGCGATGGCGCAGAGCACCGACCATTCGGAAGATGACGTCAGGGGAGATCCCCGGCTCCGGCGTCACGATCGCGGCTATGCCGCACATGGGATATGATCCCCCTCTCTTAGGGAGTTGCGGGCCCGGACCTCCATGTACAATCGAGGTTAGCAGGGCTGGGTCGCGGTGTCGAAGCGATCTTCGGCGTCCCCGCCAAAGGATCGAAATGGTCCCATGAGTCGCGTGCACCTCACTCCGCTCGTCTGATCGCATTCGGGTCAGTTTGCGAGGGCTCGTGTGGTCAGCGAATGCACCTTTTTTTGAACTCGACGTGGACAGGAGCCACTCAAGCAGATCGGGGGATTCAATTCCTGGAGGCAATTCCTGCGATGCGCTGCAATGTCCGGCAACGTCATCGTTGAGATATTAGTTTCAATCTATGTGATAATTTCTGTGATCTCTCGCTTCCGGCCGTCTTCGATGACCCATCTCATCCTCTGCCGTGAGTATCCGCCCGCGCCCTACGCCGCGGGTGGGATTGGCACATATGCCATGCACATCACCCAGCTCCTGGCAGAGGCCGGAGAGCGAGTCCATCTGATCGCGCAACGATGGGCCGGCGCGCCGGACAGAATCTCAACATCCTGCGACGGAAAGCTGATAGTGCATCGTATCTCGCTGGACGAGCCGGTGAACTCGCTCGGGAAAGCAATGGACGCCAGGATTTTGAAGCATCTCGCTTCGTCCACCTGTCCATCCCAGCTCTTCTCATGGCAGGCCGCGCACTATGCGGAAGATCTCATTGAGGCCGAACCGATCCATCTCATCGAAGCGCCGGAATGGGAAGCACCGCTCTACTACCTCCAGGTCCGACGTGCGCTGGGGCTGGGGCCACGCCGGCAACCTCCCATCCTCGTTCACCTCCACTCACCCTCGCAGATGATCTTTGAACACAATGAATGGGACCAGACTTTGACGGATTTCTTGCCGCTGAGCCGGTTTGAGGAGTACACCATCAAGGCAGCGGACGCGCTGGTCTGTCCCAGCCGATATCTTGCTGACGGTGTTACTGCTCTCCTTGATCTCGAACCCAACAGTATTGAAGTGGTTCCCTACCCGATGGGAGACACGCCATTCATCCATCGGGGAATTGAAGTCTGGCAACGCGACACCATCTGCTATGTCGGGCGGCTCGAACTTCGCAAGGGCGTGGTGGAATGGGTGGACGCTGCGGTTAACGTAGCGCACGATCACCCAACTGTCAGCTTTGACTTCGTGGGCAGTGACACATCTCTTGGAGGCTCTATCGGACAGTCGGTTCAGAGCTTTTTAAGAAGTCGCATTCCGCGTCTGTTGCACCACCGCTTCCGATTTCACGGCACTCTTTCACGGAGTGAGTTGCTCCGATTCTTAGCGCAGATTCCCGTTACGGTTGTGCCTTCAAGGTGGGAGAATCTTCCTTTCGCTTGCATCGAAGCCATGGCCACCGGCCTGCCTGTTCTGGTATCTCCAAACGGCGGCATGGCCGAGCTCGTCGCAGACGACGAAAGCGGCTGGATCGCGGCTGGTGTGACACCCGCCGACCTCAAGTCCGCCTTGCTACGGGTCTTGGCCACGCCGCCCCGACAACGTCAACGGATCGGCAATTGCGCCTCCGAGACCATCCGGCGAATTTGTGGAAACGAAGTCATTCTGAAGGGTCACATTGAACTTCGCCAACGCTTTGCCAGAAGAGGTGCAGTCAACTCGAAATATGTGCCCGGCGTCAAGCGCTGCCGATCTGTCGGGGATAAGAGACGCAGCGGCCTGGGAATCGTTGTTACTTGTTTTGACTCTTTGGCTCGGCTTGAGGGATGTATTGAGAGCGTAGTCGGGCAGAGCGTTGCCGCCGCAGCCGTTGTGGTCGTCGATGAAAAGCTCAAGAAGGTTGGCAGCCCGGTCAATCCGGTAGTCTCTGCTCGAACACGGAAAGTGCCAGTGCTCTACACATCGGGCCAATCCCTCGATGCGGCGATACGCATTGGCGCCAATGCTCTGCTGGAAGCTACGCCTGGGCTTCGCGGCATCGCATGGATAGACGAGCACGTGCGCCTTAAACCGTCGTATGTCAGTGCCTTTGAATCTGTCTTCGAGCGTCAGCCCCATGTTGCGCTGGTCTCACCCTGGATCTTTCGGGACGGGAGACACGAGTATCTTGATCCAGGTCCATCTCCGGTAACGTTCGCCGGAGCTGCCAAGTGCGAGTCGACGCAATGTTCGGCCATCCGAGTAGAGGTCCTTCTCGATGCGCAGGCTGCGAGACACGCAAATACAACTGCATCCGACGAGGCTCCACTGTTGTGGAGGGCACTCTCACAAGGCGGCTGGAGCGCGGTGACTCATCCCGGATTCCTTGTGTCAATTCTTCCATCTGTGGGGCGCGACGCGCTAGCACGGCCCGCAAGGCTGCGCTATTCCGTCATGGCGTTCATACAGTCCGGCTCCGCTCATCTCGCAATGCAGTGGTTTCTCGCAGCGCCATGGCAGGAGAAGGCGCAATGGATAGGCTACATTTTCAGCAATCCGCAACTCTTGGTTCGATGGACATACTGGCAGCTTCGACGAACGATTCCGGCTCTGCGACCTCGATGACTCCTTAATTTTTTCCTTGCTTCGCTGGAGCATGTTTCAGAAAGCTTTCTCGTCAGGGCACGCCTTCCAGCCGTGCGGAACAGGGTCTGAAGAATTCTAGGGAATTCGGGAATTATTCATGCAGAACTATTTTGAAATACGCACCAACTAGGATTTGCTCGGAGCTTCCCGAATACTTAAGTGGCCCGAATCTTGATGACTTCACGGAATGATCCACCGCTGGTTACTGTGATTCTTCCCGTTTATAACGGGGCGGACTTTGTCAGCTCAACCCTGCAGTCGGCGATGAGCCAGACCTATCAGAATCTTGAAATCATCGTCGTGGACGATGGGTCGACCGACAATACGCTGGCGGTTCTCGACGCCCACGTCGCCAGCGATTCCCGCGTACGCTTGATTAGTCAGAGCAACGCGGGCGTAGCATCCGCGCGCAACCGGGCCATCGCCGAAGCGCGTGGCGACTTCATCGCCCCGATCGACGCAGATGATTTGTGGGAGCCTGAAAAAATCGCGCGCCAGATGAGTCGGTTGCGCATGTCGGGCGAGACAACTGGATTTGTTTACTCGTGGTGGGCCTGGATCGATGCGGACGGTGCTGTATTCGATCGTTCTCCACGCTGGAGGATTGAAGGAATGGCTCTGGAAAAGTTGATCTCGATCAACTTCTGCGGGAATGCGAGTGTCCCTTTGTTCCGCAAGCATTGCCTCGAAGAAGTGGGCGGTTACAACGAAAAGCTGGCGGCTGCCAAAGCGGGGGGCTGTGAAGACTGGGAGGTGGCTCTGCGGATCGCAGAGCGATATCGCATCGCGGTTGTTCCTAAGGTGCTGCTGGGGTGTCGCGCGCGTCTCGGAAGCATGAGTTCGGCATGCGAGACGATGTGGCGTTCTCGGGAACACGTGATGCGAGGAATTCGGCTGCTGCGGCCGGAGCTTAAACCTGCGCTCTTTCGTGCCTCCGCAAACCACTTCGCCATGTATTTGGCAGGCGTGTGCTTCCGTTTGGGCGATTTCCGGCAAGCCTGGCGCTGGGGGGGCCGTTCGGGTATTCGACTTCCGCTAGCCGTCTCTCCTTACGTCCTCAGAATGATTCTGTTTTCGCGGACCAACAAGGATCCGCTCGTGATGCGGCCGGGCGCCAATCTCGATAGCAGCCGAATTCCTGAACCGGGCCTTCCGTATGACCAGGTTGGAGAGGTTCTAGCTTTGAGGGCGCTGAAGTGTGCCGTGGCGCACACGCTCCATCGCCTTCTGCTTCTGAGGGCGAACCTTGAGGCTTCGTTCAGCCGCATATTCAGAGCACGTAAACCGCGCATTTTGGCCACATCGCACTCGAAGTTTCCCGTCTACTCATTAACATTTGTCTACAGGGAGATTCACTCTCTCGTCAACGACGGCTTCGATGCGAGGCTGACTTATTCCGCCCGCGCATCGCGCCGTCTCCTTCCGGACGATCTTGGCCTTGTATGGAATCTGAAACGTCGGGTACTTCTTTCTGAATTTAACTCTGCTCGCGACCTGGAGCATTATCACCGCATCATGCCGGACAAGGTAGTCCACCTTGCTCGAGCGATTGCTGACGCCTCTGGACTGGACGCGCACGAGGTCATGGCGCATCCCGATTTCAAACGCGGATTCTCGTTTACCCGGTTCGCCGAAGCCTGGAATCCCGACTACATTCACACTTACTTCTTCTACGAGGGAACGCTCTTCGGCTATATCGCTTCGTTCCTGCTTGAAATTCCGCGGGGCGTCAGTTGTTACGCAGACCATATGCTGAATGATTACGAACTGAAGCTGGTGGGTCTGCATTTGCAAACTTGTGACGTGATTGTCGCCACGTCGGCGCGAATCAAGAACGAATTGGAAGAGATTGCGGGCAAACCGTTGCCCGCTGTGATTGTAAAACCCAACGGGATCGATGCCAGCCTGTTCGCGTCCGCGGAGCACAGGCCACTCGGTCCGGGCCACCTCTTGCGGGGCGTAGCCGTCAATCGCATTCACCCTAAGAAGGGTGTCACCTATCTTGCAGAGGCGGTGCTTCGGCTTCGCGATCGCGGCATTGACTTTGTCGTGGATATCCTCGGAGAGCCTGATGACCGGGATTCCGACTGTCTCGCATACTATGAGCAACTGATGAAGTTCATAGCCGTGCATAATATTGAATCATTAATGAGATTCCACGGACGGCGGAGTGCACGAGAGGTGCGTCAGCATCTGGCAAGCGCCGACATCTTCTTGGCTCCCTTCGTGGAACTGCCGAACGGAGACAAGGACGGCGTCCCGACGGCTCTGCTCGAGGCCATGGCAGCAGGATGCGCGGTCATCACCACGGACGCCGGTTCCATCTTGGAGGTGGTCGACAATGGAGTAGAAGGGATCATCGTGCCGCAGTGCGACTCGATGGCCTTGGCTGACTCCATATTGCAGCTCGCGAACGACACCGCGCTCCTGAATCGCCTATCCCGTGCCGCCATCCTCCGTGTTAGGAAGCAGTTTGATGTAAGTCATTGCGAAGAGAAATTTCATCAACGAATTCGCTGCGCCATCATTTCCAAAAACGCCGGCCAGGCTCCCTCTGCTCTATGAAAATCGCTTTGCTCTCCTATGAATACCCTCCCGAAACCGGCTTCGGCGGTATTGGCACATATAGCTGGTACCACGCTCGCGCCCTTGTTAGGCTTGGCCACGAAGTGCATGTCCTCGCTGGATCGAAAAGCTACCTGAAACTGCAAACGTCTCAACAGGATGGTGTCTTCGTTCACCGCTATCGGCCCCGCGGCGTCTGGATGGTACTCGCAGGTCTCTTCGGTGGCCTGCGCTGCTACTGGACCAAGCAGCGTCTTGAGAATGCATGGTGTATGTACCGTGGCTTGAAAACATTGATGAAGCAGCATCGGTTCGATGTTATCGAGATGCCGGAATGTGGCGCTGAAGGTTCGCTGGTCAACTGGCTGATCGACATACCAAAGGTCGTGCGCTTTCACAGCCCTGCGAGACTCATCATGCCGTATTACCACCCTACGTGGCTCGATTTTCTAATATGCCCTTGGATTGAGAACCTCGCGATCCGCAAGACTACGGCGTTAAGTTCGCCTTCGAGGTTCCTCGCTAACGAGGTTCGCGTGAGGATGGGCGTGGAACAACACGTCGTCTTCATCCCTAACGGAATCGATCCGGCGCTCTTTGATCGGGAGGCTGTCCCCGAAATCAATGAGCTGTTCGGGCTGCCGGAAGGAAAGGTCACTATCCTCTTCGCAGGCCGGATGGAATGGCGCAAGGGCATACAGATGTGCGGCGAGATTGCCGAAATCGTCCTGCGCAGGCGCGACGTGGTCTTCCTTTTTGCTGGGGAAGACAGGGATGGCTATATGCAAAACACGTTGCTGCCATTTCTCGACAAGATGAAGTTGATCGGATCCTTCCGTTATCTGGGAAAGATTGGGTTGCAGCAGGTGCGCGCGTGCGTTCGTTCCGTCGACATCCTCTTACTGCCCAGTCTTTGGGAAAACTGTCCTTATTCCTGTCTTGAGGCGATGGCGGCTGGCCGCGCCATTGTGGCGACGGACCAAGGCGGAATACCTGAACTGATACAACACGGAAGGAATGGCCTGCTCGCAAAAGCTGGCTCGCCTGAATCCTTTGCAGCACAGTTGGAGATGTTCATTGACGACCCCGCGATGCGCCGCGCCTTAGGCACGGCCGCTCGTCAAACGGTGGAACAGCACCATTTGGATACCCAAATAGCCACCCGCACTGTAGATCTCTATCGCGACAGCATTCGCCGTCTGCGTAATTTCGATAAAGCAGCGTGCCCTCGTTGACTTGACTCTATATTCCTCTGAATAGTTCCGAAATTTCCGGACATGCGTGAGTTTTGAGCAAATGGTAGTATGGCCTCGTTATCGGCCGTCTTCCAAGGTGGGTGAGCTGGTGCTGTAATCCAGGACCCGACGCAGAAGATTTCCAACCTTCCGAGCGTTTGATCGAATTCAGCCTGATTCACGCGAGGGGTCTCTTGGCAATCCTGGTATCTGGCGGAGCAGGCTACATCGGAAGTCACGCGGCGCACGCTCTACGCCGCTCCGGCTATGAGGTCGTGCTTTATGACAATCTCTCCACCGGCTTCCGCCGACTGGCTCAAGGTTTCGAACTGGTCGAAGGAGACATCTCCGACCGTGCCAAGCTCAGGACAGTGCTCGCGCGCGTGGACGCTGTGATGCACTTCGCCGCGCACGCCGATGTGGGTGAGTCGGTCGAGCACCCACGAAAGTATTTCCACAACATCGTCGAAGCGGCGCTCAGCCTGCTAAACTCCGTGCTGGACGCCGGAATCCGACGCATCGTGTTTTCTTCCAGCTGCGCTGTGTACGGCGTACCCGGCAAGCTTCCGATCACCGAGCAAATGCCACGCGAGCCGGTCAACCCCTATGGCGCCTCCAAATTATTGTTTGAAAACGCGCTCGAAGCCTACGGCCGCGCCTACGAACTGCGCTCGGTGAGCCTACGCTATTTCAATGCCGCGGGAGGCGACGAAAGCGGCCAGATTGGCGAGCTTCACGAACCGGAAACTCACCTGATCCCGCTGGCAATAGCCGCCTCCACTGGCCATGGACCTGAGTTGCAAATCTACGGTTCCGACTACCCGACCGCAGACGGCACCTGTGTTCGCGACTACGTCATCCACGCAGCGGAAAACGCCACTGGACGCCCGGTCCGGCGCCAACTGGGACCGCGTCGCCCTGGCGATCCACCGGTGCTGTTGGCCGATCCGACAAGGGCTCAAGCCTTGTTCGGATGGACCGCAAAGCGCAATCTCGCGGACATCGTCTCAAGCGCGTGGATGTGGATGCGGAAAAACGGCACACCGGCAAGTGGCTTAGGGAAGTTTTAATCAAGTCATCATGGTCGTCCGTGCACCTCTGTGTACCCTGGGTTGCGATGAGCATAATTTGTGACGCACTGGTTGCGTCGTGCTAGTTCCTTCGATATCGAATCTTGTGCTCCACTGAGTGTTTTTCATGACCAGTCGTCTTGGATATGGCTCTGCTGTGGAGTTCTGCCTCTGGCGGGCATCGGTCGCTGCGTGGCCTACCGGATGAGCCTCAGAGATTAGATAGGGAATGTTTTCGATGAAGCAACGCTGTCTCCTCTCTCGCGAGTGCTGCCAGCGCAAGAAGAGAATTCCATCGCGGAGGAATGTTCGCTTCCCTACGGAAGGGTGCGCCAATAGGATGCGCATCGATTCATAATGACTGGAGCCTGTCCGGCTTATTTGCGCAGTTCGTCCTCCTGGTACTCCATGTCGGCGTTGATGGCCCAGATGTTGTCCTTGGTTTCCACGCCGTCTACGATGTTGTCGACCGCCTCCATGGCGGTCAGCATCGAATGGTCCTGATTGTTGTACTTGTGCATGCCGTTGCGGCCCACTAGGAAAAGGTTCGCAAGGCGGTCTGTGTAGTTACGGATTACGTCGAAGTTGTTGTAACTGCCAAAATAGGCGGGGTACGCCTTGGAAACGTGAACTACGTGGGAGTCCTCAACATCCTCGGGCTTGAGAATCCCGATCGCGGCCGCTTCCTGAACCGCAAGCTTGGCCATTGCTTCATCGGAAAGCTTCCATAAAGGGTCTGTCTCGTTGCAAAAATACTCCAGACCGATCCAGACTCCGTCGGGCTTGTTTGCTAGCCAGGGACTCCAGTTGTTGAATATCTGCAATCGCCCTGCCGTCACGCTCGGATCTTGAATATAAATCCAGTTGTCCTTGAGCGGTGAACCGTCTTCCTCGGCGACAGCCAACTTCTTAGCCAACAAACCAACCAACATGAAGTCGCGATACAACAGCCCTCCCGCGACCTCGGCAACTTCTCTTGGCACTTCGCTGCCGACCGCACGAATGAGATCGCGCACCGGCATGCTGGAGAAGAAGTAATCACCGGGATAGCAAATACGCTCCCCCGCCTCGGTGACACCTTCGATGGAAACCACCTTGCCCGCTTCCAGGTGGACTCGATCGATGGTTATGCCAAGGTGTAGCTCGCCTCCGGCTTTGCGGACCAACCCGGCCACATGCTCCCAAAACTGTCCGGGGCCAAACTTGGGATAGAGAAACTGCTCGATCAGAGAAGTTTCTGTGCTTTTTTGAGCGATGTCGCCGGAGTGCATGGGCCTGAAGGTTCCCTTCAGGTAATGCGTCACCACGCCCTTGAGCGACAGGCCTTTGATGCGCTGTGCACCCCATTCGGCACTTATCTCACGGCATGGTACGCCCCATACCTTCTCTGTATAGGATTTGTAAAACATCAAATACAACTGTTTGCCGAACCGGTTGATCAGGAAATCCTCCAGCGTACGCTCCTTGCGTTGTGGCAAGAGCGACGAATATAGATAGCTGAATCCACAACGAAGGGTACGAGCCAAGCCCAACTTCTTCAGCGTGTCGGAGGTTAGGCGAATGGGATAGTCAAAGAAGTGGCGCAGCAAATAGATGCGGCTCTTGCGCGGGCGCACCAGCATCACGAGATCCTCAGTTCGAGGGTCGGCGGACGACGTCATCGACGGAAGTTCGCGCTGCCGGCCCTGATAGCGAAGTCGTCCGTTCTCTCTAGAACCGGCCTCAAGGGGCATGATGTCGAGCCACCAGAGCATCACCCGGTCCGACTTCGAAAAGAAGCGGTGACCGCCAATGTCCATTCGGTTGCCTTTGTAGCATACGGTCCGGGAAAGGCCGCCGATTGCGCGACTTGCTTCAATCACAACTGGCTTGATTCCTGTACGTCGCTGCAGTTCGATTGCCGCTGTAAGCCCGGCAGGACCTGCGCCGATAATGATAGCCGTCCCTGATTTCACTGACGGTCCCCTTTTTGAAGATCGATTGGTGCAAATTCCAGTTTATTCCAACATCGTTCCCGTGCCATAAATCTGGTGAGTAATCGACAAACTGCAGATTTTCATGCGCGATCAAGAATTTTACGATTCGCGACTCTGGGATTCTGACTTCGTCGGAGAACCTGTGTCAAGGATGCAGTAAAAGGAGATACACTAACCAAGGCGAAGAAATGACGACCATCGAGGAGATCTCCGATGACGTCCTCACCTAAAAGATTCTCGAAATTGACATTAATAAGGTCCACCAATGAGAAGATGCTGGAGAAAGGAACACAGGGGCCCGCGGGCTTGTGATCCGCTTCTCCACCCGAGAACCCCAACCGCGATGGAAGCTCCGACTGCATTGGAAAAGTCCACATTTGTCTCGTTCGAAGGATGGAAATCATGGCTAATCCTTTCTCTTCTGGTTGCGTCCCGCCTTCTCATGGTCATCCTCGCTTCCAGCCTTTCCGGTGACGATGGAGGGCGGTACCTTACAGAAGCCTTCAATGTGTGGGCGCATGGGACATTTTCAACACACTCCGGTGCTCATCCAACTCCGACTGCGCATGATTTACCTCTATTTCCTATCATCATGGCGGCCTTTATCGCGGTGTCCAAAGACCCGATTTCTGCGGCTAAAATGACCTCACTCGTTAATTGCATTCTCTTTGGAGTAGCCGCCCGCGCTGTCTACGATTTGGGATGGCGATTGACGGGCAGTTTCGCAACGGCAACTTTGGCAATGTTGATATTCGGATGTCTTCCAGAGTCTTTTCCCTACTCAGTGTACTACGTACCAGAAAGTCTGTTTCTTGCATTCTTTGTTTGGAGCCTCGTCAAGTTCGTCCAATATTTGCGCTCGAAGAATAGCAGATTTCTAATTCAGGCCTTTCTTCTGTGGGGCCTCAGCGTACTTGCTAAGCCGATCTCAATCTTCGTGGGCCCTTTGTTTGCAGTTGTCTCAGTTGTTCTTGTTCTTCGTGGTCACAAAAATCTCCTCAACCGAATTTCATTTACCCTGCTCGGTCTATTTCTAGGCATAGCCGTCCTTGTGCCTTGGATGGTTCGGAACTACATAGACTTCGGCCTAGTGGGTATAAGTTCTATTATCGGCACGAATCCGGTCTATGTGAACTATTACCGGATACTGGAGAATCAATCCGTCCCGAATCCCGGGAGCGGTTTGTCGCCCAAAGAAGCTGAAGCGACAGCGAAAGTTGGCCCCGAGCGCAGTAATCCAATGACTCGCTCCGTACCGCAAAGCGCAAGCACCGCAGTGACAATCCTGGGCAACATTGGAGGCTATTTTCTGGCAACGCTGAAAGGGAGTCCGAGGTTATATGCGGGCACCGGAACTCTAGCCACGCTGCGAATGTTGGGAGACACCGAGAGTGTCGTAGCGATCGAAAATGCGCTCCATCATCGAGATACTTGGCGCAAAGTACCTATGAGAGCGCTAATTTTACAATTGGTATCGTGGCTTTGTCTCGCTGTTACCTACGTTGCTGCCGCCGCTGGGATAATTACGATGACTCGGCGTCGAAATTGGGTTTTCGTTGGTGTCATCGTGGGGGTTCTTCTGTATTTTGCAATTCTTATCGGCCCTTTAAGGTCAACTCGTTATCGAATTACGATGCTGCCTGCTTTATCAGTTGCAGCAGCCATCGGCTTACGTGAGGAGTACAGGCGCAAACACGGCCTTGAGCGATATTAAATCGGTAGGTTCAGCGACCCACTTCACTTTGTCGCGACGCTATTGCTCCAAGACGAGGTACTCGAAGTTTACCCGGCCCCAAGCGTCGCCGGGAACTGGTCGACGACCATCCTTGGCTTCGTCGCGCAAGGGATTATCGTTAATACCTCGCAGGTCCTCTTGAAACGCCTTTGTGTGAAACTCTTGCGGCTGTCTGGCGATCAGGATCGCCCGCGCACATTGCCACCAGGAGCGCGGGGGCTACGCCTCAAACTTAGCGCCAACTATCCGTTTTTGTTCGGACATTAACGGAGCGTTGGAATCAGGATCTGAAACCGGCACTATTCGGAAGTCAGGGATAGTCAGTTCGTCCGGCAACAATTCCTTGGCTACAATTCGACCAGTAATAGTGACTAACGCCGACAATAAACGACATACCACTGTAGAAATGGTAGAGCAGATGGAACGGCATCGCAGCCAGCATGAACGCCACTCCACGTTTGCCTGCGAGGAAAATGTAAAACTGGCCATTCATCACACCCAGTGAAATGAGGATCGCGACGCAAACGACCAAGACGAGATGTTCCGTGTGAACATACAGCGCAGCCACCAGATAGAGCGTAGCCAGACAGATGGAAGAAACAAGAAAAACGATCTCCAAGCTGCGATGCAACCTCGAAAGTGATCGTCGTTCACCGTATCGATGTCTTAGCACCAGGAGTCCCGGAGCGATCATCAGCGGCACAACCAGGCCCGACATCCCGTAAACGCATGCACCCGCCGAGACCAACCCAGCCATCCCCGTCAGAAACGCGAAGGCTCTGCGCGGTCTTCGGAAGCTTCCTGATTCGCCCCACCAGCCCGCCAGCATAAGAAAAAGAATTGCAAAGAGGGGAATCAGCAGGTAGGCGCCCCTCATGATTGCCAATATACAGGATAAGAACACAAGCATGACGGCGAGCGCAACGCTGATGCGCTGACTGAGCTGAAGATTCAAGTCATTGGGCATGAAGCGGTCGCGAAGAATCAGTTCTGTCCACGGAATGGCGCGATCCATAATGTCTGTTTTGACCAGCCCCCAAAACGTCCACCTCTTCAGATGAGTTGCCAGAACTGACCGGTCCAGGACAATCTTGCGTCCTGCGCGGATCAGGCGGTAACCAAGTTCGATGTCTTCGATCGCCGGTCGCGCGTAATCTTCGTTGAAGCCGGAATGCTCCAAGAAAACGTGACGGCGGATCGCTCCACAGCCGCTCCAGAAGGTTGAGGCGCGCTCAGCACCGGTCTGATGAACGTAGGCATGCATCAGGTTGCGGTACTGAGAAATAAAGTCTTTGGAAGAAGGTGCGTAGTCATAGGAGCCTATCAACGCATCGATTGTTGGGTCGGCGTCGAAACACTGGCCGATCTTCGATAATGTTTCGGGTTTAACGCACACATCCGAATCGAGAAATACAAAGACATCGCCAACCGCTATCTTTGCGCCGAGATTTCGAGCGAAAGCGGGGCCTTTGCGGCCTCTCGTGCTCAAGACTTTTGCCTCGAATGAACGCGCAATCTCCATCGTGTCGTCCGTCGATCCGTCGTCGACCACAATGGTTTCGAAAGGTATCTCTGACGTTTTGCATATAGAGCCGAGGCAGTGCGCCAACTGCGCTCCGCAGTTGTGAGCAGGTACGATAACGCTGAGGGTAACGGGCAACTCTGAATTTGCTGCGATCATAGACCACCGGTTTGCAGCTGTCCGCTCAAGAGCGGGGTGTCCTGAATGCGAGGGCGGTGAAGTTTGATACGAGGTGGCATTCCTACTTTAGTTTTCGCCTCTCTCCGTTTTCGCCTTTTGATCTGGTGCTATTCGCAACTTCCAAAGGCCTTTGCAGGAAGTATGAAACGCTTGACCTTCCTCCTCGAGAAGTGCTAGAGCGGCGAGAACATCAGCTGGCGACTCTCTCAGACGGTAGGCAAGCTCTTTGATCTCTACCCTTACAGGCTGATAGGAATACAGGTTGTAGAGCATTCGGCCGTGTTCCATGATGACTTCTCTGAGTTGTTTAAGTTGAGGTGTGTCTTGTGAGGCAGTTCGCATCCCGTCTTTCAGCAGCGCCGACAGGGTACTGGTTAGCGGTACGAGTTTAGGTAGAAACATATTCCCCTCCGGAGAGGGCACCCACGTGTCGCGCATTTGCGGAGAACGATTCTTACCGACTTATTGATACAGCGGTGTTTGAGCGAACTGTACAGCGCTTGATTTGCTGTGTCTGTAGGGAGTGTACTGACTCGAGTCAGTCGTCGTCCGACAGGCACTTCGGCATTGTCTTCGATCGCTGAAAGTCGTTATCATGTCTCGTAACCCATCGTATGATCCCCCAAGAAACGTGACCAGATCAGTTTGTTTGTGCCGAGTGGATGGTTACTGTAATTTCCTTGAATGGCCTAACCTCGCTGTGCAGAGGCTATCCCCCACGTTGGTGGTATGCTGTCCGTGCCATGTTAATCAGGACCGATCCGCAGCTTCCAGAGACCTTTGTGGGATGTGCGAATCGCTCGCCCTTCCTTCTCGAGGATAACTAACGCGGCAATGACGGCGTCCGGCGATTCTCTAACTAAGACGATGTGCAAGACACGTCACCTGGCGTAGCCGTCCACGGACTCTCAATCACCAGTAAGTTCGAAGCCCTCTGGACCACACCATGCGAAACTCATCGATCGATTTGGAAGTTTGCAAATCCATCTGTCGAGGTTTATAAAGAATACGATCTCGATAGGGAAGAAAGAAAAGGTACTCACAACCCTGTTGCGAATCCCCCGTGAACGCTCCGGCATCGATTCTATGGCGATTCCGAAAGACGTTATCGAGAATTACAATGCCACGCGCTCCTGCAGCGACAAGCGGAGTTTATGTCACGCGCCATCCTGCAGTATGTATTTTGGCCGCGATGGATACGTGTCCGCCTGCTGCTACAGCCGCTCAAACCCCTTGGGACGCTATCCCGAGCAGAGCATTTCGGAAATCTGGTTCGGCCCGAAAACCGATGAGATGCGCACGCTCTTGCGCCGCAATGAGCTGCCGTCTGGCTGTGAAACCTGCGCCGAGCAATTGATCGCGAGGAATTTCAGTGGTTTGCTGGCCGGGCTGTTCGATTCGCTTGCGCCTTCGTCCAGACAAGCACACATCGAGCAAATCAAGGGCCTGTTTCATCGGGGCGCCGTGGCGCGGTATCCTTCGCGGCTCGAATTCGAGCTTTCGAACAAATGCAATCTAGAGTGCGAGATGTGCTCCGGTTTCTTTTCCTCTAGCATTCGGTCTAACCGCGAAGGCTTGCCCGCGCTGCGCATGGTTTACGACCGGCGCTTTGTCGAACAGCTCCGCGAGTTTGTGCCGCGCCTGAAGGAAGCGAAATTCCTCGGCGGAGAGCCATTTCTAGTGGACCTGTATTATGAGATATGGGAGTTGTTGATCGATACGAATCCCTCGTGCAATGTCTTCATTACCACGAACGGCACGGTTTGCACCAAGAAGGTGAGGCGCGTGATCGAATGCCTGAACTGCCAGATCATCCTCTCGCTCGACAGCCTCAACCAGAAGACCTACGAATCGATTCGGCGAAACGCGAGCTTTGTGCAGACGATGCGAAACCTCGCCGAGTATTCGGAAATCAATCGGAAGAAGGGAAAAGATGTAAGCCTCGCGGTGTGCCCGATGACACTGAACTGGCGGGAACTTCCCTCCATCGTGGACTTCGTTGACGACCATGGGATGACCCTGTTCTTCAATACCGTCGTGTTCCCACTGGAGATTTCGCTGAAGGGTCTACGCGTGCGGGAGCAAGCTGAAATAATCGAGTTCCTGCGGAGCGCCATGAAGCCAGCTACGACCGCCAGGCAAGCCTCAAACCAGCAGGCACTGGAGGATCTCTGCCGGCAGGTGGAGCATTGGATGGTGGAGAACGCAGGCAGCCCCGCCTATGGCTTACAGGAGCAATGCCGGAAGTACAGCGAAGAGTGCTCCACCGATCAGGAGCCCGTACTCCGTGCGTTGTTTTCCGTGCTCGGGTCCGAAGGAATGACCGAGCAAGGTGTGGTGACTGCGCTTTCGGTTCACGACGGGGACGATCCGCGCCTTAACCTTCGACAACTTTATACGGCGATCTGGACGGCCGGCAGGATGCTGGTGGAGAACGGACGTTTGACCGGTACGTACAATGAGAAGGACCTCCGAGAGCTTTTGGAATTGATGGAATCTAGTTTCCCGGAGCAGATGCTTCCGTCCATTTACGCCCAGAGCAAACGGTACGCCAGGGAAATATTGCGGGTCGCGGGTACCGCCTCTCCGGGGTGGTTTGTCGACGCGACGATGGAGCGATTCGGGGGGTACAGCCAGCCAGTTGGCGGCTCGACGAGGGTAGTTCAGATCTCAGAAATTCGCTGACTGTATTGCGAGAGCTATCGCAGGACGGAGGCCGAGAGTCCGTAGATGAGTGGCAGAAAAGGCCGAGCGCAACAGAAAAGCATCGGCGATGATGCGCCTAGCCCTCACCGCCGGCGCGTTGGCATGCGGAGCGGCGCCGACTGAGGTCGCGCTGCTCGGAGATGCCGGTCAATACCGCATCATACGGCTTGTTGCAACATTCGCGGGTCCGGTGCACTGGACGCCACTCTACTTTCCGATGCAGAAAGTTCCGAAAATCAAATTCAGAATGTCGTCGGCGGTGGTGGCCCCGGTGATTTCATCGAGAGGGCGAAGGGCTCCGTAGAGATCGAGCAGGAGCATCTCGTGCGGGACTTGGGATCGAACGGCGATGGTTGCGGCGTTGAGCGCCGTGAGCGCTTCGGTGACCAATCGATGGTGGCGCACGTCCGTAAGGAAGCCGGTTTCCATTTGAGTAGCCGAGTCTCCGGCAACGTGTTGGAGGATGGCGGCGCGCAGTGCGGGAATGCCTTCGCCGGTTAGGGCAGAGGTCGAGAGGCGAGTCAACCTGCGTTGCGCCTTCGGAGCTTCCGGAACAAGAGGGTCTGCCCCACGCGGATCCGCGCCACCTGGTTCGATGGCAGGCTCCAAGAACCTGCCAGGCTCTCCTCCGCGTCGATGGGCGAGGCATCCTTCCCCACCGACGCCCGGCAGATCGCATTTGTTTTCTACTACGATCGCTTCGCGGCCTTCTACCTGGCGGAGTAATTCCTGGTCTTCTTCCTCCAGAGGCTGGGTCTTGTCGATGACCAGGAGGACTAAGTCGGCGTCGGCCAGGGCCTCCATCGATTTCTTGATGCCGATGCTTTCCGCTTCGTCCAGAGCGCGCCGGATGCCGGCGGTGTCCACCAATTCAACAGGAATGCCATCGATCGATACTGTTTCGCTCACCAGATCGCGGGTGGTGCCAGGCTGGGCAGTGACGATGGCGCGTTCGCGTTCCACTAGGCGGTTAAAAAGACTTGACTTACCTACGTTGGGGCGGCCTACGATCGCCAGAGTCAGGCCCTGGTGAACGATCTTGCCATAAGTAAAGGTGGCGGCCAGTTCCCTGAGCGGCGTTTTGACTCGATCGATCCGATTCAGGATCGTTTCGTCCGCTGCGATCGAGATGTCGTCTTCGGCGAAGTCGACGCCAGCCTCGAGTAGGGCGATCAGGTCAACTAAGTTTTTTTTAATGGGTTTGAGGCGATTGGAAAGTGCACCCTCCAATTGCTGGGCGGCGACTTTGGCTTGGAATAGAGTTTGCGAGTCGATCAGGTCGCGGACGGCTTCGGCCTGGGTCAGGTCAATACGCCCGTTGAGAAAGGCTCGCATGGTGAATTCTCCCGGCTCGGCCAGACGAGCGCCGCGGGCCAGAGAGAGTTCGACGATGTGGCGGAGAACTACGGGCGAGCCATGCGCGGAGATTTCGATGATGTCGTCGGTGGTATAGGAGTGGGGCTTGGCGAAGAAGGTGACAACGACCTCGTCGATGCGGGCGGAGCTTGTGGTGGCGCCGGCAACTGCGGAGCTTCGCTCCGCTGAAGGTTCGGGCGAGGCCATCCCCACCTGAGCTGTCGAGGCGCTGCCAGTTTTGCGAACAGGAGTGGCCATGTCGCACGGTTCGATTAGATCGCAGCGGAGGGCTCGTCCCGCTTCCAGCTCCCGACTTAGGCGGAGCAGGGGTGCGGCGATGGTTCGTGCTTCGGGGCCGGCCAGGCGAACGACGCCGATGCCGCCGCGACCGGGCGGGGTGGCGATGGCGACTATGGTATCGTCGAGATCCATTGAAGGTGGTGGTTACTGGATCGTGCTCTCGGGTCATTGTAGCGAGAGGACGCGTTTGCGGGGGAGGTTCTCGGTCATTTATACTCGCTGTTTGCCTTAAGTAAGCTGATTCATTCAGGAGCAGGGATTTTCGATGCCGAAACGTACTTTTCAACCCAACCGGCGCAAGCGTTCGAAGAAGCATGGATTCCGGACTCGCATGAAGACCAAGAGCGGGGCCGCAGTGCTATCGCGCCGCCGGGCCAAGGGACGCAAGCGTGTTTCAGTGAAGCCGGGTTTCCGCGAGTAGTCTTCCCCACCACGGGCAGCAAAGGCCGTCATTATTATTGATTATTGTGCAGGATTGTGAGTTGGTGAGCGCCGACGCTCCGGAGCGAAGGGGAGAGCAGCCCGTGGCGAAGGCGGGGGCACGCTTTCCGCGCGCCGCGCGGCTGCTGAAGCATTCCGACTTCGAGCGCGTGTACAAGCAGGGACGGCGGCACTTCTCCTCGCACATGACTGTGTTCTATCTACGGCCGGCGCAGGACGCTTCGTCGAAGGCCGTCTCCGGGGAGGGTACGTTGCCGGAGAGAAGCGCGCGCGTCGGGTTCACGGTTGGCCGCGTTCTCGGCGGCGCCGTGGCGCGGAACCGGATCAAGCGCCGGCTGCGCGAAGCAGTTCGGCAGCGGTGTTCGGTGTTAGAGGCCGCGGGCGCGGTTGATGTGGTGATTCATCCAAAGAAGTCGGTGCAAACGATGGAATTTTCGGCGGTGCTCGAAGAAGTGGGACGGGCACTCGATGCGATCGCGAAAAAGCTGGTAGAGAAATGAGGTCGCTCGGGCTTGGGCTGTTGCGACTTTACAAACGGTGGATTTCCCCGGCGTTTCCGCCGTCGTGCCGCTATGTGCCCACGTGTTCGGAATACGCGATGGAAGCAGTGGAGCGGTATGGTTTGTTGCGCGGCGGAATGATCGCGGCATGGCGCGTGCTGCGGTGTCATCCTTTGGCCAAGGGCGGCCTCGATCCGGTGATGAAGGATCCAAAGCGCGAAGCAGGCTGTCCGCCCCGCGCGGGACTGATTGCGAGCGACTGATTTGGCGGAATTTAACAATCCTCAGCAAGAACCCGGCATGGAGCGCAGGCTGTTGATCGTGTTTGCGCTGACATTCCTGGTGATCCTGCTTTTCCAGCCGCTTTTGAAAAAGTATGGGCCGCAGCCTCCGGCGAAACCGGAGAGCCCGCAGAGGGCAGTGCAGAATCAGGCCCAAGTTTC
>Ga0302326_10006773_pt1 | contig 25635 bp, 24 predicted proteins | sample Palsa_T0_3_FD_202264 | JGI IMG/M metagenome (GOLD analysis project Ga0302326, IMG submission 202264) | Peat permafrost microbial communities from Stordalen Mire near Abisko, Sweden - Palsa_T0_3 | ecosystem: Environmental > Terrestrial > Soil > Palsa > Peat permafrost | place: Sweden: Abisko... | reverse complement strand
CCAGATAGGCCTGGTGAACCGGGTCGTTCCTCCCGGCACCGCGCTCGAGGCATCGGTGAGCCTGGCCCACCAACTGGCCGCGCTCCCGCAGTTCTGCCTACGTTCTGACCGCATGTCCGTTCTGGAGCAGTGGGGGTTGACCGAGGAGGAGGCCGCGGTGAACGAGGCCGGGCGCGGGCGCGCCGTCATCGAAAGCGGCGAGGCCCTCGATGGAGCTCTGCGTTTCGCCGGAGGGGCGGGGCGCCGAGGCACGTCCCTTGCCTGACGCGATGACGTGCCCGTGACGAATCAGTCCGCTTCGCCGCCGGCACCGAACCCGCCGCCCCGTCCGGCCCCCCGGCACCACCCCCCCGCTCCGGAGGCGGGATCGAGAACGGTGGCCGCATTCGACTTCGACGGCACGCTGACCAGTGGGGGGAGCGTCCTTCCTTTTCTCGTCGCCCTGCGCGGCTTCTGGCCGGTGCTACGCACGGTGAGCGCCCTGGCGCCCAAGCTGCTCCGCTCGGCGCTGGTCGGCGGGGCGGCGGCCGACAGCGCCAAGGAGGAGATGTTCACCCGCCTGCTCGGTGGACTGCCGGTCCAAGATGTCGATGAACGCGCCGTCGTGTTCGCGGAGCGCCACCTGGCCCGCCACCTGCGCCAAGATGCGCGCCTGCGCCTCCAGTGGCACCTGCGCCAGGGGCACCACGTGGTCATCGTCTCGGCCTCGCCGGAGTGTTACGTGCGCCCCGCCGGCGAGCTGCTCGGCGTCGACGGCGTTCTGGCCACCCGCCTCGCGGTGGGCGGGGGCGGCCTCCTCACCGGGGGGTACGAGGGGAAGAACTGCCGGGGGGCGGAGAAGTACGCCCGCCTGGTCGTCCATCTGCGCGCCCATGGCCTCCTGGGTGGGGGCGACGACCAGCCCGAGTTGTGGGCCTATGGCAACAGCCGGGGTGACCTGCGCCTTCTCCAAGCGGCCGACCACGGGGTCGATGCGGGACTGTTGGGGCCCCTTGGGCGGCTGCGGAAGTTCCCCCGCCTGGCCGACGTGGTCAGGGAGACGGGCGGTCGACCTCAGCCGGGGCTGGCGGCAATGCCCACGACCCGCCCGGAATAGCCGGGCACCGTCGAGGCCACGTCGCCGAAGTAGGGCGCATCGCCGTAACTGAAGGCCTGGCCCGAGCCGTCGACCAGGACGTAACCCTGACCATCAGCGGACGGCAGGATGGCGGTCATGGGGCTCGTCGCCGCAGAGATCCCGGGCGAAACGGCACCCGGAGAGACGGCGGGCGCGTTACCGAAGGCCTGCACGGTCCCGTTCGCTTCGAGGATCCAGTAGCCGCCGCCCGTTGCGGCCGCCATGCCCACCACGGGCGAGGCGAGGGCCGACCCGCCCAGCGAGCCGGAGAAGGTGGCGTCGCCGAAGGTGAAGATCCCGCCGTCGGACGCCACCAGCCAGTAGCCCCCACCGTCGGGGGTCGGCGCCATGCCGACGATGGGCTGGTTGAGCCTGATGTTGCCGGTACTGCCGTAGAAGTGGGCGTCACCGAAGGTGAAGATCCCGCCGTCCGACGCCACCAGCCAGTAGCCCCCACCATCGGCGGTCGCCGCCATGCCGACGACGGGTTTGTTGAGGACGACATTGCCCATGCTCCCCGAGAAGGGGGCGTTGCCGAAGGTGAAGATCCCGCCGTCGGACGCCACCAGCCAATAGCCCAAGCCGTCGGGGGTGGCCGCCATGCCGACGATAGGTTGATTGAGGGCGATGTTGCCGGTGCTGCCGAAGAACGACGCGTCGCCGAAGCTGTAGATGCCGCCCTTGGCGTCATCGAGCCAGTAGCCCCCCACGCCGCCGCTGGGCTGATTGCCGAGGGCGAACCAATTCGACTTCAGGTTGAGGGCGGCGGCGAACGCCGACCCGGTGACCGACACCGAACCGCTCGTCCCGGTCACGGACAGTTCGTTGACCCGGCCGCCGAAGTCGCCGTTGCCGTTGCGGGCCGTCACCACGAGCGACGAGAACGAGCCGATGGCCGGATAGGCGGCCGCGATCGACGCGTCGGAGAGCGTCACCGACCAATTGTGGTTCGTGTTGCAGACCGACGCGCTGATGCAGACGGCGTCGCCCGCGTCGACCACGGCGGGGAATTGCGCCCCGGCGGAGTAACCGCCCGACGAGGAGGAGTACTCGGTCGTGGCCACCGTGGAGGTGCCGTTGGTCACCATGACCTCCCCCGCCGTATCTTGCGCGGCCAGGATCGAGGTCGCCGTCTCGTACTTCATCCCCGGATACGACTGGCACGTCTGATCACAGGTGTCGGCGTAGCCGCCGTAACCCAACGGGTTGGACTCGACATAGGAGCGGGCGGCCACCGTCTGCGCCTCGGACTGCTGGAACCCCCAGGGCTCGGCCTGCGGACCGGGGCCGCCCAGCGTGGCCCAGCTCGACGGGGACTCCGCCGGCGCGACGTCGGCCACGTACTGCTCCAGCGGAAGCGTGTTCACCGTCCCGGCCTGGCCGGCCGAGATGGCCAGGGCGGTGAGCGATCCGTGCATCTCGATGCTCGGGCCCGCCTGACAGAGCTCCACGGGGCCACCGTTGTCGGCGGTGGCCGTCGGCTCCGCGACGTTGGACGCCGCCAGCTGCCATCCACCCTGCCCGGCGCAGCCGCCGCTGGTGTACACGTCGTACACCGAGCCCGGGCCGATGAGATGGATGAGGACCGCGGTGGCGCCCGCCGTCGCGCCGGCGACGCTGATCGTGCCCGAAGCCGCCGTGGCGATGAGATCGTCCCCGTTGTCCTCCGTGATGGCCACGATCACGTTGCCTCCGTGCAGTGACGGCGGAGCGGGTGCGGTGCCCAGCGTCTCCAACGTCGTGCCGCCGTAGAAGTGAGCGAGGATCTCCCCGGCGCTGAAGTTGCCCGCACCCTCGTCGTCACCCAGGGCATAACCGAGTGATCCCCACTGCCCCATGCCGATGCCATGCCCGTAGCCGTGGCCGACGAGGACGACGGACGTGCCGGAGGCCGCGGCGGCGGCAGCGCCGGTGGCCAGTGGAACACTGATGGCCAGAGCGGTGGCCGAGGCGGCGGCCAGCGCAGTGGCCAGGGCACCGGCGAGCATCGCCCCGCGGCCCCGCCAGCGGGTTGGACCATGCCCAATGGGCAGCGGGCCCGGGCGGCGAAGGCGAGCCCGCGCACCAGGGAGTGGGGCCATCACAATGGCAAAACCCTAGTGGCGGGGTGCGCCCTTTCGGGGGTACCCGAATGGAACCGGGGTGTCAGCGGGCCACCGGTACACTGCACGCCCGTGCGCGTCGACCAGGTCATTCCCTCGTTGGCCAGTCGCGATGCCATCGGCGTGCACACGATGAACCTGCGCGACGGGTTGCGCGACGTCGGCATCGACTCGGACATCTTCTACGGCAGCTTCACACCCGACATGGCGCACGAGGGACGGTCGGTGACCGAGCTCGGCCGGGCCGGGCGCGATCGCTGGTTGCTGTACCAGTCGTCAATCGGCAGCCCGGTGTACGACATCCTCGCCGCGCGCAGCGAGCCCAAGCTGGTGAACTACCACAACATCACGCCGGCCTATCTCCTGCGCGACTGGGAGCCGAACGTGGCCTATGAAGTCGAGCTGGGTCGCACCCAACTGGCGCGGCTGGCTCCGCAGAGCCGGTTCGCGGTAGCCGATTCCGGCTTCAACGAGTCCGAGCTCCACGCGCTCGGCTACGACCGCACGGCCGTGGTGCCCCTCCTGATCGACATGCACGCCAAGAGCGAGGCACCCGATCCCGCCGTGGCGACGGCCATGGCTCGGCGCAAGGAGGCGGCTGGCGGCGCCGATCTGCTCTTCGTGGGCAAGATCTCCCCGCACAAGGCCCCCCACGATCTGGTGAAGATGCTCGCCGTCCTGCGCCGGCTCTACGACCCGGCGGCGCGCCTGCACCTGGTGGGATCGCCGCTGGGGGAAACGTACGAGCCGGCACTGCGTGCGTTCATCGCCGAGCTCGGGCTCGACGAGGCGGTCAACATCGCCGGGTCGGTCAGCGGCGCCGAGTTGGAGGCGTACCTCCAGGCGGCCGATGTCTTCGTCTGCGCTTCCGACCACGAGGGCTTCTGCGTGCCGCTGGCCGAAGCGATGGGACACGGCATCCCGATCGTGGCCTACGGGGTCACCGCAGTTCCCGAGACCGTCGGGGGGGCCGGGCTGATCCTGCCCGACAAGTCCCCTCTGCGATTCGCGGCCGCCGTCGGGCGGGTGCTCTCCGACGAGGCGCTCCGGCGGAATCTCGCCGCCGCCGGCCGGGCGCGGGCATCCGGGTTCGACCTGCGCCAGTCGCAACGACGATTCGTCTCGCTGGTCCAAGGAGCGATCGGCACGTCGTGAATCACTGCTGGCGCGGGCGGGTGGCGAAATAGATGCAGCTCTCGGTCCCGCCCCGGTCGACATCGGTCGGGGTGACGAACACCACCGATGCGCCGTTCTCGGCGAGCGCGGACCGCGTGGTCGCATCGGGAAGTGCGGTCATCGTCATCTCGGGTACCCAGTCGAGCCGCCGGTACAGGACCTTGGGGCTCACACCGAGGCCCCGGAGCACGTTGCCCGCCCGCGTGCGGAGCCCGGCGGCGGTGCGCCACGGCGGGAGGGGCGTCGGCGGGGGAACCTTCGAGGGAATCTGGATGACCAGTGCGCCGCCGGGCGCCAGGACCCGCACGAACTCGGCGAGGTAGCGCAGGATCGCCTGGGGGGACGGGAGATGCTGCAGCACCAGGACGCAGAGGACGAGGTCGAACGAGGCATCGGAGAACTGGCGCAGATCTGTCGTCCGCTGCACCTCGAACCGGCAGTTCGGGTGCGCCGCATGCAATCGCCGGGCCGTCTCCACCATGCTCGGCGACACATCGAGTCCCACCACGGTTTCGAAACGTGTCGACAGCGGTGCGCTGACCCGCCCGACGCCACAACCGAAATCGAGCGCGCGCGTGCGGCTCGTGGCCAGTCCGAGCGCTTCGCACCGCCCCATGATCGCCACCGCGAAATCCTCGCCGCTGTCCATGAACTCGGCCCGATCGCCCGCACCGTGCCGATATTTCGGGTCCGTGAGGATGGCGTAGAGGGGATCGACCGACCCCCAGTCCTCCCACGCACGGTCGTGTCTATTGGCCACCGCCACTCCATCTCCCCGCCCCGAGACCCGCCCCCGTCAGGCGCGACGGTTCACGCAACGGAGCACACCAGGTCGATCAGACGGTCGCCCGCCGTCTGCAGCTCGAGCGTGGCCAGCTGGGCCCGCCCGGCTTCGGCCAGCGCGGCGCAGCGCCCCGGGTCGCGCACGAGATCGGCGATGGCGCCGGCCAGCGCCCACGGGTCCGTGGTGTCGACCGATACGCCGGCTCGGCCGACCACCTCGGGTAGCGCGCCCGCGGGCGAAGCGACGATCGGCAGCCCCACCGCCATCGCCTCGACGAGGGGAACGCCGAATCCTTCGTGCGCGGAGGTCACGACCAGCACGTCGGCCCGCTCATAGGCCGCCGCCAGGTCCTCGTCGTCGGCGTGACCGCTGAAGGTGACGGCTGCCCCCAATCCGGCCTCGGCGACGAAGCGGTGCAGCGCGTCGGTATAGGACGCGATGACCGGCTTGCCCACGATCTCGAGCGTGGCGTCCTGGTCAGAGGTTGCGCGTGCCACGAGGAGAGCCATCAGCACATCTTCGATGGCCTTGTTCGGTGCCATCCGGCCCACGCTGAGCCAGCGCGCCCCGCGCCCGGGCCCGTCGTTCGCGTCGCGTTCGGCCCGACGGGACACGACGGCGCCACCTGCGGGGTCGTTCGCCGCGGCAGGCAACACCGCGGCCGGAGGGATCACGGCGGTGGCCGCGAACCCGGCCGCATCGAGATCCTTACGGTTGAAGGCCGAAACGGCGACGCCCAACGCGGTCCGGGGGGCCAGGGCGCGCAGCTCCTGCTGGGCCTGCACCTGGTGGCGCGCCAACCGGTTGTCCCACGGGGCGAAGAGCTCCGGCGGCGTGATGTTGTGGTAGTTGACCACGAGCGTCTCGTCGCGTTCGGCCAGCCACGGAGCCAGGTCAGATGCCGTGGCGAACTGGTACAGCAGGATGTCGCCGGGTTGGCGCTCCGCCGGGTACGTGGAGACACGCGCCGTCTCGCCCTCCGTCTCGGGGTCGACCAGTTCGACGAAGATCCGGGAGTCGATGCCGCGCGACACCAGCAGGTCGCGCAGGCGGAGGGTATGGCGACCCACGGCGTCGCGCCGGTGGAGCATGGGGACGAACTGATGGACGGCGCTCACCGCACCGTCACCACCCTCACCGCTTCACGCCTTCACCGCTTGCCACTGCTCCCTGCTGCACCCGGCAGAGCAAGGTGACGAAGCGGTCGGCCGCCGTGGCCAGGTCCAGTTCGGCCAGACGGACGGTGGCCTGCTGCGCCAGCCGGGCACGCCACGAGGCATCGGACAGCACGGCGCCGATGGTAGAGGAGAGCGTGTAGGGATCCTTGGAATCGACCAGGACGCCGCCGTCGCCGAGCACCTCGGGCAGTGCGCCCTGGCGGAAGGCGACGACCGGCAGCCCGACCGCCATGGCCTCCACCACGGGCACGCAATAGCCCTCGTGCTCGGACGTGACCACCAGCACATCGGACTGTGCGTAGGCGGCTGCCACCGCGGCATCGCTGGCGTGACCGCCGAACGCCACGGCGCCGCTCAGCCCCAATGCGGCGACGTAGCGGTGCAGGGCTTGCACGTACGACGCCGTGGCCGGCTTGCCGATGATCGCCAACGTCGCCTCGGGATCGGCGTGCCGCCGCGTCACGGCGAGCGCGGCGACGATATCCTCTATGGCCTTGTTGGGAGCGATCCGGCCGACACAGAGCCACTGGGCCCCGCTGTTGGGGGTGGTGCGGGCTCGGCCCGCGCTGCGGGCGCCGCTGGAGCCCGCAATGACGTCGGGCCCCAGCGCGGCCGACGGGGGCACGACCGCCGTGGCGGCGAATCCCGCCTTCTCGAGGTGGCCCCGGTTGTAGGCGGAATCGGCCACGGCGAGTGCCGTCCGGGGCACGAGCAGCGCCAGCTCGGATTGAGCCCGGAGCTGACCGAGGGCGAGGTGGTTGTCCCAGGGGGCGAGCAGCTCGGGCGGCGTGATGTTGTGGTAGTTGACCACCAGCGTCTCGGGCCGCGTCGCCAGCCAGGGGGCCATCGGCGAGGCCGTGGCGAACTGGTAGAGCAACACGTCACCCGCGGCCGCGTGCGCCGGATAGTCGAGCACCGGGGACGTCAGGGCCCGCGTCCGCGTCTCAGCCGTGTCGACGTAAATCCGGCTCTCGATGCCGCGTGCGGCGATGGCGTCGCGCAGGCACAGTGTGTGCCGTCCCACCGCGTCGCCACCATGCAGGACCGGAACGAACTGATGGATACCGCTCACGCGGGCGCGGCGGCCGACAGTGCGAACCGGGCCTCCGCGTGGTCGCCTCCGTCGAGGGGAGCGACGGAAACAAACCCGGCCCGCTGGAGTAGGAGGGTCCACGTCTCGCCGTGCAGTGGCCGCGGTTGCAGGAGGTCACGCGCCACGGCGTCCCCGAGCGCACCGGATCGCTCCGGGTCGGACGCCACGATGACGATCGGCGCCCCCAGCGCCAGCGCGTGGCGTGAGCGGGCCAGCAACGAGACCAGAGCATGCAGCGGGAGGCGGTCGACCACACCGCTGAGGACCAGGCCACCCAGCGAGGCCGGCGCACAGGACGCCACCAGGTCGTCCACCTCGGTGATGGTCACGGAACGACCACGTTCGAGTGCCCCCAGGGCGACCGCTCCCCGGGGCTCGGCCCCGCGCGCGGTCAACCCGGCGTGCTCGAGGGCGGAAAGGAGAGCTCCCTCGCCGCAATCGCCGTGCACCACCGCGCCGCCGGGCGTTTTCCCGACGATATGGGCCACCACCGGGTCGACCCAGGCCCCCAGCTCGGCCGCCGGTATGAGCCACGCCGCCCCGTCGACCGGCCGATCCTCCGATGCCAACCGCTCCTCGAGCGTGCGCACGCGGGCCGAGAGGAACCGGAAGGCCTCGACGACCTGGGCCATGGCCTGGTCCAACTCCCCCTGCGTGGCGGCGCCACCGGTGCCGGCGCTGTCACCGGCACCGCGGCCCGCGTCCGCCCCGGCCACCTGACGCAACCGCCGCTTCCACGTGCCGGCCCGGCCCCCGGGGGCGGCATCCTGGGCCGCCATCGATCTCGACAGGTCCGAGGCACCCGGCTGATAGGGGCCGTAGCGGTCACCCAGGTGGGTGAAGGCGGCCAGAAAATTCCAGGCATCGCTCCCCTGGGGCTGCAGGCGGGTGAACGCTTCGCGCAGTGCGGTGGCGGCCGCTGCGTGATCGGGGCTCGGGCCGGGCCCGGTTCCGTCCCCACTTTCTGGCTGCGCATCGCCCGCAACGGGGGAAGGATCGGGCACGCCGCTCGATGCTACTGGGCGCATCCGTACAGCTCAGGCTTGGCGGGCGTGGTGCTCCGACACGGGTCGGGCCCCGGTCGATCCGTCGTTCACAGCAGTCCCGGCGTGCCCCGGCCCCGGGCCACGACCGACTCGAGGAAGGTGGCGTAGCGCTCGATCAACACGGGCCAGCGGTAGTAACGGTCCACATAGGCCCGGCCGTTGTCGCCCAAGGCGGCCCGCAGGCGGGGGTCGCCGACGAGGCGGTCGAGTGTGGCCTCGAACTCGGGGTACGAGGTGAACCACAGCCCCCCACCCGAACGCTCGCAGTGCTCGCGCGTCGGGCCACAGGTCCCGTTGACGAGGACCGGCACCCGGTCCACCCAGGCCTCGAGCACGACCAGGGAAAACGACTCGAGGGCAGAGGGGGAGACGGCGGCCAGGGCGTCGTGAACGATGTCCCACTTGTCGGGCTCGTCGACCGTTCCGGTCACGACGATGTCGGGGTGCGGATCGAGCGAGACCGAGACCGGGCCGACCAGGGCCAGGGCCAGGGGTCCGGGGTGCCGCTCCTTGTACGTCCTGAAGTAGGTGGCCAGCATCTTGGACCCTTTGTGCTCGTCGACCCGGCCCACGCTGACGATGTAGGGACGATCCCCCAGGCCGAGGACCTCCCCGCCCGGTCGCCCCGCCCCGGCGGACTCGCCCACCCCGAGCCCGAGCACGATCTGGGGTTTCTCCGCCACCGGGTAGGTCCGCTCGACGAGCAGGCGCTCGGCCGCCGAGTGGAAGCAGAACGCGTCGGCATCCCCAAAGGTGCCCCGGAAGACGGGCAGGTACAGGGCAGGCTCGTCGTGGGCCGCCGGATGCAGGACGGCCGGCATCGGCACGCGGCCGATGGCCGCCACGGTGGGGTGGTACAGGTACGGGTAGAACGCCACCACGTCGGCGTCCGCGGCGCAGACGGCCTCAATCAGTTCCGGCGAGACGGGCCCGTTGTAGTCGACCCAGCGTCGGGCTTCGTCGCGACTGGCCAGTCCCGGGGCCAGGCGCACCCTCCCGTCGAGCCCGTAGAAGTCGGCGAGCCGCCCATGGGCCGAGGCGAAGCGGTGCACCGGGACGCCCCCGATCTCGCTGTCGCCGGGCTTGAGGTCGTCGGCCCAGGTGTGCGGGTCGAGCGCGCAGGTCGAATAGGCCTCGGCCTGCCATCGGGTGTCCGCCACCAGGTGCTCGGCCAGCTGCCGGGCGGCGGCCTCGGCCCCTCCGATGATCTGGGGCCCGTAGCGCGGTGTCACGAACGCCACCTTCATCGGGGCGCCCCCGCCACGGTGGCGATCGCCGCCACCAGGAGCGGCGCAACGGCATCGAGGGACAGCTGCGGCACGCGCCGGCGCCCGTCGTCGATCAGCCGTTGCGCCAGTGCTTTGTCGCGGCACAACCGGTCCAGCACGGCCGCGATGTAGAGCGGATCGCTCCCGGCCACGAGCAACGCCGCGTCGCCCACGGTCTCGGGCACCGCGCCGGCGCGGCGCGCCACGACGGGCACGCCGGCCGCCATCGCCTCGACCAGCGGCACCCCGAACCCCTCGTGGGCAGAGAGCGAGAGGTAGACGTCCGCGGCGGCGAAATAGGCGGCCAGCGCCGCGTCCGACACGTCGCCGGCGATCCGCACGGCACCCGCCAGCCCCAGGTCGTTGGCGAAGCCGCGGAGCGCCTTGAGATAGGCGAAACTCGACGTCCCGCCGACCAGATGCAGGCGCGCGGCCGGGTCGTACAGGCGCCGGTACGCCCACAATGCCTTGACCAGTTCGTGCTGGCCTTTGGACGGCACCACCCGCCCGACAAAGAGGATGTCCGCGCCACCGTTCTGCTTCGCCGCCGCCAGCTCGGCGGCCAGCCGCGCGTCGGGCGGCGTGGCCACCCGTTGGTAGTCCACCAGCACCGGGACCACCGCCGTCCGGCCGTAACCGGCTTGGCGCAGGCAGCGCTCGTTGAAGTGGCTGTCGGCCACGCCCAGCGCAGCTCGCGGCGCCAGGCGCACCAACTCGTCGTGCGCCCGGGCGGCGCGTTGCTCGGTATGCGGCTCCCAGCCCGCAAAGTGCTCGGGCCCGGTGAAGTTGTGGAAGTCGACGATGAGCGGCTCGGTCCGCTCGGCCAGGAAGCCGGCCACGGCGGACGAGGTCGAGAACTGGTAGATCACGACGTCGCCTGCGGCCGCGTGATCGGGGTACATCCAATGCTTGTAGGCCTCGGTCGCCAGGTCGTCATGGATGGCCTCGGCAAAGATCTCCGACCGCCAGCCGGCCCGGCGCAGGATGTCGCGGAGCAAGAGGGTGTGCGTGCCGGTGGCATCGTGCGGGTTGAGCGTGGGGACGAACTGATGGACGGCCACCGGCGGGCTCTTTGGCCCGGCGGCGCTCACCGCGCCGGGGTCGGCTCGGACGAGGGAACGGAGGACCTGACCGCGGTCACGAGATAGTCGGCGTCATCGGGACCGATCGTCACCGTGGTCCGATAGCCGCTCTGGTCGAGCAGGTGCTTCCACGTCTCCGGCCGCAGGGGCCGGCCCGGAGCGAGGTCGGCCTCGTACGGCGCATCGGCCGCATCCCACGTCGAGCGGCTCAACGAGTGCACCACGAGGACGCCCCCGGGAGCCAGCGTGTTCGCGATGAGGTGCAGCAGCTGGGTGCGCTCGCCGCTGGCCATCCCATCCACCACGCCACTCAACACGATGGCGCCGAGTCCCGCCGGGGCGACGGCGCGCAGATGGTCCGCCACGTCCTCGCCCCGCAGATCGGACACCGTGAGCACGCCCTCGGCGACGAGATCGGGGCGCGGGTCGACGCCGTAGGCGTCACCGCCGGCGGCGTTGATCTGGCGCACCAGCCACCCGTCGCCACTCGCCGCGTGCACGATCCGGCCGGATACCGGTTTGAGGGTCTTGAGTACCGGCTTGACCCACCAGGCCTTGGCGTGGTGCGCCGCCGGTAGCTCGACCACGGCTGCGCTCGGCACCTGTTGCACCTCGACCTTGCGCTCGAGCTCCTTCAGGCGCCCGTCGACGATGTGCAGGGAACGGCTCACCGCCGACGCGAACTGGCTCACCTGATGGGTGATCCAGCCCACGTACCACAACAGGACCGACCGCATCCCCTTCTTCACGACGGCGCCGGCGGCGCGTTCGGACGCCACAGGCACGACCGGGTCTACGAATATGGCCGCATCGACCATGCGCAGGGCTTCGGTCAGGTCGCCACCGCGACCGGCCACCGGCGAGTGGGCCAAGAACAGCTCGTCGAGCTCGCGTTCGAGCTTGGGCGGGAGGTCGCCCGAGGAACGCCGGAGCCGGACCTCCTCTTCGATTTCGGCCATGACCCCGGCCACGTAGGCCTGGGGGTCCACCGCGCCGGTCACGCCCGCAGTCTCTGCCGCGTCCGCCGTGTTTGTCGTCTTCGCCATGTCGGTCACGTCCGCGGCTCCAGATGCGCCAGCTCTTCGGGCGCCATCAGTGCGATGGCATCAGGCTCGGGCGGCAAGAGGCTGGCCCGGACGGCGATGGTGATGAAACCGGTCGCCTTGCCCGGGCACATCACCTCGAATGCCCCCGCCGGCTCGCGCCAGTCGAAGAGCACGCCGCCCTTGCTGAGCACGCCGACGGAGTAGGTGAACGAGCCGTCGAGCAAGGGAACATCGTCGAGCATGAAGTTGACCAAGCCCGGACCCACCGGGAGGTCGAGCCGCAAGTCGAGAATGTCGGTATCGGTCCGCATGAAACAGTTGCCGTCGTTGTCGCGTAGCTCCACCGAAAACACGACGTCGTCGGTGGCGATCGACGCATGGTAGCCAACGCCGATCGTCAGGGAGTCGCCCGTCGACATGTAGGCGACGTTTTCGAAGTTGGGGTAGGTGTGTGCCACGTAGGTGATGCGAACCGGATGCTCGACGTCCGGACCCGGGGCCACCAACACGGGACCGCGCGGCTCGGGCTCCTCTTCGGGCACGGGTATCTGGAGCGTGCCTTCTTCTTCCAGAAGTCCCTCGCGAAAGATACGGACCGCTTCACCCGGAGGCCCCTCTGTCACCACGTCGCCATGGCTCAACACCACCGCCCAGTCGCAGATGGAGCGCACCTGGTCCGGCGAATGCGTGACCAGAAGAATCGTGCGCCCCTCCCGCTGGAAGGACTTCACCCGGTCGATGCACTTGCGCTGGAATCGCTCGTCACCCACGGCCAGCACCTCGTCGATAACCAAGATGTCGGGATCGACGTTCACGGCCACTGCGAAGCCCAGACGGACGTACATGCCCGATGAATAGAATTTGACCTGCCCGTCGATGAACTCCTCGAGCTCGGAGAAGTCCACGATGGCATCGAAGACCTTGTCGACCTCCTTCTTCGACATGCCGAGCAAGGACCCGTTGAGGTAGATGTTCTCCCGTCCGGTCAGGTCCTGTTGGAATCCGGCGCCCAGCTCCAGCAAGCCAGCCAGCTTCCCACGGACCTGCACCTCGCCCGACGTCGGCTGCAGCACCCCGCAGATGCACTTGAGCAGCGTGGACTTCCCGGAGCCGTTGCGTCCGAGGATGCCCACCGTTTCGCCCTCGGCCACCGAGAGCGAGACGTTCTTGAGGGCCCAAAAGTCCTCGTGCGACGATTGGCCGGCGTGGATGAGGCGTTCCTTGAGGGAGTTGTACTTGCCGTGAGCCAGGCGGAAGCGCTTGGAGACGTCCTTGACCTCGACTGCGATCTCGGCCACCGCTTAGAGCTCCTCGGCGAAGTTGCCCTCGAGCCGGCCGAAGACGACAAGGGCGACGACGAAGAGCACGATGCCCAAGGCGAGTACGCCGGAATCCAGCGCGGCATACCAGCCCAGAGCGTGGGCTGGGAGTTCGTGCGCTACGAGGTGAGGCGGGACCGTCGAGTTGACGACGACGTGGCCATAGAGGGCCCGTTGAAAGCTGAGCACCAACGGGGTCATCGGGTTCAAGAAGTAGAGGATGGTGAGCCCGTGCTGCGCCAGCCGCGGGGCAAGCTGGTTCTGGAAGGAGTAGACGATCGGGCAGGCCCAGAACCAGGCGGTCAGCACCACTTCGATCAGGTGTTGCGTGTCGCGCAGGTAGACGTTGATCGACGAGAGCAGGATCCCCAGGCCCGCTGCGAGCACCATGGTGGCGAGCAGGGCGAGCGGGATCAACGGCATGAAGCCCCAGGCCGGATCCGAGTGGAACGCGATCAGGAAGATCACCATGACGATGGCCTGAAAGAAGAAGAAGACCGTGGCCGAGCCGACGGAGGCCAGAGCCAGGATCTCTCGAGGAAAAGAAACTTTCTTCACGATCCCGGCGTTGTTGACGATGACCCCGGTGCCGGTCTGCACGGCGAGCTGGAACAGATTCCACAGCAGGAGGCCCGAGAACAGGAAGATCACGAAGTGCGGGATGCCGTTCTTCGAGATGAACTGGAACACCACGAAATAGATGGCCAGGGTCATGGCGGGAGCGATCAACGACCAGACCAGGCCGAGCACCGAATTCTTGTACTTCACCTTGATCTCCGTGCGGACCAGGTACATCAGCAATTCGCGTGACAGCCAGATCTCGCGCATGCGCTGCCGCACGCTGATCGTCGGCGAGACGACGCGGGTCACCTTGTGACCGCGAGCTTCGCGCGGTGTGAACCCCGCCGCCTCGGCTGCCATGGGTGAGGCGTCGGCTACCGGGCGCGCCAGGCCGAAGCCCTCATGCTCCGTACCGTCCCCTGAAGGCTTGGCGCCCGACGCGGAGGCCGGGACGTCCAATGCCACGTTTAAACGCTCCCTGCCGCGGCCACGGAGCGGTCGATGACCTGGTCGATGAAGCCGTATTCGCACGCCTCTTCGGCGGTGAACCAGCGGTCGCGGTCCGAGTCCAACTCGATCCGCTCCAGGGGCTGCCCGGTGTGGAAGGCGATGCGCTCGGCCATCATGCGCTTGAGGTAGATGATCTGCTCGGCCTGGATGGCGATGTCGGCCGCCTGCCCCTGCATGGATCCCGAAGGCTGGTGCATCAAGATCCGGGAGTGGGGCAGGGCGAACCGCTTGCCGGGCGAACCGGCGCACAGCAGGAACTGGCCCATGCTGGCCGCCAGGCCGACGCAGATGGTCGACACGTCCGGGCGGACGTACTGCATGGTGTCGTAGATGGCCAGCCCGTCGGTCACCGAGCCCCCGGGCGAGTTGATGTACAGCGAGATGTCCCGATCGGGATCCTCGGCCTCGAGCAGGATCAGCTGGGCGCAGACCAGGTTGGCCGTGAGCTGGTCGATAGCGCTACCGATGAACACGATGCGCTCTTTGAGGAGGCGCTGGTAGATGTCCGAGGTCGGTTCTTGTCCCCCGCCGGCGGCGAGGATTGTAGGGAGTGTGGGTGCAGGAGCCATGGCATGAGGCTACTTGCCGAGACGGGCACGCATGGGCACATGGCCCTACACTCCCTGTTCACCCGCACTGCGGGCCGTTGCGGGCGTGGCGGAACAGGCAGACGCGCCGGGTTTAGGTCCCGGTCCCCACTGGGGGTGGAGGTTCGAATCCTCTCGCCCGCACCCTGAGGCATTCGGGCTGGTGGGCCCTCCTTTGCGCCCCTACCCGGGACTTTGCGCCCCTACCCGGGCACCCGGCACACGTACGCCAGCAGGTAGCAGTCCTCGATGGCACTGAACAGCCCGCGGGCGGTGGCGACGGCGTCGGCGTCGAAGCGCCCGGCGGCCAGGCTCGGGCCGGCGTAGTTGAGGCCCTTGGCCTCGACCACCTCGAAGCCGGCCCGCACCAGCTTGTCGTGCAGTTCGGCGTGGGTGTACTCGTGCTCGTGGTCGGGATCGATGAACGCGTCCTGCTGCAGCCGCGTGACCCGGGCGTTCGGGGTATCGATCCCCAGGTAGCCGCCGGGCTTGAGGACGCGGCGCACCTCGGCGAGCACCGTGTCCGCCACCTCGACGGGCACGTGCTCGATGCTCTGACCGCTGTACACGAGGTCCACCGATCCGTCGGCATAGTCGGACAAGTCGACCATCGAGTGGTAGCGGTAGCGCACCGGCCCGAGCTTGGTCTGGGTCACGGCGTGCGCGGCATCCTCCTGGTAGAGCGCGTTGCGCTCCTCCGAGGGGAGGTCGATGACCACCAGGTCGTCGAAGAGGTAGGGGTAGCCCATGAGCACGAGGGCTCCGGTCGCATTGCCCAGCGCGGTGCCCCCGAGGTCGAGTATCCGCTTCCCGGCCGGCAGCGAGCGGACGAACATCATGCGGCTGAGATGCAGTGACTGGCCCAACCCGGGAAACGGCGTCACCGACCACCACTCCCCCGAGGCGACGGCCCAGTTGGCCACCTCCTGCGGGGTCAACGACCCGCTCTCGAGGCCGGAGAGGTAGCTCGCCGTCCCGGTCGGATCGGGCTCGCGGCGGAGGACGAGCTCGTAGACGACGTCGAGCACCGCCGGCGCCGACAACGTGGACAGGGTGCGCCAGCCGCGACCGCCGGGCACGGGAAGTGGCGCCCCGCGCAGGCGGCGCAGCGCGCCCTTCACCGTCGGCATGCCCCTCAACGTATCCGCGCCGACCAGATAGGTTCGACAGTCATGCCGCATCTCGTCGCCGCTCCCGACAAGTTCCGCGGCACGGCATCGGCGGCCGAGGCGGCCGCGGCCGTGGCCGTGGCGGCGCGGGCGGCGGGCTGGACGGCCGACGAGGTCCCGATGTCCGATGGCGGCGAGGGCCTGCTCGAAGCCGTGGGTGGCACGCCCCGGCACACCGTGGTGCCCGGCCCGCTCGGCGCGCCCACCAGAGCCGAGTGGCGGCTCCTTCCTGCCACTGTCGGCCCTGCCTCCGACGGCGCTGACTCTGTCGGCCCACCTGCACCCGGCGCTTACTCCCACGACCGGGGGCGAACGGCCGTGATCGAGATGTCGCAGGCCGCGGGGAGGGCGCTGCTCGCCGAGCCCCGCGGCGACGACCCCGTAGCGGCGGACACCGCCGGGGTGGGCCACCTCCTCCTCGCGGCGCGCGACGCCGGCGCCAGGCGCATCGTCATCGGCTGTGGCGGTTCGGCCACCACGGACGGCGGCTGGGGCGCGGTGCAGGCCGTCGGATCGGCCTCCGCCCTGGCCGGCATCGAGCTGGAGGTGGCCTCGGACGTCACCACGCCCTTCACCGGGGCCGCCGCCATCTTCGGACCGCAGAAGGGGGCGTCGCCGCAGCAGATCGAGCAGTTGACCGACCGCCTCGTTTCCCTGGCCGACCGGTACCGGCGGGACTTCGGCGTCGATGTCGACACCATCCCCGGTGCCGGTGCGGCCGGCGGGCTGGCCGGGGGCCTGGCCGCACTCGGGGCGCGCATCGTGCCGGGCTTCGACCTGGTTGCCGGCATGACCGGGCTGGCGGGACGCATCGCCGCGGCCGACCTGGTCGTCACGGGCGAGGGCCATCTCGATCCGCCCTCGTTTGCGGGAAAGGTGCCCGGGGGCGTCCTCGCCCTGGCCGCCGGCCGGTGCCCCGTCCTCTGCATCGTCGGCGACGCCGACGAGGACGTCCTTCGATCTGCACCGGCTGGGATCGAGATCATCAGCCTCGTGGCACGATTCGGAAGCGAGCGGGCGCGGAAGGAAACCTGCGCCCTCATCTCCGAGGTCACGCGGGAGGTACTGGCTCGCTCTTGCCCCTGAACGCCCGCTTCGGCCATGCTGCTCGCGCCGCGCCACGCAACCGCCGCGCCGGCGGCGGTCGGGACAACCCCGGTGGCGCCCCGATCACAGCAGAGGAGACAACAATGGGACTGCTCGACGGAAAGGTGGCCATCGTCACCGGAGCTGGGCGCGGCATCGGGCGACAGGAAGCGCTCCTGCTGGCCGGCGAGGGCGCCAAGGTCGTGGTCAACGACGTAGGGGGGGCACTGACCAACACGGGGGCCGACGAGCACCCGGCCGAGGACGTGGTCGCCCTCATTAGGGAGAACGGCGGCGAGGCCGCCGTCAACGGCGACGACATCAGCTCGTGGGAGGGCGGCAAGAACGTGGTCACCCAGGCCATCGACACGTTCGGCAGTCTCGACATTCTGGTCAACAACGCCGGGATCCTGCGCGACAAGATGTGCTTCAACATGGAGGAGTCCGACTGGGACGACGTCATCCGGGTGCACCTCAAAGGCCACTTCGCACCGATCCACCACGCCGCCGTCTACTGGCGCAACCGGGCCAAGTCGGGCGAGGAGGTGACGGGCCGCATCATCAACACCTCGTCGGAGGCGGGCCTCTTCGGCAACGCCGGACAGGCGAACTACGGCGCCGCCAAGGCGGGCATCGTGGCGCTGACGCTCATCCTGGCTCGAGAGTTGGGTCGGTACGGCATCACGGCCAACGCCATCGCCCCCCGGGCCCGCACGCGCATGACCGAGGGCCTCTTCAGCGGCGCGGGCGGCAAGATCGACGAGGGCGTCTTTGACGGCTGGGACCCCAAGAACGTGGCCAACCTCGTGGCTTTCCTCGCCACCCCGGAGGCGGCGGACATCAACGGTCAGGTCTTTGTCGTCTTCGGCGGCAACATCTACGCCATGAGCTCCTACCATCCGGTCGGGCAGCTGACCCGCGATGCCGAGTGGCTGCCGCAGGACCTGATCGAGGCCAAGGGAGAGCTGTTCAAGGGCATCGACTCGGGTGTGCCCCCCTTCAGCTTCTTTTAGAGCGCCACCGCGGCGGGATACGCGTGCCGGAGAGGCGGGCGGAGTACCGTTTTTTGCGATGGGGGACGACAACGCACGCGTGCCCGTCGACCCCGCCGGTCAGCGCTCGGTGCACGGGACGTTCGCCGAGTGCCCGCACTGCGCGGGCGAGATGCTCCCCGAGCACGCCCACTACCGCTGCCGTAGCTGCGGGTGGCGTGACTCCTGCTGCGACTGAACGGTCATTCGGCGTCGCACCCTCGAAATGAGGCACGATGGCGCGATGACAGACCACCACCCCTTCCGTTTCGCCGCACAGCTGAGCAAGGCACCCGAGGGAACGGCGAGGTCGTGGGCCGATCAGGCACGCCGCGTCGAGGACCTCGGCTACTCCGCCCTCCTCATGCCGGATCACTTCGGCGACCAACTTGCCCCGGTGCCGGCCCTGGCGGCCGTCGCCGCCGCGACCACCACCTTGCGCCTGGGATCGCTCGTCTTCGGTAACGACTACCGGCATCCGTTCGTCCTGGCCAAGGAGGCGGCGACCCTCGACGTGCTCAGCGAGGGACGACTCGAGTTCAGCCTGGGTGCCGGCTGGATGAAGAACGACTACGAAGAGGCCGGCTTCACCTACGACACCCCCAGGGTCCGGGTGGAGCGCTTCGAAGAGGCGGTGCAGGTCGTCCAGGGTTTGCTGCGCACCGACGGCCCTTTCTCCTTCGACGGCGCCTACTACCAGGTGCACGAGCATGCGCTGCTCCCGCGTCCGGTTCAGCAGCCCGGACCACCGATGATCATCGGCGGAGGTGGCAAGCGCGTCCTCTCCTTCGCGGCGCGGAATGCAGACATCGTCAGCATCAACGCCAACCTGCGCGATGGGACCGGCGGTCCCGAGACGGCGCCCAACATGTCGCCGGAGCGGACGCGGGAGAAGGTGTCCTGGGTCAAGGAGGCGGCCGGGTCGCGCTTCGGCGATCTCGAGCTCAACGCCCTCATTGGATTCGTCATGATCACCGATGACGCGGGCGGGATCGTCGAGGCCATGGCTCCGCACTTCGGGATCGACCCTGGCGACGCCCTCCACGTGCCGGGAGTGCTGCTGGGCACGCTCGACGAAATGATCGAAGAGCTGCAGTGGCGGCGCCAGGAGTACGGCATCAGCTACTGGTCCATCGAATCGGACAGCTGGGAAGACCTGGCACCGGTTGTCAGCAAGCTGTCGGGCACGTGACGGCGACGCACATCACGACCACGGCCGGTTGGGAGGCCATCGGAACGCACCGGGTGCTCTGCGGGCACGACGTCTTCACCATCGACGCTCCCTCCATCGGCCCCGAGATGCACGAGCCGCTCCTGATCCTCCACGGTTTCCCGACGTCGTCGTTCGACTACGCGGCCGTTCTCGATGCGCTACGCGACGGGCGGCGCGTGCTCCTGATCGACGGGCTCGGCTACGGCCTCTCGGCCAAGCCAGACATGCACTACACCTTGGCCCTGCAGGCCGATCTGGCCGCGGCGTTCGTGGCGGAGCTGGGCCTCACCCGGCTGGCGCTGCTCACCCACGATGTCGGTGACACGGTGGGCGGCGAGCTGCTGGCGCGTCGAGCGGAGGGCACGTGGGCCGTCGAGGTGACGCGACGCGTCATCACCAACGGCAGCATCTACATCGAGCAGGCCCACCTGACCAACGGCCAGCAGCTTCTCCTCAGCCTCCCCGACGAGAAGCTCGCACCCGACGCCCCGATCAACGCGGCCTCGCTCAGGAAGAGCTTGATCGACACCTACAGTCCGGCGGCATCAGTACCTGCGGAAGGAGCGCCCGACGACCTACTCGGTGCCACGGTGGAGCAGATCATGCACGACGATGGGCACCTCGTCCTCACGCGTCTCATCCGTTACATAGAGGAACGCCGGCAGAACCAGGCGCGCTTCACCGGTGCGATCGCGTCCGATCCCTCACCGCTGCACATCGTGTGGGGGATGGATGACCCCATCGCGGTCCCATCCATGGTCGATACGCTGACGGCCGCCCGTCCCGACGCCACCGCGGTTCGACTCGAAGGGGTGGGGCACTACCCCATGGTCGAGGCACCGGAACGATTCCTCGCAGCCGCCATGTTGGGGCTGCGCGACTGACGCCAGCCGACTGGCACCAGGCGTCGCTCGTGACCCGTGCGGTTTTGGTCCTGTTGTCAGCCGGAGCCGAGCATGCGGTGCAGGTCGAGCTCCATGGCCTCGGTGAGTTCGATCAACAGCTCCAACCGCTCCAGGGTGCCGCTGGTCGAAAGCACGCGCTGCGCGTCCATCATGTTCAACGGCGCCTCGGTGCACAGCTGCCACGAGGCAACATCGGGATCGTCGTCGAACTCCGTTTCAGCCGAGAGTGCCGACGTCGCGCCACTCTCGGACAGGAGGCCGCGCGTGCGCCGTACGCTCTGTTCCGCCCGCTGGAGCAATGATCCCGCCACCGAATCGACCCGGGGTGCCCACTCCTCGACCATGGCCAGCGGGTACGGGTCGTCGTCCAGCCATTCACCTACCCGGATGCGCACGTCGCCCTGCACGATCAAGAGCCAGCGCCCGTCGGAGAGCGCGGCGGCCTTGGTGATGATGGCTCTCGTTCCGACCGCCATCCGCTGATCGCCCCCGCCGACCTCCGCCCCCCTCTCGATGAGGACGACGCCGAATCGGGCATCTCCCGCCAGGCAGTCGCGGGTGAGCGCCCGATACCGGGGCTCGAAGATGTGCAGGGGGATCTGTGCGTGCGGGTAGAGGACTGCAGAGAGCGGGAACATGCCAAGGCGTTGAGGCTTTGTGTCCGCGGAACGCGCATCGGTCATCGTCACCAGACTGTCACGAAATGAGGGTGGCAACCCGGCACGCGCGCCGGGTGTCGCCGACAGAGCAACCCGCCTGACGCGAGCAGGACCGGCATCGAAGCCGGTCCTGTACTCGTTTGTTATTCAGTTTTGCAGTACACACAACTCTCGCGGCTCCAGCCTTCGGCGTCGTAGTGCGGGGGTCGACTTGCTGGCCGACCGGCACACGCACCGGCGCAAGCGCGGCCTCAATTCGTACGCCGGGCATCTCGCCAGCGGGAGTTGCTCTGCGGCGCCACCGACGTCGGCATCGGTGACGCGGGCTCAGTCCGGTGGATCGCCTTCCTCGGTCGAGCATGTCGACGTCATCGGCAGCTCCTTTCCACTCACGGCAACGGCGGAGTCTTCCGTCGCCTACTGGAATTAGTATCTGCCTCAGCGGAACGAAGGGGAACCCCTCATGAACTGCTCATTCGCGAATGCCCTGGTAACCGACGTCCGGGAAACACAATCTTCATCTGACTGGCGGCGGACACGGCGGTTGAGTGCATCGGACCGCGCCCCGTCGCACCACCTACAGTGCTGCGCATGGCGCTTCCGACCCCCAAAGAGAACTCAGCCGCACTCGTTACCGGATCATCGTCCGGCATCGGCGCAGACATCGCCCGAGAACTTGCGGCGCGCGGGCACGGATTGATCCTGGTGGCCCGGCGGGAAGAGCGGCTGCGCGAGCTGGCCGACTCCTTGGCCCTGACCCACAACGTGCGGGCCGAAGTCATCGCCGCCGACCTCGCCGACGCAGAGTCCCGACGTGCGCTGCCCGCAGAGATCGAGCGGCGCGGCTTGACCGTGGACATCCTCGTCAACAACGCCGGCTTCACCACCATGGGCGCGGTGTACAAAGCCGACCGTGACGCCGAGTTGGCGATGGTGCACCTCAATGTCGAAGCCGTCGTCGACCTGTGCACACTCTTCGTGGCCGGCATGGTCACGCGGCATCGCGGCGCCATCCTCAACACGGCGTCGACCGCGGCCTACCAGCCCTTGCCGGGCCAGGCCGTCTACGCCGCGTCCAAGTCGTTCGTCCTGTCCTACGGCCACGCGTTGGGCGTGGAGCTGAAGGGTACCGGTGTGACCGTGACGACGCTGTGCCCCGGCCCGGTGGCAACGGGGTTCGCCGAGGTGGCCGGGATGTCCGACGAGGAGGCGGCGGACTCGCTGCCCCGCTTCATGTGGATCCCGGCCGCGCAGGTGGCCAAGGCCGGCGTCGAGGGCATGGCCGCCGGTCGCGCCGTCGTGATTCCGGGGGCGCCCAACAAGGCGGGTGCTCTCCTCGCCTACCTGGTTCCCCGGTCGCTGTTGCTCCCTCTCCTGGCCCGGCGGCACCCGGTCCTGCAGGACTGATCGGCCGCCGAGCCGAAGGGATTCCCTCCCGGCTCCCGCGCTGACTAGCCTCGCGCCTGCGGTACACGGCAGAGGGGGCACATGACGGCACAACTGGTCCACGAACTGGAACTCCCGCTCCTCCAGACGCTCGGCCTGGAGCGCCTGGACGCCATGGCCGCCGTCGAGGTGGCGCAGGCGCAGAACTGGCTGGCGAAGATGGAGATCGGGTACTGCGTCACCCGGCTCGAGGATGTGACGGCCATCCTTCGTGACAAGCGTTTCCACTCGGCGCTGTCGCTCCTGCCCCAGATGTCCGGCCTGCCCGAGTTGGCAGAAGAGACCTCGAGGCGCGAGTCCATTCTCTCCATGGAGGGCGAAGAGCACGCCCGGCTGCGCCGCCTTGTCGCACCCGCCTTCACCCCGGCCTCGGCCAATCGCCTGCGGCCGACGATGCGGTCGGTGATCAACGAACTGATCGACGGCATTGTGGCCGACGGCGAGTGCGAGTTCGTCAGCGCCGTCTGCGAGCCGTACCCCATTCCCATCATCTGCGAACTGCTGGGCACACCGCGCCAGGACTGGAAGCTCTTCTCGTCGTGGGCGACGGATATCTTCCGCATTTTCAACGGCACGCTCGAACAGGATCTCCCCCTTATCGAGCGCGCCTCCATCGAGTTGACGGCCTACGTGAGCGACATGATTACCGAGCGCCGGGCCGATCCGCGCGACGATCTTCTCAGCGATCTGATCGCCATCGAGGAGGAAGGTGATCGACTCTCCACCGAGGAGATGGCGATGCTGGCGCAGGCGGTCCTGATGGCGGGCACCGACACCACGAGGAACCAACTGGCGTGCAGCATGGCGCTTTTCGCCGAGCATCCCGCGCAGTGGAAGCTGCTGGCCGAGCAGCCCGAGCTGGCTCCCCGGGCCGTGGAGGAATCGATGCGGTATCTCGGTGCGGTGCAAGCGACGGTGCGCTTCGCCTCCGAGGACATCGTCTACCGCGATGTCCTCTTTCCCCAGGGAACGATCGTCACGACCGCGCTGGCGGGGGCGAACCGCGATCCCGAGGTCTGGGAGCGCCCCGACGACTTCGACATCACACAGGAGCGCGGCGCGGTCCAGATGACCTTCGGATCGGGCATCCACTTCTGCCTGGGCGCGGCACTGGCCCGGGCCGAACTGCAAGAGGCACTCCCGCTTCTGGCCCAACGCATGCCGGGCCTCCAACTCAGCGGCCCGGTGGAGTGGAAGCCGGCCAACTTCGGGATCTGGGGCCCCGCCAAACTCCCGCTCCGATTCGACGGAACGCAGGCGGCGGCACCGCACACGTCGCGCTAGGACGCGCTGCGTTCAGCCGTCGCTGCGCCCGGCTGAGCCGCCGGCGACTTCGTAGGACCACAGCTCGGACGACACGGACACGGGGCCGCCGTGCGGCGATGGCCGGTCCGCCCCGGCGTGGCCGTGCGCGAATGCGGGTGAGCTGACCCAACTCTGGAACGCCGCCTCGTCCCTCCAGCGGGTGACGACGAGCCATTGGAGGCGCTCGTCCGTCGGCTGGAGCAGTTCGAAGCCCTCGAACCCGTCCTGGTCGTCGACCGCTCCGGCGCGGGCGGCAAACCTCTTGGCCAACTCGTCCCCCGCACCTTCGGGCACGGTGATGGCGTTGATCTTGATCACGGTCATGGGACGCTCAGCTCCGACGCGGCAAGGCAGCGGTGGCCTCTCCGACGACCTTCTCTTCGCCGTCGCCATTGGAGAGGGTGACCGCGAAGTCAACCAGGTTCTTTCCTTCGTCCTCGCGCTTGGCGGTGACCACGATCTTGGACGAGAGAACCTCGTCGGGCCATGTCTGGCGGGCGAAGCGCACGCGATAGCGCGTCAGGTTCCCCACGCCCACGAAGTCGGTGAGCGCCGAACCGAGCAATCCCATGGAGAACATCCCGTGCCCGAAAACGCTCGGTTGTCCCGCCGCCTTGGCCAACACCTCATCGTGGTGCATCGGGTTGAAGTCGCCCGACGCCCCGGCATACTTCACCAGATCGGTCCTGGTCAGCTTGTGCGAAAGCACGGGAGCCTCGTCACCGACCGTCACCTCGTCGAAAAACAGTTTCTGCTCACCCATGGTGTCGACCCCCAGTCGAAGTGTCGTGGCTGATGTCCCTGGCGTTCCGGGGGCGGCTACGCACGGTGGATCACGTTGAACCGCGTCGTGGCGACCGGCTCGCCGGTCACGTCGTCGCTCCAGTTGGTTTCGCTGACGATGAAGGTCATCGTCTTGCCCTTGGATTCCTTCTGGTAGGCGTCGCTGATCGTGCCCTCGCTGACCAGCACGTCACCGACTTGGATCGGGCGATGGTAGATGAACTCCTGTTCGCCGTGGAGAATCAGGCCCCCGTTGGCCATCAACGGGCCTAGGGCGGACCCGAGAGGATTCGGCCCCGAGTCGTCATCCGGCTGGATCTCGGCGAACTTCCCGGAGAACTCCATTGCAAAGGGCCAGGTTGGAGGGGAGGGAATCGCGTCGAAACCGGCGGCCTGCGCCGCTTCGAGGTCATGGTAGATGGGGCTCGTGCTCCCCACGGCGGCGGCGAAGAGGCTCACCGGCCCCCGCTCCACGACCACCCGGGAGCGACCAGTCGGCTTCCCGATGATCCCCTTGAGGATGTCTGCAATCGATGCGGCACCGTCGGCCACTGTCTCCTCCTCTTCCCGCCCCGCCTCGTACCCACCCCGGCACGCGGGCCCCCGCTCGGAGGCCCGTGCAGCGCCCAAGGTAGCGGGTGCCGGCCGGCCGGCCCAATCCGACGGCCCGATCCGCCTGCCGGTACCATCGCCTGCCGTGACCGACTTCTTCGACGTTGTCCTCAGCCAGCGCGCCGCCCGCAGTTTCAGGCCCGACGATGTCGACGACGCCACCGTGGCCCGGATCCTGACGGCGGCCACCCACGCCCCGTCGGCGGAGAACAGCCAGCCCTTCGTGTTCATCGTGGTCCGTGATCCCGCCGTCCGGTCCACCATCGGCGCCATCACGGCGCGAGTGTGGGAGGGCGGCGCCAGGGACCTCGAGACGGGGCGTCTATCGCCCGCCTTCCTCGCCGACGTGGACCAGGGCGCCATGGGGGGCGTGGCCAACGCTCCTGTCCTCATCGTCGTCTGCGGAGACACGCGGCTCACCTTCGCCCAGTCCCTCGACTCCTCCGTTTTCCCGGCGGTTCAGAACCTGTTGCTGGCCGCTCACGCGCTGGGCCTCGGGTCCACGTTGACGACGCTGCCCGTGCTCGGTGGCGACGCCCTTTCCGAAGCACTGGCTC
>Ga0302326_10006772_pt1 | contig 25636 bp, 21 predicted proteins | sample Palsa_T0_3_FD_202264 | JGI IMG/M metagenome (GOLD analysis project Ga0302326, IMG submission 202264) | Peat permafrost microbial communities from Stordalen Mire near Abisko, Sweden - Palsa_T0_3 | ecosystem: Environmental > Terrestrial > Soil > Palsa > Peat permafrost | place: Sweden: Abisko... | reverse complement strand
GTCCGGTGGGATCCACCGAGCGTGTGCCGATCACCATCCGGGTGATCGCCGCCACCAATCTGGACCTCGAAAAGGCCGTGCGTACCGGGACGTTCCGGCAGGATCTGTTTTTCCGGCTGAACGTAGTGCAACTGAAGTTGCCGCCGCTGCGCGAGCGCAAGACCGAGATCCCGATACTGATGAATCATTTCCTGGAAAAATAAAGCGAGCGCCATGGACTGGAACGCGAGATTTCGAGCGATGCCATGGCCCAGTTGGTGGCCTACCGGTGAAAATCAGCACCGGATACGCAGGCGGGGATCGCTTGACGCTGGAGGTGGCCGACGATGGTCCGGGGATGCCGGCGGAGGTCGCCTCGCGAATTTTCGAGCCGTTCTTTACCACCAAGCCGCCAAGAGATGGAACGGGCCTGGGCCTATCGATCGTGTATGGGATCGTTCATCAACACGGCGGAGAAATCTCGCTGGAGAGCCGGCCCGGTGCCGGTACGAGGATCAGAGTTGAACTTCCGCTCACCGCCACGGCTGCGGTGCGCCCTCCGGCAGCGCCCGCGGCAATCGAAGCGGCCGAGCTGAAAGTGCGACCATCCCGAATTTTGGTGGTGGAGGATGAACCCACCGTCGGCCAGCTGATCGCCGATGTGTTGGGAGAGGACGGCCATCAGGTGGATACCGCGCTGGACGGCCAGGAAGGATTGGCGCGGCTGGCGCGTCTGGATGGCCGGGCATTTTTCGACGCGCTCGTTGGGGCCAGCAGCAATCTTCGCGACCGGATTATAATCATCACCGGAGACATTCTGGCGTCGCGCACGCCGGAATTCCTGGAGCCCAATGGGTTGCCGTACCTGGCCAAGCCATTTTTGGTGGAGGAATTGAAACTCGCAGTGAAGCACGCGCTCGAGCGCCCTGCGCTCTGATGCAGCTAGCCGGCGGGAGATTCACGGTAAGCCGCGAGGACAGGGAAGCCGATACTCGCGTTTGAGGAGATTCCGGCGCCGCCCAGAAGGCGCTGGACGATCGCAACCATGACCGACGAACGATTCGTCTTGCTGGCGTCGATCGATTCGACACTTCCACCGAAATTGATTGAAGGCATACGCCGACTGCCAACCGCGCCGGAAATTCGCGCCGCTGTTACTCTGCGCCAACTCGGCGCGCTGCTGGAATTCTACCCACCACAAGTGATCGTGGTGGATGAAACCCTGGTGGACGGCTCGGAGGACTTGGTGCAAAAGCTCACCGCGGTGGCTCCGGTGATCTTGCTCGCTCGTCCTGAACGATTCGGCAACGCCGCGCGGATATTGGTCCGCGAAGACATCGAATGCATCGCCCAAGCTGGGGAATACGTTTCGCTGCTGGCCGCGCTTGTTGAGCGGCACGTGCGCTGGGTACGCCACCCCGCTGGGGCCGAACCGGCGGCAACGTGGGCGGAGATGCCAGCAGAATTCGCGGAAGTGCTTCGCCACGAAATCAATAATCCGCTCACCGGCATTCTTGGCAACGCCGAGATGGCCCTGGCCCACCGCGAGCGCCTGCCCGACGCCGCTGCGAAACGGTTCGAAATCGTCGTCGATCTAGCAGTGCGGCTCCGCGAGACGATTCGGCGTCTCAGCGCTACGCGAGAGATTCGGGCGCCCGACGCGATTCACTCCGCATAGAAAACTTACGAAGTTATCCGCTTCTGCCCTGCGATAGCCGCTCGCCACTTTCGGCCGCGGACTTGCTCCCGTCGAGCCTTCTGCGTGACGCATCCCTCCGCCATCCAGGTATTCCAAGCTGCCTGTGGCTGCTGGGGAATCGAACGTCGCGTAAGCGTCACCTGCTACGGCGAATGGATCGCTCAAATACCGGGTAACATAGTGCCATGCCGGTCACAGAAGAATTGCAGGCACCGCCCGCACGCGAAAATGCCGCGAGCTGCCGGCCCAGTTACTGGACGCGAGAGCCGAGCGCTACTTACGCTTTGCTGTCTGTGATCGCCGTGGTGCCGTATCTGAACACCCTGATGAACGGATTTGTGGATGACGACACTCTGCAGGTGTTGGCTAACCCTTTCATTCAACACCCCGGGCACTTGCGGCAAATATTTACCGCGGACGCGTGGGCGTTTTACGGCGCCTCCGCCCAGAGCGATTTCTATCGTCCGCTGATGAACCTGACCTACCTGGTGTTATGGAGGATTTACGGTGCGGTTCCCGTCGGTTATCACATCGCAAATCTGGTTCTGGAGGCCGGCGTTGTCTGCATGGTGTATGCGGTGACGATGCGGTGGACCCGGGATCGAGGGATCGCGTTCTTGTCCGCTGTGATCTTCGCGCTGCACCCCATCCATGCGGAGTCAGTCGAGTGGATCGCCGACATCACCGATCTTGAATCCACGTTGTTTCTTCTGCTCTCATTCTGGCTGCTGCTCTCGCTTCCGGGACGGCGCCGCCGGCGATGGCTGTGCTCGGCCGGCATGGCCCTGTGTCTGGGACTGGCGCTGCTGGCCAAGGAGGCGGCGATCGTTTTTCCGGCGGTGGCAACGGCGTTCGAGTACGGCTATCGACGCGACTACAACGACGTCCATCCAATCGCCAAACTGAAGCGCGTGATTCCGTTGTGGCTCGTCGCCGGCGCCTACCTCGCTTTGCGGCAACGAATGCTTGGCGGACTGGTGTCGATCGATACCAAACCGAATGCCAGCATACTGGAAACAGTGTTCACGGGATTTTCGTTGTTCGGTCATTACGTCGAGAAGCTATTCTGGCCGGTGAATCTGATCTTCACGTGTCGGATTCCGCATCCGCGTGGTGCGGCCAGCTTGGCGTTGTGGGCAGGTGTGGCACTCGCGGCACTAGCGATTGCATTGATCCCGCTGCTGCGAAAAAAATACCCGGTAATTTCGTTCGGTTTGGTATGGCTGCTGATGATGCTGTCGCTCTCACTCAATATTCATTGGCTGGGGACCGGAGAATTCGCCGATCGATACGTTTATGCTCCGTCGCTCGGGTTCGCCTGGATCCTGGCCTGGTGCGGCATGGCCGTTTGGAAGCGCATTCCGGAGGGTGCGCGGATCGCGCGTCTCGCGGTCGCTGCAGCAGCGGTGCTGCTCGGCTTGGCCTGCGTGGGGTCGACATTCGGGCGGAATCGCGATTGGAGGAGCAACGAAACGCTGTACACCAAAACGCTGCAACAGGAGCCCACCGCGGCGCGCATTCGCGTTAACCTGGGCATCGTCTATTGGGAGAAGCGCAATTTCGAGATGGCCAAGCGAGAGTGGCGGCGCTCGCTGGAGGATTCGCCGCACAACGCATTGGCGCTGACCAATCTGGGAATGGCGGCGGTGGAGGAAAATGACTTCGCTGAGGCCGATCGCGATCTGAACGAGGCGATCCGGTATTCACCGAAGCTGAACAGCGCTTTCATGTGGAGAGCCGAGCTTCGCGACAAACAGAACCGCCTGGCGGAAGCCGAAGATGACTTTGCGCAGGCCGCGGACATCGCTCCGCTCAGTTCGATCGTGCGCCGCGAGTTCGGCCGCTTTTACGTCGAGCATGGCCGGTTGCAGGACGCCGAAGAGCAACTGCGGCTGGCAACCGAAGGCACGCCGAACTACCTGGTGTGGGACGAACTGGGAAAAGTCGAAGGGGAACTGGGCCGCGAAGATGAGGCGGCGAAAGCGCTTGACGCGGCGCTGGAATTGAATCCATTGGACAGCGATGCGCATATAGGTCTGGGCTCGATCTACGAGCGGCGCGGCGATTTCGAGCGGGCAGCGAAAGAGTACGAAGCGGGCCTGCTCATGGTCCCTAGCGATCCCACCGCGCTCGCCGGCCTCTTGCGCATGAAGAAAACGCCGCAACAGTAACCGCGGGCAGGCTACAGCCCGAGAATCCCGAAGGTCTCCCTCCAACGAATTGCCACTCAACGATTCCGCGCAACCCCAGGGGAAGTTTGGTTCATCTAGGTATGCGAGCCCGGGCTGGCGTCAGAGCGAAGGCGCTCCCGGTTGCAGCCGGCGACGGCGGAAAGATATCTTACGGACCGTATTTTCTCTTCTGGCGACGAGGTAATCATGATTTCCCGCATTCTCAGGCCGGTTCTTGTGTTGGCGTGGCTGGGTTGTCTGTTGCTGGCCACTCCCGCGACGTACATGCGCGCCGGACGGCCGCGAGCGGCTGCGCAGACGTCGTCGCAAACGGTGAGCATTTCGGGTGAGGAAGTCTGGACCGACACCAAGATAGACTTGCAAGCGGGTGAGAAAATTCGCATTGCCTGCTCAGGAACCATCCAGGTGGCCGCGGACAAACAGGGCAATGCGCCGATCTCCACCGGTCCGGATGGCCTCGCCCGGAGTTGGAAGGATCTGATGCGGATTTTCCCCGTGCCCGACGGCAATCGCGCCGCGGTGATCGGGCGCATCGGCGACGATGGCGCAGCCCAGCCTTTTGCTGTTGGCGCGGTCAAAGAGATTACGGTGATCGTTCCGGGGCGATTGTATTTAGGAATCAATCAGCAGAAGAGGGATGAAGCCGAGGGCAGCTTCGAAGCCGCCATTGAAGTTCTGGCGCAGGGTTCCAAGACCGGCGGCTTGGTCGCGTACCCCCCGCCGGATACACCCGTTCCTGCGATCACCACGGCGGTTATGAACAAGATTCCTCGGCGGGTCGGCGACAAGGCCGGAAATCCTGGCGACATGGTTAACTTCATGATCTTGGGGTCGGAAACCGAACTGCAGGGAATATTCAAGAGTGCGGGCTGGGTTCAGGCGGATAAAACTAGGGACGACGCCATACTGCATGGACTGGTGGCGTCGTTATCCAAGGATGAATACCTCGAGATGCCCATGAGCATCCTGTACCTCTTCGGCAGGCCACAGGACTACGGCTTTGCGCACGCCACTCCGTTCAACGTGGTGAAGACCCGGAATCACCTTCGCGTATGGAAGGCGCCTTTCGATGTGAGCGCCAAAGTTTTCTGGGTGGGCGCCGCGACGCATGACATCGGATTCGAGCGCGACGACCGCAACAACGGGCTCACTCACAAAATCGATCCGGATGTCGACCTGGAGCGCGAGTACCTGGGCGAAACCTTCTACGAGACCGGGTTGCTCTCCCAACTGACCCACGTCAGTCCGCCGGAGCCGCTCACCAAGGCGCTCACCGCCACTGGCGGAAGTTTTCACTCCGACGGCAGAATTCTGGTGATGGTTTTGGCGTCGAAAATTGCGGGAACGAACTAGCGGGTTCACCGGACAAAGGCTACAAGCCTCGCAGAGCTTGCGCCACCGGGCGGCGCGCGGCGCGAATAGCCGGCGGTAGCCCGCCAACCACTCCCATAAACAGGGCAAAGATAATTCCAGTCATCAACAGCACCGGAGTGATGCGAAACGCGAACGCCAAGCTGGAAAAGGTCTGAAAATTCATGGTACTGGTGGTCAGCCCGTTCAACGGAAGCGCGGCAAGACAGCCCACCACGCCGCCGAGGAAGGAGATCAGCAGCGCTTCAATCAAGAATGAAATCACCACGCTGGGCCCGCCGAAACCAAGAGCGCGCATAGTCGCAATTTCCCGGGACCGTTCGGAGACCGCCGAATACATGGTGTTGAGCGCGCCGAATACCGCTCCAATCCCCATCACGATGGCGATCATGGTTCCCAGCACGACGATCAGAGTGGTCACCGCGCGAGACTGTTTGGAGTAGTAGTCTACCTCGCGGGTCACGTCCACCGACATGCGCGGATCGGCGGTCACCGAATCTTTGAATTGCTGCAGAGCGTCGGGCGATGTGAGGTGCACTGTCACCGACTGATAAATGGTGTCCGGCCGCTTGTAAGTTTGATTCAAGACCACCGAATCGCACCACACTTCCGAATCGAACGCCGAGCCGCCGGCATCGAAGACGCCCACGACATGCCATGTGCCGCCGCCGAATTTTACGGTGTCGCCCAGCGCCAGCCCCACGTACGTGCTTGCCACGTTGCGGCCGACGATCAGCTCAGTGAGGCCGGGCTGAAAAAACCGCCCCGCGATGATCTTCACTTTCGAGCGTACTTCCAGCGCCTTCGGCGATACTCCGCGGACCTGAACGTTGGCATCGGTGCCGGTCCGGATGAGCGGGAACGGCGCAATCACCACCACTTCCGGAGTCATAATCGCGCCGTCGGAGCCATGCGCCACGCCCGGCGCGTCCTGCAGCACTTTCACTTCGTCCAAGGACACCGCCCCAGTCATTTCCGAGGTGGCGCCAGCGCGAGTCACTAGGGCGTTCCCCGCCGAGCCCGATGCAACCAGCGTCGCTTGAAATCCTTTGGCCATCGAGAGCATGGCCACGAATACTCCCACGGTGCCGGCAATTCCTAGAATGGCGACTACCGAAGAGGTCCATCGCGCACGCACACTTCTCAAGTTGTACACAATCGGGATCGCCACGCTTACACCCTCCGTAGTGCGTCAACCACTCGCAGGCGCATCGCACCAATCGCCGGCAAAATACCGCTCGCCGCGCCGATCAACAGCGCCAGCGCCAAGCCAACTGCAATCGCCGATCCCGGCAGGAAAAAGAATTGCAGCAGGCCGTGGGTCGGATCGCCGCCGAGCGTGAACAATTTGGCCAGCGCCAAGCCCAGCGCGCCGCCTACGCAGGCGATCAGTAAAGATTCCGCCATCACCAAGGAGAGCACGGCGCGATCGGAGAATCCAACGGCCTTGAGCACCGCCAGTTCTCCGGTGCGTTCTCGCACCGCGATGGCCATCGTGTTGCCAGTCACCAGCAGCAGGGTGAAGAACACGACGATTCCGATGGTCATGATCAGGCCTTCGATATTGCCCATTTGCTTTACCCAGCCGGAGGCGAACGCCTGTTCGGTTTCGGTGCGGGTCTCGTAGGGTGAATTGGCGAATTCGTCGTCAATGGCCTTGGAGATACGCGGGGCATCGTCGGGATTGTTGATGCGCACGGTGTACCAACCCACGAGACCCTTCAAACGTTGCGGCATTCGTTCTTCGTAGTAGGCGTGCTGAAACCAGAACTGGGTCTCATCGTCCTGCACGCGCTTTCCGTGGTAGATGCCGACGATATTGAATTCCCAAGTCCCGGGAACGATGGTGCCTTTCAGCGGGATACGGTCACCGATTTTCCAGTGGAACCTTTTGGCCAGCGCCGCCCCTACGATCGCGGCTTGCCGATCCTTCAGAAAGGCGTTCCATTGGTCGTCGGGAACCTGCAGTTCGTTGAATACCTGGCGCTGGTTATCGACGTCGATCGCAAACTGCGGAAAGAAATTCTTTTCGTCCTGATACACCCCGCCGAACCAGTTGTCGTAAGTGATTTCCTTGGTCCCCTTGATTTGCATGATTTTGTCGCGGTACGACAGCGGCACAGGATTAATAATCGAGGTTCGATTGATGATTACCAAGCGGTCCACGCCCGCTACCTCCAGGCCTCCGCCGAAAGATCCGCGCAGCACCGCCAGCAAGCCAAACAGAAACAGGGCCACGGTGAAGGACCCGATGGTCAGCATGAATCGAAGTTTTTTCCGAAACAAATTGGCGAAAAGTAGTGAACCAAATTTCATGCCGCGCCTCCTGCTATCGCTCCTTCGCTTCGGCCCGCTTCCACCAGAGCGCCCTTCTCCAGGTGCAAGGTGATGTCAGCTTTTCGCGCCACCACCGGATCGTGGGTGACCATCAACACCGTCTTCCCGTGTTCCTTCACCAGCTGCAGAATCAGCGCCATGATGTCGTCCGCGCTGCGGCGGTCCAGATCGCCGGTGGGCTCATCGCACAGCAAAAACGTGGGATCGGAAACGATTGCGCGCGCGATGGTCACCCGCTGCTCTTGTCCGCCGGAAAGCTGCCGGGGGTAATGATTCATGCGGTCGGAGAGCCCGACCACCGACAGCGCTGCCTCCACGTGCTTGCGCCGCTCGGCCTTCGACAACTTGGTTAGCAATAGTGGCAGCTCCACGTTCTGAAACGCGGTGAGCACCGGAATCAGGTTGTACATCTGAAAGATAAATCCCACGTGGCGCGCACGCCATTGGGTCAGCTTCCCGCTGGACATGTTGGTGATCTCGTCGCCCGCCACCGATATACTTCCCGCCGAAGGCACGTCCAATCCGCCCAGCAGGTTCAGTAGCGTGGTTTTCCCTGAACCGCTGGGGCCCATGAACGCGACGAAGTCGCCGGGATCGACGTCCAGGTTGAGCCCCTGCAAGACGTGGATTTCCTCGCTCCCGCGCTTGTACTTCTTGTCCAGTCCTCGCACCGTCACCAAACTCGAGGGACCGCTTTGCCCGTTTACTCGGACCATCTCTTCCTCCGTGGCGTAATCGCGCTGCCGACTACTGCTTAATCTCCACCGCTTCTCCCTCGTGCAATCCTTCTGGACCGCGGAGCACCAGCGAATCCCCGGGGGAAACTCCCGCCATCACTTCTACATCGCTCCCGTGCTCGGCACCCAGCGTCACCGCGCGCCGCTCGATCTTGCCATCCTTCACCAGCCACACCACCGGCGCGTCGCCCTCTTTGCGCACCACATTCTGCGGAATGATGGCCTTGGCCACCGGCGCTTTTCCTTCCGCCGTTGGTTGGTCGCTCAGGAAGGCGACCTTCACTCCCATGTCCGGCAGAATTTTCGGATCGAGGTGATCGAATGACACGCGCACCTTCACCGTAGCCTTCTGGCGATCCGCGGTGGGGATTACCGTCCGCACCGAAGAGGCTATCTGCCAATCGGGATAGGCGTCTAGAGTCGCGATGGCTTTCTGTCCCGGTTTCACCCGCGCGATGTAAGACTCATTCACGTCTACTTCAATTTCGTTGGAATTCATGTCCACGATGGTGGCGATTCCGGTTCGCGTGAAGCCTCCACCCGCCGATATCGGAGAGACCATTTCGCCTACCTGGGCGTCCTTGGACACGATGATGCCGTCAAACGGCGCCCGAATTACGCAATTGTCCACGGCTTGTTGTGCTTCGCCGATGCGCGCCACCGAGGAGGCTACTTGGCTCTTGGCCAGCGCGATCTTGGCCCTTAGGCTGTCGGCGCTGGTGCGCGCGGTGTCGAGCGCTTCCTGGCTCTGCACGCCGGCGGCCTGCAGGGAATCCGCTCGCTTCAACTCCAGTTCGGCATACTTCAGTTGCACTTCGAAGTCGGCGATCGCCGCCTGCGATGCATCGCGGTCCGCTTTGGCCGAATCGAGCGCACGCCGCACGTCAGAGTCGTCCAGCGTGGCCAGTTCTTGTTGGTCGCGAACGTGTACACCCTCATCGAAGAAGACCCCAGTTACCCGGCCGGTGATCTTGGCGGCCACAGTAGCGCGCCGTCGCGGAGTTACGTATCCGCTCGCGTTCAGCAGCGCCTGGGCGCGCGGATCGCTCGCCGTACGGGCCACCGCCACCTCCACCAGCGGCGTGCGTCCTTTCCAGAAGAAAAGAGCCGCGCCCGCAGCTACCAGCAACGCTAACACCACCAGGATTATGGCAACGCGTTTGCCGGATTTTCCGCTGGTGCGCGAGCGATCGTCGATCCGCAGTGATCCGAGATCATGTTTGGGAGGAGGTAGAGTAGTTGAAGTCATACGCTAAATTTTCGTTCCTTGGATGCTCGATCACCGCCGGCGGCGATGGGGTAGCAGGGAATCGGAAGGTCGGCGAGTTCTATGCGGTTCGCCGTCCGCTGCACCCAGTTCCTCGACCGTTAGTACGGCGGGGGGCACGCGAATGTTTCACCTGATCCGTAATCTGTCAGATTGTATCATCACCCCGCCCCCGGGCGCTCCCCTCCCGATTGGCAGGCAGATGCAACACCCTCACCGGAAAGTATTTACATCGTCATTAAGTTTCCCTAACATGGCGATGTCTCGATTCCCTGGCCGCCTTGCCGTATTTCGCGGGCCGCGGATCCGGACCACCCTAAATGGCGCGTGCTCCTCGGATCATGGTAATTGAGCCCGGCGGCGTTCGCCGCGAAGTCGCTATTACCGCTTTGCCCTTCCGCATCGGTCGCCAGACCGGCAACGAGTTAACCCTTCGTGATTCCCGGATCAGCCGCCAGCAAGCGCAAATCATCGCGCCGCAGGGCACCTACATCCTGGAAGACGCCGGCAGCCGCCACGGGACGTTCGTCAACGGACAGAAGGTCATCCGCCACGAGTTGCAGGCCAAAGACACCATTGATTTCGGTATGTCCGATTCCTATCAGCTCGTTTATGTGGGCGAAACGGCGTCCATCGAAGAGTTGATCCAGCGCGTGGAGTCACCGCCGCCGACCCAGCAAGGTTCCCGCGAGCTCTATCACTTGGGCGTGCTGCTCGACGTGGCGCGCACCATGGGTACCGGTCTTTCCCTGGAAGATGTGCTTACCACCGTGGTAGACGCGGCGATTCAGGTTACCCGGACCGAGCGCGGAGTGCTGTTGCAGGCGAATGCCGCCGGCGAATTGCAAACCATGGTGGTGCGCGATGCGCATCGCGGCACACTACGCGCCGACGAAGTGCAGGTGTCGCGGAGCGTGCTCAAGCGAGTCGTCAATACCCGCCGGGAAATGATCGTCAGCGACACCGGCGACAACCCGGCCATGTCCGCTGGGGAGAGCGTGGCCCGGATGGAACTGCACACCGTGGTGGCCATCCCGATCGAAAAGTTGCCGACCATCGAGGCGGTGGACGCTACCATCACCACGCGGCAGGGCGAGCTGCTCGGCGTCCTTTATTTGGACAGCCACACCGCAGTTACCGCATTCTCGGATCTGGACCGCGAAGTTCTACGTACGCTGGCCCGAGAGTGCGCCACGGTGATTGAAAATGCCCGCCTGTTTGCGGCTTCCCGCGCCAAGGCCCGGCTCGATCACGAGATCGAAATCGCCAGCCAGATCCAGCGCCACCTGCTTCCCAAATCGTTTCCCAATTCGCCCACCCTGGAAATCTGCGGAACTACCTTGGCGTGTCTCTCGGTCGGTGGCGACTGTTTTGACGTATTCGAGCTCAGTGGCGGCCGCTACGGCTTCTTTATCGGAGACATTTCCGGGAAGGGCATTTCTGCGGCGCTGCTGGCCACGTTGCTGCAGGGGGTTTTCTTTACCACCGCCGCGCTGGAAATTCCGCTCACGGAAACCGTAACGCGCGTGAACAAATATCTCTGCGAGCGCAGCATCGAAGAACGTTACGCCACACTGTTCTACGGTGTGCTCGATCCCTCCGGCAAACTCGAATACGTCAACGCCGGCCACGTCCCCCCGCTGCTCCGCCGCGGGGACGGCTCGCTCGACTCGCTGCCGGCCGAAAGCGTTCCGGTGGGCATGTTCGCGGATGCCGAGTTCCTGTCTTCCACGATCCAACTCGCTCCCAACGACGTTCTGGTGATCTACACCGACGGTGTGACCGAGGCCTCCAATATTCAGAACGAATTGTTTGACGAAACCAGGCTGCGCACCATCCTGCAGGCATTCAGCGGCACCTCCGGGAACGAGCTAGCCCGATCGATTACCAACGGTATGAGGGAATTCACCCAGGGCGCGCCGCAGAATGACGACATCACCATGCTGGTGGTTACCCATCGCGGCAATCCTTCATGAGCCGCGTGCCGCCCATCCATCCCGGCCGCCCCGACCCTGCCCCCGATCCCGAACGAGCGCAGCTCGCTTCCGAAGCGTTCTATCCCGGCACTGAACCTGCGGAAGTGGCGGCGCGCCTGGTGAACCTGGTCGCTTCGCAAAACGGCATCGCCGGGGCTCGCTTCTGGCGCGTGGCTGGCGAACGTCCCGCGGTAACCCACGAGGTCGGCCACCTGCCGGAAGCCAATACGCTCCGTGCGGGGCAGTTGCTTTCCGGAGTTCAGCCGGTCCCGGCCAGCGGAAAACATCTGGCGTGGGTGCTGGGCAACGCATCTCATCGGCTGGGAATCCTCGAAGCTTTCGGCGATTCTCCGCTACCGCCTACCACCATCGATCGCGTGGATGAACTACGGCGCTACGCGGAGGCTGCGCTGGACGAACCGGCGCCGGGCTTCAGCCGACCGGAGATGGTGATGATTCTCGACGCCTTCCAGCGTCTGAACTCAACTCTCGACCTCGGCGATATCACCCAGATTATTTCGGAGTTGGCGGTACGCTACACCGGCTCGGAGCGCGCTACCGTCTTCCTCTACGATCCCGAACGGGACGAGATATGGTCCTTGGCTCGCCACGGTGCCGAGGAAAAAGAAGTCCGGTTCTCCGCCGCGCGAGGCGTTGCGGGGTGGGTCGCGCGGCACGGCGAAAGCGTCAACGTTCTCGATGCGTACGCGGACTCCCGGTTCGCTGCCGAAGTCGACCGTGCTCCAGGCCAACGCACGCGCACCTTGCTCGCCTGGCCACTGACCGCCAAAAACGGCACGACCTTTGCCGTTCTCCAACTTTTGAACAAACGCGAGGGATTCACCGCGGACGACGAGCAGGTATTACGCTCACTCGCCGGTCCATTCGCCGCGGCGCTCGGAAACGCTCGCCGCAGCCGCACTTTGCGGCTGAGTTCCCAGCACGATCGTGATCTGGAACTAGCGCGCGACGTTCATGCCGAGACCTTGGCCAAAACTTCGCTGCACATTCCGGGATTCGAGCTTGCTGCGTCGCACCGCGGATCACCCGCGGTCGGCGCCGACTTTTTTGATTTCCTCTCCCTGAATTCCAGGTCGTCCATGGCCGTGCTCGCGGATATCGAAGGGAAGGGATGGATCGCGGCCACCGGCATGGCCAAGTTCCGCGCGGTTTTCCGCGCGTTAGCCGCCAACGTCCACTCCATGGAAAAATTGACCGCGGCTCTCAACGAAGCTTGGCTTGCTTCGGCGCGCACCGCTCTTTCCGTGGCCATGTTTCTAGCGCTGCTCGATCAGCTTCACGGCGTGCTTCATTTCATCAACGCGGGGCACATTGCCCCGGTGGTGATTCGTGCGGACGGCGGGGCCGAGCGCCTCGAGCAAGGCGGGATTATCCTGGGCATGATTCCCGGATGCACGTACCAGCGCGGATTTTCGCGGCTGTCGCCGGGTGACATTTTTGTGGGTTTCTCGAATGGAACGACGCAGGCAGCCCGGCCGGGAGGAGAAGAGTTCGGTATCGATCGCCTCGTCGATTTCGTCCGCCGCCGCAGTGGTGAGCCTGCCTCCTACATCGCCGATGCCATTCTGGATGAAGTGGGCCGCTACACGCGCGACGCCGCGTTTGAAGACGATCGCGCGGTTACCGTTCTCAAGGCTCTCTGACGCCGGTCACGGTGTTTGGAACTGCCTTAACGCTTCGTTCCAGCGCTCGCCGGTAAAAGCCCTCCATCTGCTCGCTCAGCCGGTCCCATCCCAATTCCTGCACCACCTCACGGCACCCCGCGCGGCACTTCAGGTAGAACGCCTCATCGGTCAGGAACCGCTGCAGTGCTGCTGCCAAAGCTTCTTCCTGCGGCGGGATCACCATGCCCGCGCGGTCCTGCACAAGGGAATGGATCCCGCAGGTATTGGAGACGATTACCGGTACGTCGTAGGCCATCGCCTCGGCCACCACGTTCGCGAAATTTTCGTATTGCGAAGCGAGCACGAAAATGTCGGCGTCGCGCAGCAGCGCCTTTTTCTCGTCACGGTAGATCGGTCCGGTGAACACCACGCGCTCCGCGCATCCCGCTTCGCGCGCGCAACGCTCTAAATATTCCCGGTATCCGGATTCGCCTTCCGGTCCTGCGATCACTAGCCGGCCACTCTTGGCACAAACCCTCGCGAACACCCGAATCACCATGTCCGCGCCCTTCCGCGGTATCAAGCGGCTCAGGAATACGATCAGCGGTTCATCCGCGGCAAGATTCCACGCCGCGCGAAAAAGTCCTGCGGCGGGCGGGTCCTCAAAACTTTCGGGGTCGATTCCGTTGTAACGCAACACAACTTTGTCCGGTGGAATTCCGTTATCCAGCAATTCCTGCTGCTCCAGCTCCGATGTGACAACCAGTTCCGCCGCGCCGCGCAGGAATGCCCGCCCCAGCGCGGAATGCCACACCCGTTTCAGCCAGAAGCCGCGATCGATCGGACGAAACATGCCCATGGGTTCGACCACGTACGGAAGCGCGCGATGGCGGCAGAAATAGCTCACCGCTGGGCCCAGCAGATCGTAGAGCCCGTAAAAATGGACGATATCGAATCGCTCCAGCGCGTTTTGGCTGAAGTCGATCACGTTCGGATTTAACGTGAGTGCACGATAGTGCCCAAACGTAGTCAGGTAGATCACCGGGATTCCGTCGACGTTCGCGCGCCAACCCCACTCGTGACGTTCCAATTCCAAGCCGTGATGGGTGCGGCCCAGCCCCAAATCTGCGGTCAGAATCGAAACCGAATTTCCACGCTGAGCCAGCGCCCGCGCCAGCGCCCGCACCTTAAAAACAGTCCCGCCTTTCTCTTCAAACGGAAAATAGGATTGGACCACTTTCAGGATTCGCATCGCTACGCGCTCTCACCTAGCTCTAACATTATGCGGTTTTCAGCGGATCCGCGCGGAAGGATATTCACGAACCGGTTGACTCATAGTGCAGCGTGCCCAATCGCCACGCGGCCATCGAAAGCGTCAAACACAGTGCGGCGACCACCGGAATTAACGCTGCATAAGGGCTGAACGCTGCCCGGCCAATCAACCGCGCGCTGGGATAAAACGATGCGAATCCGAACGGTATGATCCAGGTGAGCACAAACTGAATGAACCCGCTGTATATAGGAAGGGGATAGCGCCCAAAGGCGAAGAGATTCCAAAACGGAGGATGCACTCCGAGTCGGTCTTCGAACCAGAAAGATAAGCTGCTCAGTAGCAAGAACACCGCTATATAGATGACCCCGCCGCACAGCCCCCAGAAGAGCAGTAGCACGGTTTTGCCTACGGTCCAGTGCAGGCCCAGCCGCGCGCCAGCATAGTGAATCGCAAACAGGCCTATCAGCACTTCGTGCAGCGCTTCGATCCGAAACGCCTCGAACAACACCTGAAACAACGACGATACCGGCCGAAGTAGCACGCGATCGAATTTGCCTTCGATGATGTAGTTATTCCCGAATTCGTAGAGGTTCAAGCTCACCACGTTGAATATTCCATACGGGATCAGAGAAAAGCCGTAGAGAAAAAGCACTTCATCGAATCGCCAGCCGGCCAGGCTCGGCGTCTTCATGAATAGCACCACCAGGAAGCCCATCGCGAAAAGAGTAGCTGCGATGCTGGTAGCCAGGCTGATCAGAAAATCGCCGCGGTAGCTCATGCGCACTTTCGCGTATTGCAGAAAATATTCCACGAAAAGTTCCACATGGCGCTGCACTTTCGCCCACACCGATTCCGGCTCACCCGCCGCTCCCGGAGCCCAGCTTTGTACCGACCCTCCGCTGGTTACCTCGCCGCCCAATCAGCCTCCGTGAATCGTAATCTTTGAGAGCGACCGCTCCCACCAGAAATGCGCCAACCCCACCAGTACGATCACCCAGCACCACTGCTCCGCAACGGCAACTAGCGCGTGATGGAAATCGAGTTTGCCCAAGTAGATTTGCAGCGGCGTATAGGCGATGTGCTCAAAGGGCAGCCACGCCAGCACTCTTTGTATGCTCCTGGGAAAGAAACTCATCGGTATCAACAGGCCAGAAAGCAGCTCGATCAACCAATACTTGGTGCGAATCAACGCCAGGATCGATTTCAGCGGGATCGCGCACGTTCCAACCATGAAGTTGATCGCGCCCATCAGGAAGAAACTTCCCAGCGCAGCGCACAGGAACAGCGCAAACGCCCAACCGGACGCTGGCCCGCGCACCGGGAACGCCAGTGCGATCACCGCCGCTGTGGGCGCGGTCAAAAGTCCTAGCCGAAATGCCGATTCCCCAATCGCCCGGCTAATCCACATCCACATCACCGAAACCGGCTTGATCAGGTCCATGGCGATCTTGCCCTCGATCACCTCGTAGGCCATTTCCTGATCAATCGTGTTCCAATAAAACGATCGCAGAATCCACCCTACGCTTACGTAGGTCACCATTTGCTCCAGGTTGTAACCCGCGATCGCCTGGCCCGAGCTGAAAACCGCGCTCCAGATGAAGTAGTACACTGTGACGTTGATCAGGTACGTCAATATCCCGGTGAAATACCGCAGCCGGAACGCCAGGATGTTGACGAAGCCCACCCGCGCGAATCCCCCATACGGCGCCAGGGTCTCAGCCAGCGTAGCCACTCACCACTCCCGCGTCGCTCAAGGATTCTCCGGCATAGATTCGCTTCACGATTTCTTCGATGGGCTCGTCTTCGATCAATAGATCGCGAATCTCTACGTTCGCCAGAATTTTGCGGATCAGATCGGCGGTGGAAATCTGCGCCGGATCGAAGATGATTCGATAGGTGAGTTCGTCCACTTGCTCCACTGCCGTTGCGATTGTGGAGATGCTCTGCACGCCGGCGATTTGCGCGCGATCCTTCAACACGAGCTTCACCTGCTTGGTGCGCAGCAGTTTCTGTTTCAGGTGCTCCAGGGCGCCGTCAAAAAGCACGCTGCCGCGATCGATAATCATGATGCGGCGGCACAGCTCCTCGATGTCGTCCAGATCGTGGGTAGTCAGCAATACCGTGGTATGGAATTCGCGGTTGATGGTGCGCAGAAATTGCCGGATGTGATCTTTGGCCACCACGTCAAGTCCGATGGTGGGCTCGTCGAGAAAGAGCAGCGGGGGATTGTGCAGCAACGCCGCGGCCATGTCGCAGCGCATCCGCTCGCCCAGGGAAAGCTTGCGCACCGGAGTGTGCAGGTAGTCGCCGATTTTTAGGATGTGATTGAAATGCTCCATGCGCGCGTCGAAGTCCCGCTGCGAAACGTCGTAAATTCGCCGCAGCAACTTGAACGATTCCACCACCGCGATATCCCACCACAGCTGGGTTCTTTGCCCGAATACCACGCCGATCGTTTTCACGTATTCGCGGCGCTGGCGGTAGGGTACGAATCCGTTCACCCGCGCTTCCCCCGAGCTGGGCACCAGGATTCCGGTAAGCATTTTGATGGTGGTCGATTTACCCGCGCCATTCGGCCCGATGTAACCCACCATCTCGCCGCGCTGGATCGCAAAATTCACTTTGCGGACTGCTTCCACCGTCTTGTATTCGCGAACGACCAAATTCTGCACCGCACCCCACACACCCTCGCGCCGCCGGAACGACCGAAATCCTTTGGATAGCTCGCGAACATCAATGATGGGAGGAGCGTTACCGGGAAGGGAATTCATGGAAACATCGCTGCCAGGGTGAGCCATGGAAGGAATCATTCTACTTCATGTAGGTAGCGCCACCACCCGTGGCGGTAAAAACTCAAATCAATGTTCCCTTACGTGGTCGAACAGGAGGCCGCCGTACACCAACGTGGCGCCCTACTCGCCCATCACTTTCACCAGCACCCGCTTCGGCCGGGTGCCATCCAATTCCACAAACTGAATGAACTGCCACGGCCCTAGGTCCAGCCGCCGCTCCGTGAAGCCCACCACCGCCTGCTGGTTCAGCAGTATCGTCTGGAAGTGGACCGACGCATTGCTCTCCAATTTTTTGGGATGCTTATAGTCGTCTCGCACCGGAGCCAGGGAATCCAGCCAGGTCTGTACGTCCTCCAGCAACCCCGGCTCGGAATCGTTGACGATAATGGCCGCGTTGGAATGCAACACCGCCACCAGCACGATCCCTTCCACGAATCCGCTTTTTTCGATTGCACTTTTCACCCGCGGCGTAATGTCCACGAATTCGCGAACTTTTTCCGTCTGCAAAGTGATGTACTCGTTATAGATCTTCATCGAATGTCCTCAGGGCGCACCGCGATTCACCGGCGGGCATTCTAACGTGATTTCAAATTTGCGGAAAGCGTGGTCGCGACGGAATGGATGCCAGCGCCGGCGCAGGCCCCAGGACTTCAACCCTTATGGCATACCGAGCAGTGCTTCGCTTCGTAGTTATCGACGGGGACGACAAACATATTGTTGCAGCTGATGCACACGCGGTGGATTTTCGGTCCGCTAGCCGCTGCGGCATCCTTGCCATGGGAGCCGGCGCTTTCCGGCGAGTGCGCGCCCACGGTTTCCTTCGTCGGTGCTTGGGGTGTGTCGCTCATGTCCGGATTCTAGCCTACACCGCATAACCCTTCAACAGCCGCAGGACCGCCGCCAAAATCTCGGCCACCCGCACCGGCCGCGGCAGCAACACCGCCGGTTTCCACGGCGGCGACGTCACCGTCCGGGACGAGATCAAGATAGCTGGCACGCCGCTATCCAGCAGCCTCCCAATCGCCGCATTCTCCGCGCCAACGTCCGCGCCCGCCGCATGCCCGCTTCTCGCCCCAGTTCCGGCATCGACCACCAATGCTGCGGGCCGTGCCCCGCCGTCCATCTGCGCCACCGCGTCTCGAGCCGACTCGACTCCCATCGCTTCGATCCCGCGCTCACGAAGCTCAGCCCGAACCCCGGTTCGCAGCATCCAATTTTCTGAGATGACGAATGCAATCGGCATTTCGCCCGTCGTCTGACAGCATCTCGCAGCCGGCCCGTTCGCGCAACGCCACCGGCGGATTTATATGCAACGGTGGGACTTGCTGCTACAATTTCGTGAATATTTGGGAGAAACCCGCTTAAGATTGCGTAGTCAGCCCATGGCAAACGGTCGCAAAACGAAAACAGGTTTGGGAATCTTTGCGGGGGTGGTGATCCTGCTCGCCGTCGTCGGCGTTGTAGGGCGCCGCAAGCCCCCGTTAATTCAGGTGGCCAGCGTCACGCGCCAGGACCTGAACGCCGTGGTCACCAGTAACGGTAAGGTGGAACCCATCGACGCGACCATCGCCCACGCCGAATTCCCGACCTTTGTGCAGTCCGTCTCCGCGATCGAGGGCCAAGCGGTGCACCACGGTCAGGTGGTGCTCACCCTGGATGCTGCCGATCTTGGCGCCCAGCTGGCTCAGGCCCGCGTCAACCTGCTCGCCGCTCAGGCCGATTTGCGTAATGCACGCGGCGGCGGCCCTCCGGTCACCGTGGCGCAAGCCCAGGCTGACTTGGACAACGCCCAAATGAGCGTCGCCAATCTCGAACGGCGCCAGGCCGCTCTCAAAAAATTGGTCGCGAAACACGCGGCCACCCAAGATGAGCTGGACCAAAACACCGATCAGCTCGCCACTGCGGACGCGGCCCTGGCCATCGCCCATCAGCGCCGCGAGGAACTCTCGCGCCTCGCTCCCGGAGATGCCGATAGCGCCGGCCTGCGCGTCCAGCAGGCCAACGATCAGATTCGTTCCCTGGAAGAGAAACTGCGCTCCGCCACGGTCATCGCGCCCGCTGACGCGATTCTTTATTCCCTGCCGGTCCGTGTCGGCGACTACGTTACCGTCGGCGAGACCATCGCTGGAATCGCCGATCTGCGCCGGGTACGTGTTCGCGCCTACGTCGATGAGCCCGATCTGGGATGGCTCGCAGCCGATCAGGTCGTGGAAGTAACTTGGGATGCCAAGCCCGGCAAGATCTGGCAGGGCCGTACCGAACTGGCCCCCAAACAAGTGGTGCCGCTCGGGAACCGCAGCGTTGGCGAGGTGTATTGCACCGTGGACAACGCCGCGATGGAGCTGGTTCCCAACGTTAACGTGGAAGTCCGCATTCTGGTTCGCCAAAGTCACCAGGCGCTCTCTGTTCCGCGCGCTGCGGTGCGCACCGACGATCAAACTCGGTACGTCTACCTACTCAGCGACAACCGCCTGCAGCGCCGCGAGGTTACCGTCGGCATTGCCAGCAGCACTCGGGACGAAGTCCTCAGCGGTCTCGCGGAAGGCGACCGCGTCGCTTTGCAAGGCGACTTGGCATTGCGCAATGGAATGGTGGTTCGTCCGCGGGACATTCCTTAGGAGATCAAAATCGTGATCCGAAATCATCGCCCCGGATATCTATACTTGATCGCCTGCGTGGGCGGCATTCTTTTTTCTGGAATTGCCTGGGGCCAGTCCGCCCATGGTGGATCGTCGCCGGTTCAAATCGCGCAGCGGCAATTCAATGGCGGTGACTATTCTGGCGCCATCACATCGCTCCGTACCGCCGCTGCGATCACCTCCAGCGACGCCGAATCGCACTTCTGGATCGCCCGCGCCTTCTACGAGCAACGCAATTTCGATCAGGCTATCGCCCATTTCGCGCGAGCGGTGCAGATTGCGCCTTCTAACTCCCTTTACCACCAGTGGTTGGGCCGCGCCAACGGAGAAAAAGCGGACCTCGAACGCAGCTTCACCCTCGCCCGCAAGGTCAAATCAGAGTTCGAGACCGCCGTTCGCTTGAATCCGGCCAACATCCCGGCGCGGCGCGATCTGGAAGAGTACTGCCTCGACGCGCCTTGGATCGCCGGGGGAAGCAAGGACGAAGCCAAAGCGCAGGTGGACGCCATCGCCGCCATCGACCCCATCGCCGGGCATGTGGCGCGCGCGCAATACGATGTTCTGGCCCTCAAAAAGCCCGATCTCGCCGACAACGAATATCACCAGGCCTTTGACGCCAAGCCCAAAGGCATTGAGGCGTTTCTCGCTGCCGCCGATTTCTACCAAAAGCAGAACCGCGCCGCCGACCTCGCCAACGTTATCGATGCTGCCGCGAAGGTGGTCCCCTCCGATCCGCGGCTAGCTTTCTATCGCGGCGTACAGCGCATCATGGCCGCCAAGGAGCTCCCGCAAGCCGAGCAGTACCTGAAATCCTATTTGGCCAGCACTCCTGACCGCAGCGATTGGCCGCCTCATGCCGCCGCCCGCGAATGGCTGGGCCGCCTCTATCAACTCGAGGGCAAGCACGCCGAAGCCGCCGAACAGTTCCGAGCGGCCTTACAGCTTGATCCGAATCGCAAGGAAGCTCGCACCCGCCTCGACCAGCTCGAAAAGGCGGCGCACTAGGTTTTTTAGCCGCGCGGCTGATCCGCGCGGCTTGATGGAATTTGATGGAATCACATCGCCACCATTCCGGACTCCTGGGCACCGTCGAAAACGCCGCCCACCGTATTGCCCACAGCGAGACGATCGCCCACGTCGTCCCGATAGCCCCCGAGTTGATGCAGGCCTCCAAGGTCATGTTTTGGTCGGAGACTTGGCTGCTGGCTCTGCAAGCATTGCGCGCCAATAAAGTCCGCGCCGGCCTGACCATGCTCGGCGTCATCATCGGCAGCGCCTGTATCGTCCTGGTCGTGACCGTGGCCCTCGCGGGAAAGACCTACATTATCAAGTTGATTGAAGGAGTAGGCGCCAACCTGGTCTTCGTCGATCACCCGCACATCGGCCGTGAACAGAATTCCGCCGTGGCCGACGAAATTTCTCTGGACGATGCGCAAGCCATCCGCGAGCAAGCTTCCAATGTGTCCTACGTCGCCGCCACCCGCAATATTCCTCTCACCGTGGTGGCCGGCGGCGTGGAATATCCCGTGAACCTGGTCGGCGTGACCCAGGGATTCCAGGAAATCCGGCGCCTCATCGTCCTCCGCGGCCGCTATTTCGAACCGGATGACATGATGTCCCGCAGTAAAGTCTGCCTGCTCACCGAAGAACTGGCGAAAGTGGTCTTCCCCGGCGACGATGCCGTCGGCCAGGATATTCGCGTGGGCAACCTGCACTTCACGGTGATCGGAGTGTTCAAGGAGCGCGTTTCCACCTTCGGTGAATCCGAGATTACCGATAAGTCAGTGATCGTCCCGTTCGGCCTGATTAAGTACTACACCGGCACGGATTTTGTCAGCACCCTATACGCGCAGGCCAGCTCGCCCGGAAACGTGCAGCAGGTGGCTGATGACGTGGGCGAAATTCTGCACGGCCGCCACCGCCCCGGTGCCGAGTATCGCGTGCAAAATCTGGCCTCGCTTCGCGACTCCGCCGAAAAAATTTCCTTCGCGCTGACCATCGTGCTGTTGCTCATCGCCTTTATCGCCCTGCTCATAAGCGGTATCGGTATCATGAACATCATGTTGGTGACGGTGACCGAGCGCACGCGTGAGATTGGAATTCGCATGGCCGTAGGCGCCCGGCGCAGCCATATCCTCTCGCAGTTCTTGATGGAGGCGGTGATCATCAGCGGCTTCGGCGCGTTGATTGGCATCGGCATCGGCGTCATGGTTCCGGTTCTGAGTCGATCCCTGCTCGCTCTCTTGCCGGTCCCCGCACCCATTCAGATTCCAATTTCCTGGCTCTCGGTGCTAGCCGCCTTCGTAGTCTCGTGCGGCACGGGTTTGGTCTTCGGCTATCTCCCAGCAAACCGCGCCGCGAGCCTCCACCCCACCGAGTCGCTCCGCTATGAATAGTTCTAGGTTTTCTCAGTTCGGGGACTGCGTTGGGAACAGGGGGCGTCTTGAATTACCGGAAACTAACGTACGTGCCCCGATTTTCAGTCGCAAGGGGCAAAGGCATCGCATCATGAAAGTTTTCAATCGATTTACGCTAAATACTTTCGCATTGTTGCTGCTAGCTGTTCCCATGCTCCTCGCGCAAGAGCCTGACTCTACCGCCGCCCTCACCCTCAAGCGGGCCGTAGCTCTCGCCATCCAGAACAGCCGCGACATCGCCCTGGCTCGCGTCCAATACTCGATCGCGCAGAGCGAAGCCGGCGTGAATCGCGCCGACTTCAGGCCCAATCTCTACACCGGTTCAGGCGCCGCTTACACCAGCGGATTCCCGGCCGCTCCCGGCGGACAAGGCCCATCGATCTTCAATCTCTCCTATTCCCAAGCGCTGTACGACCCGCTCCTGCGCGGCCAACTCAAGGCCGCCGAAGACCGCGCCGAGATGCGAAAATTGGAGCTCGACCGCACCCGCGATTCGGTCATCGTTCGCGCGGCGTCCATCTATCTCGAGCTCGCCAAGGTGCGTCATTCGTTAGAGCTTTTGCGCGCCGAGCGCGAGAGCCAGCAGCGCATTGTCGATCTGGTCCGCGAACGCCTGTCCTCCGGCCTGGAGTTGCCCATGGAAGTTACTCGAGGCGAGCTGACCCTGGCGCGCATCGAGCAGCACGTCATTCAACTCGAAGGCAGCGATCAAACGCTCACTGTGCAACTCCGCGACATGACCGGCTACCCGCCGGACCAATCCCTGCAAGTGGAACCCGCCGAAACCATGGTTATCCCCGAACAGAGCGCGTCCGAACTTTCCGATCTGGCCCTGCGCAACAGCCCGCTGATCAAGGAAGCGGAAGACGATCTCAGCGCCCGTCAGCACATTCTGAAAGGAACGCGAGAAAGCTATTGGTTGCCAAGCGTCAGCTGGATCGGCGAGTACGAAGTGTTGACAAAGTTCAACAACTACAGCGAGTTCTACAATCATTTTCAGCGCAATAACGTCACCGTCGGACTCTCCATCAATATTCCTTTGTTCAGCGCAAAAACCGCAGCCGACGTAGTCTTGGCGCGGAACCAGCTCGCCGCCTCGGAAATGACCGTGAACAACACTCGTCAGCAAGTCCGCATCGACGTCCAGCAACAGGTCCAAGCCGTCCGCGAACTCGACGCCGGCAGGGAAGTGGCTCGCCTGGACCTGCAACTCGCTCAGGAATCTCTCGGCGGAATCCAGGAAAAGTATCAACAGGGCCACGCCACCCTGAAAGATCTAGAAGAGGGCCGCTTGGAAGAGAACGATAAATGGATCGCCTTCCTGGACGCCGAATTTGCCCGCCAGAAAGAAGAGCTGACCCTGATGCAGGCCTCCGGCCAACTCGCACGCATCTTCCAATGACGTGAGCGTGTAGCGCTGGCTCTTAACGTTCCTGCAAATGGTGGGGTACGGCTCCGCCGCCTTCCCAAATTGGCACGCATCCTTCAGGGCCCTCAAGTCATCTCACGTAAAGCACATTGTTTTGTTATTTCTAGGTTGCGCCCGAAATCAAGTACAATGGAAGCAGGGCCTTGCGGCACATACGCCGGCCTTGGGCGTTGTCGGTACCGGGATACCGCCTTTTCACCCGAACCGCTATTCCGACGGAGGATGAAGCTAGATGCCATCAGTAATGAAGACCTTGCTGCTGAATCCCCCCAGCTTTGAGAAATTCGACGGTGGCGCCAGTTCGCGTTGGCCGGCTACTCGGGAGATCGAATCCTACTGGTATCCGGTCTGGCTTACCTATCCTGCCGGCATGCTGCCAGGCAGCCGTCTTCTGGACGCACCTCCTGACCACGTCTCGATTGCCCAGACCATCCAGATTGCCAAAGATTACGAATTCCTGGTTCTGTTCACCTCGACGGTTGGCTTTGAAAGCGACCTGCGCATCGTGCGCGGCATGAAGGAACTCAATCCCGGCCTGAAAGTCTGCTTCGTCGGACCTCAGGTCCAGATCAAGCCCGCCGAAAGCCTGCTCGCCAGCCATGACATCGACTTCGTCGTACGCGGCGAGTTCGACCACGCCGTGGTCGAATACGCCAACGGCCAGCCCGTCTCGGAAATCGCCAACGCCAGCTACCTGAAAGACGGCAAGCCCGTCCACAATCCTTCCCGGCCGCTGCTGCAAACCGCCGAGTTGGATGCGCTCCCGTTTGCTACTGATGTTTACAAACAGCACCTCACTATCGAGAACTACAACGTCCCATTCCTGCTCCACCCTTATGTTTCCTTCTACACCACCCGTGGCTGTCCGGCGCTCTGCACTTTTTGCCTCTGGCCCCAGACTCTTTCCGGCCACTCCTGGCGCGTTCGTTCCACCGACAGCGTGGCCCGTGAGTTTCGCCAGGCCCACGAGATGTTCCCGCAGGCCAAGGAATTCTTTTTTGACGACGATACCTTTAACATTCGCAAGGATCGCGTGCTCGAACTCTGTAAGAAGTTCCAGCCCGTCGGTTTCCAGTGGTCCTGTACTGCTCGAGTCCACGGCGACTACGAAGCTCTTCAAGCTATGGCCGATGCAGGCTGCCGGCTGCTGATCGTAGGTTTCGAATCCGGCGATGCCCAGATCCTCAAAAACATCAAAAAGGGCGCCACCCTTGAGATGGGCCGCAACTTCGTGAAGAACGCCAAGAAGGCAGGCATCAGGGTCCACGGCGACTTCATCCTCGGTTTGCCCGGTGAAACCAAGGAAACCATGCGCAGGAGTATCGAATACGCCAAGGAGCTGGACTGCGAGACCATCCAGGTTTCCATGGCTCATGCCTATCCCGGTACCGAGCTCTACGATCAGGGTACGCGCGAAGGTTTTCTCGCCGGCGAAGCCATTTCCGACGTCAACGGACACCAGCTTCCTCACCTCCAGTATCCGCATCTGTCGCGCGAAGACATGGTCACCGGCGTCAACAAGTTCTACGACGAATACTATTTCCGGCCGCGCGTCGCCTGGCGCATCGTCCGCGACGCTCTGTGGGATGCCCACGAGCGCAAGCGCCTCTACCACGAGGCTTCGTCCTTCATGAAGCTTCGCTATGAGCGCTGGAAGCTGGTTCGCAAAGGCATGGACAAAGTGCCCATGATCTCCGTTCCTCCCATGCCGCCTTCCAGCAACTCCGAAATCGCTGGAGAAACTCACACCGCGTGAGTCTGATGAAGCCCAACCGCAACCTGCACGCTAAAACCATTTCATTCATTGCGCTCATGGTCTTTTTTGGGCCCCTCGGCGACGTTTTCCTGCGCATGGGCATGAAGCGCATCGGTGCAATCGAGAGCTGGACGCTGGCTTCCTCGC
>Ga0302326_10006768_pt1 | contig 25648 bp, 22 predicted proteins | sample Palsa_T0_3_FD_202264 | JGI IMG/M metagenome (GOLD analysis project Ga0302326, IMG submission 202264) | Peat permafrost microbial communities from Stordalen Mire near Abisko, Sweden - Palsa_T0_3 | ecosystem: Environmental > Terrestrial > Soil > Palsa > Peat permafrost | place: Sweden: Abisko... | reverse complement strand
GCAACTTATAAACTCGGTGGCCATTTGATAAGAGTCGATAAGATGACAGTCTCGCCCGATGGAAAAACTCTGACGACGGTGTCAGAGAGCGAGCAGACCGGTCGCGTCAACACTGTCCTGGCAATCAAGCAATAGCAACCTAAGAGTGCCAAATTCGCCCATTCTTTGAGCGCCAGAATGCGCACCAGGCCCCGATTAACGCGCTTACCGGAAAAGTGAGATGCTACTTCATATGGACGGTAATCCGACTAATCAGGAGTTAGCCTGCTCGGTCATTGCTAGTTGGTGCTAATTTCGTCTTGGTAGTCTTGGTTAACTCATTTGACACTCGTACTATGTCCAAGGAACGGATTGACGGGCTTAATTGTTCTTAGTCATAAGCGACGACTTGTAATCTCTAACTATTACTGAGTTGGATGCAGCGGTGAAGCCAAAAACAAAAATCGTGGCCCTGATATTCGGGCTTATTTTGCCCTACATCGCAATGGTGATGTACTTTGGCATTCGCATGCAGAATCACCCGCTACCAACTTGGTTCCCATATTTTGGTCTTTCCTATATGTTGGGAACTATAATTTTGGTCAAGGTATTCAGCCGAAAAATCTCTCGCACCGCGCAACCACAAACTGTAAAAGAAATCCAACCCGGACGTATTGCCCTGAGGCTGTGTACGGGATATCTCGTTGCGGTGTGGAGTGGCCTGTTTGTTTATGGAAGCTACCTTACGATTATCGGCCATTTGGAGTGGCGACGCTCGGTTCCTGCCGGAGCATTCCTTCTGGCATTCATCGGGCTCTTTTCACGATTACTCTATAGTGATATCAAGCGAACTCGGCAAGACCGTACTAGTCCAACACAATAGCTCTTGTGCCTCATTAAGGCGTTAACCGGACAAGCCCCGTTCCGGTACTCCACTCTCATTGCGCCATACCGTCTGCGAACCAAAGCAAGAGATTCAAAACAGAGATCACGGCCAAAGGAATGCGGCCCCGTCCCTTGCCTAGGATTGCAGCGACAATGCCGAGTAACGCTGTCAGACTGCCCCAACGTATGCACATCAGCTCGAGGGGGTGATAGAAGGGATACCCGCCCGTGTAGAGGGCGTGAACGTAGAGATATACATCTAGGGTTGTGGAAAGAGTAGCGCAGAGAAGTCCCACAAGAAGAGCGGCAGCTCGCCAGTTCTGCAAAACTTTCGGCTTCGACTTAGACCAGGCAACCCAACACCAAACTAGGAAACTGCAATAAAACAGGGAAATAATGAACGAAGTGAGGTGAAAGTACGGCGGCATCTGGAGCCGAGAGTATGCGGTTCACATCAAACTTCCAAGGACTTTTTCACGCTCAACTCCTGATAAACGCGCTAACCGGACAAGTGCTTTTTAACACCTCTGGATTATCCAATTTACCGCCCCGCTATGGGCCGCAGTAAGGCTTTAAACTGGGCTTAAGGCCCGTAAAGCGGACCCCAAGGCTACGGGCAAACGCCCCAGGGAGCCCGTGGCGGAACGCTGCTAACGGTTAAGCCCTACCTACGCGGTTAACGCGGTAGGGCTATTGGCGGAAAAAAGGGCTTTACAAACCACTTTAAATACGTTATATATATCGCATTATGAAAGCGCCCGTTACGACGCGCTACGCCGCTAAGGCCGTCGGCATTTCGCTCATGACGTTGCAGCGGTGGATAGCGGACGAGGACATACGGGCTCCGAAGTTACAAATTGTGGATGGACGGGCAACTAGGATTTGGGAACACGACGATTTGGAGCGCTTACGGCTATTGAAGGAAAAAATCTATTGCCGCGGTCGCGGCCGAAAGAAAGGATACCGAAAGAAAGCTTGAACACAGCGATCTATGCGCGGGTGAGTACGTTGAATGGGCAAGACCCTGAGATGCAGCTACGGGAACTGCGGGAATACTGCCAGAGACGCGACATGGTCGTTGTAGCAGAGTACGTGGACAAAGGAATTTCCGGTGCAAAGGATAGGCGGCCAGAACTTGACAGGCTACTAACAGACGCTCACAGGCGGCGCTTTGATTCAGTTGTGGTTTGGCGGTTCGACCGTTTTGCCCGGTCCGTTTCGCATCTCCTCCGAGCCCTGGAAACCTTCCGCTCTTTAGGAATCGAATTCGTGTCGCTGTCCGAGCAAGTGGATACATCAACGCCGGCAGGCAAGTTGGTATTCACAGTCTTAGGTGCTGTGGCTGAGCTGGAACGGAGCCTAATCGTAGAGCGTGTGAAGGCCGGTCTGCGAAACGCACGTGCAAAGGGAAAGCGATTAGGCAGGCCCAGAAGTTATTTGGATACCGGAGAGATTCAACGGTTGCGAGCCCAAGGTGCGTCGTGGCGGGCGGTAGGGGCCGCGTTAGGGGTTTCGGCGGCTACGGCCCTACATGCGTCGCGTAAAGGGCGTTTAAAAATCCCCCCTAACCGGGAGGTTGTAAGTGACTCAGTTTAAAGGTCCACGTTGGATTAAAATGGTGTTTGCAAAATATAAGTTTTTTAAACGCCTAGACCGCTTCGGGATTCAAAGGGGGCGTAGCCGGTGAAAGCTTTCTTCGTGAGCAAACGGCTCGCGTTCGGAAGCGCAATCAAAACCAAGACGCATGTGAAGAAGCTGAAAGCTCTTGGAATAACCCACGTAATAAATCTGCGCCAGTCGAACAATAGAAAAATTCAGAAGTTCTCGCACCTCTGGCTTCCCTTCAAAGACGACATGAGGCCCAGGCCGCGATGGTTCTATAAGCGAACGCTTAAGTTCTACAGCAGAGCGATGAAGCAACGACAAGCCAAGTTGTTCGTGATGTGTCATCACGGAATCTGTCGAAGTGCTTCGCTAGCCTACTTCTTTCTTCGCTATTCTGGAAAAAGTCGAATACAAGCCGAACGTCGGATAAAGACGGCGAGGCCGATGGCCCGCGTAGTACCAGCTTATCGCGAATCTAGTGAGGTGTACTTGTTGGGACACAGGAAAGGAAGTTAAATTGTGATCGAGGTTTCGTCTCACTGTCGCCATGCCATTCGTCGAAAGAACATCAAGGCTTTCCGCGGAAAGCCTTGACTACAGCGCGACTGTGAAGGTATTTGGACTCTGCTAAGCTTCAGGGCGCAAGTTCTGCAGACTGCGGATTACCGCTTCCATCACAGGCGGACAGACCGCATTGCCCAGTAATTTAATTCTGTCCCTGCGCGTGCCATGTCTAAACTTGTGATCAGCCGGAAATCCCATCGCATTCTGCAGTTCTGGCACCTGCAACATACGCATTTCCCACCCGCCGTGACCTGCAGGACGAACATACGCAAACCGATCAACAGTCGTAATCGTACGGAGCGGTTTAGATATTTTTTGCCAACCCCCGGCACCGTCGCTCCCGTAATAAACAAGCAGGAAGGGCTCAGTCTTTCCGATGTTCTCGAGTGCGCGATCCGCCCTTTCTAACGTAGCCTTTGCGCGGCGGCGGGTTCGTAATTCCGTAAATGAATATTTGCCGTTAGGATCTATGACTTGGCGCGCCGAAAGCCATTTCGGAGACGTTGGAACAACCAACTCTGGCATGCTCTCGCGAGAACACATGACGAAAAGACGTTTCCTTGACTGCGCGACGCCAAAATCGGTCGCGTTTAATACCTGCTGTCGGCAGTGATACCCGAGACGACTCAGCTTTGATAACCACAGGCCATATCGTTTCCAGCTCCGCATGTAAACGACGTTTTCCACGACTATCCACTTCGGCTTGAATACTGCAGCGAATCGGATGACTTGCATCGCGGTGTCGCGGCTCCTTTCAGATCTCTTCGCACTTCCTTTGGCGCACGTATGACTTGTACATTCGGGTGACGCCAGCAAGATATCAACGTTTCCAATCTGACGCTTGATCGCGAGTGGCTGGAGCGATTCGCTACTTCCTTTGTAGAATCTCGTTTCAGGAAAATTGTCGGCGTAGGTAGCTTCCGCTAAGTCCCAGACGTCAACGGCTGCGATTAGCGTGACGCCTGCCATCTTGGCGCCACGGCTGCTGCCGCCTGCTCCGCAGAATAAGTCAAGTCCCCTCAGCAACACTCGCGCCCCCAGAATGACGGGCCGTAGGTCACCAAGTGAGAAAGCACTGGGCCAAGCAAAGGCACTCCTTAATATATTCACGATTGTCAGGTCGAATCACGATTTCCAACCCTCGTTTCTGACGCTTACTGATCACATCGAAAAACTCAAACGACATTTTACACAAACAACCAATAAACGGGGGACCTAAGGTTCTCTCAAATGCTGGCGGACGTTTCTCCGGAAGACGTCCATTGTGCGATCTTAATGATCAGGTGAGCATTATTTGGGTTCCGCTGACGCCGCAACCTACATTCCCACACAACCAACACCCGCCACCCTGCTGATCTCAATTTGGCAATATTCCGGGCATCGTTCCGGGAGTTCCGAGTGAGCTTTTCCCGCCAGAACCGTGCGTTGGTCTTGGGCCACCGGAATAGCTTGCATTCGTGCCTATGCCATAGGCACCCATGAACAAATATCACCGCGCGGTTCCTAGGGAACACGAGATCGGGGCAGCCGGGCAGTGATCGCACGTGGAGGCGATATCGAAAACCCAATGCGAATAGTCCTTTACGGACAATCCACTCAGGCTTTGTATCTTTGCCACGAATGCGGGACATGCAATATCTGCGTTGGGAGGGGGAAAGAACGTCTGCCATTCGTTTTACCGTTTCGGCATATTCTCTTTTTTTCGACGTCGATTCGTACTAACAAAACAGTATAAGACAAGTTACGATACACTGCTTGAAAACAGTAGGCAGTTCATCCTTTTGGTCTAGGAGTTGCGATCCTTGTCGTCGATGTCGTCGCTATCGAATCGTACTGAAGTCTTGGCGCGGATGCACGAGGCGGCAACTGCCAAGTTACCCCTTCTTGGGATACTTCAGTTTTCGGATCGTCCTGATTCCCCAGCCACTTATCTCCCAAACTTTATCGGTCTGATAGCGGCAATTCTAGAGTCTGCAGAAAGACCGTGCTGCATTGTACTCCCTGATTTCAAAGGCGTGTCGATCGCTGTAAGCGCACTCGTCGCTATCAGCCGATTGCGTGAAGATTTCCCGACAATCTTGCGGGAGCACGCCGACGCTTCATTCAGAGAACGCGTCGATCACGTAATTGTCCATCCCTGCGGCCTTATCTACCGGTACGACGGTTTTTTTAACGAAAAACTCTTCAGACTGAAGGTATTGGATCGCAACGAAAGCCGCTCCTTACCAGTCACTGAGATAGCGCGACTCGAGAAAACAACGCGCAAGCGACCGAAGGGATACCTCACTTCCGATCTAGACCAAGCTCAGGTCACAATCCTCGGATCGTTGCTCGGAATTAAGGCCTCAGTGAACCGAAACCTCTTACGAAACCGCGTTCTTCTCCTTGCATCAAGGGGCCCATTCATTGAAGAGTCCGGCATTTGGTCAATACAGGCGACCGTCTTCGATCAAGTCGTGAGAAGGCCTTTCACAGATGAAATCCCAATTGGTAGAGTGAACGAAAGTGGGCAACTGCTGTACCTCGACAGTACCGAGTCGGTCGGCGAGCCGCTAATAGCCATTGCATCCAGAGCTGAGGATTTGGCGGCACATTGTTGTGCTATCAAAAAATTTCAGAAACGTGTGCTGGTCACGGACGTTGATCGTCTTGCGAGAGACTTACGGGCGTATGACTCGATAGTTGAGAATCAACGAACCATCTTCCTGGCGAGCGAGTCCCAACGCGAATCGGTGCGACTTCTCTCGGACCGCGGCTGTGAGATCTGGCACTTCACAGCAGACGAAGTGTTGTTTGGCCTGTCGGCTGAGGGGCAGGACTCGCCTTTTCGAGCTTTGGTCAAGAAGGCATCAAATTCTCAAAAACTTGTAATTTCTACTTTGCGCTGCCGCGACGAGAATCTGGAGCGCGCAGCGATTGAGTTGAACGAAGCAACCAAGTCCGGACCTGCGAGCGACAACAGCAGCGTTCTCGAGCTCAACCAAGCTCTTTATCGCGTGCTGACTTTCTGTGCGGATTTCCTAGGCCAGGACTCCGAGCGATTCAGTCTCGTTGGTGAAAGACTTCTTCGGCTGGCGAGAGAGAACCTTCAAACGGCACAAGTCTGGCTAACACCGGATAACCGCAACCGAATCGGCCGAGCGATCGATGGACTGCAACTTGTGATCCGTGGTTTCGTCGAACCAAGCCACACTGGAAAGGGCCAAGTTCTAATCGGAGATCTGAGGAACAATATCTCAAATCATGTCGCCGTGGTAGTCACGCGTAGAGATGCAGACCCCCAACAGCTCAGAAACTGGCTGACGAGCTCAGGGGTCACAGCCGAAGTTTATGCCTTAAGTGACTTTCCGCAAGATGCGTGGTTTGATCATATTGTGGTCACGTCGTGGCCCGGCTGGAAGAAATTCGACCGAATCGTGCATCAATACGCAACGGATCGACTCACGCTTCTCGCATACGGATTCGAAGAAGAGTGGCTGAACGCTTACCGGCAGCGTTGTATACGTTTGGCTCTGACTAGTATTTCTAACGACCGAAAAATGCAGTTGCTAGGACTCTCTATCGCAGAGTCGGCGGTTTCTCCAAATGATTGTCAAGTTAGCGAATCCACAGCAGCCGTATTGAGTTTCGACTTAACAGCCGAGCGTTTCCTCACGAGGCATAAGCACCTCGCAGGGGGGCAACCCGACTCGAATGCAAACGACCATGAAGAAGTGCTAGAAGCCACTTACGTCGACTTTGTGGGAGCCACGTTCGCCTACCTAACCGAAGGGCACAAGCTCCCGGTGTTGAACGCTTATATCTCCGGACAATCCAGTCCGGGCAAAATCTCCCTGCAAGCAATTGCTAACCTCAAATCCGACGATTATGTGATGTTTCGAGAGTCGGGCGACTCCGACATAATTCGCTTCCTCGCTGAGGACGAAATAGGAAAGGAGGCTTACCAGCGGTACAGACTAATGGCGACCCGGTGGCGAACCGCGCTGGTAAAACTTGGGCGCGATTCAAGGCAAATCTGGGAAACCCTAAGAACCTTCGGCTTTTCGCGTCACCTGCAAACGGTGCGGGGTTGGCTTTCAGATGACGGCACAATTTGCCCGCAGGATATGCGAGACGTCCGAATAATCGCAGGCGCGTCACAAGACAAAGAGTTGTTTAAGCTCTTGCCTGAAGTGGAGCTAGCTCGGGACGAAATCATGAGGTTACACGTCCAGGCGGGATTTCGCCTGACTGAGCTTCTGTTGAAAGAACTGCCAAGGAAGATGAGGTTGCTTGCGCAAGGTGAAACGAAACTCGACCTCGGAGTCGGCAAGGTGTGGGTTGTCCGCATCGGAGATATAGATCTCTCAGTATCGTCACGCAGACGCTCACAGGTGAATCGGCTTTTGTGGGACGCCGGAGCCGCCTGATTAAGGCGCATGAACTGATGGCCAGAATGATTCCACCTCAATACGACCCAAGTACCTCAAGTGCTGCGGAAAAACGCATTTTTCACTTGTTCGAGAAAGATCCTGGTACCGACGAATGGTTCGTTCTTCACTCGCTGGGCCTATCCCGAAGATCGACCGGACCGTATGGAGAGATTGATTTTGTTGTTCTCGTACCTTCGGGCGCTGTCATCTGTCTAGAGATCAAAGGAGGTCGGGTATCCTGCAAGAATGGTGTTTGGCAAACCATCGATCGGACGGGGGTTGCTACCGAGTACCGGAAGAGCCCATTCATGCAAGCACGCGAAGGAATGTTCGCCGTGCGCAACGCAATCAAGGAAAAACTGGGTCCTGGCAGCGACGCCAATCACTGCTTATTCGGATATGCCGTTCTGTTTCCGGACGTCGACGGCCCCCCGATAACTCCTGAGTTCGAAGCGTGGGAATCATTTGGCAGAAGCGACCTACAAGTACCCATTTCTAAGACAGTTTCAAGAATCTTGTCTGCGCAACGAAGGAAGTTCGCGAGTGCACGCCGCCCCACCGCACCAGAATCCGCCATTCGAGATATTCGTCAGTTACTGCGCCCTGACTTTGAACGTGTCATCGCTCGACCTACAATTGTCAGCGAGTGCGAGAGCTCGCTGGTTTCGCTCACGGAAGATCAATATCAAGTTCTGGACATCGTCTCTAACAATCAAAGGTGCCTTGTCGAAGGGGCGGCTGGTACGGGCAAGACAATCTTGGCTCTCGAATACGCTAGACGGCAAGCGGCAAAAGGGAAACGTGTTCTGTTATTATGCTTTAACAGGCTTTTGGGCGACTGGTTCGAGTCCTGCGTCAGGGAGTCACGCTTACCCCCGATACGGGCAACGAGTTATTTCCGGTATCTTCATGAACTCATAATGTCATCCGATTATCGCGATGAATTTACAAATGCTGCGGATGGCGCGACACAACACCACCTTTTTTCGGACTTGTTACCATTCTATGGGCAACTGAGTGCTGAGGCTGTGAGCTCGCAGTTCGACGCATTGGTCATCGACGAAGCTCAGGATCTTCTTGATTCAGCAACATTGGATCTCCTTGGCGTACTGTTGAAGGGTGGAATTTCAGGCGGCCAATGGTATATTTTTGGCGACTTCACTCGACAGTGTATTTACGGCGGCTTATCGCGCGAGGCTCATTTAAGAACCATTAACGCCGCAACTCATCAGTTTGCACACACCCAGCTTCAGACGAACTGTCGGAATACGCGCCGGATCGGCGAGGAGACTGCGCTAATGTCGGGCTTTTCCTCCCCGCCTTACAGACTCGGCCAAGTCGAGGGTTTGCCCGTTGACTACCGTTATTGGAGAGATCAGGCTCATTTGCTCGCGAAGTTGACGGATGTTGTCCGCGAACTCCTTACAGAGGGAATCAAGGCTCACGATTTGGTTCTTCTCTCGCCTCGAAAGTTTTCAGATTCCGTAGCCTCCAGGCTCTCCTGCGATTTACGCGGACGGCGGCCGGTATCTGTATCGGAAATACGGAACGGGGCTGGCCGCTCTTCGGACGATTGTAAGCTCGGGTTCGCAACAGTTCAGGCTTTCAAAGGAATGGAAAGTTCCGTCATAATTCTGTGTGACATCGAACATGTTGACAGCGATGAACCACAAGCGCTGCTATACACGGCCATGTCTCGAGCACGGAGTTTACTGGTCGTATTATTACATGAATCAGTCAAAAAATCGGTCGCTCAATGCCTGTTACGTAGACTCAATGAAAGTTGGAATCAATGACCGATAACCGCGTTCGACAGGAAATAATCGATTATTTGCGGAGAGAGCTAGTCGGGCCTGCGCCGGGTTTTCCCGCTATTCAGCTCAATAAGGAAGAAATGCTGCGTTCGCAAGATCCCCCAAGACTGCGATACAGCACAGGAATTCTTTTTCCGCTGCGTTCAGAGGCTCCCAGTCAGGAGGACTTTGACGAAAAGGAATCAGCGGAGTTTGACGCAGCGCCATCCGAACAAGCAAGCGAGTCTCCAACCGTCGAAGAATCGAGGCTGGCAGACTCCGGGAATCCCGTCGATCAACAGCCTGAGACGGACGCTGACCTAAATCTGGCGAACCAATACTTGCCCAGTGCGATGGGCGTCAGCGCACTGATCAGAATGCCAAAACAACTGGTCGTGACAATTGAAGTTGCACAGTATGAAAAAGTCGAGATCACTGGATTCGGGAGACCAACACCCAGCGGCGATTCAAGTGCATCGTCGTGGTTACGAAAGCCTATAATTGCGAAAGCAACGTTTGAATCCCCAGAATTGCTCGGTTCTTCTGTCGTGCGTCTGGAAAGACCAGTCGAAATACCAAATTCAGCTTCGAAATTGGCCGTTAATATTGTAAGCCGCCCCCGCAAGGACGCATCTCAAAATAATGATGTTCGTCTGATAACTATCACGTTGATCAATCGCAACGAGTCTGCGCGCACATCAAGTGATGAGCTCTGTTTTTTTCAGTGTCGATTCACAGTGTCAGCTGCAGACTCCGTATGTTGTTTTCTTGAATATCCTGATTACAAGCATACCGAAGATCCCGAAGAGCGCACGCTACATTTCTTGTACCGACACAGGAAAGTCTTTGCGGTCGGCCATGGCTGCTCTTCTGATTGGTTGGAGGACACCCCAGGCCAATGTAGCCGTGTTTGGACGGAAGTCTTGCCAATCTATGAGATCCGGCCAATCGAACACGTCGAGTTGCCGAACGTTTCCTTCTCCATGAATGAGCTGTCACACGAAGGCCCCGAAGCAATCACTCTTTGTGAGAGTCTCGCGAAGGCTTATGGGAATTGGATTGGCGAGCAAAGCCAACGGCTAAGGGACCCGCGTGAGGTTCCTCCGGAGTATCGGGACGTCGCCGAGACTAATCTCCGGTCCTGTGACAAGTGTCTTGAAAGAATTATTGCCGGAATTGAATTGATTCGCAAAAACAAAGAGGTTCGGCGAGCATTTGCACTTACGAATCAGGCTATGGCCCTTCAGCAGGCACATTACGAACTGGCAAGCAATGGAGTGAGAAGGTGGATTTTGCAGGACGGCACTCTGAAGTTATCAGAGCCGTATAAGCAACCAGACTATTTGGGAAGAGCCTCAGCTTGGCGGCCTTTCCAACTTGCTTTTTTGTTAATGAATCTTGAATCTATCGCACAGTCTGACTGCGAAAACCGTGATGTTGTCGATTTGATCTGGTTTCCCACAGGAGGCGGAAAGACTGAAGCGTACCTTGGGCTATCATCGTTCGCCATTTTTCTACGAAGACTTCGTAGCCCCAACAATGGGGGCACAACGGTCCTCATGCGCTACACACTCCGACTCCTCACAACGCAGCAGTTCCAGCGAGCAGCGTCCCTAATTTGTGCTTGCGAATTATTGAGACGGTCCCTTCAAAGCGAACTCGGCAAAATGCCAATTTCTATCGGCCTCTGGGTCGGTGGAGGCGTCACGCCCAATAGCTATCAGGAAGCTGTGAGCGCGCTTGGTCGCCTCTACCAATCACCGAATGAAAACAGATTCATTATCTTAGCTTGCCCCTGGTGCGGAGCCGAGATGGGTCCGGTGGAGGCAGGGAACGGCTGGAAATTGAAGGGCTATCTGAAAAAGTCAAGACCGTCGCGGGTAATATTCCAATGCGAGGATGTCGATTGCCCGTTTAGCAAAGAACCGGGTCTTCCGCTCTCGGTGGTCGACGAGGCAATTTATGAGGGACCACCAACGCTCGTGATTGGCACGGTCGATAAGTTTGCAATGTTGCCTTGGCGTCCGGAGGCCGGAGTACTTTTCGGCCTGGGCCAAGCGAATAGCCCTCCGGATCTCATAATTCAGGATGAATTGCATTTGATTTCTGGCCCCCTCGGTTCCATGGTGGCTCACTACGAAATGGCGGTCGAGGCGCTCTGTCGTTCAGGGGGCGAAAACAACGGCCCTAAGATTGTTGCGTCGACGGCGACCATTTCGAGAGCGAACGAACAGATTCGCGCACTGTACAACGGCAGGTCCGGCTTCCTATTTCCTCCTCAGGGTCTCGAGGTTGGAAATTCATTTTTCGCGAAAGAGAATATGCATAAGCCGGGCAGATGTTATCTGGGGGTTTTTGCATCAGCTCTGCCATCGCATGTGACTGCGCAAATTCGGGTTGTGTCTGCCCTTCTTCAATCGATTAAGTCAATAACCGCCAAAGACCTTCAACTATTAGATCCATTCTGGACGTTGATGGTTTATTTCAACAGTATTCGCGAACTCGGACACGCGGCGACATTAATACGTGCCGATATCCCCGAACATATGAACGCGATGTGGGATCGTCAAGGTTTAACGAAGGCTGCGGGTCCCGATCTCCTCAAGGAGCGCCGGTTCATAAACCGAGATCTCGAACTGACAAGTAGAATTCAAAGTAATCAGATTCCCGAGATCTTGGCCGAGCTGTTCAATGTACTAAAACCGAAGCCGGACTTCAGTGCCGTTGACATCTGTTTGGCAACAAATATGATACAGGTCGGTCTGGATGTACCTCGTCTTAGCCTCATGACGATAATCGGCCAGCCGAAGACCACAGCCGAATATATTCAAGCGTCCAGCCGGGTTGGGAGGAGGGAACCGGGAATTGTAGTGACCATTTACAATCCGGCTCGACCCAGAGATCGTTCTCACTACGAGCATTTTCGTGCCTATCACCAGAGCATCTATCGATTCGTTGAGCCAACGAGCGTAACTCCTTTCGCCAGACCGGTTATCGAGCGTGCTCTCCACGCGGTCACGGTTGCACTTGTCCGAATGTTAGGCGGCACGGCGCTATCGCAGCGCCCGAACGAGCCATTGCCCAGTGAAGATCTCATCCGGCGCATCGAATCAATCCTCGCGAACCGCGTTAGGAATGTCGATGAAAAACAACTCTCTGCCGTGCTCGAAAGACTAAACTACGTTATCGGCGAGTGGAAGCGAGTCCCACCTTCAAAGTACGGTGGGTTCGGTCCTCCCGATCCGGAAGAACCCCTTATGTACCCAAGCGGATCAGAACGGCACCCCCGATGGAGTACGAGGCCCTTGGCCACTCCCAGCTCCATGAGGAATGTGGACGCGACATGCGATACCGCACTCCTTCCAAGTTTTCCTGATCCGGATTGAGGAGCTAGCGTGCCAGCACAAAAACCCATCCGCAGATCGCAATTGATCAGTCCCTTCGGAGTTGGGGCAATGGTCGATTTTCCCAGAGATGAGTCACTGATGGTGGCCGGCTTAGATGCTTGGCATTGCGCGAAACAGAATTGCCCGCCGGATTTGTTGGTACAAGAAGAGCGCTTGCAAGCGAGATTGGGAGTTCGAGCGTTTCGCCTGCCTGTTGACCACAAGGACCCCGGTGAAGGCGTTAAGAACGCGAATCTTGATGTCCCAGCCGTCCGGTTTCCGGGATGGCATTACTGCCATCGATGTGGCGCTATGGAAAAGCTAACGCTCTTTAGCAGTCCGCGACGGTGCCCTGGGCCCGCTTACGTTGGTTTGAGTTGTTCGCAAAAGGGTGCGAGGGCGCGCCCATTTCTTATCCCAGTTCGCATCGCCACGGTTTGCGAACGAGGCCATATCGAAGATTTTCCTTTCACAGAGTGGGTACATCGCGATAAGCCAGTCACCGCAGACTGTCGGCTCCGGTTTCTCGCTGGTCGTTCCTCGTCGATGCTCACCGGAATCAAAATCTCATGTAGCTGCGGCGAACAACGATCATTGGCCGGTGTATTCAGATTCGACCAACAGACCGGCGGAGCGTTACAACGGATCGGTTACAGCTGCCAAGGGTCGCAACCCTGGTTGGGACGGACGGCTACGGACGGCTTGCCGTGTGGTTCTTATCTCCGAGTTGTGCAACGTGGTGCATCAAACGTATATTTTCCTCTCGTTGTGAGCTCGATATATCTGCCGCTGTGGGCGGAACAAGCAGAACGAAGCATCATCGAATCTTTGGAACGACCTGAGATCTGGAGTGCTTTGACGAGCGGCCTGGTGAATGGCAAGACCATTGACCCGACCAGATGTGACGTGGTGGCGCAAATGTGGGGTTTGGATCGCGACGAACTCATAGTGATAGCACAGAAAAAGATGGATGGCGCGAACGTGAAACCAGTCGTCACCGAAGAAGATTACCGCCAGCAGGAGTATTCAGCACTACTCGCGCCTCGTGGAGGTCCAGCTACAGATTTGTTCGTCGAGCTCGTGCAATCAGAGGATCTAGGACCAATTCTGAACAAGTATTTTTCCAAAATCGCTCTCGTAAAGAAGCTGCGAGAAACACGAGCTCTTGCGGGTTTTTCACGTCTGCTGCCCCCAGACCCTGAAGGTGCAGTGGATCGGATTCAACCGTTGAAACTGGATCAGAAGATAGACTGGCTTCCTGCCACGGTTGTGCGAGGCGAAGGAATCTTCCTGGAACTCAACGCAAACAGCTTACAAAGATGGTTAGAGCAAAGCGAAAGCATGCAAAGAACAATCCTACTTTCTAGGAATTTCAATCAGCGTCGAGTGGGTCGAGGTCAACGACCGCGACAAATTACAGCCACGTTCTTACTACTACACGCCTTAGCCCACAGTTTGATAAATCAACTTAGTTTTGACTGCGGTTACGGAAGTGCGTCACTTCGCGAAAGAATTTACTGCAATACAGATCAAGAGACAGAAAACATGTGCGGAATTCTCATTTATACAGCGTCGGGTGATTCGGAAGGCACGATGGGAGGTCTGGTACGACAAGGTGAACCCGATAGATTGCTCGACACTCTGTCGTCGAGCGTTCAAAAAGCCCGGTGGTGCTCCTCCGATCCCATCTGTATCGAAACCAGTGGCCAGGGAACGGATAACTCAAACCTCGCAGCCTGTCATGGCTGTCTCTTAATCTCAGAGACTTCCTGTGAGGAGGGCAACCGATTGCTTGATCGCGCGATGCTAGTGGGCACGCCCACCAAACTCGAACTCGGTTTTTTCTGCGACCTAGTGTAACGAGACCACCGTATTTCTCAGGGTCTCGCCACGCTGCTACTTAGATCTTGAACAGTGAGACGGTGAACTCTTATGCGCAATAGTCGATTCTTCGTCGTTTCACAGCTCCCGACTTCAGATTTATTCCTGGATGCTGTCTACCAAGGCGGAAGAAAAGGGAACGCAGGGGACGATCCGTTGCCGGCTTTATTAAAAGTTAGTACCCAAGGAGGATTTCGATACCGAGGCAACCTTGAAAACTTGGAGTTGGTTGTACTTACATCCACTCTGAGCGACCCAGATTGGCCAGACGCTCTCGACACCGAGTCAGGCACATTTACGTATTTCGGCGACAACAAGCACCCAGGACGTTCCCTGCATGAAACGCCAAGAAATGGGAATCAGATCCTCAAGAGGGTGTTTGAGCTCGCCCATTCGGACCGCGAAGGACGCAAAAAGGTGCCACCTATATTGGTCTTTTCGAAATCTGGACAGGGACGCGACGTCGTGTTCCTCGGACTGGCCGTTCCCGGGAGTCCCGGTTTGAGGCCCTCTGAGGATCTCGTCGCTCTGTGGAAAAGCTCACAGGGGCGCCGATTCCAGAATTACCGAGCGCAGTTCACCGTTCTCGACGTAGCAGTGATTTCGCGTACCTGGATCATGGATATTTTGAACGGAACACCCCACTCTGAGAACGCACCTCGAGTATGGGAGGAATGGGTCGAGACAGGACGTTATCGCCCATTGTTAGCTGTCCGGTCTATCGAATATCGAACGAAGAGGGAGCAACTTCCAAACGGTGAACAGGGCCTAGCTATGATTAATACGGTCCGTCAATTCTTTGGTGACGATTGGTATTCCTTTGAAAAATGCGCCGCGGCCATGGTCAGGTTAATGCTACCCGAAATTACATCTCTGGATTTAACTCGGCCATCACGCGACGGAGGTCGTGATGCCACCGGCGGACTCCGAATTGGGATTGGAGCGGCTTCGATAGTTGTCGAATTCGCGCTCGAAGCAAAATGTTACGGGATTTCCAATCCAGTCGGGGTTCGCGAGATATCACGCCTCATTTCTAGATTGCGCCATCGTCAGTTCGGCATTTTGGTTACAACCAGCTATGTCGACACCCAGGCGTATAAGGAAATAAAAGAGGATCAACATCCCATAATTGTGATCTCAGCCTTGGATATCGTAGATCTGCTTCGATCTAATGGGCTCGGGGATGTCACCGCCGTAATGCGTTGGCTGGCGCTCGAATTCTCACAATCCTGAGCAACGCTTCCTGTTCAAGAAACGCTTGAGTGTGTATACCCCGTTGCGGTAGCACCGGTAGAAAACCGGGTACGATCGAGAAAGATCTGATCGGCCACTGGTACACCGTTTTTATTGCCGGAGATGGGACCCCCGCGGCGATCTAGACGGCGCTGAAAATTTCGTAACTTTTTTTGAAAGGCTCGCGACGCACATCCAAGGAACAAAGAACCGGTTTTCAAGTGACGCTGTTGGCTACAGACTGCAAGTGGCCTTCTCGGCCCGCGCTGAAAAGACTCCGCTGCGAGTGCTCGTACGAGAATGTCGGGGTCGACTCTCCCGCGGAGCACTCATTGACTTGAGAGCCGGGAGGAGCAGTACTGACCATCCCTTTCGCGGACATCGTCTTCATTTCATTTTCCTCCACCCCCAAACCAAAAGTGCGTGAAAGTTCAAATACTTTGATAACTTTTGCTCTAATGAAGGGATTGCGTCGCTGAACCGCTTCAAACGTTCGTCGCACTTTTCATTCGCTGAAATGAAATCCGGCCCGCCAACCAGCTTGGGCAAAAAGTCTCGCAAGTATCCGATGATTTCGATAGAGTCGGCGTGCATCTGTTCGAGTTGTTTTTGTATCCCCGAAGCATCATCAAATAGAAATCCCGCCTCCCTACTCGCCTTAATAAAGGCTCTCTGCGTCATCCGCAATTCCAGGGAATCCTCCAAAGAAGTTTCTTTCTTTTCTGCCACAGTAGGTTTCCACCCAAGAAGCGCGTGATAAAAGTCTAACGTTCGACTGTAAACGTCGAAACGGCGGTTATATAGATCGAGTCGAAGTTTTTCGCGGCTCATCCACCACGCAGCGCCCGCAAAGAACGCGGACGCCGTGGCAACAGCTATAGCAATCGACGAGGCCAGACTGTTCTTATCACACATAAAATTCCCCGACAAACTCGGTCAATTCACCTTTCGAGCACCAAGCGGCGGTATTGCAGAAGCCAAACTCTTGAGAATCAGAGGTGCTGAAACACCGATGTTGAGAGCGAGTATGGGACTAAGAATCGTCCCGCTTGCTTGATACGTATAGGCCAGCCCACCGCCAAGGAACGGCAGCGTAAAGAATTGAAGGACATAAAAGGGATCTGAAAATGTCCGGGGCCGTTCAGTATGAGGCGTCTGCGCCAAATCCGCTAGACGAAGTAGGTTGATTGCAAACCCTCCGAACACTGCAAACCAAAATGGCGGCATAAATCTCACTCTCCGACTATTTAATTCGGTCTGAGAACGCAGACAAGAGACGGTTCGCTACGTTCTGCCTCTTGTTGTAGTGATTCCGCGTAGTAAAAAGTAGCCGACCCGATTTGTCAGATGACTGCACCACATCAATGATTTTCGGAAGAGACTTAAGGATCAAGGACACCTGAGGCGGGTCAATGCCTGTCTCTTTCGAGACGCCGTCAATTGTCCGCCAATCGTACTTGGGATTCTCCAAGGCGCGGACTACTTGACGCCCCTTTTCGTCCAATTCGTAAGAAGGCACTGGCACTGTCAATCTCCGTGACGCGTTAACCGACAACAACGGCCCTCTCGGTCAAAGACAATAGGTTTCCCGTACATCGGTTCGTACTGACCCGCAACGATTTCGATGTAGAGGCGGAAATGTCGAATCTGAGTTTCCTGGACTTTCGTGGGCGAGGGGGGATTGTACCATCCCACAAGCGAAAACCGCACTGTAGTACTATCTCAATTAGTATGTTCCTTGGTATCAAACTGGAAACTTGGCTGACGATAATTGCGATTGCGGTTACGATGATTGCATCTTTCATCGCAATAGCGACGTCTACCTGCAAGAACGATCAACGCTGGAAACTCAACCAATGGGGTTGGCTATTGACTGCGCTGACGTTCGTCGGTGGTGCAACAGCGGTGACACTAGCGATTCGTAACGAAGAAAATGTGGCACCCGTCCCGAAAGTGGACGCAGAAGCATCACCCGCAACAATCATGCAGCCCGGCAGAACAGATTCAAGCTCGGGGGCTTTTTATCTTGAGATCGCGGCCTCTGGCAGGGATTCATCGCCCAAAGCAATCCAGGAAGGTACATTTTCGCCTGGGCACGCATTCATGATAATTACCGTGCCTACGAACCACGGACCCAAGGAGGAGGCGTTCGGTTTTTATCCTCGCACGGAAAACCCACTGCTGGTTTTTGTCGGAACCCCCGGATTACTTAAGTCCGAGTTCAGACAGGAACCGGATATCTCGTTGATTCGAATGTCGAAGGTGTCGGAATCTATAAAAAGGTCCATTACGGCTGAGGACAGAAGAAACATATATTCGCTCACCGATGCCTGGAACAGTCGCGAATACAAGTTCCTGACTACCAATTGCATCGATTTCGTCGACCGAACTGCGCGTGCCGTACATTGGCGAGTTCCGCCGAGGTCACCGTTGCAACAACCAGGTGAGTACGTTTCTAAATTGAAAGAAATGAACGATGCACCACCCGACGAGTATTCTCTCCGTGTTTACAACGTGGATGATCGCGTTACTGTGTACGTTAACGGGACGCTTATTCGTACGGTCAACTACATGCAAGATACAGGACAGTTCAAGCTATCTCTTCATTCAGGCGACAATTCGCTCGAACTGCATCTACTCAATCTAGTGCCGAACTCCGCCGTTTCCTATGGCTATCAGATTAGGAAGAATGGTTCGCTAATAACCGCTGATAGCTGTACCGGTTGTTACAACCACAAGCTTTTCCCCGTCATCGAGGTTTGGAAGAAGGATTTTACCTTGCATGTCGAGGGGGCACAGCAGTAATCCGAATAACGGAGCATCGTCATGAGACTACTGGCCGCTGCGGGACTTTTTTTGCTGTGCGTTTGCGCTGCACGCGCGGATGGAATCTGCAAGAAAGATGGGATTCCTCGTGGTTTTGTGCCAGTAAGCGAAATGAACAGCGCAGAGTGCGACCCACCGGACCTAAAAATGGTAGATCCAAATACGCTGAACGCATGGGAGATCGTGCCGGTGGCAGACGGATTGGTTTCTTGCGTTCCTCTGAGTCAGCCTGATATCCGGGACTATTTATTGTGCGAACATGCTGGGCCCTCGAACAACTGCCCGAGTCGCAAGGACACATGGGTGATAAGATCGCCGTCAAGCTGCGCGGTCTCACCTAAGAGACTGCCCACTCCTGAATTGCAAGTAATGTGCTCCATTTATGGAACACCCTACGAGTGGGTGACCATTGCGTATACTAGAAACGAAACATGCGAGGAGCCGGCATCTCAAAAACCCCGGCCGGGAGCCACACGACGTAGGCCGAAGGGGCTCATCCCTAACGCAAAGGTAATTCGGAAACTAGATGGTACCGCCAATCCCCTCCCAGTGTGCAACGAGGAAAACTTCCGAATCCCCCAGGGGTATGCGATCGTTGAACGATTTCAAGGCGTGAACTGCAACCAGCTTTTGCCCCACACCGCGGGTTCAATTTCTTTGCCGACACAAGTGATCCAATTGCTCTTGGTCTATCCTCCCCGAAGTTTAGGACTCTATTCCGTTTGCACGGGCACGCAGCTCCCGCATGGTTACTTTCGACTCCCCAAATCTTTCCATTCAGATGTTTGCGGCGGAGATCCAAGCGAGCTGAACACGCTGCAGGTGAAGTTTATCTACACAGATTGAGAAGCCCAGGATGCTCGCGTTCACTCAAATGGCCCGTTAAGATTGCCTACGAAGCCATTCCAACCGGGCACGCCCAGAATTCACCTATCAGGCTCATAACCCGGAGCTCGTTTGGTGCAATCCCCGCAGTATTCGGGCGCACCGTTTTTATTTGCAGAAAATCGGGTCCCCTAGGACTCTACACGGCGTTCAAAATTTCGTAACTTTTCCTGAAGACCTTGCATTTTAGGGCTTGTTGTTCCCTAACTCTCATATTCCTCGGTTGGTTCTTGGACTCCCTGCTGCTGGTGGTCATCCGGCTTTCAGTGATTTGCAGAATATCAGGACGTTTTTCCAGGAATTTTGTGCATTTTTCATCCAGATGAATTTCGGAGGCTTCTTAATCACGTACCTAAGCCCAGACGCTTTAGCAGCGTTCCGCCAGTGGTCCCCAGGGACGTTTGCCGTACATTTTAAAGGTCAGTTTTTTGGGCTAGCCCTGCCCCGTGAGAACGGTTCTTACGCTTCGAGTAGGCGTTCGCATAAGCCACCTCGCGCGGAAATGTCGCAAGAACGAAATAGGCGAGGCCGTTCTTACCAGATTTGATGGGGCCTCGGCAATCAAGACGTCATTGAAAATTTCGTAACTTTTCTCGAAAATCCTGCGATGCCGCTAGCGCTTCAGAAATATGAACCTAATCAAGGCTTGCAAAAAACTCGTGCGCAAACTCTTCCGTAATGCGCGATCTCCGTTTTATCCCTAATGCCTTCAGTACCGAACGATGCACAGCGCTCCGATTCTTTCTCTCGTCGAAACTTTCCATCGCGTCGAAGCTTATTGGCATCGTCCAGCTAATTTCGTCTTCGTTCCGCGACTCGTGTTTTCTGCACCAAAAGCTTGGATCCGGCCGGTAGTAGCCGTCACCGCCTAACGGGAGCGTCATTTCAATTGGCGTGCGTTCGCAACCACTCCTTGCACAATGAACGACGATTGGAGCCTGACGCAGTTTAGTCCTGAGTTGCTCAACCTCCTTAACTAGGCGAGATAAGTGGGGCTTATCACTGGCCCATTTCGCCCTGCTGCACAAATCTGGAGCATAGCGAAGCATCATATGCTCGACCGTCATGCCTTTAAAATCGCCGTGTTTGAATCTGTATGCCGTTCGTTCGTGAGTCATGTCTCCGCTCCATTTGTTTTCTCGCCAGCAGACAACTCCTAAAGGGCAACCACGGTTAACTGCGGCGCGCGCGACGCCCGTGACGCCTGTTTTCTTAGTCTCTAGAGTCTTCGGAACTTGCGTCGCGCGCGTCGGAGGCGCCGGACTTTAACCTGGGGAACCTAATCGGATATCCGTGACCAAGGAGCCGCGGGAACCGCTGAATAACAACTGGCTCTTTTTCAAACTGGTCGTGCGTCGGATAATCCTTGACCGACGGTCCTGTTGCCGGTCGCTTAATTGTGATAATCCGCTTCGATCCCATTCCGGCAGTCTTCTCCCCAAACTCAATGTCAAGCCCAGATGCCCGCAGCTGGGGTGCGATCCGGCGTAGCTGGGTGGAAAGAAGCTGAGGATTCTTGGGCCAATTGCGCTGTTCTATCGCTTGATTTTCCACATGCTTTGCCATCTTCCGAAGTAACTCGGCGGCGGTCCCGCGCCAAGACGCCCTACTGGCGAGCAGACGTTTTAACGGTGTCACAAGGGGCGAACCCTCAAGGCTCAGAGCATTAGCAGTCCCTCGGTTTGAATTGTAGGCGCGCAGAAATGTGCCTTCGGCCCATCCGAGAGCCGGTTCGGCTGCAACCACCCACTGTGCAAAGTCCGCCATCCGTGGAAGAGAAGGTTCTTTCACGGAATCCAATCGGCGCAATGCACATGACACCGCATCCAACAAAGCACTGAGCAGCTTAGGCTGCGCCTTCTTGAAGCGTCGCCAGAATTTCCTCTCGGGTTTTCTCAGATAGTCCGGAATGACGGGAAGATAGGTAATTAGTGAACGGTCAAGTAGATCGCCGCGCCACACGACCGCATCGATCCCGTTGAGTATCAGGGGCCGGGTGGCGTCGAAAAGCATCTCGTCGGCATCAGTGTAAAGCTGCCGCGTTGAAAATCCGCCTCCCGTAGCCAGGCGGCACAGGTCATCCGAAAGTCGCCCAGAAAGGTGCGAGACGTTGTCGAAGGCTATGCACCACGAATTTCTAGCAGCAATCATCAAGTCCCGTGTCTCACGGGGTTCCGATCTAAGTGGTGTCGTATTGGGATCAACCAGCTCGCGCAAGACCCTAACAGTTGTGCTTTTGGCACTGCCTGCTTCACCTTGCAAGACCAACACCGGGTAAGGCCCTCTCGGTCGCAATGCAGCGACAAGCCAGCTGGTTAGAATTACAAAATCGTCGTTGCCCGCAAGATTCAAGAATGGCCGCAAATCAGTAATTGACGCGCCTCGTCTTGGTACAGGCAATGCTTTCATTCCTCGCGCACGCCTAAAATTCACCCGCGGTTCCGAGAGCACTTGCCAACCGTTCTCGTTAATCTCGATCGCTTGCCAGGTCTGATTGCACAAATCCAAATAAATTGTCCCGTCGAGCTCCGCGACGCGCGTAAAAACGTTTTGCTCCGGGCTGTCATAAAGTGCAATACCCTCCAGAGTTGCGATAAGGTCATTGAGAAATTGTGCGCGAGGCGGTTCTTCATATTTCTTGTAATATCGCGCAGCTATAAATTGCTTAAGACTTGCACCGCGCGTGTTCCAAGTTTCAGTGTGGTTCTCACGTCTGACTTTGACGTAGGCTTCGCTGTCAGGAGTGTGAAAGAACGTCACGCCTTCGCCCAATAGCTCGTGCAGCACTTCAGCTGAGCGCTTGCGATCTTTACGTTCTTCGGCTGGCGGATACTTGCCGACACTAGAAGCGATTTGTTCCACTTCTTTATCGGGCAGGGGCGGCTCGCACCGCTCTCGATTTTCTTTGAGCAGTGACATGCGTATTGTTTCCTCGGTAGCGCCATAATGTCGCATTGCGCCCCCGAGGCTGGTGAGTCTTGTATTGCGCTCACCCTCTGTGATCGGTCCACCTGTGGGGTTCAAAGGCTGGCTAAGCTTTTTCGCTTCAGGCTCGACCTGCCGACATGCCTCGATGATCGATTTTCTCGGTGTCCGCCGGATCGATTCTAGGAACGACCATTGCTGGCCGAGTGGGGCGAAATCTCCATCTAGGAATACGGTGCGCTCCCTTGCGATGTCCAGGCCATACAAAGGTAGAAAAATGCAATTTCCAAGGCCGCCATGCTTTACCCCATCCTGCCTAGGGAAGATTTCGATCTTGGGGTCTTCTATTCCACGAAGCACCAGCTTTGCGAATATCCGTGCCTCCGAAGCTCGTATAGGTTCGTCGAAGAAGACCCAGATGTGGTAGCCCTTGGACTTGGACCTTTCGACGTGCGCCACAACGCTTCTCTTGCGGAGCCGTTTGAGAATTTTTCTTACCCGCGATTTCTTCTGGAAATCGACGTCGAAGACCAAGAATGTTGTGGTTCCGTCTGGTCTGATTAGATAGGTGCCTATGCGATATTCGCCGCGTAAATGCGCGGCCAGTATCTCATCGCTGAGTGGCTCGCGGACCGCAATAGGCTGGTGACCTCTCCAGATGACATAAGCGTCTTCCCTCGCCACAAATAGCGATCGGAATGTTTGCAGTCGCATTGCAAGAGCGTGGTCGTCATGCTTGCTGGTTTTCGATTTGCTCACTGAATCCCCCGCCGTTTTTATTTGCGATACCCAGCAGCGTGTCAGAACCGCGGGGTAGGCGAAAACTGACAGCGCCGCCGGGTATCGCTCTGCCTCGTAAGTAGTTACTCATCGAGGAAAAAATTCAGGAGAATACGGGCGGCCAGACAAAGCTTAGACTGATATAAACTCCAATACAACTTATTTTATTGACTCGGTTGTATTAATGTTTTACAATCCTTTTTATAATGAGCGATACACGACGGGTTTACGCACGACTCCTGGAGCGAGCACTTCATGAGTGCAGAAGCTTGCATTCTGTAGAGGAGGAGATGAAAGAGCTTTCTGCGGCTTACAATCGATATGTTGACCTGAAAGTTCACTCGAAAGACCATCGCAAGCGACTGTTTTACATTATTCGGTTGCTAGGGTTTGATTCGATCACAAGGGCGATGAAAGCGGACGGCGCGGTGTGTTTTGAAGAGACTTTCGAGACAGGCTCGTCAACCCAAGAGTTGCGCGAAAAGCTTCCGCTTTGGAAAGCAATCCGAGAGTACCTACGTGTTGTGCCAGGTAAATCCAGGGTTTGCGACATTGAAGCGTTCCTGAACTCTCTTGACGGGAAGGATGTCACGCGGCAGGCAATTGATTCTGCCTTAAAACGTCACAACGATCGGTTTGAAATCACGAACAAAGGACATGCAAGTTATGTGGAACTGAAAGAATAGTCAACCTGCGGCTGTATTAACCTGCCAATCGTTTGTCGTTATAGGCTGCGGCAGTTCGCCGCTATTGTATCAGTCGAAGCGAGGCATTCCGGCGGTTCAAAAGTGCGCGGATTCACGTCAGCAAATGCAAAAGATTATTGTAATCGGTTAAGGGACTTAGTTCGACTTTCTTGTCTTTCGGAAGAGGGTCACAGGGGTGAAATGGATCGCCAACATGGACGCAACACTCAGTAGGGAGAAAGAACCGCTTTCTTTTTGGTTCCCTTCTAGTACAAACTACGATAGTTACCTAGTTAATCAACAGGCGTGCCCGTTCAAGGCGTGGCTTCATGGCTGCTGAGGATCGTAGCCAAGATGCCGTCAGGCTCTTGGACGTCCGGCATGCAGCTCATTTTCTCGGGACGACGCCGAAAACTCTATACACGATGGTTTGGCGGCGCGAGATCGTATTCGTGAAAATCGGCCGAAGTCTCCGATTTGATTTAAAAGACCTCGAGCAAATGATCGAGAAAGGGAAAGTCAGGCCGAGCCGAGATAGAAGCGGGCGGCCTAGGCCGCAGGGAAGGGGTAATCATGGGGATCTATCAGAAGGGTGAAAACTATGGAATTGATTACTACAACGGTTACAAACGCATAAGAGAGCTAGTGGGACCCTCGAAAGGCGAAGCCAAAACATTGCTCGCGGCCAAAAGGGCGGAGAGATTAAGAGGTCGGCAGGGAATCTCTCCCAAAATTGATGCACCACCGTTTGATCAGTTCGTTGAAGGGCCATACACCGAATACGCTAGAACAAATAAGCGAGGATTCCACAACGAACAGTATCGTCTCCAACAGCTCACGAAGTTCTTCGGGAAACGAAAGCTTTCGGAACTGACGCGATGGGATGCGGAGAATTTCAAGAATGAGATGGCACAGCTCGTCGCGCCAGCGACTGTAAATAGATTGGCTGGAAATCTGAAGCACATTCTGTCGATGGCAGTGACGTGGGAAGCTTTGTCCACCGATCCGTTTATCGGTGTGAAATTACTGCGTGTTCCGAAGCGCACTGCACGAATCCTGTCTGAAGAAGAGGAGGTGAAATTGTTGACGGCTTGCAGTCAGATTCGCGCTCCTTATTTGGAGTCGGTCGTCATAATTGCCCTGAATACCGGAATGCGAAAAGGTGAAATTCTCAGTCTTCGATGGGAACACATTAATCTTACGAATAGACTTATCACCATAATCAACGGAAAGACTGCGGACAGCGATAGATACATTCCAATGAATGACGCGATCTTCGAATTGCTATCCAGTCTTTACCAGAAGCGGAAGAGCGAATTTGTATTTCCAAGTACCCGTAAAATCGGCGAACGGTTTCTCGATCCTAAAGTGGGCTTCATGAAAGCAGTTCGACTCGCGGCAATCCCACATATTCGGTTTCATGATCTGCGGCATACATTTGCGACTCGTCTCGTTCGAAGCCGAGTCGACCTCATAACAATTCAGCAGCTCCTGGGGCACAGCAAGATAACGACGACAGCCCGCTATGCTCATTCCAGTGCAGATGCTAAGATAAACGCAGTTAAACGTTTGGATTTCGCTGGCGTTCGCTGATTTTTGGTGCCTACCGGACGCGAAACGGACGTTGAGCTGTTATTTGACGAAAGCAATCTATCGCGTAAGATATCACCCACCAGTACGTTGGGCCTGTAGCTCAGGTGGCTAGAGCGCGCCCCTGATAAGGGCGAGGTCGGTAGTTCAAGTCTACCCAGGCCCACCAATACTCTCCCAACTCCAATCAGTTAGCGGCAGCCGGTTTCCCATGCTCG
>Ga0302326_10006765_pt1 | contig 25652 bp, 16 predicted proteins | sample Palsa_T0_3_FD_202264 | JGI IMG/M metagenome (GOLD analysis project Ga0302326, IMG submission 202264) | Peat permafrost microbial communities from Stordalen Mire near Abisko, Sweden - Palsa_T0_3 | ecosystem: Environmental > Terrestrial > Soil > Palsa > Peat permafrost | place: Sweden: Abisko... | reverse complement strand
AATACCCGACGCCTTATTACGCGGCGGAGAATGGACCTCCCAATTTTATGCTGCGCAACAATCGGGACGGGACTTTTCGCGATGTGACCGCGCAATCGGGTCTCAACCAAAACAACACGCGGTATAGCTTTTGTTGCGGCTGGGGCGACTACAACCGCGACGGACGGCCCGACCTTTACGTGGTCAACGATTTCGGACGAAAGAACCTGTATCGCAATAACGGCGACGGAACGTTTAACGACGTCGCGCCGCAAGCGGGCGTGGAAGATGTTGGCGCGGGTATGAGCGTCTGTTGGTTGGATTATGACAATGACGGGGTCGAGGATCTGTATGTCGCCGACATGTGGACCTCGGCGGGTGAGCGCATCTCTTCGCAGGAGATCTTCCAGAACAGAACGGTGCCCGAAACGCGCGCCCTGTATCGCAAGCACGCGATGGGCAATTCGCTTTTCCGAAATCGCGGCGACGGGACGTTTCAGGATTCCACCGCGCGGAGTGGCGCTGGAATGGGTCGATGGTCGTGGTCCAGCGACGCATGGGATTTCGATCATGACGGTTTCGCGGATCTCTATGTCGTCAACGGCATGGTGTCCGGCGCGATCAGGGAGGATCTCAACAGTTTTTTCTGGCGACAGGTGGTCGCCAATTCGCCGAGTACGGCCAAGCCATCGGAAGATTATGAACAGGGATGGACTGCCGTCAATGAGCTGATCCGTGCCGACTACAGTTGGAGCGGGTATGAGCGCAATGTCGTTTATGCGAACAATGGCGACGGGACGTTTTCGGATGTTTCGGGTGCGGTGGGTCTTGATTTTCTGGAAGACGGGCGGTCATTTGCTTTGGCCGATTTCGATCACGACGGGCGGCAGGAGGTGTTTCTCAAGAGCCGCAATGCGCCGCAGTTGCGCGTGCTCAAGAACGTGCTAAGTGAGCTGCCGCCCTCCATTTCTTTCCGTCTGCGAGGCGTCAAAAGCAATCCTGACGGAATCGGCGCGGCCGTCACTGTGGGATCCCAGACTAAGATGCTGCAAGCCGGATCCGGATTTCTTGCGCAGCACAGCAAGGATGTGTTCTTCGGGTTGGGACCGACTGCTGAACGGGTGAATGCGTCCATCCGCTGGCCAAGCGGGTTGTTGCAGCAACTCCACGATCTCCCGATCAATCACCGCATTTGGGTGGAAGAGGGGTTGGCGCCGTCTCGGACTGAACCGTTCGCAAAACCCGTAATCCCGGCGCAGCGATCGCAGTCCGCAACGGCTCTCCCGTTGACCATTGAAACCTGGTTGCTGGCGCCGGTGCCTGCGCCGGATTTCTCTCCGACCGGCAAGCCCGAGCTTTTTCAATTGAAGTTCGATGCGGCCAGCGGGAAGATGAACGTCAGCGACGACATCGCGGCCGTCTACAACATTCTTTATCGTTATGTTTTCGACCGGCACCGCGATCTTACACTGCCAACGTCGTTCCTGATCGACGGGAACGGAAATATCGTCAAAGTTTATCAGGGCCCCGTCAGCGCGCAAAGTGTAGAGCGCGACATGGAGCGAATTCCGCACACGCGTGAACAAAGGCTGGCGCTGGCGCTTCCGTTCCCCGGCAACGCTGAAACGTACGAGTTCGGCAGAAACAATCTGTCGCTTGGCTCGGCGTTCTTTCAGCGCGGCTACTACAATCAGGCCGCTGGGGCTTTCGCGCTGGCGCTTAGGGACGATCCGGCGAGTGCGGAGGCTCAATACGGCCTCGGCAGCGTTTATCTGAAGCAGGATAAGAACGCTGACGCGCGGTCAAGTTTTGAGCAGGCGTTGAAACTCACCGCAAGTTACCCCGACACCGCGCCCAGTGCGTGGAACAATCTCGGACTCCTGGCTACGCGTGAAGGACGCACTGCCGAAGCCATCGGACATTTTCAAGAAGCTCTCCGGATCAGCCCCGACTATTGGATCGCTCTCGAAAACCTGGGGAATGCTTATCGCCAGCAGCGACGCTGGGACGATGCCCGCGCGACGCTGGAGCGCGCGGTGGCCGCGCGTCCGCAGGAGCCGGAGGCGAATTACAGCCTGGCCATGGTTTACGCACAGACGGACGACACCGAGCGCGCCTATCAATATTTACAAACTGCCTTGAAATTGCGCCCCGATTATCCGGAAGCATTGAATAATCTGGGAGTGCTTTATCTGCGAACTCGACGCCGCAATGAGGCTGTGGCAAAGTTCGAAGAATGCATTCGAGTGGCGCCCGGCTTCGATCAAGCTTACTTGAATCTGGCGCGTGTTTACAGCCTGGAGGGCGATCGCGATCAGGCGCGGGGCGTGCTTCTCGATCTGCTGAAACAACATCCGGATCATGCCCTCGCTAAAAAGGCTCTCGATGAACTCCGATGATTGAATCGATGCCGCGCCCCATGATCATCGACACCGACCCTTCGCCCGACGATGCCGTCGCATTCCTCACCGCTCTGGCCTCGCCCGACGAATTGGAAGTGCTTGCCATAACAACGGTGGCGGGAAATGTTCCGGTGCATCTGACCTCCAAGAACGCCCGCAAGGCGCTGGAACTGGCGCACCGGAGCGACACGCCGGTGTATGCGGGCGCAACCGCGCCACTGCTGCGCCCGCTGGTGACGGCGGAAGTAGTCCACGGAAAAACCGGCTTTGACGGATACGATTTGCGGGAACCGGCGACACCACTCGCCGCCGGATTCGCTCCGGACGCGATCGTGGATCTGGTAATGCGCAGGCCGCGCGGCGAAGTCACTTTGTGCTGCCTGGCGCCGCTGACCAATATTGCGCTGGCGATGGCCAAGGAGCCGCGACTGGCCGGCCATTTGCGCGAAATCGTAATGATGGGCGGCGCATTCTCGGAAGGCGGAAACATCACGCCCGCGGCGGAGTTCAATATTTACGTGGACCCGGAAGCCGCCGCGCGCGTGCTCGCATGCGGAGTGCCCATTACGATGATCCCGCTGGATTGCACGCACCAGGCGCTCACTACTGCCCCGCGTCTCGAAAAACTCCGCAGCATCGGCACTCCGGTGGCTGAAGCGTTTTATCACCTACTGAAGTTCAACAAGCGCTTTGACGAACGAAAATACGGATGGGAGGGAGGGCCGCTGCACGACGCCACTGTGATCGCCTATTTGCTGGCGCCGGAGATTTTCTCAGGAAAGAAAGTGAACGTCGAAGTGGAGTGCGCGAGCGCGCTTACGCTGGGAATGACGGTCGTCGATTGGTGGGGCGTCACCGGAAGAACTCCGAATGTGCAGTTCATTCGCAGTCTCAATGCGGACGCTTATTTCGATCTGGTGATCGGCCGTCTGGCCCGGTTGTAATACAATCCTGGTATGAAGGGTCTCGCACTACTGGGTGCGGCAGCGTGCCTATGGGGCCAAGAGCCAAGCTCCCCATCGCCGCCTCCTTATTTCGACGACCCCAAGTTCATCGTATCGGGAGTGACCGATCCCACACAGCGCGGCGGCCACGGCTCCGATCCGGTTCTTCGTTCGGCCGACAGCCTGGCCAGATCCACCGCGGCGCTTCGCACTGGAACCTCGGCTGCCGATGCGGCCGAGAGACAGGGGAATGCGCTGGCGGCCGCGCGCGAATATCAGCGCATTGCCGAACTGGATCCTACCGAGGCTCATCTTTTCGATTGGGGCGCCGAGTTGCTTGCGCATCGCGCAGCAGAGCAGGCCGTCGAGGTTTTTTCCCGCGGCCGTCGCTTATTCCCGCGTTCCACCCGCACGTTGCTTGGGTTGGCTGTAGCGTTGTATTCGCGCGGCTCCTACGATCAGGCGGCGCAACGATTTTTCGAAGCGGCCGATCTGAACCCCAGCGATCCGACGCCGTATCTTTTCTTGGGCAAGGTTTCGAGCGCGGCGATCACGGAGTCCGACGGCTTCGCAGCGCGGATGGAGCGCTTTGCTCGCCTTCATCCGGACAACGCCTGGGCCAATTACTATTACGCCGCCACTCTGGCGCGAACATCGCCCCAAACTCGGGCGCTTCTGGAAAAAGCGGTTCGTCTCGATCCCCAACTCGGCGAGGCTTTTCTGCTGCTTGGAATTGTGTACGCCGACCGGGGGAATTTGCCCCAAGCGATTTCATCCTACCGCAGCGCGATCGAAGCCACGCCGCCAATGCAAGAGGCGCACTATCGCCTGGCGTTGGCGTACCGGAAAACAGGTGACACACCGAAGGCGCAACAAGAAATCGAGCTTTACCGGCAATTATCCCAGCAATCGGAACAGACATTCGAGCGCGAACGCGCAGAAATCCAGCAATTCGTCTTTGAGCTAAAACGTCAGTGAGCCGCGCCCCCCGTCGGCGCGGACATCAGTCGCACGAACATTTCGTAGAATTTTTCCTTATCCAGATCTATTTGAATCGCTACCGGCTGTAGCGCTGTCTTGGGCTTGTCCTGCTCGCTCCAAGTCAGCGTGTTGCCGTATCCGGCTCCGTGGCCGATGTCCACGCTCAGATAAAGTGTCTTCTGCCGAGTGATGAGTGACGAGTCCAACCACGCGGCCGCAGCCAGTTCATCCCACATGTAATCGTAGCCATCCCCGGGCTGGTAGAAGCGCGCGATGTAGCGTGCCAGCGGGGTTCCGGCCGCTTCGATGCGCTTCATCATCTGGGGCGAAAAGTGCGTCTGGATGGAGATGTCCGCAGGCGTGCAAGTGATCTTCTTCCACGGCGCGCGCAGTACGATAAAGGCCGCTTCCGGATCGAACCAGAAATTAAACTCGTGGCGCGGGTTATTGGCAAACTCCGGATCGCTCGACTGCGGATTCAGGCTGCCTCCCATGAAGACCAGCTCTTGCGCTAACGCCGGGAACTCCGGATCCAGCGATATGGCCAGCGCCAGGTTGGTCATGGGGCCGCCCTCGTAAATAGTCACCTCATGCGGATATTTGTGCACCATCCGCAGCAGAAAATACGCGGCGTTTTCATCGGAGGGCTTAGTGGATGGCTGGCCTTCCGGCAGCGTCGGCACGACAAATGGCTCATGCCACCAGCGCTGGTCCCAGGCGCCTGCGTAGGCTGTTTTGCCGTAGCGCTCCTGCCATTGAATCGATTCGTCGCGGGTGCGCAGCAGCGGAAAAGCCGCGCCACTCATCACAGGGATGTCGGTGCGGCCCATGATCTCGAGCAACCGCAGCGTGTGCGCCACTTCTTCGTCACGCCACTGGTCGCCGCTGACTACCGTGATGCCCAACACCTCGACTTGCGGAGATTGGATCAGCAGAGCAAGGGTCTGCATGTTACTGCCGCCGGGGCCGGAGCAGTCTTCGTTGATGATTATTTTGCGGCGGGGCTGGCTCCAAGCAAGAGAGCAGGCCAGCAATAGCGCGACTGCGAGCCGCGTCACTTCAGAACGCCAGCTTTAGAGCGAATTGGACCAGGCGCGGATTGTTCACCGTGTAATTAATCACGGCGAAGGTCGGCGTATTGAAGTCCGCGCCGGTTCCGTTGCCGCCGGGCGAGCCGAACTGCGGATGGTTGAATAAATTGAAGAACTCGGCCCGGAAGTCCACCCGCCAGCCTTCGCGCGGGACAAAGTGCTTGATGACCGAGAAATCCGTATTCACGAAATCCGGCCCCGAAAGCGGCGTCCGGTTCGCGTTGCCGAGCTCTCCCGCCGCCGGCTGCGAGAAGCACGCAGGATTAAACCATTCGGCGAGCGTCGGATTACTCAACACGGGATTGCATGTTTGATTGGGGCGGATATAACTCGAGCCGTTGTTATTTAACAGGTTCGCTCCGGATGTGTTGTTACTGTCGATCACGAAGATAGGAAACCCGGAAGTGGCGTGTTCAATTACGGTCGTTTCCCAGCCCCCGAGAATGGCGTTAGCCGCGGCGTTCCAGTTGCTTCCAAACTTTCGACCCTTGCCGAACGGCAGATCATAGATGATGCTGGCCGTGAAATTTTGATTCAAGTTGATCTGCGAAAGTCCCCAATCCAGCGATTGCCAGTTCGGGAGAGGAAAGTAGTTAGCTCCGGTTATACTTCCCAGACCATCAATCAACCCCGTGTCATAAGATCGCGAGTAGGTATATGAGATGAGCCCATAGATTCCGTATCGCGCACTCTTGGTTTCCGCTTTGATCTGCAGCGAATTGTAGTGGGCCTTGCCGGCGTCGAAAATATTCGAAATCGTCGCGCCTGGGAAGGTCGCGGCATAAGGAGAAGCGAACGCCGCTCCATCGGGGCCGCAGCCGAGCGTATAGCCGGAGACGGTTCCGCAGGCGGTGGGAGACCCCACGTTGAGGTTATTCCCGGAATCCAAAAGGTGGGAACTGCGGGCACCGGCATATCCGGCCGTCAACACGACGTGTCCGGGTATCTCTTGTTCGATGTTGAAGTTGAACTGCTGAATTCGGCCTTGCTTAAAATTCGTATCCTGCGACCAGATCGTGCCCTGGAAATCGGCCGGATTGGGCGGCGAGGTTAGAGTCTGAAACCCAGCCGACAGGGGAGTTCCGAACGGCTGGTGGGTTTCGGCGTAGTAAGGCGGATTCTGCCACAGCCCCTGCGCGCCCTGATTCCAGGACGAATCGTGGAAGATGGCATAACCGCCGCGAAACACCGTGGCATTGCCGAAAGGTTTCCAAGCAACGCCAATGCGAGGCTCCAGAGCGGTCCAGTCCATCTTGATGCCGGCGCTCGATCCGGCGCCTTGACCGGCGATCAAGAACTGCCCGGTGGCCGGATCGAAGTCCGACATGCGATTCGCAACTTCACTGATGGGCGTGACCATCGCATAAGCCAAACCAAGATTCAAGGTCAAATTTTTGCCGAGTCGCCAGGTATCCTCGACGTACGGCCTATACAATTTCCAGCGGCGCCCGGTGTTTCCGCCATCGAACTCCTGGTCGTGCGCCGCATAGACCGACGCGCCGAGAAGAAGGTCAGCCGCCGCGTCCCCCGAGAGTCCAACCACCACCCAGAAGCCATTGGGGAAACCCACTGCAACGGTGTTCAACTGATTCGCCCGATAACCGAAGCCTGCTCGGATATCGTGGTTGCCCCGAACCATATCCAAGGAATCGGAGAACGTCCAAACGTTTGTGCCGCCCACGAACGGCGTGTACCCGCGGTCGCCCAGGGACCAGTAGTTCGTCATCAATACCGATGTGAGACCGCAACTGTTCCCTCCCAGATTTGCTCCCGGAATCCCGAGCGCGGCCGATATGCAACTGCCGGTCCCCTGCGAGGTGATGTAGTCGAAGATCCGATTAAAGCCGAAGCTCATCTGGTTGACGGTGCTGGGCGAAAAAAGGTGAGTCTCCGAAATGGCCGCGTTGCGGGCATGATTGGCGACGCTTTGATTGCTGGCAAACGCGCCTTGTTCAGCGAATCCGGGCGAGCCACCAGGTATGTAGGATGTCGCCTGGTCGTAACTGAAGCGCGCGAATAGAGAATCCTTACTCGAGATATTTTCGTCTAGACGGCCATCGAACTTGCCCTCATCGAGCTTTCTTACCGGCTCACTCACGTAGTTGTAGCCGAGCGCGGCGTTGTTTGCATTCGGCAGCGGATACAGATTAATGAGTTCTTGGCCGACTCGGTCGAACATGCTGGGCGGGATGATATTGCAGGGTGTCCCATTGCAGGTAAAAGGCGCAAATCCAGCCGAGGGATTCACGAGTTGAGTTGTGTTCGGCTGGCCGAAGGCGTTGTCGGTAAAGTTGCCTTGTCGCATGGCGGCCGTCGGAACCAGCCCGGTAAACGGGATTCCGTGCCTCTGATACTTCTCTTCGTAATCGACAAAAAAGAACGTCTTGTCTTTCCTGATCGGACCGCCGAACGATGCGCCGAACTGGTTGAGATTGAACTTCTCGGTATTGGCTGCGAAGAAACTGCGGGCATCCAGCGAGGTATTGCGGAGAAATTCAAATAGACTTCCATGGAACTGGTTGCTTCCCGATTTCGTGGTCACCAAAACCGTCGGGCCGCCGCGCGTTCCCCATTCCGCCGAGTAGTTGTAGGTGAGAACCTTGAATTCCTGAATCGAGTCGATAGAAGACAAGATCGAAATGGCGCCGGAAGTCAACTCATTGTTATCGTTGCCATCCAGCAGCCAATCGGTGCTGTTGGCGCGCGACCCGCCTACGGAAAGAGAATACGACCCGCGCGCGGACGCTTCGCTGCTTGGGCCGCCATTAAAAAAACTGTTCGGGTTGGTCTCCTGAGCTACGCCCGGAGTCAGCGTGGCGAGCTGCACAAAGTCGCGGCCGTTCAGGGGAAGGTCGTTGACCTGTTGGGAGGTGATAACTTGGCCCAGGGTTGCATCCGAAGTTTGGATTGCTACGGCTGTCGCGCTCACTTCGACACTGTTTTGCACCGACGCGGGCGTCAGCTTGAAATCCAACTCGCGGTGTTCGTCCACCTGCAGCCGGATGTCATCGGCCTTGGCGGTCTGGAAGCCCTGGAGCTCCACTTGAATGTTGTAATTGGCGACTCCCAGCAAGGGCACAATGTATTCGCCGCTTTCATTGGTAGTGATGGATCGAGACGCACCCGTGGCGGGGGCCGTCACGGTAACCTTGGCGTTGGGCACCGCGGCGCCAGAGACGTCTGTCACCGTTCCTGAAATGCTTCCTGTGGCTTGTCCGTATGCGAACGGAACCGCCGCTAAGCCAACGACAACAGCAATGCATGACAATTTCGTGAACATGATTCCCTTTGTGGCTGAACGCACAAAGTTCAGTCTTCAAACCGGCAGCGAAAAGACCTAGCTGATGAAGCCAGTTTTGCCCTTTTTCAACACTTTGTCAAGAGCAAACAAGCCGCTTGTAACAAAGTCTATGGTTGACGCGCGATCGGAGGCTGCCGAGCGGTTATGCCGCGGCTTTCATCGATCGTCAGGAATTGGTTGGCGGCCACCCTACCGATCGACTGCCTGGTCCCGCTGGGCCACTCGATCTCGATGGAAGCGGACTTGTCGTTCCCCAGGCCGAACGTCGCCGCCAGATCGCTTTGGGAACAATAGCTGGATCCGCTGTGCACGTTGCTGGATTGCGTGAAGGAAGATCCTTTCACGCGTATGACGCTGCCGATACCATCGCGATTGCTCTTCGTTCCGGAGAGCCGGATGGTGAGCCAGTGATTGCGATTCCCTCCGTCGTTACGGTATAGATAGGCGGGTCCGTTATTGGTGGAAATCAGAAGATCCAGGTCGCCATCGCGGTCGAAATCCGCGTACGCGGCACCGCGGCCCACAATTGGTCGATTGAAGGCGGCGCCCATGGTGGCTGTAACATTCTTGAAATGACGATCTCCCAGATTGCGAAACAGCAACGGCGCCTGGCGATAAGTCACCTGGGGCTGCACGCGGCCGATCTGCTCGTCGATGTGGCCGTTGGCGGTGAAGATGTCGGGATAGCCGTCCAGATCGTAATCGAAGAAGAATACGGCGAACGTGAGCGCGAGCAGGCTGGAGCGTCCCACCGTGGAAGAGGGGGCTTCATCGACGAAAAGCCCGTTGCCTTCGTTGTGGTACAGGCCCAGCATCTGATTGGTGAAATTTCCGACAAGTAGGTGCGCTCTTCCGCTATGGTCGTAATCGGCGGAATCCACGCCCATCGCGCCGCGCGCCACACCCTCCTCGCCGTAGGCAACCCCGGAAGGCATGCCTTCTTCGGTGAACGTGCCATTCCGGTTGTTGCGATACAGCTTGTTGGGCTGCGTGTCGTTGGCGACGAAAAGGTCCGGCCAGCCGTCGCCGTTATAATCAAAGACCGCGACGCCCAAAGACTTGCTCTTCGGATCGGCGACGCCCGCCTTTTCGGCGACATCTTCGAAACGGCCGCCGCCCAGGTTGTGGAACAGCCTGCTGCGCGTGCCCTTATACGATTCGGGCGTGCAGTAGGACTTGGTGGCGCCATCCAGCGTACACCACAAATCCAGCTTCGGGCTCCATTGCACGTAGTTCGCGACGAAGAGGTCCAGCTTGCCGTCGCGATCGAAATCGAACCACGCCGCGCTGGTTCCGAAACTGGCGTTTTGAATGCCGGCGCTCCTGGTGACGTCGCGAAATTTCCCATGGCCCTCGTTGTGAAACAAACGATCGCCGTCCAGCGCTGTGAGGTAGACGTCGTCGCGGCCATCGTTATCGTAGTCCGCGATGGCGACGCCCATTCCATAGATTTCGATGTCCAGGCCGCTTCCGCGCGTGATGTCGGTGAACGTGCCGTTGCGGTTGTTGCGATAGAGCGCGGGCAAGGATTTTCGGCCGCGCGGCGTCCAGTCCTTACTGTTGATCAGCAGGATGTCCGGCCAGCCGTCGCCATCGGCATCGAAGAAAGCGCAACCCGATCCCAGCGTTTCCGGCAGATATTTCTGGCCGGCCCGTCCGCTGTTGTGCGTGAAATGGATCCCGGCCTGGGCTGTAACGTCGGTAAAGACGATTTCGCCCTGTGGCGCTTTGGCAGCTCCCACAAAAAGAGCGCCTGCCAGGACGGCAATCCCCAACCCCCAAGCCCTCATTGGCTTGCGCTTTCGTGGTCGTGGATAGGCTGGCGCTCGTTGTTATCCTCAGGGCTCGATGCGCGGCGGCGCGCGGTGAGAGCTTGGGAAGCTTCTTCCGCCTTGAAGCGGCGAAAGAGCTGCTCCTCGCGCTGAGCGCCGGCCGTATCTCCAATGCCTCGGCAAGCCAACATCCAGGTATAGTGCATTTGCACGTCCTCTGGGTCCACTGCATTTACGGCTCGCAATGTTTGAATCGCTGGTACGTACTCGCGTTTCAGAAACAAAAGACGGGCAATCTGGTTCAACACCACTCGGTCGCGCGGATATTGCGCACGAACTCGATCCAGGGACTGAAGCGCGCCATCGTAGTCGCCATCCGCCTTCTGGATGGCTGCTTTGAAAAACCAGGTGCGTCCCAATTGCGGCGCGATTTCCAACGCCTTGGCGATGTATGGCTTCGCGGCTTCGGTTTCGCCTTCCTGGATTAACGCCCGTGCAACGTTCAGCCAACCGTCGGCGTAGCCGGGCTCGGCTTCGGTGACTTTGCGGAACGCATATTCAGCGCCTTTGAGATCGCCCTGCAGCAAGAGAGCGATGCCCCAATCGTTCCAGCGCTCGCGATCTTTTTGACGAACCGCAGGCGACCACGACGGTTCTCCTAGCGGCGCCGTAGCGTTCGCTTCCGCTAGCGTTACGATCGGAAGATCGGGAATGCGATCGCGAATCGCTCCTGAGACCTTGGCCGGTACGAAGTACGGCGCGCCGTACGCGAATTGCGTGTAAGACCAGGCGAATTTTCGATAATTCAGGCGCGCGGTAAATTGCAGTGGCCCGCGCGCGTCCTTGGGTACTCGAACCAGATAATGGACAACATCGGCTGCGCCGGGGGGAATCAACCGCACGTACAGAAGGCTGCGCGTCTGCCAGGCATTGCGCTTGTCGATGGGATTGCCGTCGCCGTCCAACTGGAAGGAGCGATAGAAGTGCGCGCCAGGTTCCACCGGACCTCGCCCGCCATCGGCAACGCTGCCACTCCAAAAAATGACGCGACCGTCGGCATCCCGCGCCTGCAATTCCAGCCACGCGTCGAAGGCGTCCACGGTCCCGCCCGGGAAAAAGTGCCCGATCTTTCGGGTTCTCACCACCACATCCACGCGGACCGTGCTGCCTGGCTGCAACTTCGCGCCGGAAGAATCCAGCGGCGCAGCCACCTTGCCCACCTCGCGGATCGTCACGTCGCCTTGCTGTTCGGCTTCTTCGCCCACCGCAAACGTGGTGTTCGTGGTGGGAGCGTCGGTTCGCCTGACCATCGCCGCAGGCCCATTGTGATCGTCGGCCGGCGATGCCGCGAAAATATCCACCGTGATAAATCCGGATTTCAGGAAATCCTCTTCCGCTTTCAGTTGGAAATCGTCTTGGTTCGCAAATGCAACGGCCGTATTGGCGCCGGGGAAGCGATGCGAGTGTATCTGGCCATCGCGATTGCCGGGATCGCGCGACCGGACCATCGGCATGTGGCAATCGGCGCAGGATTGGGACTTGGGCGGATAGTAAAACGAGCGCGCGCCTTGTCCCGAAACGCCGCTGGCCTGCCAGTTATCGTAATCGTCGAATCCGCGCACCCAGCGATAATTGTTTACCGGCACGTCCAGGTGAACCTTGTGGCAAGCTGCGCAGAACTCGGCTGCCTGCTCGCGCATAAACGGCTTGAGAAACGTCGCCCGGTGGGGCTTGGGGTTCAGGTAGATCAGAAAGCGGTCCAGCGCTTGCATGACGCGATTGTCGCTGGATGCCAGTTCATGCAGCGGAGGGTACTCTACGGTGAAATCGGCGTTGCCCATGGAGCCGCCCACATGAACGATGGCGTGGCACGACATGCAGCCCAGTCCCGCTTGCGCTTCCGGAGTATCGATTTGCTCACGAATGGGCCGGTCGAAGCGGCCGTTGAAGAAGACTGCGTGGTCATGACAACCCGCGCACCACTTACTCGGCCTGGTCCCGACCACGTCCTGCATGTATTCAATCGATTTCCGGTAGAACTGATTATTAAAGGAGGCAAAATGATGCGCGGAGCTTTTCCACTGCTCGTAAATGTCTTTGTGGCAGCGGCCACAGCCGGCGGAATCCATGAAGAAGTTGGCTGGAATAATCTTGCCGGTGTTGGTTTGTGCCGAAGATGGCGCGAAGGGAGAATGCGATCCCGCGCCTTCCAAGTCCATGGAGAGCGGCGCACTCGCGGGATTCTCTATACGAGCTGGCGATCTGGGCCACAACTCTCCGACAATCGGCAGAAGCAGGAACGCGGCGAGCGCTCCAATTCCCGCGGCCCGGTATCGGCCATGGATCAAGCGCCATCCCAGTAACGCGAGCGCCGTTTCCGCCAACAAAATATGCAGGCATAAAACCCAGCGCTGGTCGTAAGTGTTGCCTCGGAACATGAGATAGAAGGCGACAAACGCCGCTGCCAGGAAGATGCCGGATTCCATCCGATGGTGTTGCAAATAGCGCACCGCAACGAACGCCAGCGCCCAGCCCAGAGCGAGATGCAACAAAACGTTCGCTTCGTAAAAGATGGTGGCGTGAGCGAAGGCCGCTAAATAGGCAGCATTCACAGCCAATAGAATCAGGGCCCAGAACGCAGCGCGCCGCACGTCACTCTGCCTCCCGCAGCGAACGAATCAGTAGAAGCGCCGGACGGGTGTTGTACTCTTTCTGGTATTCGTCGTGAATTGGATCGCGCGGATAGCTCTGGCCGGCAGGATACGGATAACTGCTCATGCCGTGAAACGGCAGCGGCAAAACGGTTTGCGAGAAAGCCGTATTTGCATCGGCGTCCTTCGCCCAGCCATCCACCAGCAACAGGAAATCGCGCTTCCAACCCGCGGGCAGCGGGGGCAGCGCGGCGGCAGTGAATCGAAGCTGGATTTCGTCGCCGGACCCCATGATGACCATGCGGTCGTCCACTTCCGCGAGCAATGGTTTCACGTCGCCGTAGCGCGTGTAGTTTCCGGGTGTGGGATTCCACATGGTAGTGGCGCTGACCTGGTTATAATTGAAGCTCTCCCCTTCCATGCGGTTCGTCGGGATAACCGCGCGAGAGAATCCCCGAAATTGAAAATCGGCGGTTTCGATGGGCAGCGTGGTGAGTTTCACCGGAGGCGGCGCGCTATCGTCGACTAGAAATATTTCATCCCAATAAACACACAGATTCGTCACGATCCGCACCTCTCGCGAATCGCCGAGGAACTTTCCGCCCAAATCCACAGCCATAAGTTTCTGCCGGCCCGATGGCATGCCCATATCCTGGATTACGGTCTTCCAATTGCCGGCCGCATCCTTGACCTGCAGGTATGGGAAGACCAGATCTTTATGCTCCTGGGATGCAGCCATAAAAGTGCTGCCATCCGGCCAGTCCAACCAGCCATCCAGCATCAGAACCGCATGATTCGAATCGGCCGCCGCTCCGAAGTCGAGGTCGAGCGTGTGCATTTCGGCAATGGCAGTCGAGTTGCGCCGGAAATCGGGGTAAGTGGAGTCACGCTTTAAAAGCTTGGAAAGCACGTCTGCGCCATTTTGATCGCGCGCGGAAATCGGGTGAATCCGACGACTTACTCCAAACAATCGAAATTCCGGATAGGGCGGCGATTTGAATTTCTCATCGGACACGATATCGATGGCCGCCGGGTGATCGACGGCCTGGAGTTTGATCTGATCCATGAATGAGACTTCGCGCAGCTCTTCGGTCACGCGAATTTCGTACGCGCCGTCCTTTTCCCTGAGCGACTCGCCTGGAACGGACACGTACTCCTGATGATCCGTCGGAAAGAACTGGCCGTCGCCCGAACTGGCGCCCAGTGGCGCTACTCCCAAAACATCGGTAAAGAAGCTGAATTCATGGCCGTCCCAGGTGTAGATCATGGGGCAAGAGCCCGCTAGCCTGGGCTTTTCTTTGATCGCCAGAATTCGGTCCACCGGCCGATTGATTTCGTTCTGGATCAGGCCGTTCGGCCAAAAGATTCGGATAGTATCGATTTTCGCGTGCGTGCCTAATCGATAGACCAATGGTACGCCCGCGTAAGTCTGCTTTTCGTAACTGGCTCCCGCCTTCACTTCCACCTTCGCGCCGATGGCGGTCTTGATGTTCTTCACGCCAGTAAGTGCGATCTCGCTCCAGTTACCATAATTCGGAGTAACATCTTCATCGACGATTAGCGCTCCGTCGGGGCCGATGTAAGCGCGATCTAAACGGCCACGGGCGTCGAAATCCGTAGCCACGAAATTTCCATTCGCGGGAAACACAGGCGGCGTGGATTGGTCGAACCCTCCCGGTCGATTTAGCAGAAGCGCGCCCGGATATGCCGCCAGGTCCGTGCGGCTGTCGTGGTTAAAATCAAAAGCGATCAGATTTGTTGCACCCGCCGGCAGCTCGCTGAGATCCGCCGCCGCATAGGAACCACCCAGACGATCGCGATAGAGGACCCCCAATCGGTCCCGATAAGAAGCGATCAAGTCGAAGCCCTGGGTATCCGGCTCCAGGTCGAAACGAACGGCCTGAAGCGCGCGTCCCTTGACGAACGGAAAGCGCTGTGTTTCATCGCTAAAGCCTGCAGATCCGTTGTTGCGGAGCAATTTGGGCTGATCGCCGATCAGGAACAGATCGAGATCGTAATCGTGATCGTAATCCATCCAGACTGCTTGCCGGAAAGATCCGGCTGCCAGGTCGGCCTGCTTCCGAAACGTGCCGTTCACGTTCCGATAAAGTTCGGCTCCGCGAGTGGTGAGGACGCAAAGATCCGGAAAGCCGTCGTTATCGAAGTCGCCGGGCGCGATAAACACGACATCCCGCAATTGTTCCAGGCCCGAATCGGCGACAGTGGTCCGGCCATCGCGGAAGAGCTTGACCCCGGCCGCCGACCACGCAATCAGACCAGGCCGCGTGCCTCCGTCCAAATCGATAGCCGTGACGCCCGCCGTTGTTCCGCTGAAACCGCCCGCGATTCTTTCGCTGCGATAAACCGGGGGCGACAGCGGCGCCGAGGCGGGCTCGGCGATAGGATCGTAAATCTCCGCGTAAGCGCTCCACTCCATATCCTCGGGAATGGCGGCGCCCTCCTGCTGTTTTTTAAGATCCTGGAAGATGCCCAGTTCCATCGCCGAGTCCCGCGGACGGCTCTGGCGATACAGTCCGTACAATTGAAAGTGCGGCGCAGCCAGCCGGGGATTGAGCCGCGCGGCGGTTTCAAATTCCTGGATGGCGCCAGCCAGATCGCCCTTCGCCTTCAGGATGGAACCGATCTGATAGTGCGTGACCGGCTCATCGGGAACCAGGCGCTCCATGCCGCGGAATTGTGCCAGCGCCTGGTCCTGTTTGCCCTGCTTCCTCAGAGCGACGCCCAGGTTGAACCAGGTGTGCGGGACCTGGGGATCGGTCTTCTGAGCCTTCTCCAGTTGGGCGATGCCGCGATCAGTCTGACCGGCCCGTAGCAGCGCCAACCCGTAGTTGATTTGTTCACGCGCAGAATCGGGCGCAACCGCCAGCGCCAGGCGAAACTCTTCCACAGACTGCTTCTGCGTGGTGGGATTTTCGTAAAAGGCCTTGCCGAGGTTCCGGTATTGCGCCAAGCGCGCGGAACTTGTGGGTTGCGCGTTCACCAGGAGGAGAAACGCCAGAAGGCAGCACGCCAAACGAGGCATCCTCTATTTATCGCGCATTTTGTGGCGCATTGGGGCTACGCGGGAATTCCCGGGTGCTTAACCGTTTTGGGGGTTTCGCGGCGCTTAAGCGTAAATCACGGTAAGAAGCAGTGAAATATGTCGTGTACACACGAGTATGCACGCACGCGGGAGCGCGTGCGCCACAGAGTGCGTGCGCCACGGGTTTGGCCAGTGCATTCTACCCCAAAACGGTTAAGCACCCGGAATTCCCGGAACCACCAGATGGAACAGCTTGAGAGACGAACCGGCGCCTGCTTGAATGGCCGCCGATTCCGAAGGTCCAAGATAAACGCCCGCGCCGCGGGAGACATGGTAGTCCTGGTTGTCAAGGCGAATGCTTCCCTGTCCTTCCATCAAGTAAATGAGTTGATGCTTTTCGAGTGGATTGGCTTCGAACTTCTCACCGGGTGCAAGCCAGCGCAGCGTTCCGAAAACGTTCTTTGCGCCGGCTAACTGCTGGTTCAGGATCTCGGTCACTTCCCCCTGCGGAGTCTTCACGCGCGGCAGCTTGTTGGTATCGATGAAAGTAAGTGAAGTGGTCATGACAGATTCCCTGGGTTATGTTTGGACCCAAACGCGGCCGTCCACGCGATTCCAGCGCAGATCGTCCGGAGTGCCGTCCAGGATGTGGGTCTTGAATCGATTGGGCGCCTGGAATTCGAAATAAAACAGGCCGGTCTCGGTGGCGCGCAGGCGATGCCTGGCTTCAGGCGGAATAAAGATCAAATCCCCCGGTCCGACGGCCCGCACACTTTCTTCGGTCTCCACAGTGCCTTTGCCTTCCATGATGAAATAAAAGTGTTCGCAAATCTCGTGGTAATGGTAGGGCGAAGAACCGTGGGGCTGGTACACCATCACGCCCGCGAGCATATCGTCGATGTGGGCGAGTTCCTGGTTGACGAAGAAGGTGCGCTCACGGCCGGGGACCACAGCCACCAGCTTCGGCAGATCGTCTTGGTGGAATATATAAGCCAAAGTATTTCTCCTCTGCCAGCCTGTGTCGAAACCGGCTCCCTTACGCCCGCGGCTCTGTAACGCGATGAATATACTGAGCGGCGCGCGTGAGCGAGCGGTCTTTTCAGAGTTTCGACACAGCCCGTTGGTGCTCGTGTCCGTGGTGCTGGTGCTCATGGGGTGCGGTAACCAGGATGTTGCAGGGCACATCGGATAAGGCGCATTTGGTGTGCTCGAACTGGATGGTGGTGTGGTTAATTTCGTATTTGCACAGCACATCGTTGATGCGCTGCAGAATGGCGTTGCTCTCCGATGGCGGCATGTCCTCAATGAGCACATGGCAGCTCAGAGCGTGCGCGCTCGAACCCAGGCTCCAGATGTGCAGATCGTGGACGTCGATCACGCCATCCAGTTGGCGCATGGATTCGGTAACTTCATTCAGCTCCATGCCGCGCGGCAGGCCCTCCAGCAGCACGTTGAGCGATTCTTGAATAATGTCCCATGCGGTCCAGACGATGAGAATTCCGATCAGGACCGAGAGCGCCGGGTCGATTATGGCGAGGCCGGTGAAGTGAATCGCAACGGCGCCCGCGATGATCCCCACCGAGCTGACGGCATCGCCCAGCATGTGGACGAACGCGGCGCGGATATTGAGATCGCGATCCTTGTCGCGATGCAGGCCCCACAGGATGCCGGCGTTAAGGACCAGTGCGGCCACGGCCACCCAAAACATGGTCCATTCTTCGATATGCCGGGGATGCGCGAAGCGCTGCCAGGCTTCATAGAAGATGAAGACGGCGATGCCAACCAGCGTGAGTGCGTTCACGAAGGCGGTCAGAACTCCGGCGCGATGATAGCCGAAAGTCTTGACGCTGTCGGCGGGTTTCGATTGCATGTACAAGCCAATCGCGGCCAGCACTAAAGCCAGAGCGTCGGTGAAGTTGTGTCCGGCGTCGGAAACCAGCGCCAGGCTTCCGGAGCGGAAACCCGCGGCTGCTTCGACGACCACGAACAAAATGGTCGCGAAAAACGACCACTTCAGAACGTTGGCCGTCCCGTGATGATGGCTGTGGTGGTGCAATTTTTCCCTTTGCCTCTATTTTACCTCCCAGAAGCGGAAAGGGTGCGGTGCGCACCACCGGACGGATCGGGAACTGCCTCGCGCCGCACTCCGTTTGGCGCGCGTTCCTCAGAAGCGGGTGACCTCGGTGAAGTTGAAGCCTCGCACCTTCATCGCCGGAACCACCATGTCAAAAGCCTCTTCGCCGGAGGCGCGCAGGGAGGGCGAAAGCGCTTCCACATTGTTCAGCAGCTCGATAATGCCTTGATTGAAGCGAAAATTGCGCAGGCCCCGGGTAAGCCGGCCGTTTTCGATCAGAAAGGTGCCGTCGCGCGTCATGCCGGTCATGATTTTCTCGTAGGGATCCACTTCGCGGATGTACCAGAGCCGGGTGACCAGAACGCCGCGATCGGTGGACGCGATCATTTCTTCCACGGTGGTTGTTCCCCCCGCCACTACGATGTTGAGCGGCGCTTCGCCCACTTCGTTCGGCAACGGGAAGCCGTGGCCGGTAGGCTCCACGCCAGCGCGGTGAGCGCTGGATCGGGCGTAGGCCAGTTCGCGCGGAACGCCCGCTTCCACCAGCGTGAGCTTGCGGCGCGGCACGCCTTCGCCATCGAAAGGCACTCCGGCTTGCAGCGGATGCGCGACATCGTCCGAAATCTGGATGTTATCTCCGAACAGCTTTTTCCCCAGGCGATCGGTGAGAAAGCTGCGGCTATCGGCTACGGCTGTGGCGCTGAAGTCGCCGAACATTTGTCCCACCAGATCCAGCACCGCCGCCGGCTCCAATATCACCGTGTAGCGGCCGGGAGCAATTTCGGCGGGATCGATGGACAGGCGGGCTTTTTCGGCGGCGCTGCGTGCCAGCGCTAAAACATCCATGGATTCGTACGACACCGCCGAAGCTTTGGCCCATCCGGAGCTATCGTCGGCCATGGCGGTGATCGAAAACTGCGCCATCGTTTCGGCGTGCCAGGCCGCGACGCCGCGCGAATTGTAGAGCGCCTCGATGCTTTGGCCCGTGGAGTAAATGCCGGCCGCGGTTTGTCCGGCGCTTTCCACCATGCGAATGGCTTCCGCGACGGCTCGCCCGCGATGGTCCGGTGTGGCGGCCGCCGTAGCAACGTCGAAGCGCTTGGTTTCAGAAATCGCCGACGCCTCGGCAAGCGGCAGCAACTCCGGATCGGCCGCGGCCGATCGGGCCAGCGCAAGGGCCTGCTCCACGGCGCGGCGAATCGAATCGGAATCGAAGCGATTGGTGGTGGCGCGCGCGGTTCTGTGATCCAGGGCCACGCGGACCGAAAGCCAACGGTCCTGCTCCGCGACGTTTTGATGAATGGTGTTATTCGCGAAGCGCGTGAGCGCGCCGAAATGCGCCCCGAAAAGCGCCTCCACCTCGGGAACACCCAACGCCGCTGCGGCCTTTTGCACCGCGCCGAACAACTCTTCGCTTTGGCTTTGCGATAAGATCTCCGCTCTGTTCGATTCAACCGGCATACGCGGCTCCCACTTTGATGTTGTGGAAGCGCGCCGGGCTGGCGCCGTGGCCGGTGCCGATGGTTTGTTCCGGCTGTCCCTTGCCGCAATTCGGAACGCCCCACAGTACCCAGTGATCGCGATTCGCGATGGCCGCGCAGGAATTCCAAAACTCGGTGGTAATACCGCTGTAAGTCGGGTTCTTCAGCATGCGAACGCGCTTGCCGTCCTTGATTTCCCAGCCGATCTCGCAACCGAACTGGAAATTGTAGCGCTTGTCGTCGATGGACCAACTGCGGTTCGTCTCCATATAAATGGCGTGGCTGACGCCCGAGAAAACTTCGTCCAGCGTTTGCTCGCCGGGAAGCAGGCTGACGTTGGTCATGCGGATTAGCGGCAGCCGCGCCCAACTGGTGGCGCGCATGGTTCCGTTCGAACGCGTTGCTCCGATCGCGGCGGCAGTTTCGCGCGAGGTCATATATCCCACGAACTGCCCGTCGCGAATGATGTCGGCCGATTGCGCCGGAACGCCTTCGTCGTCGAACGCAAAGGTGCCCATCCCGGGGCCGTGTTCGATGCGCGCATCGCAAACCGCGTTCACCAGATCCGAACCGTAGCGCAGGTGGTTCAGCTTGTCGAGCGTGAGAAAGCTCATCCCCGCATAGTTGGCCTCCGAGCCGAGCACGCGGTCCAGCTCGATGGGATGGCCGATGGATTCGTGAACTTGCAGCCCGAGTTGGCTGCCATCCAGGATCAGATCGAAGCGGCCTTCGGGGCATTGATCGGCCGAGTGCAAGGTCACCGCCTCCTCCGCCATGAGCGGCGCATGCTTCAGCAGGTCGATTTCGTGGATCAATTCGTAACCCTTGAGCTGGTGCTGCCCGCCGAAGGAGTTTGGATAGGAGCGCTTCTGGATCTGACCGCCTTGGAAGCTGAAGGCTTCGAATCCGGCGCCGCTGGTGGTGCGGGTCTGGTCGATGACGCTGCCGATGGAAGAAACGAAAACCTGGCGCGCGCGGTTGAAGATCATGGAGGTTTGCGCCAGTGTGACTCCCGAAGCCCGGCGTAGCTCCTCGTCGACTGCGGTGAGGAGCGAGAGTTGTTCTTCAACGCTGACGGTGAAGGGATCGATCTGGCAGGGCGAGACCCAGGTGGCTTCGTGCTTCGCTTCGGGCGCCAGCGTAACGTCGTGCTTCTTGGCGAGCGCGCTGGAGCGTGCAATGTCGACGGCGAGCGCGGCCGCGGATTCGATACCCCCGCGGGTAAGATCGTCGGTGGCGGCGAATCCCCAGCAGCCATCGGCCAGCACGCGGATTCCGATGCCGGCAGATTCATCGCTCGACACCTGGCCGGGCTTGCCGTTCTTGGTGCCGAGCTCGCGGTCGCGGCTTTCGATGACGCGAACGTCGGCGTAAGTGACGCCGGGGCGCTGGGCCGAATCGAGCGCTTCCAGCGCAAGCTGCTTCATGCTTCCAGGATAACTGGGCGGGCGCGTTACAGAGCCGCGACCGTAAAGGGAGCCGGTTTCGACACAGCCTGTTTAAACCGCCGCAGAAGCTTCCGGACGGCGGCCCACAATACTAACGGCAGTCATGCTCAGCACTAAGTCGCCTCTCTGGTTGATCCCCTCGAGTCGCGCCCGAACGATGCCTCGATCCGGTTTGGAGCGGGAAACCCGTGTGTCAAGAATCGTGACCCGAACGCTCATGGGATCGCCGGGCCGCCAAGGGTTTGGCCAGCGAACCTCGTCGACGCCCGGTGAGGCCAGACTTGCAACGTGCGAAAGGTAGCCAGCCACGTACAAGCGCATCGCAAGGCTGACGGTGTGCCATCCCGAGGCAATGATCCCGCCGAATTCGCTCATGGCAGCCTTGGCCGGATCCACGTGAAAATACTGTGGGTCGTAGCGCCTTGCGAACTCGACGATCTCCGGTTCGCTCACTGTAATTGTCCCGAGATCGTACACCTGTCCGGCAGTATAGTCTTCAAAGAAACGCCGATCCGGCGGTACGGGAAAAGTGTTGAACGTCATCACTGGCCTACCGGATAGTTTACAAGTGGCGAGAAAGATTTACGAACATTTCTTCGAATGGAATGCCGTCGCGTCTGCATCGTTCGGCTAACGCCTCCGCCTCGGCCGCCTCCCCGGAGAGTTGGATTTCCTCAAAGGGGTAAGTATTCGAAATATGGATCAGACCCGCACCCGTTAACAGGTTCATCAACGCGTAGAACTCTTCCATGTCGAGGCCGCACGCTTCCAGGATTTCGGGCGGCGTTGCGGTGCCCTTCGGTTTCGGGTGCAGCGGACCGCGATAAGCTTCTTTCAGGATCAACGCGAAAAGCTTGCGGGCAGGCGCCGGCACGGTCTGTAACCGGTCGAAAACGAACGAAGCGGGATTATTCATGGCAGTATATGTGGCGCACGCACTCCTGCGTGCCGCGTTCGCACTCGTGTGAACGCCTGGTCATCGGCTGGAAACGTGTTCGCAGGAGTGCGAACACGGCACCTTGAGAACGTGCGCCACGTAGCTTGCATCGGTCGAATTATATGCGGCGCCGTTCTTTTGCTTGGGGCTCGAGATCGCCTCGTCCGCCCCCAAAGCGCAAAGGGTGCGGCGCGCACCGCCAAACGGGCCAGAAACTGCTTCGCGCCGCACTCCGTTTTGCGCGTGTTCCTCCGAATGCCCTCAATGAAAGCGTACGTATTCAAATTCAATCGGCAGGTTGTTGATGCCCCGCGCGGGAGGAGCTATCCAGTTTGCGAACTTTCCCGGTTCCGCCACCCGTCCCATCAGCGAACCCACGAACGCGTGGTCGTCGTCCGACGGAAGCCATGCGCCCGAATCGCGCTCCCACTCTTCTTTCGAAAGAACCCGCCCGCCGGGACTAACGTATTGTCCGGCAAAGTTTCCGATCTTACGGTGAAATCCGGCGTGAGGCAAGGTGATGCGCAATGGGATGCCGAGCCTCTCTGGAATCCGGTTCCAGCGATCTACGGCAGCTTGAATTTCCCGCGTGTAGTTGTCGCGCAAACGCGCATTGAGGGCCGTGAGGGCCGGAACGTCCCGGTTCACCATCGCCCCATCTGCGATTTCCTGGACCGCGTAGAAGTCGCCGCTGAGCGAGTGGTCGTCGCCGATGTTGGCCTCTCCGTAACGGCCCTTCAGCCCGCCGGTGTAGAAGCTCGCCGCGTTCGAGGAAATCTCGGCGCCAAACAGATCCAGCGTGATGCTGTAATGAAAATTCACGAAGCGCTGCAACGTTTCAAGATCGATAACCCCCTGGGCGCGAACTTGCGAAGGCTCGCTCGACTTTTGTTCGCGCATCGCTTCGCACGTGCGTTGCAGCACACGCGCGATGCCCGCTTCGCCGACAAACAGGTGATGCGCTTCCTCGCTTAACATGAACTTCGTGGTGCGCGCCAGAGGATCGAACCCCGACTCGGCAAGCGCCGCCAACTGGAACTTGCCATCGCGATCCGTGAAGAACGCGAACATATAAAACGCCAGCCAGTTGCTGGTCTTTTCGTTAAACGCGGTGAGGATGCGCGGATTGTTCGGGTCCCCCGACCGTCTCTGCAGCAGCGCTTCGGCTTCCTCCCGCCCGTCGCGCCCGAAATACCGATGCAGCAGGTACACCATGGCCCACAGATGCCGTCCCTCCTCCACATTCACCTGGAACAGATTTCGGAGATCGTAAAGGGAAGGACAGGTGGCGCCCAGCAGCTTCTGCTGCTCCACCGAAGCCGGCTCCGTATCTCCCTGGGTCACGATAATTCGCCGCAGCGTTGACCGATATTCTCCCGGAACATCTTGCCAGGCCGGCTCGCCTTTGTGATCGCCAAAGTGAATCCTCCGGTTCTCATCTCGCGGTGTCAGGAAAATGCCCCAGCGGTAATCGGGCATGCGGACATATCCAAAATTCGCCCAGCCGTCCCGATCTACACTCACGGCCGTTCTGAGGTAGACCTGCAACGTCGTTGTATCGGCCGGTCCTGTTTCGCTCCACCAGTTCAAGAACGCCGGTTGCCAGTGTTCGAGCGCGCGCTGTAAGGACCGATCGTTCGACAGGCCGACGTTATTGGGAATGCGCTGCGAGTAATCGATTGCCTGCTGGGTGACTTCCGATATTTCCGCCATGTGGGTTATACCCGCTCCCAATCGAACTTGGCGCGGTTGCCCGTGCCATACACCTTAAGTGCCCCGGTTGCACCCACGGCGTTGGGGCGAACGAAGATCCAGTTCTGCCACGCCGAAAGCCGTCCGAAAATACGCGAGTCCATATTCTCGTGCCCGCCAAACCGCAGATTCGCCTCCAGCCCGCTCATCGCGTCGGGCGAAAGCGCGAGACGGCCTTCAATCGCGAGCCTGATCTCATCGTTCCAATCCAGCTCATCGGGCGTGAACGTGACCAGACCAAGTTCCGCCGCCTGGCCAGGTCCCAGCGCCTCCCCGACGCGCTTCCGAAGCTCCCAGACCCGCGATTCGTCGCTATAGAACCTCGCATCCAGACGAGAGAGACCGTGGGCAGCTTCCAACCGGCCGAAATTCATCTCTGAAAGCACGATCGCCGTTTGCGGGTCGTCGAGCATGTAGACGCGATCCGCCGCTAAAGCCAGTTCGAGTAAACAACCGGCGAAACACGACCCCGGCTCGACCAACGCATAAATAGATCTTGCGCTAACGTCGATGCGCGCGAAGGTCCGGCGCATCGTCCCGACGACTTCGCGCACGAACCAGTGGTCCCGATTGGAGAACAATGCGGCATCCACCTCAAGCACGTTCTTTGAATCGCCTTCGGTCCTGAAAATCCACAGGCCCAGTTCGAGCTGGTTGATCCGCAGCGACAGAATTGCATCGTCAAGTTCGCGCGACATCTGCAAAGGCCACCATTCCGCCCCCGCAGCCAAAATATCCGGGATGGCTGCCGGCCCTGCGGATTCGGGCGCCCTTACGGTCAGAGTTGCGGTGCGGCGTTGTGGGTTCAATTCTACGTCCACATATCGATAGTGGTAGCCCCGCTCGTCCATGCTTCGCGGGATCGGTGTAAGTTCCACCCCGCTCGCTCCCCTCGGCCGATCCGTCGACTCCGCCAGTGACCGCGCCCGAGTCCTCACGGTTGCGTCGAAGTCCCGCGGCTTGATCGCCGCGTCCACCAGACCCCATTCCTTGGCGCGTTGGCCTTGTATCCCTTCCGGCGTGGTGCAGAACACATCCGCCAGATCTCGCCGCACGCGCCTCTTGTCCGTCAGACGCGTGAGCCCGCCGGTGCCCGGAAGCACGCCCAGCAGAGGCACCTCCGGGAGACTGACCGCTGAGGAGCGATCGTCGATCAATATGATTTCGTCGCAGGCCAAGGCTAGTTCATACCCACCACCGGCAGTGGATCCATTGCACGCGGCGATAAATTTCAGTCCCGAATGTGCGCTGGAATCCTCCATTCCATTACGAGTCTCGTTCGTGAATTTGCAGAAGTTCACCTTCCAGGCATGGCTGGAAAGCCCCAGCATGTAGATGTTGGCGCCGGAACAAAAAACTCGCGGCTTGGCGCTGGTGAAAATAACGCTTGCCACTTCCGGATGCTCAAACCGGATCCGCTGCAGCGCATCGTGCAACTCTATATCCACACCGAGGTCATACGAGTTCAATTTGAGCTTGTAGCCTGGACGTATGCCTGCGTCCTCCTGAACGTCCAGCGTTAGGGTCGCAAGGCGACCTTCCGTGGACAGCTTCCAATGGTGATAGCCGGACGGCGCTGTCTGGAAATCTACGAAGTTTGGAACTGTAGAATTCGGCTTGGCTAAGACGCCGTCCATGCTGGTCTACTCCACAGCTAAACTAGGGCACTGCCTCGGCCCTTCAAAAGCGCAAAAGGGGCCCGGGCCGCGCTCCGTTTTGCGCGCGCAGGTCAAAAGCCGCTGCTACAATGTAATGTACTTCTATCATCAGAGTCAACCGTGTGTCATGAAGTTGTC
>Ga0302326_10006764_pt1 | contig 25653 bp, 20 predicted proteins | sample Palsa_T0_3_FD_202264 | JGI IMG/M metagenome (GOLD analysis project Ga0302326, IMG submission 202264) | Peat permafrost microbial communities from Stordalen Mire near Abisko, Sweden - Palsa_T0_3 | ecosystem: Environmental > Terrestrial > Soil > Palsa > Peat permafrost | place: Sweden: Abisko... | reverse complement strand
CTCGCGAACGCCGAAGTGCCGGAGTATCAGGGCAAACAGAAGCACCGTCAGGACGCACACGATCGCCTCGGCAAGGAGATGTGCGCGGTAGTGAGCGCCGAAAAGCTTCCACCAAAGCTGATTCACAAGGAACACGCTAGGAAGCTTGTTGTCCCAGAGGTCGCTGTACAGATGGCGCCCTTCGGAAAGTGCCCGCCCGACGTATTCAAAAAAGGCGGAGTCTTCGCTCGGGTACGGCTCCCTAAGAAGAAAAGCCCCAGCCAGCACAAGAGCGGCAACCCAGAGTAGCTTGAGACTCCGACCGGCCGCCGAAGGATGGTCGTTCTCCATGAAGCCTCCGACGTCCGCAACGTGCCTCTTGGCGTTCTTGATCCACAAAGGAAACACGCAGCTTAGATTATTTTAGCCCGCCGAGCACCGGCTGCCAAGCCTGATCTCGATGATTCGGTTGGTCCGGTTCGACCCGCAGACACGTGCGGTCTTGAATCGCATCTTCTGACGAGTGGCATGTTCGCGCGGCGTTGGTTCCCGCCGGGAACCGGCCGACTCTATGACCAACTTCGGAGAAGAATGGTCACATTCGTCCGGATAACCCATCCGCCGATAATCTGCCGCCCGTGAAGCGGATTTACGATCCGATCCACCACTTCATCGAGCTTGATGATGCGGAGATCGCGCTCATCAACACGGCTCCGGCGCAGCGGCTAAGGCGGTTGCGGCAGCTTGGGCTTGCCTTTCTGGCTTTTCCCGGCGCCGAGCATTCGCGTTTCGGACATGCGCTCGGTGCGCTTGCGATGGGCGAACGCGTCCTCGAGTCGCTGCGCAGGCACGATCCGGAGTATTTCTCGAGCCAAGCCGACTACGACGAGCAACGGCGGTTGCTGCGCGCGAGCTTGCTGCTGCACGATGTCGGCCACGGGCCGTTCAGCCACGCGAGCGAAGCGGTGCTCGGGATGCGGCACGAACTGCGCGCCCGGGCGATCCTCGGGCTGCCGGAGATCCGCGTCGCGCTCGACCGCATCGGCGTCGCTGCCGGTGACGTCGAAGCGCTGGTGACCGGGTCGGCCGAATCGCGCTATCCGGTTTTGCGTGAGATCGTAAGCGGTCCCAACCTCGACGCCGACCGGATGGACTATCTCTTGCGCGACAGCTACTTTACCGGCGTCGTGAACGGCCGCTACGATGTCGATCAGCTGACGGCGTCGCTACGCGTCTTCGAACATCGCGGGAGTGCCGTGCTCGGGGTCGACGGCCGTGGGGTCGTTGCGCTCGAGTCGTTCGTGCTGGCGCGCTATATGATGTTTTCCGCCGTCTACTTCCATCACACGACCCGGCAGTTCGAGCGCATCCTGCACTCAGCACTGCGTGAAGTCTTGCCGCCGCCGGCGGCCCTGGAGCCGATCGAGGAGTTTTTGGCTTGGGATGATTTTCGCGTGCTCGAAGCGCTTCGCTTTGCAACTGGCAAAGCGGCCCGCGCCGTGCGTGAGCGTTCGCCCATGTACGCGCTTGTGGCGGAATTCAACGCAGAGCGTGACCTCTCGATCTTCGAGCGGACGCTCGCGGCCTTGCGCAAGCGCTACGGCGAAGCGGTCTGGGCCGATGCGCAAGAACAGCTGATGCACCGCTTGCCTTTAGCCGTCGATGAGAGCGCGCCGACGGTTTTTGTTCGCACGCATACCGGGTTAGTCGACGCCCGCGAAGCCTCCGACCTGATCGCCCGTGTCGCCGGCAAGGCATACTGGCGAAAGCTCTATGTCGAACGCGGCCGGGTCGACGTGGCCGAAGCACGCGCCCTGTGCCATTCACTCGGGGTTCGCCAGCCGGTGCCGGTAACGTCGTAGTCGCGGCCGTCGAGGAACGAGCGGCCTGTTTGTCTCATCGATGACCCATGGCGATGCAAACGCTCGGCACCAAATTCGATACGGCAAAAGTCTACGTTCCGGACGTCTTCGACGATGACCGCGGCTTCTTCAAGGAAACGTACAATCAGAAACGCTACCACGAGGCGGGTCTCTCCGACGAATTCGTTCAGGACAGCGTCTCGGTGTCGAGCAAAAACGTGATTCGCGGGCTTCACTACGATCCGCAGATGTCGAAGCTCGTGCAAGTTCTGCGTGGAAAAATCTTCGACGTAATCGTCGACCTGCGCGAGGGTTCTTCGACCTACGGAACCTGGCAAGGCTTCATCCTGTCGGAATATAACCATCGGCAGCTCTACGTTCCGCGCGGGTTCGCACACGGTTTCCTGGCCCTGACCGATGACGTCGTGTTCTCATACAAGCACGGCGCGCTGTACGATCCGGCTCGCGAAGGCGCGATTCGCTGGAACGATCCGACGCTCGCCATCGAGTGGCCGCTGGTCGGCGAGCCGCGCGTTTCCGGAAAGGATCAGGCAGCCCCGCTTTTCGCGGATGCCCGTAAGCCGATTCCGTAGTAACCGGCAATTTCGAGTCCAAGGAGGGCGAGGAGCAGCGCGGCCGCGGCCAGCTCCAGGAGGAATTGTGCTGCTGCCGTGCGTTCGACGAAGACGAGGTCGAGCGGTCCGTTCGTCGCGATCTTCCAACCGTTGAAGGCCGTGTCCAAGCGCTCGTGATCGAGGGCACGACCCGCACCGTATGCGTACCATGCCGGATCGTAGCGGACGTTGAGACGCAGCATGCCGTTCGTCGACGCCGGCAGATGAGCGCGTGCCAACCACGGCGTGATGAAGGTTACGTCGAGAGCGCGCGCATGCAAGGGTGCTCCATCCTCGGGGAGCCGCGGCGGCACTTCAGCCTGCAAAATGACGACGCACGTGCCGGCGCAGCGCACAGCACGCGCACCGGTTGCAAGCGGATGCCAATGCAGACCATCCCCAGCCATTGCCACGATCCGGCCTCTGTCATCGAGCAGCCTGCCGTCCGTCTGCGCGAGCAACGCCGTTCCCGCGGCCGGCAACGGTAACGGAAGCGCATTTGCGCTCGTGGTCAGGACGCCGCCGAAGGCCGTGCCCCAGTCGGGGTGCGCCGGAATCGCCAGGCGTGCGTCGACCCAATCAGCCGCTGCGTCTTTGGTCGCGCGTGTCGGCCCGAAGGCGTGGATGCGCTGCGGGGAAAGATCTCCGAAGAACACGGCGGACGCATTTGGGTCGTTCGCGATCGTTGCGACCGCGGGCAGCGGGCCGACGCTGAGCAGCGGGATGCCGGGGAGAGATCGGCTGCGTTGCGCGCGCGGTTCGACCGGCTTCGTTTCCGCCCAGACGAAGCCGAGCGTGTGCAGGTTCGTCTGCAGATATGGCCGTGCAATCAGCTGTGTTGCTCCTAGTCCGGCAAGGCGCCGGTCGTCGCCGCGAAAGGCCGCGTATGCCAGGGCGGCGTCGACCGGGAAGGCGGGGAAGAACTCGTTGAGCGGCAGCGCGTAACCGGTGCGAACGTAGGCGTCGGGATCGACGCCGGAACCCGTGTCGCCCAGTTGTAGCGGCTGAAACGCCGGCAGAAAGGCAACCCGCGTTGCCGGATCGGCCGGAACCGGCGCTTGCGGAATGTCCTGTGCGCCGACGAAAAACGACGAGGGCGGAACGCGCAGCCACGGCACCGCATACGCGGCGGCGGCGAGTGCGAGCACGCAACTGAGCGCCGGGATGCGAGCGAGGCCGCGCGCTAGCAAAACAATGTAGCAAATTGCGACGATCGCGCTGAGATCGTAGAGCTCCCGGAAAACGCCGACCTCCGAAAAGTGCAAGACGAGCCAATCGTACGCGGGCGCAATGGGACCACGCGTACCCGTTGACAGCAGCCACCCGCACGCGCCGCACGCGGCGATCAGGCCCTCCCCGCGCCTGCGGAAGGCAGCGAACAGACCGCTCAATGAGAACGCGGTTAAAATCAGCACCGCCGGCAGTACTTGCGCGAACGCGTGCGGATAACCGAGACTGAAATCGCCGAGCAGGAGCGCGCTCCAAGGATGGAGCGATTGATCCTGCTGCCACGCGAGGTTGAACGGAGTTCCCTGAATCTGACGATACGAGGCTGCAATACCGTAGGCGATCGGGGCAGCCGCCGCGATGACGACCGCAAAAACTCGCTGCTCGCGACGGGCCAGCGACCATACTAGTAGCGGCAGGGCGGCAACGAGAAAGAATTCGAGTTGCGTTATGCTGAACGCGGCCAGCAAAATCACGACCCAGCGTCTAGGCTTGGACCGCAATACCTCGGCCACCAGCGCCAGGAGAACCGCATACGCGAAGATCATCAGAATGTGACCTGCGACATACTTTGCGTACACCCACGGATTGAGCGCGGCGAAAATGGCCGCCGCGACGGCAGCCGGCCACGGGCCGCCAAGTGTCCGAACGACGCTGAGGGCCGCGTACGAAGCGAGTGCGACCGTCAGCGCGATAATCGTTGCCGTGATGGCGAGCGAGCTGAAAACTCCGTGAAACGGCCAGAGCGCGAAGCCGACAAAGTAGAAGGTCGGGTACGGCTGCGCGCTTCCGATACCGGCGGGAAGCCAGCCCTCGAAGAGGCTCGCCAGCCACGGACCGGCACTTTCCGGCTGGATGGGAATGCGCCAATCGTGGCGCAGCGCCGGGACCCCGCCGCGCAAGACGCAGGCTGCGACGAACGCCGCGAGGCCAAGCGGCAAGCCATACGCCGCGAGTGCGAGTCGCGCGCCGGCGGCACTGCGCGGGCCCGAAAGGGGGCCTGCGATGACTTGCTTGTACGGCCTTGGAAATTCCTTAGAACTCATGCGCCGCGCAAATACTTTAGGACCGCCACGTTCCTGCCGAATATGGCGGAGTAACAACGCATCCCTCGCGTACGATGTTTCCTGAGATCAATCGCTGGGGGGTGGAAGGCTCGGTAGCCAGAAATAGGCAGTTTGTACCCCCGCTCACAGGATAGAAGGTTACGCAACGTCGTGTCCATCAACCGCGACATTTTCGACGAACTTTTCGTGCTCGAGATCGCGAACAATCATTGGGGCAGCCTAGAGCGCGCCCGCAACATCGTGACCGACTTCAGCCGGGTGGTCCGTTACAACAACGTTCGCGCTGCGATGAAGTTCCAGTTCCGGGACGTAGATACTTTCATTCATCCGAAGGCTCGCAATCGTACGGACGTCAGGTACATTAAGAAGACGCTTGACACCCGCATGTCGCGTGACGACTTCGCGAACCTGATCGAGCACGTAACAAAATCGAACTGCATTCCGATGGCGACGCCGTTCGACGAAAAATCGGTTGAATTCTGTCAGGAGTTGAACCTTCCGATCATCAAGCTCGCGAGTTCCGACATCAACGACTGGGTCCTGATCGAGAAGATCGCTAAGACGAAGAAGCCGGTGATCGCCTCAACCGGCGGCTCCTCCCTGAAGGACATGGACGACCTCGTCACCTTCTTCGAGAACCGCGGCATTCCACTCGCGCTCAATCACTGCGTCTCACTCTACCCGAGCGAAGACAATGAGCTCGAGCTCAATCAGATCGACTTTCTCCGTACACGCTACCCGGGTATCACGATCGGGTTCTCGACGCACGAATATCACGATTGGTCGTCGTCGCTCACGATCGCGTACGCGAAGGGTGCCCGCACGTTCGAGCGGCATGTCGACATCGAGGCAGGCGGCATCCCCGTGTCGCCCTACTGCACGCTGCCCGACCAGTGCGACAAGTGGTTCCGGGCGTTTCACAAGGTCAAAGAAATGTGCGGGGCTCCCGGCACCCAGAAGCGCATCCCGGGTCACACCGAGATCGAATACCTCGATGCTCTGGTGCGCGGGGTCTACGCGACGCGCAATCTCGAAGCCGGCCACCGCTTGCAAGAGGGCGACTTTTTCATGGCGATACCGCTCTGGCAGGGCCAGCTGTCGTGCCGCGAATTGATCGCGGGCGAAATGCTGGCGGTTGCGGTCGCGGAGGGCGAACCGATCAAACTCGAATCGGTCGATACACCCTACTCTCGCAATCCCAGCATGCGGGCACGCGTCAACAGCCGCGGTCTTCCGGTCGAGGCCAACGGAAAGAGTACGGTAGCGCCTTCGTGACGGTCGCGGCGAACGGTACGCAGCCCGTAGCGCGCCACGCCGACGAAGTGATGGAGTGGTTGCGGGAACTGGGTTACACGCACTGCTTCTTCGTGGCCGGCGGCAACATCATGCATCTGCTCAATGGAGCACGCGGCCGCTTTACGTGCGTACCTACCGTGCACGAAGTAGCGGCCGGCATCGCCGTCGAGTATTTCAACGCCGCCGAAGGTCACGGACGGGCATTCGCGCTCGTGACGGCCGGCCCCGGACTGACGAACATCGTGACGGCGGTCGGCGGTGCATTTCTCGAAAGCCGCGAACTGTTGATCATCGGCGGTCAGGCCAAGAGCACCGATATCGCTAGCGGCGGCATCCGGCAGCGAGGCATCCAAGAGATCGACGGGGTCGCGATCGTTTCGCCGATCTGCGTTTACGCGGAACGGATCGGACGGCCGATTGCAAAGGACGCTTTCGTCGCTGCGGTCGAGCGCGGGCGCACCGGCCGCCGCGGCCCGGTCTTTCTCGAATTCTGTCTCGACGCGCAAGGGGCGCCAGTCGCTCCCGGAATCACGGAGCCGGCGGCATTTCCGGCAAGGGATGCGTGGATCGAACCCTTTGCGGCAGAATCCCGCAAACGCGCGGACGAAGTCGCCGCTTTGCTCGCCGAAGCACGCCGGCCAATCATCTTGATCGGCGGAGGTGTCGAGCGCGAGACGGCTCGCGCCGTACTCGCCGGTTTGCGCCGGATCGGGATTCCCGTGCAAACCACCTGGAACGGTATCGACCGGATCGGTGCCGGCGAAGCGATCTATTTCGGACGCCCTAACACCTGGGGTCAGCGCTTTGCGAACATCCTGATCCAACAAGCCGATTTGGTCGTCGCGCTCGGTACGCGTCTCGGCCTGCAGCAGACCGGCTTCAATTGGCAGCAGTTCGTGCCGGCCGGCAAACTCGTGCAGGTCGACATCGATGAGTCCGAACTGCGCAAAGGCCATCCGCGCGTCGACCTTGCGATCGCCGGCGACGCGAATACGCTGCTGCGCGAACTGGTCAAACGCGATTACCCGGACTACGCCGAGTGGCGCTCGTTTTGCGCGCACGTCAAGGACCTGCTCCCGCTCAACGACCCTGCCAACCTCTTCGGTCCCGGCTACATCAACCCGTACGAATTCTATACGGTGCTCTCGCAGCTCGCGCAGGCGGACGACATCCTGATTCCCTGCAGCAGCGGCGGCGGAAATTCAACCGCCTTGCAGACGATCGAGCAAAAGCTCGGGCAAGTGATCATCACGGACAAGGGTCTGGCTTCGATGGGTTACGGCCTCGCGGGTTCGATCGGTGCGGCGCTGGCCTGGCCCGAGAAGCGCACGATTCTCGTGGAAGGCGACGGTGGATTCATTCAAAACGGGCAAGAGTTGGGCACCGTTGCCGTCAACGACCTGAACATCAAGATCTTCATCTTCGCAAACGAAGGCTACGCCTCAATTCGCACGACGCAGAAGAACTATTTCAACGGAGCCTACGTCGGCTGCGATACGAGTACGGGTCTTGGGTTTCCGGATTGGACGAAGCTGTTCGAAGCGTACGGGATCGACGTGATGGAGCTTGCTCCCGGGTTCGAGCAAAGCGCGGACTTCCAGGAGGCTTTTGCGGCAGCCGGGCCGCGTGGTTTCATCGTGCCGGTTGATCCCGAGCAAATGTATTTTCCCAAGATCACGAGTCGCGTGACGGAAAGCGGAAGCATGGAATCCAATCCGCTCCACCTGATGACCCCGGACTTACCGCCGGACCTAGCGGACGACGTGCTGCGCTACTTGCGCGAAACGCAGGTGCTCCGTTGAAAAAGCTGATCTCGATCGTCGTACCCGCATACAACGAAGGAAAATGCGTTGACGAGCTCGCTCGCCGCCTTCGGCTGGTTTTCGATCAGTTCGCCGATCGCTACGATTTCGAAGCGATCATCGTGGAAAACGGCTCGCTCGACGACACCTATGAGAGACTGCTCGCAATTCGGCAGGCCGACCCACGCTTCAAAATTGTGCAGCTGCAGCGAAACTTCCATATGGAAGGCGGCCTGTGTGCCGGGCTCGCCCAAGCGAAGGGCGACGCTTGCGTCGTCATGGCCGGGGACCTGCAAGACCCTCCCGAGCTCATAGCCCAGTTCATCCCGAAGTGGGAAGAGGGCTACGAAAACGTCTACCAGATCGTCACGCGACGAACGGACAATAGCATTTTCAGACGCGTTGCGGCTCAATCGTTCTACTGGTTACTCAGTAAGCTCAGCGATCGGCCCGTTCCGCGCAACGCGAGTGACTTCCGTCTAGTCGATCGCCGGCTCTACGAAGCATTCAATGCCATGCCCGAGAGAAGCCGAATGATACGCGCGACCTGGACGTGGCTGGGCGGCAAATCGATCGGCATCGAGCACGAGCGCCCGCCGCGCTTCGGCGGCACGTCGGCCTTCAACACGTTCGCAACCGCCGGCTATGCCGTGCGCGGTATTCTCGCGAGCTCCTCGACGCCGCTCAAGATCATCCCGTTTTTCGGACTGGCCTTCGGCGCGATATCGTTCTTGCTTCTGATCGGCTACGCGATTCGAGCGATCTTTTTTGGGGTGCCTTTTGCAGGTTTCGGCACGCTGGTTTCGCTGAATCTCTTGCTGTTCGGTCTTCTCTTCGTCTTCCTCGGTGTGATGAGCGAATACATCGGCATGATCTATGAAGAGGTCCGCGCACGCCCGACGTTCATCATTCGAGCGGCACACGGGCTCGAACCGGTGCCCGACACGCGGCAAGCCTACCCGGCCGCGCAGCTCCCGCACGGTTCGCCGCTGCATCTGAATGGTAGCGCTCAGGAAGCCGCCGCTGCTCGTACGATCGACGCCTAACGTTTCGTAAGCGAGCGATTCCAAGCGAGCGTTCGTCGAATCGATTCCTCGAGCGGCGTCCACTCCAAGAGACCGAGTTCCGCGCGTGCTCGCGCCGTCGACGGCGCATAGCGATCCGGTAACCGCCCCGGAAGCGGGGTGCCGGCGACGGTGTACGCGAGCGGCGGGTCGGCAGCCGCGGCGACGGTCCGTGCCGTTTCGCGAATATCCACCGTATGCTCGGAGCCGACGTTATACGGACGCAAAATCTGACCGCGTACTAAAACGCGCCATAGCCAAGATGTCATGTCCGCAGCGTAGAGATAAGTGCGAACCGGCGTCCCGTCGCCGCCGATGCGGATTGGACGATGGGCCAGCGCATCGCCGATGAAGTTTCCGATGGCGAAGTGACGGTCGAGCGGCAGATACGGACCGGCGAAGGCGAAGAGGCGCGCGACCTTCGTCTGCAAATGTTCGTGTCGCGCTGCGATCGCGCCGAGCAACTCGGCAACGCGCTTTCCTTCGTGATAGGCGTTCCCTGGATCGAGAGAATCCGGTGCTCCCCCGTACGTTTCATCCACGAGCGTAAGGTCCGGCGGCTGGCGCCCGTAGACGGCACCGGAGCTCGTCAGCAGAAACGGAATCGCACCGGAACGACGTGCAACCTCGAGGACACGCCGGGTACCGTCTACGATTGTCCCGAGCATCACCTCCGGCGTCGCAGCGTTTATCTGCGCGCTCGCCGGCGTGGCCGCATGGATGACCGCGTCAAACGAGCCCGCTATGGCGATCGGCTCGCGGACGTCTCCGGCAAAGAAACTGATCGGGTCGCTCGCGAGATGCGGAGAATTGCGAGCGAACGCCTCAGGGTCGCGCGTTAGGACAACCAGGCGGGCACCGAGCGCAAGTCGAGCGTTCGCCCAGACAAAGGACTCGAGTAACCATGACCCGACAAAACCGGTTCCCCCGGTAACGAACAAGCGCGCGCCGCGCAATGCCTCGAAGTCGTCTGCATTGCGCTCGACGATGTCGTCGAGATCTCGCGCGAGCGCGCTCACCGGTTGATGCCGCGAGGCGCGCTCAAACCGAAACGGCGGCGACGTCGATGATGGAACGCGCGATGTAGGCGATCTGGTCGTCGTCGATGCCCGGATACGTGCCGACCCAAAAGACGTCGTTCATAATGATGTCGGCATTGCGCAAATCGCCGACCACGCGGTACGTCGCCTCGAGATAGGCCGGCTGCCGTACCAGATTCCCGGCGAAGACGAGGCGCGTTCCGATCTTGCGCTCATTGAGTGCTTGCGTCAAACGATTGCGGTCGATCGGGGCGTCCGGCGCAACCCGAATCGGGTAGCCGAACCAGGAGCTGCTACCGCCCGGCAGCTCCCGAGGCAGCACGAGCCACGGGACTTTGGAAAGGAGCCCGGTGAGAAGTTCCGCGTTGTGCCGCCGGCGCGCGATGAAGGCGTCAAGCTTTTCCAGTTGCGCCACGCCGACGGCAGCTTGCATGTCCGTCAGCTTCAAGTTGTAGCCGATGTGGCTATAGGTGTACTTGTGATCGTAGCCATGCGGCAGATCGCCGAGCTGCCATTCGAAACGCTTACCGCAGGTGTTGTCCTTGCCGGGTTGGCACCAGCAGTCGCGGCCCCAATCCCGGAACGACTCGACGAGTTTGCGCAGCAGCGGCGAGCGCATCATCACCGCACCGCCCTCGCCCATCGTCATGTGATGGGCCGGATAGAAACTCACGGTCGAAAGGTCGCCGTGCGTCCCAACCTGCACGCCGTTCCAGGTCGCGCCGACAGCATCGCACGTGTCCTCGATCATCCAAAGTCCGTGACGGCGGCAGAACTCGCGCACAGTCTCCGAATCGTACGGATTGCCGAGCGTGTGCGCAAAGATGACGGCGCGCGTGCGCGGCGAGCGAGCCGCTTCAAGGTTTGCGAGATCCGCGTTGTACGTCGTCAGCTCGCTATCGATGAAGACGGGCACGAGGCCAAGTTGCAAGATCGGATTGACCGTCGTCGGGAAGCCGGCCGCCGCGGTGATGACCTCGTCGCCGGGCTTCAGGCGCCTATCTCCATGCTCGGGCGACGTCAAGGCCGCAAGCGCGACCAGATTTGCGCTCGAGCCGGAGTTCACGAGCACGCACTCACGCACGCCGAACCAGCGCGCGAACTCGCGCTCGAATCGATCCGCGAAGCGGCCGGTCGTCAGCCAGAAGTCGAGCGCACTGTCGACGAGCGAGACCATCTCGCGCTCGTCAAAGACACGACCCGACACCGCCACGGCATCCGCCCCCGGCTCAAAGCTGCGTTCGCCGTACGCCGCCGCGAAATACTCGCGCGTACTCGCCAAAATCCGGGCTCGCAACGCGAGCGCCGCCTCGGACGAGCTCTTATCGAAGCGCATCGGCTAGACCCACAGCGTCGCCGGCGAGCAGACTGCGATACCAGGGAATCGTCTCGCTCAAACCCGCTTCAAGCGACCACTGTGGCTCCCAACCGATGAGGTCGCGCGCCTTTTTCGCATTCAAGGTCTGATCTTTGATCTCGTGTGTCGCCGTATTGAGCACGACCGGCTCGAGCCCGGTCTGCAGCTGCGCCTCGATTGCCCTCACGATCTCAAAGACCGTCACCCGCGTTTCCGGGCTGAAGTTGAAGGCCTCACCGCGCACCCCCGGTGCATCGATCTTTTCCGCCAAGATCAGATATGCGGAGACCACGTCAGCCACGTAGATGTAGTCGCGAATGTTCGTCCCGTCGCTGCGAAGGACGGGTCGCTCGCCGCCGATGAGGCTGCGGATCGTGCCGGGCACGATGCGGCTCCAGTTGAGATCGCCGCCACCGTAGATATTGCCGCAGCGCGCGATCGCAAGCGGCACTCTATAGGTGACCGCGTACGAGGTGGCGATCAGGTCCGTGCAGCTCTTGGACACATCGTAGGGATGCCTCCCGGCGAGCGGCATGTTTTCGGTGTAGGGCAGTATCTCGGAATCGCCGTAGGCCTTGTCGCTCGAAGCGATCACGACGGCCTTGACCAGATCGCCAAGCCTGCGTACCGCCTCGAGCAGGTTGTACGTACCGCGTACGTTGCTCTCGAAGGTCTCTAACGGATCTCGCAGCGCGGCACCGACGAGCGTCTGCGCGCCGAGGTGGAAGATGACTTCAATCTCGTGGCCGTTGAGTGCGCGAACACAATCCTCGATGCGCTGCAGCTCGCCGCGGACGATCGAGCAACGATTCGCGATTCCATCGCGATAGAATGAGGACTGCGGATCGTCATCGCGCACAAGCGCTACGACGTATGCGCCCTTCTCCAGCAATGCCCGGCAGAGGTGCGCGCCGACGATGCCCGTCGCTCCCGTCACAAGGACCCGTCGCTCACGCCAATTGCGCATTTTTCACTACCCACGGTGGCTTGCCGGAAGCCCACAGCTCTTCGAGCAAGCGGCGGTCACGCGCAGTATCCATGGGCTGCCAAAAGCCTTCGTGTTGGAAGCACGACAGTTGGCCGTCTCGCGCAAGGCCGGCTAGCGGCTCGTGTTCCAGGAGCGTCTCGTCGCCTGTGATTCTCTCGAAGAGCGAAGGTTCAAAGACGAAGAAGCCGCCGTTGATCCAACCTTCTCTCGCCTGCGGCTTTTCGATGAACTCGTGCACTCTGCCGTCGCGAATATCAAGCGCGCCGAACCGTGCCGGCGGACGCACGGCCGTCAACGTCGCCTCCCGGCCCTGCTCGCGATGAAAGCGGAGGAGTTCGTTGACGTCGATCGCTGCCACGCCGTCGCCGTACGTGCACATGAACGTCTCGTCGCCGATCATCTCGCGCAGCCGCTTGATGCGCCCACCCGTCTGCGTCGACACGCCCGTATCGATCAGGTCGACCTTCCAACGCTCCGGGGTGCGCTGGCGAATCGTGGTGTGCCCCGTTGCGAGATCGACCGACAGATCGTTGTTCACCGAGTAGAACGAGTGAAAGTACTCCTTGACGACTTCTTGTTTGTAGCCGAGCGCGATGATGAACTCATCGAAGCCTGCAGCAGCATAGATGTGAAGCAAATGCCACAAAATCGGCTTACCGCCGATCTCCACCATAGGCTTCGGGCGCAGGACGGTTTCCTCGGAGAGGCGCGTACCGAGGCCTCCGGCCAGGATGACGACCTTCATCCGCGACGCCTAGAAGCACTCAGCCGCAGCAGGGCTTTCAACGCGTTGTGCATCGGCTTTGCCCGGTGAGTTCGGCGAAGAAACTGGCGCATACCTTTACTCACCAACCTCTAGCCTGCTTTAGCGAGGATTTCACCCTGATCCGCGCCAAGCCGGAGGTCAAGGACTGGTTTGAATGATCCTACGGAACACGGTTTTTCGCCCCTGCCCGCTGTGCGCATCAGAAGACGTGGAGACCCTCCATCGTCAGGACTTTGCGACACCGCGCGAGTTGCTCGCTCCCCCGAGCTATGATGTCGTCAAATGCGAGAAGTGCGGCTTCGTCTACGCAAATCAGCGTGTCTCGCAGGCTTCACTCGACAAAGTCTACGAATCGCATTCGAAATACGCGACCAACGTCACGATCGACCCGCAGGCCGAAGCTTCCGCCTCTCCGCCGATCGACCCGCGCTGGGACCTCGACCGCCTCGCAGGCGTAGCCGGCTATCTCGCTGAGCGAATCCCGGACAAGTCGCTGCGAATCTTGGACGCCGGCTGCTCGAACGGCAGCTTTCTAAGCTTTTTGCGCGATCGCGGCTTCACGAGCCTCCTCGGCCTCGATCCATCGCGCAGCGCCGTAGCGAACGCGATCGCTCACAACCATGTCGAGGCGATCACCGGCTCCTTCATCAGCCCGCCGGACGACATTGGAACGTTCGACGTCGTCGCGCTCTCCCATGTGCTCGAGCACTTAACCGATGTCCAAGACGCGATAAAGTCGTTACACCGGCTGCTGCGTCCTGGCGGGCTCGCTTACATCGAAGTACCCGATGCCGCTCGTTTCGACGAGTTCCTGGTCGCTCCGTATCACGACTTCAATACGGAGCATATCAACCACTTTTCGCTGCCGCTTCTCGAGGCATTGATGGCGTCCAATGCTTTTGAATCCGTCGACGCCGGACAAAAGACGGTATACTGCTCGCCGATCGACCTGTATCCGGCAATCTACGGTCTCTGGCGTAAAGTAGACGGAGTCCCGGCGCCGTCCATGCCCCATGGAACCGAAGCCGACTCGACGCTCGTCACTGCGACACGGCGCTACATCGATCAGTCCGCGAGGCTAATGGAGCACATCGACGCGAAGCTTGCGGCCGATCTCGCGGGCGAGGAGACGGTCATCATTTGGGGTGTCGGCCAGCTTACGATGAAGCTACTGCGCGACACGATTCTGGCAAAGAAGGACATCGCTGCCGTCGTCGACACCTCGCCGCAACGGCAGGGGATGCACATCGACGAAATGACGATTCAAGCGCCGCCCGTGCTACGGGACCTGCCGCCTTATCCGATCGTCGTCGGTTCGCTTCACCACGAATCGTCGATCATCGACATGATACGAGAGCGGCTGCGCCTCACCAATCCCGTCATCCGGCTTTACCGGCCATGAATGCTTTGGCTTAACCGCAAGCTGAGCGAGGAGCGCGAGACCTCGATCATGCTCGCAATCGCCCTCACAGCGCTCGTGTCCGTCGCGATCATCGTCACCACTATCAACGCCACTTGCAATTCGTTCCGCCCGGTCCTATTTGAGAGCCTTCGCGCGCTACCAGCCGTGAGCGATGATTCTTTTCTGAAGGTCGAATCGGTCTCGATCGATCGGAAGCTGAAAACATTCGCCGGCGGATCAACTTTTGCAGTTCACAGCGGCGACCAGGTCATCGTGCGCGGCAGGGCCTTCGATCCGTTCTCAAAGCGACCGGCGGCCGGGGTCTTCGCGGTAGTCGACGACGGTCGCGCCTTTCGCGCCACGTACGGGGGCGACCGTACCAATGAGGGGTTCTTTGTGTTGATCGCTACCGGCGCACTTGCTCCGGGCAGTCATCGTCTCCATCTTCGGGTCGTCTCGAGCGGCTTGAGCGGCTATTACGAACCCCAAGACGTCGCCTTCGTGGTTTACTAGCCGTGCGCGAGAGGGACACGCGCATCGTTTCGGTTGCGGGCGTACTTGCGGCGGCATTTGCGCTCGCAATCCTCTGGTCGTACATGGTCCCGATTCTCGAGGCCTCGGACGAGAACGACCACTTCGATTATGCCATCTCGCTCGCGCACGCCGGACACCTCATTCCCGCCTGGACCTCGGCGCCCTATCCGTCTTATGATCTGCAAACCGACTTCCTCGAAACCTACACCGACTTTCCGCGCATCAACTTAAACCTCCATGACCGCGTGCCTCCGGGTTACGGCACGCACGAATACTTCGAGCAACTCGATCGGCGGGCCGCTCTTCAGCTTCCCGATCCGTGGAAGTTCGAGGCGACCGCCCACAACCCGACGCTGCTGCCGTTTTATCCATTCGGTTTCTACGCGCTGCTCGCCATGTGGATACGCTCCTTCGCAGCGTTCCATCACTCGCTTGTCGCGACGTTCTTCGCGGCTCGCTGGTTCTCGATCGCGCTCTTGCCAGTAACGCTCGCATTTTCATACGGGATCGCCCGAGAGTTGCGGCTGCGGCCCTGGCTTTCGCTCGCTCTCACCGCCGTCATCGGCATGTTCACGTTGACGACGTTTGTTGCGTCATATGTGCAACCGGATAACTTGACGTGGATGCTTTACACGATCATCACGTTTCTCGCGCTTCGAATACGACGCCACTTCAGCTACGCGTATGCTTTCGCGATCGGACTCGCGCTTGCGCTCCTGGCCATTACGAAGTACCAGTACTTCGCCGTTATGTTGGCGGTGCTCGTCGCACTCTTGGGAGTGCGGCTTGCAAGGCCGTTTTCGCTTCTACGGACCCTTGCAGTCGCAGCTCTTCTGCTCTTGCCGAGCGGTCTAACGCTTCTCACTCAAGCTCTCCTCGTCGGCTCGAATCCGTCGTTCGCGGCGATTGCGGTTGCGCATTTCACCGCAAAACCTTCCGGCACGCTGAGTCCAACGCTTTTCGGCTTCGTCTCACTTTGCGGCCAGGCGATTTGGCACTTCTTCATCGCGGGCTTCAACTATGAACTGGACGCCGATCCGCACTTTTCCGGAGCGACCTCCTACTGGGGCGATTCCGGCTGGCTCGATACACCGCTGAGTTTTGGAAGCGTGGCGATCAATACGCTCGTGCACCTCACGATTCAGACTCTGAATTGCATTACGATCGCGCTGTCCGTCATCTGGCTCTCCCGAACCGCTTACCGCCTCGTCCGGCTTGCGATTCGCGGGCGAATCTGGACGGCGCTCAACCTAGCAGTCGCGAACGTTCCGCTCAATCTTTATTTTGTGTTCATTGCCTTTATGGTTTTCTTTTACGCCCTAACGGACAATGAGTGGCGCATCTCAGGCCGCACCTGGATCCCGGTGATCGAGCCGGCGTTTCTCCTCGGATTCTATTTCGCGCCGCGCGCGCTTGGGCGTATGCGCTGGCGCGCCCCGTATGCGACCGCCATTCTGGTTCTGCTTGCCCTGTACGCAACGGTCGGTAGTTTCTTTGGAGCCGTTTCTGCGCAACAACGCTATTACGGGCGCGACCAACTCCCGCATCTTTCAGAGCTTACCCGCGGACCGAAATCCGAGATCGTCGTCGATACGGTCTCAACGACGCTCGATCCGCCACGACGTCCCGTCGATGCGACGGGTGCATTCATCGCGGGCGTCAGGCAAGGTCAGCAAATCGAAATAACCGGTTGGGCGGGCGACATCATCAACCGCAGCGCTGCCGGCGGGGTGATCGCAGTCGTCGACGGCAGGGACGAGATCGCCGCAAGCTACGGCTACGCAACGGAATACGTTTCGAAAGAGCTGAATGCGCTCCCGCTCTTCTGGGCTGGATACCACTTCCATATACCCACGCTGAACGTCGGCTACGGAGCGCACACGATCGCTCTTTACATCGTCTCGAAAGACCTCAAGACGTACTATCCGACGGGCCGCAACATACGATTCATCGTCGATCCGCCGCGGCCGATCGTCATCGGCGACGCACAACACATCGTCGGCTCACTCGACCAAGTCGGCACGATTCAGACTGCCGGCGTCGACGGAAGCGAATACGACCCCGTTTGGCTCGATCGTGACGGCTACCTCGCGCTACGCGGCTGGGCGGACGACGTCATTCACAAACAGGCCATCGCGCGAATCGTGCTAACGATCGACGGCAACCGCACGTTCGAAGCGCACCTCGGCGATTTTCGGCCGGAACTCGCACGAGACTTCCCGCAATTGCCACCGCAGGTTGCGATGTTCTCCGGTTTTACGGCGGTTGTTCCGCTGCACGCCTTGTCGGAAGGAACGCACGTGTTCTCGTTGCGAGCAATCGACGGCGAAGCGGGTGGAAGCGTGTCACTGATACGGGACTTTGCCTTTGGCGTAGCCGGAAGCGACTCGCCCGGCGCGATAATCGAGCCCGCATACATCACGCGGCCATTTCGCTTCGGCGATCGAAAGACGATTGATGGGAAGATCGACGTCGTGGGTTCGATCAGCCAAGTGCCGGCCGAACGAGAAAGCGGCGCCGTTTGGCTGGATCGAGCCGGTTATCTCTACATTCGCGGCTGGGGAATAAACCGCGCCGAGCGGCGCCCGCTTCGTCAAATCACGATCACACTCGACGGTACCCACCGGTACGCGATGCGGATGAACGGCTTTCGACCTGATTTACCCGATCAGCTCCGGTCGGTCTCCCCGCAAATAGCGGCCTACCTCGGATTCAGCGCCGCCGTGCCGATGCACGATCTAGCTACCGGTACACATCTGCTAACGATGACGGCGGTCGACGGGGAACCCGGGCACCTGCTCTACATCGTAAGGAACTTTCCATTCGTCACTTATTGAAAGCCGCCGTCGCCGTCTGGCTGATCGTTGCGCTGGCTGCCTACGACATCGGCCGCGCGGCGACAACCCGCTGCGTACGGCCGGCTGATCGGTTGCGCATCCTCTCTCTCGACGATATGGACGAGTTGCCCGGCGTAACGCATTTCTTGTTCGACGTCGTCGCGGATCGCAAACCGCTGCAGACCGCCCCACTTCTCGCCGTCCGTAGGGGAACGGCGCTCCGTTTGCGCGGCGCCGCTTACGACGACGAGAACAGAAGGATTGAAGATGCCACAGCATTCGCCGTGGTCGATGGGCTCGACGTACTGGCAATGGATGTAAGTTCGGGGGAGGCGCGCGTGACAATTCCCCCTGCCGACCTTCCCGTAGGCTCCCATCTAGTCACGTTCGACGTCGTTCCAAGCGATTTGCGGGGCTACTTCATTCCGCTGGAGCAAATTCGAATTCATGTGCGCTAGTTAGGGTGAGGCGCGCTCAAAGAAGTGCCACCTCAGATTCACGTCGAGGGGCGCACGAGTGCTGGGGTCAATAGTAGAGCTTGCTAGTGAAGGGCCAAGTCGCTGCCAGCGGACGCCTAAGACCCGTTGAGACGAGGATCGGATCGTCGCGCTCGAGCGGGATCGCGAGCGGGGCGCCGGGGTATTCATTTGCGAGCCGCACCGAGGTGAACGATTTTCGCATATCAGCTTCGCTCACGTTGATCGAGATCACGATCGGGTCTCCGCCCGCGTAGCCGCGCGTTCCCCACAAGTAATATTGATTGTGATGGCTCGTCGCCGGCGGCAAACCGCGCGCACGACCGAAGAAATCGAGAGCGGCCGCTTCGCCGTAGTTCGCCGTATAGATCAGAACGCGCGATCGTTCAGCCGGCGGTACCGATGCATAGACCGCGGCCATCGCAGCGGTCATCTCCGGCCAGCCGATCATGTCCGCGAAATCCTGCGGTAGCACGCCGAGGGTCATATGTTCGCCCGATTGCGGTTTTAAATGGAGAGCGCTCTGATACGCAACGAACGTAGTGACCGGAAGAATCGGGATCACAAACGGGATGAGGACGAGGCCGCAGACGGCCGCCGCCCCTGCAACAAGCGGGCGCGCCCAGCGAGCGGGCCGCGTCCACGCCTCGATCGCACACGCGCCCACAGCGAAAACGATGGGGTAGAATGCGGCCGGATAGTAGTCCTTCGCGTGGAGTGCAACCATCAAAGCGACGAGAACCACAAACGTGACGCCGATCCACCGTAGATTTCGATGCATCAAGCTCCATACCACGCCGGCAATCCAGACGAGCGACAGAACTGGATTCAGAATGAGAACTTGCTGTAAGACGAATCGCGCGGGCGAAAGGATGACGTTCTTACCGGCCGCACCGTTTCGGAGCAGCTCCAGCATCGGCAATCCGTGCGCGAGCTGCCAGGCGGCGTTCGGCAGGGCGAGCGCGACCGCGAGCGCGGCGCCGAGCGCAAACCAGCGGTTCGCGAGTCGCCGTCCTTCGCCCGATGCGATCAGGCCGGCGAGCAACGCCGCGGCGAAGAAGATCACGCTGTATTTCGAGTTGAACGCAAGACCAATCGCTGCGCCGGCGCCGAGCCACCAGCGCGGATCGCGGTTCAACGCGCGAAACGTGCAGAAAGCTGCAAGAGGCCAAAGCGGCAACGCAAGCATGTCGGTCGAGACCTTCATGCCGAACGATGCGAGCACGGGCGCGAGCGCGACGCAAATCGCGGCGAGGACCTGCGCGAACGCGCCCCCACCCAACTCGTCGACAAGGAGGCAGGTGATGAACACGGCGACAGCCGCGCACATGGCGGCGACCAGGCGGAGCATGAACAGCGACTGCCCGAAGATTTGCGAGGCGGCGCTGAGGAGCGGCGTCAACGACGGCTGGTCGACGTAGCCCCAATCAGGATGACGCCCGCAAGCGATGAAGTACAACTCGTCGCGAAAGAATCCATAGTGCGCGTTGCCGAGCGCATGAAAGAGCAGCGTCAGGCCGGCCGCAATCCAAGCTAGGCGATTACGAGGCATCGGACTTTTCGTGCATGTTCCGGGACGTACCGTGAAGTGCGCGAAAAGTTGCGGACGCCGTTGAGACTACTCTCGAGCCCCGCGCTCGACACCCAATCGGTACGTCGCAAGTTGCGTACGCGAACGCACGCCGAGCTTCGCGTAGATTGCGCTCATGTGCTTCTCAATGGTCTTTACGCCGACGCGCAGCGTATCCGCGATCGCGCGGTTGCTAAGGCCGCGCCCGACGAGGAGCGCAACTTCCGACTCACGCTCCGTGAGAACGGGTTCGCCAGCCGGCGCGCGAGGCGCGCTCGAATTCGGCTCGATCCGACGCACGCTGCTCGTGCTGCCGCAACGCCGGTAGATCGCTAGCGCTGCCGCGGCGTCACCGAGCAGCTCACGCGCCTGCGCCTCGAAAAGGGGCCAACCAAGTTGCTGAAAATGGTCGGCGGCCATCCGCGCATGCTTGCGCGCATCCTCAAAATGGCCTGTTCGCTGCGCGGCATACGCCTCGACCAGATCCGACGTCGCCACGAAGACGGCGTTGCCGGGAATCGCGGCAGCCTCGGCGCTCAGCCGGCGCGCCTTTGCCACCCGATCCATGCTTGCGTACCGAGCGGCGAGCGTGAGCAAAAAGATCGCGCTGTAGCTGATCTCGAGCGCATCGATCGCCTCGTCGAGCGCCGCTCGCGCGCCGCTAATATCGTCGCGCGCCACGAGCACGGCAGCGCGCGAAGCGAGCGCCACCGCGTGAAGATTCGGGTTCGGCTGGTCACGCAAGCCTTCCAACAGTTCGAGATCGAGGCAGCGTGTGACCAACTCTTGGTCGTCGAGCGCAAGGCCGATATAGGGCCCGCTCAACAAGGTTTGGTAGCGAACGACGAAGAGCGCAGAACCTTCGGAGGCGAGCGCGGCGTGGCAGAAATCCCGGGCTTGCTCGAGATTCCCAACGTAGTAGTGGTGCAGCGCCAGAAGTTGACGGGTAAACGCGAGATACGAACTCGAGGCCAACTCTTCGTGCAGCGCGAGCCCTTCGAGCAACGCCCGTTCGGCCTCGCGATGGTCGGCGAACATCATCGCCGTTTGACCGATCTTGATGAGTGCGACCGAACGACGTACGGGGCTCAAGCTCATGAGACCCTGACGAACCACGGCGGCCGCGGCGCTCCACTCCGAACGATTTCCGGTGTATGCGCTCAAAGTGAGTCGCGTCTCCCAGTACGCTTCTCGAATCGCGGGATCCAGCGACTCTAGCGGAACCTCGACACGGCTCAGATACTCCAACGTGCGCGGGGCATCGAAGCGGGCAAGCGAAATAAGAGCGAGCGATACCGTGAGCTCGGCACGGCGCCCCGCCCTGAGGCCACTGCCATGGGTCGCAAGGAAGAGTTCGACATCGTCGAGTGCGACTCCGAAGTGCCCACGATGGTAGTGTTGCTCGGCGATCGAGCGCGTCAGTTCCGCCGCGTCGTCGTACTCGTTCAGGCGCAAGCTCGCCTTCCGGGCCGCTTCGAAGGCCTCGAGGCTCCGCTCGTGTATGCCGGCATGGAACGCGGCGGCACCAACCTTGCGCAAAAGACTCGCATGGCGCCGCTCGTCGTCCTCTGTGAGTTCGAGTGCGCGCTCGAAATAGGTTAGGGCCTCGGCGTGTGCCCGCAGCGCGAAAGCGGCGTCGCCGGCACGTTCGCTCGACTCGAGCGCCTTGGGAAGGTTGCGAACTTCCCACCAGTGATGCGCGAGTTCCGCGACGCGGTCGTCCGCATCGGGCAGTGCCTCGAGCGTGCGCGCGATTCGCTCGTGAAGCGGGCGCGAGCGCGCGCGCAGCATTTCGCTTGCGATCGCGTCTCGCGTCAGCGCGTGCCGAAACCGAAAGCGCGGACGATCGCCCGTTTCTTCGACGATGAGCTGGAGATCACGTGCCCGCTCGAGGAGCGGCAGAATTGCGCCCGGGTCTGCCTCCGCGGCAACGGCTAGAATTGCCGGATCAAAACTCTGTCCTAGAACCGACGCCAAGCGCATGATGTCGAGGGCTTCGGAACTCAAATGCGCGAGCCGTTCGCTCATCACCGAGCGAATCGAAATCGGGAGCTGGTTGCCGGCGCTAGCCGGCTGGTCGACTAAGTTCTTCAGCAGCTCCTCGGCAAAGAACGGATTGCCTTCAGAGCGCCGCTCGACTTGACGCAGCAAACTCGGCGAAACCGGCGCACGTCCCTCGAGCGCCGATTCCATCAACTCGCGAAGCTCGGCCTGCGCCAAGGGTTCAAGCGAAATCCGATGGACGGTCCGTTCTCGTGCGAGCCGTGCCAGCGCAAGCGCGGCCGGATGTTCGGCGAGTAGCGCGTCGTTCCGATAACTAGCGACGAGCAAAATGCGTTTGCCGGAAATGCGCGGCGCCAGGTAGCAGAGCAGCTCAAGTGAGGCGCCATCCGACCAATGGAGATCCTCGATTGCAATCGTCAGTGCACGCTTAGCTGCACTCTCTTCGAGCAGGTCGACGACGCCGGCGAAGAGCTCCGCCTTTTCGACGGCAACCTCATGGGACCGAGCACCATTTTCAGATGCTTCAGGAACGAAGTGTCGCAAGGCTAGTCTGCCCGGCGCCGAGCTGGTCTTCAAAAGCTCCGGTGTCGCGCGTACGAGGGACGCAAGCAGCGAGCGAAACGGACCGAAGGGCCGCGGTGCATGCTCGAGGCATTCGCTCCAAATGACGCGTGCCGACGTCTTGTTACGCGCAAACTCCGTCAGCAGACGCGACTTTCCGATGCCTGCTTCGCCACCAATTAATACGACGCAGCCGCGCCCGCTAGCCGCGGAACGGCGGCATGTGGCTAGCAACTCGAGCTCCTCGCGACGTCCAAGGAACCTACGGCTCGCGATCGGCTGGACGATCATAACAGGCCGCACGATTTCTCAGCGTCACGGCGATCGCCTACCCTCAGGACGTTAACAAAACCAATCCTTTACACGGCGTCGCCTAGGGGCAAGATCGAGCTTGGATGCCCTCCATAAAGAGCGCGCATCAGAAAAAATCGGCCGCCGTGACCCGCCGTTTGGTACCATCCGGCATCGTGAATGTGTGGGTTGTGCCGGCATCGGTCATTTGAAATTTGACGACATCTGCGATGAGCCACGCCGTAAACGGCCTTCCGTCGATAAGCGCGATCTTGTCGCCCTTAGCGAACCCGGCGGCCTCGGCTGGACTCTTCGGCGAAACGAATGCCACCGTGAAGTTGCCCTCAGTCGCCGTTTTGGCCAGCACCATGCCCATTCGGTCTTTGGGGATCGCTGACGCGGCCGCGCCGATATTTGGAACCGCATAGAGCCGATTGTGCGAGTAGTCGATGATCAAGCGGAAATGGGACAAGAGCGGAAGGCCGACACCGCCCGCAATCGGAGCCGGCGGCACTTGGCTTTCGGGGACGATCGCAATCGGCACGCGGGAGAAGTCCACGCCGGCGAAAGCAAGGTGCTCGAGCGTGACGATCGTCTCCGCAAATGGACCCGACAGGCGTTGTGAAGTCGGGCGCCCCGCCAACAAGCTGTGCGACTGCGCGTAGGCAGGAACGACAAGTAGCGGTCCGCTGACATTCCCGAGTTCCATCTCGAAAAGCGCCGGCTCCGCACCATTGATCGCGATGGGAATCACGCGCTCACCACCGCGTTCGACGATCGGAACCTCGATTGCCCCCTGCGGTTTCGTCACGGTCTTCGGATCGAGAAAGGCGATCCGATGGTTGACGAAGTCGATGTCGACGGCGAACTGGTTGAACACGTCTTCACCCAGGCTGAAAGGCACCGGATAGCCGACGATCGCAGGGGCATACGCCGGCGCCACCATCTCGCTTGGCTTGGCGGCAGCATCGTGCAAGGTAAGGTTACCGGCCTGAATCTCGACGCCTTGCACCGAACCGGAGGCGTTCGCGGCGAGGCCGATCGACGCCGCAAAGCTGGTAACGATGCTCGATGGGCCGCCCCAGAGCGACGCCATGACCTCGTGGCCGTTGAGCTTCACCGGAACGTAGATTCCCAAATTCGTGGAGGTCGTGAAGGGGATCCAGCCGCTGGAGGATACGCCGTTCGCGAACGTCGCCGTTTGGGCCGGACCAGCGTCGTCTGCCGAAGCGGAACTGTAGGCCGCCAAGAGCGCGCAGAGCGTGAGGTGTGAGATGAGACGGTACTTCATGCACTTGAGGGCTACTCTTCAAAACCTTGGCAACCTTCAGCAGCGGCTGAGTAGCGCAAATTGAATTCATGATTTCCAAAAGTTGAAAGCCGTCGCGGTGGTCGTCTCCAACTCGTCTTCGGCGCAAAGGTGGATCGCTTGGGTGTGCGTTCGCGAGGCTAGCGCCGACATGACGCTCTGCTCGTTCGCGAAGTATTCAACGTGCATCAGGGAAGGGTTCTGGCGAGCATCTGTTCCTTCCGCCGGCGCTGGCGACGAACGGCTGAAGCCCACTTCCCGAAGACTAGGCGGTGATCAGGCCCAAAACGCCGGCGAGGCGGTCGTAGCTTGCCTGTACGCCGCCCGTCATCCCGGACTCGAGAGCCTCGTCGCGGGCTGCTTGCGACTCGAACCGTATCGTCATCGTGTACGCGGTCGAACCGTCGCGCTCGAGAAAGCTGCTCGTGACTTGCGCTTCACCGGGATACCACGGTTCGTCGAATTTCTCGACATGCACGATCCGTTCCGGCCGCGCGATCTCGCGGAAGACGCCGCGGACACCGAACTCTTTCCCGTCGGCATCGTTGCGCCACAGGTAGCGGTAGGTGCCGTCGACTCTGAGGTCGACCTCGCAGACCGGCATCGACCAGCCGTCGGGCCCGAGGAGCCAACGTCTGATCAATTCCGGTTCGGTGAATGCGTTGAACACCAACTCGCGTGGCGCATCGAAGATGCGCGTCATCACGATCTCGCAATCGCTCGGTGTCGTGACTTCCATCTCTTAGCTCCTCCGTCGCTTCGCACGTTTCACTTTTTTCGGTTCGGTTTTTAGGTCGACGAGCACGGCGTCGAGCCGTTGGAAATTCCCCTCCCACAGGCCGCGATAGCGTTCGAGCCAGCCAGTCGCTTCCGCGAGCGGCTTCGCCTCGATGCGGCACGGGCGTCGTTGCGCATCGCGACCGCGCGATACCAGGCCCGCGCGCTCCAGCACTTTGAGGTGCTTGGAGATCGCCGGCTGACTCATCGCAAACGGCGCGGCCAAGTCCATCACCGACGCCTCTCCGCCTGCCAGCCGCGCCAAGATCGCTCGCCGGGTGGGATCCGCCAACGCCATGAACGTCGCATTGAGGCGCTCCGGCGGCAGCCCTCCATAACTCAGTGGTTCCATAACTTATTGGTTATTTAAACCGAAAGCGAGCTGTATGTCAATGGGGCACGTCACGTACGACACGGTGCGCAAGATAGCGCTGGCCTTTCCGGACGTGGAGGAAGGCTTGTCGTATCGTGCGCCGGCCTTGAAAGTGAAGGGCAAGCTTTTCGTCCGGCTGCGCGACGACATCGACTCGATCGTCATCAAGATGCCGTTCGGGCGGCGTGACAAGCTGATGGCATCGCGCCCTGACGCCTATTACATCACCGATCACTACTTGCGCTACGAATGGATGCTCGTGCGGCTTTCGGCGGTGAAGCCGGCAGCGCTGCGCCCCCTGTTGGAGATCGCCTATCACGAAGCGCTCCCGGCAAAACGACCGCGCCCTTGATGACGGTAGTGATTAGTCGGCTTTGCCCATTTATTGGCCCCGCAGGGCACTTTTTTTGGCAGCCGCCCGATTTTATGGGCTGTCGCACGGCGTGCAAGCATGGTT
>Ga0302326_10006763_pt1 | contig 25653 bp, 35 predicted proteins | sample Palsa_T0_3_FD_202264 | JGI IMG/M metagenome (GOLD analysis project Ga0302326, IMG submission 202264) | Peat permafrost microbial communities from Stordalen Mire near Abisko, Sweden - Palsa_T0_3 | ecosystem: Environmental > Terrestrial > Soil > Palsa > Peat permafrost | place: Sweden: Abisko... | reverse complement strand
CATCGGCGCTCTGCTGCATGATGCCGCGGAAGATGCTGGCGGTGCTCCCGTCATTGAGGAGATACGTTCCCGCTTTGGATCGGCCGTCGCGGCAATAGTCGCCGGATGCTCCGACACCTTTGAGAAGCCCAAGCCACCTTGGCGGCCGCGCAAGGAGGCCTATATCGCCCATCTGGCAACCGCCTCGCCCTCGATGCTGCTGGTCTCGGCGGCGGACAAGCTTCACAATGTGCGGGCAATCACCTCGGACTACCGGGAGATCGGCGAGGCGCTCTGGGTGAGGTTCAAGGGCGGTCGCGATGGCACCCTCTGGTATTACCGCAGCTTGGCCAACTGCTTCCTGAAGCTAAGCAGGAACCGGCTTGCCACCGATCTGGACCTGGCGGTCCGGGAGTTGGAGCAGCTGGCCCGTCAAGCTGACTCCTGAGCCCGAATAGGCAACCAGCGATGAGATTCAAGCGGCCCATCTATCGGGTGTTAACGTTTTATGGAATAGGGCTCCTGTGTTTTCTGGTGATGGCAAGGGCGCACCTCGCGGAGAGGAAAGAGGTCGGCGAGGCGGTTACTACCATAATTGCAGTGTGGTTCCTAGGGGCAGTTGCAGTTATTGCTGCGATCAAGCTCATCCGTGATCTGATGAATCCTAAACGTCGAAAGTTCCTTTTTGACCGTACGGACTGTCCGCCCGAGGACCCCATGCAGGATCATTAATGGTGACGACCATGACCCGCCTTCTCGAAATCCACTACCTCGTGGGCGTGCCCCTTGGTCTGGGCGCACTTGTGGCGGCGCTCTTCTTGAAGAAGGCCCGGCTCTGGCTCCTCGCGGGATCGGTCGCATTCATAGGAGCGTGGACCCTGAGTGTGAACGCTCTATCAGCGCGATCCGCCCTTATCCTTGACCACGGCAGAGACCCCAGGACGACTGCCGAGATCATTCACTCACTTGGGAAGCCTGAATCGACACTCACCTCCGCACAAAGTGACTCTGTATGGATCTACTCGGTGCGGGTATGGCCTTTTAATGCCATGGTTTGGTACGCGATCGCTCAGGATGCCATCCTAGATGTCCAGATCGGCGAAAAGGTGGGCATATTCCACGATCCCGTGCGACTCGCGATGGCCGCAGATACCCCCGACAGCGTGAGCCTCTACCGTGCCGCTCAGGATATAACCACCTGGGTAATTCTCACGAGCGCCCGAGAGGAATTGAAAGGCTGGCCCATATTCCAAGGGATGTGGACGCCCACCAGAGAGGACATCCCGACGGTAATAGACGCCGCCTTCTCGTATGTGAGGGAGTTCGAGAAGGAACCAAAAGAGGAACCCGGAAAGAGGAGCCCGCCGATGGTACTGTACGAGCAAAGGGCCTGTCGCCATATCCTCGGCTTCAGGCCGAACTACGCCTGTCAGATCGTCGGCTACACGAGAAGCGGAAAGAAGATGATCCACCTAAATTTCTTCCCTCGGTTAATGATTGCCGTCACGAGAGCACTGCCTGGGACAACTGAGCCCTCATGGCATTCCCAATACGTTTGGGTCTTGGACGGCGGCCCTAGCTTCTGGCAAATCGAGTACGATCCAGCCACGAAAACGTTCTCCGACTTCCGGGCCAATGGAATGGGATAATCCCGTGAGGCCCTGGAAGCGCATCCGCATGAACCTGCTTCTGCTGCCGAATGTGGCCTTGGCGATTACAATTGTCGTGACAGGCCTCGGACTAGCCATCGAAAGATTCAACGGCGTAAGCATGGGAAGGATGCCCATCACATGGCCCGCTATCCTCGACAGTTTAGTCTTGTACTATGTTCTGGTCCTTATCCCAAGCGTCCTGTTCACGGTAGCCATGGAATGGATCTACCGACGGGGCCTGAAGCCAAAATCGAAAACAGCTGTCGCTGTTTCGACAGCATGCGGTTCCGCCGCGTGGCTCATTCTCTCGGAACTTGCGAACATGAACCTATATATGGGAGGTGCCATGCTTCGTAGACGCGACGAAGCGATCAGCCTCCTCGGATTCATGGCAATCGGCGCTCTCACCGGCCTTATTGTTGGGCTTCTCGTAAGACTCGCCGAACACCACGCCCTGAAAAAGGCGGCCATAACATGAGGCCCTGCATGTAGCAGGGATCGAGGTATAATTAGAGCAAACCCGCCGCCAAAGCCGCACCTGCGCCGAAATCGGGTCGGTGACAGGGTTGGGCACTGGGTCAACCAGGCAGGCGGGGATGGCCCCAGGAGCGTCCGTGATGGGGTCCACGACGGCAAAATGGCAGGGATCTACCCAGGAACGCCCGCTTCGGTCGTCCGGGTCGGACAGGATAGCAAGCCGGGCCTGACCATGGGCACCACCGGGGCGGCCCGGGAAGACCGCAAGGTTGTGGTGAACCCTACGCTCCCCCTTTGGTCAGAGCAGCACCCAAGTGATCACCGGTGTGTTTGCGTCTGCTGGCCAAGTCCATGGAGTCAGGATTTCACCACGAGCCTTGCATGCCTCGGCGGCCAGCAGCCCGGCCCGTCTCAGGCCGGGGTAAACGCGCCAGACGCCTTCGCGGTGGGACTCGCCCGCCCTGCGGCTGATGGTCGCGTAAATGTCCACCGTGCCGTCAACGATGACGAGTTCGGCGGTGCCATTGCCGGGGCCGTAAATGAAGAAGTCTTGATCGTGGGCGCGGGCCACGGACAGCATCCTGCTGAAAAAGCCATGCAGAGACGTGCCGCCCCGCCTGCGGTTGGGCACGAAATAGAAGTCTTCTGCCTTCCTGAAAATGGAGCCGTTGGGCTGGGCCTCCTGCCCGACGCCGAGCAAGGGAACAAAGCTTAGATCGGCAGCCCGCACGTCGCGCTCCAGGCTCTCACGGGCGGCGAGCCGCTCATCCTTGCGCTGCCCGACACGGTCTGCCGTGAGCAGCCCGAACTCGCAGTGCTGGACGTAATCACGCTGCTGACCGACAACCGCCAGCAGGCCACTGCCGTCGAACCCTTCAATCACGTTTCGCTCAGCTCTCTGCTTGTCGGCCTTTGTCAGCCTGGCCACTTCGACATCAACGGCAGCGAAGAACTTGCGCAGGGCGGCGAGCTTCCGCTGGCGAGCCCGGTCATCCAATGACGAGTAGCTGTGCTCAGGTTGTGCGCCGTCGTCATTACCCTGGTCGCTATGGTGCACTGGCTGATGGCCATTCACCGGGGTTGGGGCGTCCACTACGCGCCAGCTTACGAAGAGTTTACCGATGTGCGTTGAGAAGGGTTGCTCGGCTTGGCGCTTGACCATAACCCGACAGCATACCCGGGGAGTCGTATGGTGTAAACCGTTTGCCCTGTCATAGATCCGGCCAGCGCCTGAGGAAGGGGCCGTGGTGGGGGAGAGTTATGACGGCAACCGACGAGATTCTTTCCTGCGGGTGCGGCGCGTCTGGGCGAGTTGCGCCGCCGCGAGACGCAGGTCCTGGGCGGTGCAGGGTGTCCGCAGAAAGGGAGGCGTTGAGAAGAGCAGCCGCTGCTCCTTTGCGGTGAGAGGTTTGTTCATGCCCCAAGTTAGAATGGTCAAGATTTGAACTCGTTGAAAAGTTGCAGAAGCCCGGCTACAATCGATTGGATCCTACCAAACTGTGGTTTTCGCAGCCCATTGGCCTCGTCCATATAAGTACGGCGGTTCACCTCGATCATGATCGACGTTACCCTTGGGTCCCTTTGGTAGAACTCCATCGGAACCAACGAGCCGCTGTACGGCTCATTCTCCAGCACCGAATACCCGTTGCTTGAAAGAAACTGATGAGCAAGGGCCACCAGTTTGGCAGGCGTATGGTATGGATTGGTGCCGACGCAGAAGTCGGGCCGCTCAGCACCCGGATGCGGCTCCACCGTCCAAGAAAATTGCGGGAAGGAGTGCGCATCAACTATCAGCGCGTTGCCGGATTTCGTAAGTTCCGAGCGGACGGCATCCGTTAGGAGCGAATGGTGCGGGTAATAATACCGTTCCAAGAGAGCCGTGCGCTCGCCCAGGGTAATTGGCCTTCGTAGCGGGAGACGCTTCGTCGTGCATAAGTAGATTACGCCGCGCCCAACCTTGGACATCGGCTCGGAACTATCGGCTTCAAAACGCTCCGGATCGACGACCAGGCGAGAGACCGGAAAGCGTACGGCAAGGTGATCGTTGGTGGAAAAGAGTTCGTCTGTAAACCAGTCAGTCGAGCGCAGAAGTTCAGCATCCAGTTCCGAGTCGGATAGGATGAACTGCGTTCGCAAATCCGGCGGAATAGTCGGATTAGCATGGGGAATATGGATGATCATCAGCTGAGAGGCTTCGCGTACTGGTCTAAGAAACCATAGCCGTATGGAGCTTGATACGCCAAGAATGCCATGAGATCGGTGACGGGTGCCTTCTCAATGGGCGGTGTTGCGAATAGCTGCTGGGCTTGGCGCTTGTCCATTGGGCAGAGCATACTGGGGGCGTGGCCGGTTGGAAGGCGGCTTGCCCGTCATAGACGCCGATGGCGGAATCCGTTGGGGATAGCACATATCAGTCTAGATGGCGTGGGCGTGGCAACGCTTCCGCCTGTCATCACGCCCGACGCGTCGCTCAGGTGAGGTTCTTTTCCTCAAGCCGTCCGTCGTGGGCAACCCCCTAGAGCTTTCAGGTTTGCCGGAAGCTTTACGTGACAGGCGGTCGCTCCCTTACAAGCTATTCTATCTCAATGCCGAGGGTCTGTTTATTCGCCATCCTGACGTAGGCCGTGATTATCTTTACCGCGAAGATGCCGGGAAATACAATCCCAACGATGATGGTGACCTGCCCGAAATGATCGGTCCGGTCTCCTAGCCATCCGATGGCAAACAAGCCGCCCCACATCGCCAGCGCCGACGCCACGCTGAAGAGAAGGTAGGCGGTTAAAAGACCCCAGTTGCCCCTCCTGAACCGGATACGCCAAAGCGCCATGAATGCACAGATTGCAAGACCTATGCAGCAGCAGGCCAGGGTGGCATATATCACCCCGACGAACCAGTAGCCGAGCACCAGAAGTACATGCACGAACATCATGGGCCGGTTGTTGTCTGAAGGTGGCGGCGACTTTTCATGGGTCAATAGTTTACGGTAACCTTGCGCGTTGTATCCGCGTCACAGTTTTGTCAGCCTCAACTCCGGTCCAGCTTAACAACTACTCCCATGACAGATACCACGCAGCCAAGGTCATCGAAGGCTCTCGTCGTTTCCCTGAGCGTCTTCCTCATCGTCGTCGCCATTATCGCCGCGCTTTTTGTTTACAAGTGGAACGAGTCGCAGGAGACCGTCAATGCCCTGTCAGCGCAGCTTGAAGATTCCGAGAAGCAGATCGCGGAGCTTCAGCCGCTGGCGAACAAGGCCAGGCAGCTTCCCATCGTGCTCCGCATCGACCGGCACGCCATCAACGCGGGCTACAACCTATTCATCTTTAACCGCAGCCGCGATAGTTTGCACTTCAAGTGCAGCCTGCAGGTTCTTGGCCGAAACCGGCAGAGGATTTACACCATCGACGGTGGGAAGTTCGCCATCTTCCCAGGTCTTGCTACTGGCGACACGGTTCAGATTGAAAGCGATGGCTACGATCCAAAAACGGTTACGATAAATTAACCATGGACTACCTGCTAGGCATCGCGGCAAATCTGGCCTCCGTCCTCACGGCACTCGTGGTGGCGTTGGCCTACTTTGGGCACCAATCCCCGGTGAGCGACCGCCGCGCAAAACTAGAAGCATACCTGAAACGTGACCGGGAACACGCGGAACTCCCGTTTGAGGGTTACCGGAACGTCGTTCACCTGATGGCGACGCTCAAGCTTACCGAGGAGCAAGTGCTCCAAGCCTGTTTCCAGAGCCCGCACATAAGCTGCGAGCCTTTTGCCCCAGGTGGGCGAGCGGTGGATATATCCTATCGATACGAGGAAAACCCGGAACCCTAATTTTTCACCAAGGTGGGTGTCTCGCAGCTTAATGTGAACCGTGCTCGCGCCCCATCATCTTCAGCCAGACGAGTTGACCGCCTGCGTTTGTGTCCATATGGAAAAGGAATCGTTGCTCCCGGTATTGAAACCAAAGAAGCGGACGGTACTTGACTACAATAGAAACGGTGCCGGATTTGATCGGTGAGGGGAAGGTGAACGGGAATCGCAACCATACGGAGGTGCTCTGCCCTCCGTCGATAAATGGAAACTGGTCGTCGGCATATACGACATTTCCGTTATTCAAGGTCGACCCATTCTCGTAGGTCATATCAGCGATGTGTGTCGTAAGCGCAACCGAGCATACCGGAAGCTCGCCCTTGTTTTCCAAGATGAATGGCGTAGCAAACGGCCTCATCGGATTGATCACGTCCTGTGGACCGACGTCGAGGTGTGTTCGGAAGGTCAGGAACGAGGCGGCAAGTCCGATTATTAGCGCCACCGCAGCGATGACCTTCAATATCCATCCCCAGGCAACCACAACGAGTCGCCAAAATGGCGGTGTCGTAGGGGTCTTACGCTTGTCTCGTTTTGAGGGCTTCACGGTCGGAGTTTCGTCTGATCGCCTCCTTCGCCAGTTCCTCAAAATCATCCCATAGCTTTTCCGATCCCCTCCTCAGACGGTACTCGTTTACTAGCGGTTCCAAAATCTCCCAGCTGCGACGGAGCGAGTACTCCCAGTTGTCCACGACAAGGTCCTCCCGGAACATTCTTGCGTAAACCATTTTTCCTACCTGGTCGTAACTTTGGCACACCCGTTCACCGTAATACTTTTCAAGAATCGACCAGCTTCCGAACGGTTTAGAAGCCAGGGACCCAAATACCACTCTTCGGGCCTCTCGGCATGCGTTGTCCTGAAGAATCTCTAGTGCCTTTGAAAAGGCCGTTGCTTCCGTAGCTATCCGCATCTCCTTCAGCTGACTCCTTACATAAACCAGTGAATAGATAAACGCAGCCGCCGAAACGACCGCCGCGAATGCGGCTACACAGGCGGCAAAGGCGGTTATGTAGTCAGCGCACATAGACTACCAAGGTTCGTGCGGGTATTTTTGGTGGAGAGCAAGCAGTTCACTGTCTCGCTCGATCTTCACCCGCATGATCCGCAGCTCTTGAAGCCGCTGTTTCAGGATTTCACGCGCTTCCAGCCCGGCTTCTGATTTCTCTTGTAGCGGCGCGAAATCCGCATCGACCTTATCTTTGGTATTCATCAACGATAGTTCAAAGATGAAGTGCTGGTGCTGAATCGCGTCCTCTCTCGCTTGATCCGCCGCAGCCACCGTCTTTTGGTGAGCGTCTATCATTGAGTAACCAAGTTGGAACAGGTTGGTGGCAGTCAGGATCGCCAACAATATCAAGATCGGTTTCATGCTACATTGACTCTTGGCGGTGGGAGACTGACGTCGATTCCAAACATCGGGCGCGAGGCCGGATGAGACTACAGCTTCAGAGGTATGGGAAACCACTTATGGTCGAGCATAGCGTGGACATCGCGACAAGGCCGAAAGTTCGAGCGGCCTGCCGGCGCAGCCGCCGACACACATCTCGTGCAGCGCGCCGACGCCGATTACGGCCCCCTGGGCATGCGCAATGGGTGCAGCGCGGTCATCGCGGTCATGACCACCGGGTAGCCGGTCATGCTCACCCGAGGGCCTATGCGGTCACCGGTCATGCGCATCCGGGCACAGAGACGGCCCTAGAGGGCCCGCGGACACCAGGAACCGCCCTCTACGCTCCACAGCACTGTAGAAGGCCAGGAAAGGGCTAAAAGATGCCGGTATCGGGTGTCCGGATATACGGGATAACGGGCGGTCATAACGTCGGATATCTCTGGCCGTAAGCCAGGTCAAATCGTGAGGATGGCGTGGGTCATCTGTGAAACAACGCGTAACCGATCCACACCATCCAAGCTAAGAAAATTAGTGCCACCAGTATTCCGTACGGAAAGTCATTTCGTTTGATGCCCGTACGCTTCTCAATGTCAGCGTCGTTACGACGCACTTTTTCAGACTGACTGTTCAACCAACGAATTAAGTCAGGAAGGTGCATGGTCGTATTTCTTGGCAACCTCACGCCACAGTTCGCGACTAGTTCCGTTCCGTTAGAACCGTAAGCGCTGCGTTGAGTGCCTCACCAAGGACGCCGCACCGCATCAACCATTTCTTCTCGATTAGGAATCGAGCAATACGTTTTGCGACTGAACCAACCGCGTAACCTACTGCGACCACCAAACACGTGATGGTGCAAAACCAAAAGCCAACCTGCACATCTGAAATGAAATTGTGTAAAAAGGTCCCCGGGTGCCCTTTGGACAACCACGACAATAAGCCTATTACGGCTGCCATGCTGACATAAAACGCGTACAAAGAAGTCAGGATGGCCGCGTAAAGCAGCGTCAGACCTACCCACCCCGTTATCGGGCCTCCTTTTCGAATCATCGAAAACGCTGCTGCTAGCTTATTCATCGGGTGGACGATTGCGTACCATTTACAGACCTCCAAAACATTGGGACTGAAAATAGGAAAATGATTCCCGTCGCTAGATCTATAACTTGCCAAACTCCCCGGTCGAGCCGAACCGGCAGGAGGGGATTAAAGAGTACCGCGATGATTACCATCATCCACAGCCAACCTTGACGCTGTTTAAAGGTAAACGCGCCGAAGCATGCGGCTCCGCATACCACCAAGCGGAGGACCTGAAAGTACGCGTAGGGCAACGAGTCAGTCGGAACAGAACGGTGACGCACGTAGTGCATCGCATGTGGCGCGATGGACGAGTCGTAGAACCCGTACAAGAGAAGCGCGGCGGCCAAGAATGCAGGAATGGCGCGTGCGATTCTCATGGGAACGGACTATTTCCCCGCTAGGTGAGCGAAGTAGGCAAATAGCAAAGAGGTCAGGATATAGGTCCAGAGAGGCAACATCGTGATCCGATCATGCCTGCGCATCTCCGTGTGCGGAATCGTGGATTCAACTAGCAGCCCGTAGTTGGGGACCGCCACGTAGGCACCCATGAAATAGCCGAATATCCACCGCAAAAGCCAAAACGGGCTCTGCCACATAATGAGCGCCCGGACTCCACACGCGATCAGCATCCCCCAAGCGATGCATGCAATCACGGCAGCGGTCATATTTGCGGAATAGAGAAAATTCCGCGACAGCGCCCATCCAATCCTGCGTCCAGCATACATACCCACGAAGGCAACGATAACGAAAATCAAGGTGCCAGGATTATGACACTCCGGCTGGCCCAGCTCAACCCCGGACCGCCGGGCCGCTCCCAAAGGAGAGGTGCCGCCGGACGTACCGGGCTACCGGCTTGCCGCCCTTGATGACGTAGTGGACCCGCTGCCAGGGGCACATATCCAAATGCCGGCCGTCCAGAGTGCCACCTAGAAAGAGAGTGCCGGGATCAAATCCATCCATTGGTTCAAGCATCCAATAGCCCTGAACCGCGCAGCGATAGCGCGTCAACGCGTAACATACCGGCCAGATGATTGACTCTTAATCCCTTCCATTGGACGGTTAGGCAGGCACTAAAATGAACACAATAGTCACGGCAGTAGGAGGTAAGCTGTTGTACGACGTTCTCGGCCCCAGCGCTAAAGCAATTGGTGAGGAACTGCGCGGCTATACCGAGCAAGGCCTTAAGAATGTTGGCGCAGTGCTTGAGGCTGCGAAGACGGCCTTAACCCACAAAGGAGCCTATGACCCCAACTCTACAATTTCTCCGCGAGTGATCGGCGCAGTATTCAGCGACTCCTATTTCTGCGAAGACGAATTAACCCAGACCTATCTCGGAGGCGTCTTGGCATCAGCACGTGGGCCTCTGTCGCGCGACGACAGGGGGATGAGCTATCTTTCAATTATTCGGGGCATGTCGGCCTATCAGATACGAACCCACTACATCGTTTATGCGTCGTTCCTAAATAGTGATGATCCGATGAAACGCGGTAATCCTAGAAATCTTAGGGAATGCTTCATCACCATCACGATGTCCGAGGCACTATATCAGAGGGCCATGGCGTTCGGAGAAAGTGAGGATCCGACAACAATCGGTGAGCATGCCTTTGTTGGGCTCGCCGCAAAAGGACTCATCCAATGCGGGGAGAAAGTCGTTTCACTTCCAAACGAGAAGACCAGTACGATTGATCCTATCCGCTATTTCTACCCCACTCGCCTGGGCGTAGAGCTTTACGTATGGGCTCACGGTCAAGGAAGTGATGGGACCGAAGTGTATTTTGAAGAAAAGATGAAATTCAGGATCGCGGAGGATCTCACAATCCCAATCGGCATTCACCAAGGGAATGTTTCGTTTGCCTGAGAACGCGATGCGTCCGAGGCAGCGCGGACTATTTCCTTCGTCCGCCTAGGATTTCGTCGGCGTTTAGCCGCCTGGGAAGAAGATCGCTGCTCGCTATTCCCAACACCCGCGCAAGCAATACCACCTCAAAATCGGCCACCCATCGCCGCCGTAGCTCGATGTTGGCAATCGTGTCCCGCGACACGTCCCAACCCGCTAGCTGACACTTGGTCGCCACTGCCGCCTGGGACCAACTGCGCTTGTAGCGCAATACCCTGACGCGGGGGCCGACGACATTTAGGAAACGTTCAGAGCGTGTTGACTTCAACACGCCATGCTAGTATTTCCGACTCGCCTCGTTGTGGTGGATTCAACACAATCGTCCATTGGCAACCTCCGGCGACCAAACGTGACTGATGAGGTGACTGGAGCCTAATCCCGACGCCCACTGAATCCCCGGTTGTATGAGTGGAAAAAACGTGCCTCCGGCGCAGGCCCTCACGCTGATTGGTTTCGGCATCGTTGTCGTCGCAATAATGGCAATGTGCGACAGCTCCAAAAATACTAACCCTGGTACAAATTCAGCGGCACCGGCAGCCACCACCCAGGCCGCCCCGGTGTCCAACCCTGCCTATGACCGGGGATATGCCCTGGGCGTCCAGCTGGGACAGCTGGAACGACCGGAGCTGGTAGGCCACACTAAGGAGGCCATCATCGCCAGGAGACGCCCGATTGAGAACGTGGCCATGACATATTCTGCCGACGAGGCTAACGGTGAGCACCTGCACTTCGTCCAAGGCTTTTGTGACACCTACGCCGACCACGATCTGGTTGGCGGGGGACGCTTCACGGCCCACTGGGGACTATAGTGCTGGTTCAGGGACGTGGAGCTGGCCGACGTGGCTGACTGTTGATCAGCCTGTCCTGATCGAGATCGCCCCACTTGGGGCAAGGGAATGGGCTGGGTGGCACACCGGGTGCCCAACGCAGGGGGTGCTTAGACGTAACTACGTTGCCCGAGATCGCCCCGTTTTCATCGGGGAGTGGCAAGTCGTGGCTTGCTCCCGTTTAGCTGTCGCCTTGGGATTGACACCCTTACAGCGCCTAGTCGCAAATCAAACTATGGTAAACACAGTCGCAGGAATCCTGCTAATGATCATAACAGCGGCGCTCATTGCGGGGGCAAGAAGTGCTGGGCAAAAATTCCGCGAACGTAAGAAAGGGAAAGACCACAAATAGAAGGACCACCGCGCCGATACCGGACGATCACGGCATCGGCTTCTCGTCCTGGTTTTGATTCGCCATATTTTCGCCCGACGGCTATAAAGGGGGGCTTCACCAGATGAACCTCTTACACGTCACAGACCTCCACGCCAACCGCCGCTGGTTCAGCTGGGTGGCCGAACACGCCGAGGAGTATGACTTGATCGCCTACACCGGCGACTTCCTGGACAATTTCGGGGCTGAGTCCCTGGAGGCGCAGGTGAGGTGGATTAATGCCTGGGCGCGCGCCCTGCCGCGTCCCCTTCTGTGGTGCCCGGGAAATCAGGACGTGGAAAGCGCAACGGCACCCGTCTCATCGGGGCGCTGGATGGCCGCCCTACCGGGGGCCAAGGACTACAGCAAGTCTGGGCACGTTGAACGCCTGGGCCACACCTTTGTGAGGGTGGGTTGGATGGAGCCCACGCCCGAGCTGCGGCGTGGCGACATCATCTTGGCTCACACCGGTCCCTCCGGGTGCTTCACAGCAACAACCAAAGGGGGCGGGGCGGACAACGGGGATCTTAACCTGGCCGATGCCCTCCGGTCGTCGTCGTCGTCACCACCTTGGCTGGTGCTGTCAGGCCACATCCACAATCCGGCCCGCTGGAAGGACAGGTGCGCGGGCACCTTTACGTTGAATCCCGGAGTGGGAACGGATGGCGCGGTGCCGAACTACATCACCGTGGACACGGCGAGGCGGAAGGCATGCTGGTTCGGGGACGGGGAGCTGGCTGACGTTGCTGGCCTATGATCGAATCGCTCAATACCCTGCGATGTGTGATGACTTTATCGTTCTAACTGCGCTTCTGCCCCAGAATAAGCGCGGAATGGAATCTGTTCAGCAACGGGAATAGAATCCGCAGAAAACGCCATACGCCCATCACGAAAAACAGGTATGCACAGATTATTCCAAGCAAGGGCACGTACACCAATGAACCGAATGGTTTATGGATCGCCTCGAAAAAATTTGATGGTGCTAGCTCGAAGTCGCTAGAGAATGAACGATCAAAGCCACCAGCCAGTCTCTCGTACAGAAACTTCTTCCAGCATGCGGCAAACACAAGGCACGCGAGCGTGAAGACCAGAAGCCCTGCCGATCGCCTAAAATCGGCGTGTTTGGTCTTGGCGTAGAGGCTAGCCTTTATCGAAAGAATGCCGCCGATTACGGCGCTGGTCGCACAGGTGGCGCTTACTGCTAAGGTCCAATCGGGATTAAAGTCATGGACAAGCATTATAACAGCGAGATAAAGCGGGACTGAAATTATTGCCAAGACTACAAGCCAGCCCACTGAAAAGGCAAAAATACGCCTAGCCATGGAGTTTTACCCATTGCGCTCAGCGCGAGCAAAAATCACTAGTGCTGAAGATTAGGACAAGGATGGAAAACACACACGCTCCCAGACAGAAGAGTGCGACCCTGTCCCCGATCCTCCTCCGGCGGCGGTACCGAAAGAAATGGTCCATCAACTTTAGCTGGTTGTCGTGGTAAGCCCCCTCGTCCGATTTGTCCTTTGGAATGCGGTCGAATCCGAGCATTTCGTAGAGGCGGATGAAAACGGTCATGTTATACAGTACGCAGGCACATGCGACCACAGCCAAAATGGAGACAACGCGGGCAACCCGGTTGGCCGTCGCTCCTTGGGCGGCAAAGATGGGCACGACCGCCAGAAAAACGCCACACACGGTGAGGAGCCCTGCGTAGTACGCCACCTTCCAGACGGCCCACTTATCGCGGTATCGGTCCGAGTCCCGCATGAGTTCCTCACGTCGAGCCTCCCAGTTGTCATTGGTTGCCATGGTTCGCAACGTAGGCCCGGTGGCGGGACGAACAACGCCAAAATGGTCCTGCGTGGCGCGTCTTGCATTTTCCTGACGTTGTGGCTGGGCTGGTATCAGGTTCTCTTTGCCGATGTGCCGATCGGCGCTACAGCTGCGTATCGGGGACGGTGGCCGGTTGTACGTCTTCAGGACTACCTTTGACAACAGCCTTGAACACAAGCTCGCAGGATGCGCCCTTACCAAACGGCACAGGATTTCCGTCCCTGCCTGCCGTTGAAACTGGCACCATCACCAAGCCGCGTGCAGCACAGAAGGCGTTCGCTTCCTCATAGCATTTAGCCTTGAGCGATGCTTCGTGGGTCAGGGTGGACCCTGAATGTGCCACCATGTAGGTATTCCCTCCTGTAGGAACTATGCCAGTTGAGCATCCGCAGACTGACAGCATGATCAGAGCGAGTGGGAGTAGGAATGAGCGTTTCACGGCTTCCCCTACCACCCGCCCGTTGTCCTATCAAGTAACGAAATACGGCCATGATGAACATGTTCAAGCCAAGCCTAACATCGCGTGTATCTCTGACTGCCAGTTATGATGGCGGTGAATAACTCGGCCCACCTGATGCGGATGATTTTGCAGCAGGTCAGTCTTGTTGCACTTGGAAAGCTTTATCCAGGACTCCTTGAAGATGTAGGCAGCGTTGCCAGCGATTGGGCATTCGAGCAGAACGGAACGGGTCTTCTCAAAAACGAAAGCGAGGTAACCATCGAACTCGTCCGTTCCGCAGAATATCTGCTGGGGCATTAGCTGATAGGCGAAGCGGAGCCTGGCTTCTTCGAAGGCGATTCCCGGTAGATTCTGCCGGATGGATGCGATGAATGCCCCAAGCCCGGTGCTACCGGGTTCGGGAGGCGGCAAAAAGCGCCAAGGCATACGCCGGATGTTCCTCGGAAGCGGCGAGGTGGCTGCGGCCACGAGATCGTCCTCTATCCGCTTGACGACCCGAAAATGAAACCCAGGAAGCCATAGCGAACGCGTACGCCACGGAGTAGTCGAGTCCAGTTCCTTCGCCAGTAGGTATAAGTCGGCGATCTGGTCCGCGATCTGCTTCACATCGGGCTTGGTAACAATGCGGCCCTCCAGCGAGGAAATACTCTCGTCGATGACACGGCGAAGCGACCTGAAGCGATTCAGACGGGCTTCGCTTACCGCCTCGTTAGCCCTGGCCATGCTTCGTCGATGGATAGGAACGTCGTCGAATTTGAGACGCCTGTGGTTTTTCGGGTTCCACCATTTCACGCCAAAATTTGGAGGTTCTAAATTTCACGAAGTCCGCGGACTCGAATCCCACTGTCTGCGCGAATTGGTGTTGTGCGGCCATGAGGATGGCAGTTGCACGAGTCAGGTCATTTGAAAATTGCCCTAAGAACGCCCACACGGCGTTCCGTCCTGGAGTCGTTTCAAGATCAAACCATTTCTGGTATCTTAGGCGATGAATGAAGACGTTTCGGTCGGCGAGCACCCTGGCGAGGAGTTTTGCTGTTTCCTCGGGTATCGAAGCCTTCTTCGCCAAGTCCTTTAGCAGGGTCCCGAGGGTTTGTTTGTCCTCGGCGAATATCTTATCGGCGGTGAGATCGGACCGATGCGCAAACGTTACTCTCACCGAATGCCTCATGATGAACTCAAAATCCTGAACGAGCATCAGGAGTGTTCCCATAAGGTTGAAAATCACCTTCTTGTTATCTGTCGGGTCATCCATTTTCCGGCAGTGGAGTAGTCACGGGCGAAGGTTGCAAGGGCGACGTGGCTTGCGAAATGTAGATCGTGAGGTGTTTGGCCGCGAGATCGACCACGAGGGCTTCGGACCTTTTCTCTTTGGCAGTCGTCCACAACTATGATTCTATGTCCGCATCGGTATTTCATGAATGCAGGGACAGCTGGGGAAACGGGAACACTTGCCAAGAACGACATCATTTACGGCGTGTTCGCCTTTCTGGACACGGCGTTTCCTGATGCCACACAAACGATCCTTCCCGACGGGCCAGTCGAGGAAATGGCGCATGACGATGCCCTCCCAAAGTTTCATTTACCTGCGCCGGTAATAAATAGAAAGGGAATGTTGCGGAGCTTCATTTCTGATGTGTTTCGACTTAAAGGTAGATCCTCCATGTCCCGGGGAAGCCAAACATCAGCGCAGCCCCCGGATGAGCGCCGCCAACGGCCTTGCCTCGCTGCCCCTCACGATCAGTCCGTCCGGCAACACCACCTCCAGGCTATGCCCGGACGCCACCCTGGGGAACCCCAGTTCCATGAACCGCTGCCCACCGCTCGGCCGCGGCTTCGCCTCTGCCATGCGCTTCTGGCGCAACCAGCCCGCGAACGTGAACGGATTGATCCCCTCCCTCAGCGAGAACGCCCGCTGCGTCATCCCGCTCGTCGCGTACCCCGCCATCAGCGCCTCCTTTTCCTGCGCGTCCGCAATCCGCCGCCCCCTCTCGTCGTGCTTCGCGATTTCGAGGGTCTCGACCACGACGGAGGATTTCATCCGCCGAGATTATCCGCTTTCAGCGTCGCCGACTAGGAGGTCGTCCGCCGGACGGATACTTCCAGCGCCAGACGCCGGTCGAAACTCAGTCTTATATGCTCGTTTTTGGTCGCACCCTTCGGATTGCAGGACTTTTCAGCTTCGAAATCGGCTATGCCATTCATGGATAATATTTTAACGGGGACTTCCTGGCTCATTTGCTCCAACAAGAGTTGATGCCAGTTGGCCCCATCGGAGAGTTTTCCATCGGTAGCGATCGCAATCAGTTCAAATAGCCGGTGGTCATGACCGCAATGCACAGACGAGCATGCCCAGGACGCCATGACCGGCATCGGCGCGCTGCACGGCCCAAGGTGAACGGCGGCCTGCTTGTTACTGCAGGTCGTATACCTCGACAAGGGCGATGCCGGTGTCACCGCTCGCGCCGGAGACCTCGGCAGTATAGGCGCCTGGAGGCAAGGTTACCAGGATTGCTGAGTCAGCCGTGGCGGAAGTGCCCCAGGGAAACGCTCCCACGGAGGCTGCTGCCGCAGCAATCTCAATATCGCCGCCCCAGCCCGTGTCGGCTTGAAGCACGATTCGAGTCCCGTCGCCGCTGCTCTGGTAGAGCTGCAGCTGCGGGTCCGCCAACGTTCCGGGAACCCCGAAGGCGGCAAGCGCGGGACCTGAGGCGCGTATTAGCACGGACTTCGAAGTCGTTCCTCCGATCACGAATCCGGCGATCAGGATGTTGCCACCCGTGCCCACCTGGGCCCGGGCGGAGATATTGATCAGCCGTGGCGAAGCGGGCGTGTAGGCGCCTGTAGGCGTGGCGTCATAGACCTCGGCCAGCGCAACGCCCGTATCCCCGCTGGCTCCGGCGACCTGCGCTGTATAGGCTCCCCCTGGCAGCGACTCGAGGAGCGCCGAATCATGGCTTGAGGTGTTAGTCCAAGCAAAGGCACCCACCAACGTCGCGGTTGAGGCAATCTGAGCACTGCCACCCCAGCCATCGTTGGTCGCGAGAACAGTGCTTGAGTTGTTGAGCGTCAGCTGCGGATCGGCAAGTACTCCAGTTACGCCAAACGGGGCAAGGGCCGGGCCGGAGGCCCGGACCAGCAAGGGTTCGGCGCCGGAAGTTCCCTGGCCCCCCACGACAAATCCGGCGATCAGCTGGTTGGCGCCCGTTCCCACCTCGGCGCGGCTCGATATGTTGATCAGCCGGCCCGGGTTGCTGGTGTTGACCACGTTTAGCATACCGGCGGCGCTTTCCACGGCACCTGAGGAGTCGCTCGCGACGCAGAGATAGCTTCCATCGTTCGCGGCCGTGGCGTTCTTGATCACGTATATCGCATCTGTAGCGCCCGATATGGCGATGCCGTTCCAGAACCACTGGTAAGTCGCGGATCCGTCGGCCCGCTCCGTCACGGCGCGTCCCGGAGTCACCGAGGAAGTGCCTGTTGCCGAGGTTCCAACCACGGACCAGACTACTGTACTGCCGACTTCTATCGTTTGAGAGCTAGGCTGGAAGACAAAGCTGAAGGGATTGACCGTGCCGCCTGCGTTGACTGTAAGCGTGGCCGCATTGCTGGTCACCGTGCCGCCCCTGTTGGTGATCGTTACGGTATAAGAGCCTGCGTTGGAGGCCTGGACGTCTGTCGCGACGAAAAGCGGATTTGTAGCCCCAGGAATGGCCGCGCCATTAAAATTCCATTGATAACTAACCGGCGGCGTGCCCGTCGCCACCGCCCAAAAGGCTGCGTTTGCACTTGTGTTCACCGATTCAGGCAGTGGTTGGAGCACGATCGCCGGTGCAACCGCTGGAATTGGCGTCGGGGTCGGCGTCGGGGTTGGGGTCGGGGTTGGAGTCGGGCCGACGCTGGTGGGTGTTGGCGTTGGCGTGGCCGTCGGACTGGGAGTTGGTGTCGGAGTAGGAGTCGGGGTTGGGGTTGGAGTAGGAGTAGGAGTGGGGACCGGGCTTACCGCGATCGATCCCGAGACGCCCGTGACTGACGAGGTCACCGTGTCTGTTGAAGTCACTGTTTGCGGACCGACCGTATTCAGTGTGACGGAAAATGTTCCGGTCCCGTTAGTCAAAGTTGTGTCCGATGGCAGTGTTGCCGCCCCATCGGAACTGGTGAAGTGCACGGTCCCGGGATAGTAGACCACCGGATTGCTGTTCGCGTCGAGGGCGGTGACCGAGACGTTTACGGGCGTGCCGACGACAGCGGTTGACGGGGCCGTCACCAGGAATTGCGTCGCGGGAGGGGCGACGAGGAAGCCATATGCCGTCACATTGCTAATGAGCGGCGAATCAAGTTCGGTTGACGTGGCATCCTGGCCGTCGTCGGCATAGGCATACAGTGTGTGAAAGCCCGGCTGCAACGCTAACACCGTACCGCTGAATGACGAGCCGGCGTTTGTCGCTTGGGTCCAGGTGCTCTGCCAGGTGTCTATCTGATAGAAGACATCTTGGGGCATAGGGGCCGTCGGACTGAATGTGCTTGTAGCATTGAATGTGAAGCTGGGCGTTGCGCTGAAAGTCAGGTTTCCCACAATTGGAGTGATGCTTGTGCTTAGCGGAATCGCCTGCACCTGCTGTGCAGTGATCACCGTCACGTTGTTACTGCTTCCGTTGGCGACATAAACCATGTTAGTCACGGGATTCACCGCAACCGCGACCGGACCGAGCCCTGTACTCACAACGGCGGGAGTGTTTGTGACGCCGTCGAGCACCGTCATGTAGCTTCCAGCGAGAACGTAAATTTTGTTTGTAGCAGGATTAATCGCCAATGTATTGAAGGCGTATCCCGCAGCCACGGTGGTCGTCGCGTTCGTCGCCCCGTCGATCACCGTCACGTTGGAACTGCCTTCATTGACGACGTAGATCGTGTTCGTAACCAGGTTCACAGCGATGGCATTGGGATACGACCCCGCAGCCACAGTAGTCGTCGCGTTAGTGGCGCCGTTTATCACCGTAACATTGTTACTGCCTTCGTTGGCGGTATAGACCATGTTCGTCACCGGGTTCACAACGACGGCAGAAGGGTTGGTTCCCACAGTCACGGTAGAGGTCGCAAGCGTTGCCCCGTCAATCACCGTTACAGTGGAAAGAAAAATGTTGGCGACGTAAATAGTGTTTGTCACTGAGTTTACCGCGACAGCAAATGGACCGGATCCAAAGGGACCGGATCCCGTAGTCACAGTGGAGGTCGCATTCGTAGCCCCGTCAATGACTGTAACGTCGGAGCTGCCTTCGTTGGCGACGTAGATAGTGTTTGTCACTGGGTTCACAGCGATGGCTTGGGGATTGAATCCAACAGCTACGGTGGTCGTCGCGTTCGTCGCCCCGTCGATCACCGTCACGTTGTTACTGCCTTCGTTAGCGACGTAAGTAGTGTTTGTCACCGGGTTCACAACTATAGCCCAGGGAGAGGTTCCTGCAGCCACCGTGGTGGTCGCGTTCGTTGCACCGTCGATCACCGTAACGTTGTTGCTGCTGTAATTAGCGATGTAGATCATGTTCGTCACCGGGTTTACGGCGACGGCAAAGGGATAGACCGCACTGGGATCTGTGACGGTGGCGGTCGCATAGGTGGATCCGTCAATAACCGTTACATTGCTACTGCTGGAGTTGCCGACATAGATCGTGTCAGTGACTGGATTGACCGCGACTCCAGCGGGACCGATTCCAGACGTATATATCGGAGTGGCCGAATTCGTTGCGCCGTTTATCACCGTCACGCCGGCCCCTCCGCTTGCGTAGATCGTGTTGGTGACCGAGTTTACCGCGAAGTGATTGGGCACTGACACAGCAACGGCAGATGCCGCATTCGTCGCCCCGTCGATCACGGTCACGGTGTTACCGACGACATTGCCGACGTAGATCGTGTTTGTGACCGGATTGACCGCGATGGCCTCCGGATCGGTTCCCGCAGCGACGGTGGAAGTCGCATTTGTGGCGCCGTTTATCACGGTCACATTATTGCTTGCTTCGTTGGCAACGTAGACCGTGTTCGTCACCGGGTTTACGGCGATCGCAATGGGAAGGTCGCCCACGGTCACGGTGGCCGTCACGGCGTTTGTGGCCCCATCGATCACCGTCACTGTGCCCCCCTCGTTGGCGACGTAGATTGTGTTTGTCACCGGGTTTACAGCGACCGCCACCGGATCGGATCCCGCATTTACGGTAGTGGTCGCATTCGTAGTACCGTCGATAATCGTCACAGTCCCGGCGCCGTTGGCAACGTAGATCTCGTTGGTGACCGGATTGACCGCGACGGCCTGGGGGGCGACTCCCGCAGCGACGGTGGCGGTCGCGTTTGTGGCTCCGTTTATCACCGTCACGCTGCTGCTTAAATTGTTGGCGACGTAAATCATGTTGGTTACGGGGTTCACCGCAATGGCAAGAGGTTGGGTTCCTGTAACCACAGTTGTAGTCGCATTTGTGGCGCCGTTAATCACCGTCACATTGGAACTCCCCCCATTAGTGACGTAGATCATGTTCGTCACTGGGTTCGCCGCGACACCGTGCGGATTGGTTCCCGCAGCAATGGTTGCGGTCACAGTCTGGGCATGGACCGATGAAGGACTTATTGTCGCAAGAACAAATCCACCCAACGCTATAAACGACAGCGCGCGCCTGAAATTCCAACGCCGCCTCCGCCCTAAAATATCCTTAGGAGTCGGATAGCGTGAAAAAGCCGCATGCCGCGAAAGTGGATCTACATTACCTTGAACAATGAGCGCGACCATTGAGCTAGCGAAATGAGCAAGCGTATTCATATTGTTTATGTTTTTAACTTTCTTAGGCTAATCGAACACCGAAGGTGCGACCTGGAAAGCGAACCTTGATCGGGCTGGGCAGTTCGCCGCGGAAAGGAACGGCGCTTACGAAGCTCGCCTTAACTCGCCGCCCCAAATAACGTTCGTTGGGCGAGACCCAGATGTCCGGCAAATGTTCAGCTTTTTTCGATATTATTGTAACTTCCTAATTACGATGATCTAAACGCAGGTATTTGATACGGATTGAAGTCTATTAGGAAGAGGATCGAAGTCTATCAGGAAAGCGCCGTCTTCAGAATACGCTGAATCGCGTATTGCTTTTCTCCCGAACCGACATCATCACGTTGCATTCAGATTGCCCCATGCGCCTCCTCTGCACAGCCGTGGTTGAGTCTTTGAACTGTTTATACCAGGCATCCGATCGGCAGTCATTTGTCGAACGAGTCGTCGCCGCAGCCGATTCGTTTTTCCCTGGCTGTGTTATTGCTTGGCACGATATCGACGGCCGTTCAGGTGCCGCCGACCGCCATCATGCCAATATCGCCCCCCCTGACATGGGTAAAATCTGGAGCCGGGTGGCGCTCGATAGTCCGGTCGTACGGTACTATTTAAACGGTGGACGCGATTCGCTGACGTTCACGCGAGACATCATTTCGATGCGGGATTTTAGAAAGACCCGTGCCTATCAGGAGTCCTGGAAGCCAGTCGGCGCGGTAGACCAAATGGGCGTGAACTTCACGGCGCCTGGCCGCGTCTTCGGGCTTAGCATCAAACGGGATAGACGGTTTTGCGAGGAAGATCGCCGTCTCATGAGGGCTTTTGCGCCGCACGTGATTCGATGTTGTGGACGCGCTTACGATCGCGAGTACTCCGTAGAGGATGTATTGACGCGAAGGGAACTCGAAATTCTGGGGTGGATTCGAAAGGGGAAGCGGGATTCGGAAATGGGATGCATTTTAGGCATCAGCAGCCTCACCGTCGCCAAACACGTCGAACATATTCGCGAGAAGCTAGGGGTCGAGACGCGCGGGGCCGCGGTGGAGTGGGCCCGCTGAAATATTTTCGAGCAGGCCGTTGCAAATGGTCGCTAGGCCCTACGCCACCGCTCCCTCTGGGAAGCTATCTTGTACCTTGGCAGGAAAGGGGCTTCCTGGATCCGCCACTTCACCTCCAAGTGGATGCTCGAAGCAGCAGGCCATAAGCGCCGTCGCACGCTTTAGTTCTCGCTCAGGATCAACCTCCCCGTGTCCAAATGGCTCTTTCGTGTCCAACCATCTATTATTAGCATATTGCCCGTGACAAGCATCGCGGCTGGCGCGTCAGAGGCAACGTTACCATCCGGAATGATCGGGCCCGCCGACCAGACACCCGGTGTCGTATTTCCGGATGGAACATACAGGGCGGTGTTTCCCGAAGCACCTAGGAAGAAGGCTTTCCCATTGGGCAAGAGAAGCGCTGCTCCCATCTCCCCATCATCCCAGACCTCAACGGGACAATCACTGTCGTAGATCCACTTACCTTGCGACGGAATTAAACGCTCGGTAACAGTATGATCGTTTTGCAGAATGCTGTTGTCTGGAAGTTTGACCCAGCTTTCCTCTTCCTCGGTTGTAATCGGCATCGGCCCAGAAGATATCACATTTGTTATGGGGCTATAGATCATGGTATCATCCGAGGTTGATGAGGCAGCCTTTGGGCTTATGAGCACGGTTCCATCCGGAAGCATCGCTGTTTCGCAATCTTCAAATAAAATCTTGCCGGATCCGGATTGGATGGCAGCCCGGGTCCAAATGTCGGTTGCCGGGTCGTAAACCTCGGCAGTTTGCCCTCCAGTGCCATATTCCCCGCCCACCACAAACAGGCGACCGTCCGTGAGTATCTGCGAGCCAAAGTACAGGCGGGAGTCGTTCATCGGGGCAAGTGTGGTCCATGTTCCGTTCACGTAGCTGCCATGATTGTCTGGAGTCAGCCGAAACCAATTGGTCGAACTGTCGCTTCCCATGACCGTTCCGTCGGGCAGAAGTGTCGTAAAGTTGATGACCGATGGCGGCGTTTGCGCCAATTTAGTCCAGGTTCCTTGTCCGAGTGCTGATGCCGGACTTGTTATGCCGATAACAAACGCGTTCATCGCCAGAAGCGTAAGCGCACGCAGAATGAACACGTGGCGGCATTGCCCCTGTTCGATCAATTTGGCCTGAAGGCTCGAAATAATCTCGGACATCGGAAAAAGATCGACGAAACTAAATCGGTTCACGGTACCTCGTAGATCTCTGCCAGCGCAACCCCGTCGGTATTGTCCACACCGCTTAACTGCATCGTGTAGGCGCCAGCAGACAGATCGACAATCATAGCGCTGTCAGCACTGCCCGGTGTCAAAGCAAAGGCGCCAACCGACTTTGCCGTGTCTGAGACAAGTGCCGGGTTAGAGTTGGTTCCCCATCCTGTGTTGGAAGCGACCACAGTCCCGGCGCTATCAAATAGGCTCAAGCTGGGCTGCGCTAGAAGCCCGGTAACGCCGAACTTGGCCAAACTGGGCCCATCTGCGCGCACCAGCAATTTCTCAGTACTGTTGCCGGAGATTACAAAGCCAGGGATGATTATATTGGCTCCCGAGCCCACCTGCGCGCGTGTGGAGATATTGACCAAGCGTGTCCCACTCGAAGACACCTCATAGATCTCCGCAAGGGCGACTCCCGTGGTGTTGTTAACGCCGGAAACCTGCACCGTGTATGCACCCGCCAGCAAATTGACGATCACTGCGCAGTCCGCGCTGCCGGACGGCAGGGCAAAGGCACCTACTTGGGCGGCTACGGTCGCGACCTGAGCAGGGTTCGGATTTGTGCCCCAGCCTGTGTTTGAGGCGACTGGCACGCCTGCACTGTTGGTGACAGTCAGACTGGGTTGGGCCAGAATACCTGAAACGCCGAACGACGTTAGGCTGGGTCCGTCAGCGCGGATCAGGAGCGTTTCGGTGCCACTGCCCCCGATTACGAAACCAGGGATCAGGATGTTTCCGCCAGTCCCAACCTGTGCTCGCGTCGAAATGTTGATCAACCGGCCCGTGGGCGCGGTAACCGTGACGTTCGTGGGGTCGGAGGCAATTCCGTTGGCCACAACCACCAAAGAGTAAGTGCCATCGGAAGGCTTCGCGAACTCGGTAGTCACTGGTGTGCTTCCGGTGAAAACGCCCGTGCTGCTCCAATTGTACGTCCGAGCATAAGACACGTTTCCGTTGGAGTCACTCAGACGCACGAGTGGACGGTTGGTGTCCATTTGAGCGTCGTCACCATACACAGCACCCGCTGAGATGCCATTGAGGAGCGTTCCGACGAGATGATAAGAGCCGTCTCCGTTCTGTGTGATAGAGGTGATTGAAGGCTTTCCTGCCGCGAGGGGAGGGCCCGATGGTTTGTAGACATAGAGGTCGATAAAACCCCGCGACAAAAGGACGGTTCCGTCGGGTAGATCCAGCATCCAGGTTGCGTAGGCGGGCCAGCCGGAGGAAAATGCGGGCGCACCCGGCGACGGTGCGAAAGAGTTCGTCACAGTGCTGTATTCGTAAAAATATGTTCCCGTTCCAGGGGCGCTTAATGTTGGCCCTTCGGTTAGGGCACATAGGATGTTCCCGGTGATAAGCATGGCTGCTGGCGCATCTAACGTGACGTATCCATCCGGTAAGATCGGACCTGCCGACCAAGCGCCTTCGGTATTGCCGCCAGATGGCGTGTACAGCGCGGTGTATCCACTGCTGCCTAGGAAAAAGGCCTTTCCGTTGGGCAGGAGGAGCGCCGCTCCCATTTCGGCATCGCTTGAAAACCAGAGGTTTACAGGGGTAACGCCATCATTGATCCATACATTCTGGGACGGAATGAAGCGCTCAGAGTTTGTGCCGATTGGATCGATCGTTAAAATGCTGTTGTCCGGCAGCTTCACCCAGCTTGCCTCATCTTGGTTGAATCCGCGAAATAGGTTGGGGCCGGCAGAAATTGAATTTGCAGATGGATCATAGATTGCCGTTTCACCCGCCTTTGAAGGACTATTCGGCGCTATGAGAACGGTTCCGTCGGGGAGCATCTCCGACATGCAATCCGAGTAAGATAGGACTCCGGACTGATTTGTAATTCTCGTCCAAGTATTGCTCGTCGGGTCATAGACCTCGGCTGCCGCACCTCCTGCCCCGTCTTCTCCACCCGCCACAAATACACGACCATCTGTGAGCACCTGTGAAGCATAGTAAAGGCGGCTGTCATTCATAGGGGCAAGGGTGGTCCACGTGCCGTTTACGTAGCTGCCATGACTGTCTGGCGTCAGCTTATACCAGGCAGTCCCTCCGTAGCTTTGTGCCATAACCGTGCCATCGGAGAGAAGTAGCATCAAACCGATGGAATCCGGTGCGCCATGGGTGAGAGGCGTCCAGGTCCCCTGGGCATGAACCGATATAGAGAAAAGAGTCGCAATAAAAAGAATCCCGCTTATCGCCAAAACGGATATTCGAGGCCGAAAACGTGCCAGATAATTTTGCCCAAAATCAATATGACTATTCAATACTAGCGGCGAAGCTATGTTGTTTGAATGAATCACCGTGTTTCGTTAGCCTCGGCCCATCCGACCGCGGTCGGTCCGCCAACACCGCTTAATCGGGATTTCCCATTTGAATTCATGTTTTGAGTGAGCTGTGGGATCGGGTGGAGTGAACGTATAAAAATCTGCTCGGTTCTCGGCTGAAGTTCAAGTTTTGGTGCTCCGGAGTGCCATCGTCATGTAGTTTGCGGCTATTGGGGCCGCCACTGGCGCGACAGCCGGCGAAATCCTTGGCAATAGGGGACACTACGCCCACGGCCTTTGAGATTGAACTGCACGGTTGGAGGAATGGGGCTCATCCGGGAGCCGGCATCGGCAGCCTCAGGCGGTCGACCGCACAATGGATCGCCAGGAATAACCTCCGGGGCACCGCCACCTCAGCCAGCTGGAAGACCACCCGGCGGGCATGGCGAACGATCTTTGCCCCAATCTTGATCAATTTCTCCCGAGTCGTT
>Ga0302326_10006759_pt1 | contig 25658 bp, 22 predicted proteins | sample Palsa_T0_3_FD_202264 | JGI IMG/M metagenome (GOLD analysis project Ga0302326, IMG submission 202264) | Peat permafrost microbial communities from Stordalen Mire near Abisko, Sweden - Palsa_T0_3 | ecosystem: Environmental > Terrestrial > Soil > Palsa > Peat permafrost | place: Sweden: Abisko... | reverse complement strand
CTATGACCCCGCCTTCCAGCCGCCGAGCGAGGTCTCTGAGAAGGAACCGGTGTCGGTCTCGCGACCCAACTTCGTCGAGCTCTGTCTGCAGTTGACCGAGACCGACGAGCAGGCGTTCGAAGCGCTGTGGCGCACGCTGGGACTGTCGGTCGACTGGTCGATGACCTATACGACGATCGGCCCGCTCGCGCGGCGCGTCTCCCAACGCTCGTTCCTGGGGCTGCTACAGCGTGGGGGTGCCTACCAATTGGAGGCGCCAACGCTGTGGGATGTGGACTTCCAGACCGCGGTCGCGCAGGCTGAGCTCGAGGATCGCGAGCGCCAGGGCGCGATGCACCGCGTGCGCTTCTCCCCGGCGGACGCCGGCGACGGCGCGAGCGGCGCGCGGGCGCTGATCGAGACGACGCGCCCGGAGCTGATCCCGGCGTGCGTCGCGCTGCTGGCCCACCCCGACGACGAGCGCCAGCGCGGGCTGGTCGGTAAGGACGTGCTGACGCCGCTGTTCGGCACGCGTGTGCCGGTGCTGACCCATCCGCTGGTCGAGCCCGAGAAGGGCACAGGCCTGGTCATGGTCTGCACGTTCGGCGATCTAACGGATGTGACCTGGTGGCGCGAGCTGAGCCTGCCGGTGCGCTCGGTGCTGGCCCCTGATGGCCGCTTGGCGGACGTTCCCTGGGGCACGCCCGGCTGGGAGTCCGAGGACCTCCCACGCGCGCGGGAGAGCTATGAGCAGCTGCGTGGTCGCAGCATCAACCAGGCGCGCAAACGGATCGTCGAGCTGTTGGAGCAGTCGGGCGAGCTGGTCGGCGAGCCGACGCCGGTGACGCGGGCGGTGAAGTTCTTCGAGAAGGGTGAGCGCCCAGTGGAGATCGTGACGAGCAGGCAGTGGTTCATCCGCACGATCGAGCACCGCGAGGAGCTGATCGCGCGCGGCCGTGAGCTCAAATGGCACCCGCCGTACATGCGCGCGCGCTACGAGGACTGGGTCAACGGCCTGACGGGCGACTGGTGTGTGAGCCGCCAGCGCTTCTTTGGCGTGCCATTCCCGCTGTGGTACCCGATCGACGCGGACGGCAACGTGCTCTACGACCAGCCGATCGCGGCACTCGAAGCGGACCTCCCGGTCGACCCCTCGACCGATGTGCCAGACGGTTACGACCCCTCGCAGCGCGGGCAGCCAGGCGGCTTCGCGGGCGACCCGGACATCATGGACACGTGGGCGACTTCCTCGCTGACGCCGCAGATCGCCGGACAAGCAGGCGAGGACGACGAGCTGTTCAAGCTCGTGTTCCCGATGGACGTGCGCCCGCAGGCGCACGACATCATCAGGACATGGTTGTTCTCGACGGTGCTGCGCTCGCACCTGGACTACGACGAGCTGCCTTGGGCGACCGCCGCGATCTCGGGATGGGTATTGGACCCGGATCGCAAGAAGATGTCCAAGTCCAAGGGCAACGTGGTCACACCGATGCACCTGCTCCAGGAGCACGGCGCGGATGCGGCGCGCTACTGGGCGGCCAGCGGCCGGCCGGGCACGGACACTGCGTTCGACCCGCAGCAGATGAAGGTCGGCCGGCGCTTGGCGGTGAAGCTGCTGAACGCGTCCAAGTTCGCGCTCGCCGATTTGCCGCCCGAGGGAGAGCTGTCGCATCCCCTGGATCGCGCGCTGATCGCGCGCCTGGCAGCGGTCGTCGGGGAGGCGACGCAGAGCTTCGAGGACTACGACTACGCGCGCGCGCTCGAGCGCTCAGAGACGTTCTTCTGGTGGTTCTGCGACTTTTACCTCGAGCTCGTCAAGGGGCGCCGCTACGACCCCGATCCGGCGGTCAGCGCCTCGGTCAGTCGCGCGCTGCGCCTGTCGCTCTCAACCTTCCAGCGGTTGCTCGCGCCGTTCCTCCCGTTCGTGTGCGAGGAGGTGTGGTCGTGGTGGCAGGAGGGCTCGGTCCATCGCGCATCATGGCCCGATGCAGGCGAGCTGGTCGCTGCTGTCGGCGTTGGGGGTGGCGGGGGTGGCGACGTCGGTGAGGCCGCCCGGGAGGCGGTGGCGCTGGAGATCACCGCCGATGTGCTGCGCGAGGTGCGCAAGGCCAAGTCCCAGGCGCAGGTCAAGATGCGCGCGCCGGTCAGGCGCGTGATCGTGCGCGACACGCTCGAGCGCCTCAGCGCGCTGGAGCTTGGCGCCGATGACCTGTGCGAGGCGGGCGCGATCGAGGCGCTGGAGCAACTCGAGGCCGAGGAGTTCGCCGTTGAGGTCGAGCTGGCGGGGGAGACGACTGTAGGATGATCATGCTATGCGCCTACACAAACTCCTCCTCGCGAGCGCGACGCTCGCCGCCGCGATCGTCGCCTTCGCTGCGATCTCCGCCTTCGCAGCATCGCCCCTGAAGATCACCAACTGCAACCAGGCGAGCAGCAGACCGAAGTCGTTTACGCTCGCCTGCGGGGACGGGAACACTGTTCTCAAAGGGCTGAAGTGGTCGAGCTTCGGCGGTGCGACGGCGCAGGCGAAGGGCACGTTCACGATCAACCTCTGCGAACCGAACTGCGCCGCGGGCAAGGCCGCGAGCTTCCCGGTGACCGTCAAGGCCAGCGACCCGCGCAACTGCAAGGGTGGCCTACGCGTGTACGACAAGGTCACGCTGAAGTTCAAGGGCAAGAGCCCGAAAACCGAGGGCGAACCGAACCGCTGGACGCTGGGCTGCCCCACGTAGGGTCACGACTGCGCGCGCGGGTGTGCCGGCCTGGGCCGACGTGGGGTAAGTGATGACAAGCTCCAAGTCCGAGCCGGGTGCGCCGGCCGTCTCAGGGTCGGCCGGGGAGATCCTCTCCCCGCCGCGCGTGCTGCGCCTCTTATGGATCGTCCTCGGCCTGCTCGTCGCCGGCGAGGCGGTCCATGAACTCTTCAACATCGGCGGCTCCTCGGCGCTCCTCGACGAATGGCTACCCGACGCGGTCGTCGTCGCCGCGGCTGCGATCTGCCTCGCGCGTGCTGCGCGCGAGCCCCGCGGTCGCCTCGCGTGGCTGGCGTTTGGGGTTGGGCTGGTCTGCTGGAGCGCGGGCTCGGTGCTGTGGAGCGTGCGCTTCGCCGGCAACCCCAACCCTCCCTACCCAACGGTTTCCGATGCGCTGTGGCTGCTGTGGTATCCGTTCACTGGGCTCGGCGTCGCACTGCTGATCCGTCTGCACGTGACGCGCTTCGAGTTGCACCGCTGGATCGATGGGGTTGCGGTGATGCTGATCGTGCTCGCCGGCGGCTTCGCGCTGGTGCTGGAGTCGGTCGTCGAGCACACCGGCCAGGGGGACTTTGCCACGATCGTCGACTTCAGCTACCCCGTGCTCGACATGATCCTCGTCGGCGCGATCCTCGGGGTCTTCGCGCTGATGGCATGGCGGCCGGGGAAGGTCTGGCTGTGGCTCGGCTGCGGCTGCGTGGTGATGGCCGCCGCCGACGCGGTCTTCGCAGTACAGGAGGCGCGCGGTATCGCCTCGGGCAACGGCTACACCTTCCTCTGGACTGCGGGCGCCGCGATGATCGCCTACGCGGCCTGGGTCCCGCCTGCTCCCGTACGGCGGGCGCCGGCCGAGCTGGTGGGCTGGCGTGCGATCGCGCTGCCACTGGCTGTCCAGGTGCTCGCCGTGTGCGTGCAGGTCTACCTGCTGGCGGCCGGTCTGGAGGTGAGCATCGCGGATCGCCTCGTGACGATCGCGGTGCTGTTGATCGCGTCGCTGCAGATCGTCGTTTCACGGCCGCGGGCGGATAGACGCGAATGAGGGCTCCTGGGATAGGGTCCCTGCATGGCGCGCACCCTTATAACTGAGCTGTCCTTGCACGTCGGCGAGCGGGTCACGATTCGCGGGTGGGCGCAGGCGGTGCGCGACCAGAAGAAGGTGCAGTTCGTGGTAGTGCGCGACGAATCGGGGCTGGCGCAGGCGGTGCTGGGCAAGGACGACCCCCCGACGGAGCTCAACGAGCGGATCTCTGCTCTGACGGTGGAGTCAGCCATCACCCTGACCGGGACGGTGGTCGCCGACGAGCGGGTCAAGCTCGGTGGGGTCGAGCTGCAGTTGGAGAGCATCGAGGTCGACTCTCCGGCCGAGCCCGAGGTGCCGATCGCGGCGGACTCGGCCTTGGACAAGCGGATCGACTGGCGCTACGTCGACCTGCGCCGTCCCGACCGCAGGCTGATCTTCGAGGTGCAAACGACGGTCGAGCACGCGATGCGCGACTACTGGAGGAAAAACGGCTTCGTCGAGATCCACACGCCGAAGCTGATGGGCTCCGCCAGCGAGTCCGGCGCCGAGCTGTTCAAGGTCGAGTACTTCGAAAGGCAGGCCTACCTTGCGCAGTCGCCGCAGTTCTACAAGCAGATGGCGATGGCCGCGGGCTTTGGCAAGGTGTTCGAGATCGGGCCGGTGTTCAGGGCCAACCCGTCGTTCACCTCACGTCACGACACCGAGTTCACGAGCGTCGACGTCGAGCTCTCGTGGATCGACTCGCACGAGGACGTGATGGCCTTTGAGGAGTCCTGGCTCGCGTACGTGCTCGGCGTCGTCAAGGAGGCGCACGGGGAGCAGATCGAAGCGACGTTCGGCGTGGAGGTCGTGGCTCCGGCGTTGCCGTTCCCGCGGGTCACCTTAGAGGAAGCGAAGGAGTGGTTGCGCGAGACGGGGCATGACTCGGTGCCCGGGCCTGGACACGATCTCGACCCGCCGTCCGAGCGCGCGCTGAGCGCGATCGTGAAGGAGCGAAGCGGCCACGAGTTCACGTTCGTGACCGACTACCCGACGACCGTACGGCCCTTCTACCACATGCGCCACCCCGACGATCAGGGTCTGACCCGCAGCTTCGACCTGCTGTGGAGAGGGATCGAGTTGACGACCGGCGCCCAGCGCGAGCACCGTTACGAGCAACTGCTCGAGCAGGCCCGCGATAAGAACGTCGAGACCGGCCCGATCCAGTACTACCTGAACTTCTTCCGCTACGGCGCCCCGCCCCACGGCGGCTTCGGCTTCGGCCTGACGCGCCTGTTGATGCAACTCCTGAATCAGGAGAACGTTCGCGAGGTCACCTTCTTGTACCGCGGGCCGAACCGATTGGAGCCCTAGGGCCGGTCCGGCCGCTAACGCGAGCCGCCCGCATCCAGCGCGGCCGGCTCGGTCGAGTCGACGAAGTCGACTAGCACCTCGAGGAAGCGCTCGGGCTCGTCGAGCTGGGGAAAGTGGCCGGAGTGCGCGAAGACCTCGAGGCGGCTGCCGGGGAGCTGCTCGTGGGCCGAATGTCCGTGGGCAACTGGGATGATCGAGTCGCGCTCGCCCCAGATCAGCAGGAACGGCATGTGCTGGGCCAGGTAGAGCCGGTTTGAGGCGTCAACCCGCTGTCCGCCGGGCTCCACGACCGCGCGAAGCGTGTGGACAAATGCCGCGCGCGCCTCGCTGTCACCCAGGGTGGAGTGTCCGCGGGCGATCTCTTCCAGGTCGGTCGGAACACGCAGGCCCAACCGGCCCAGCAGATCTCCCACGCGCGCCCCCGCGTCAAGCAGTCGGGTGGCCGCCAGAAACGGGAGGACGAGCTCGGAGCCGGGCAGTGTGGCGGCCCGCAGCAACAGGCTCACCTCACGGCCAAGACCGCCACTGTCGACGAGCACAAGCCGCTCGCAGCGCTCAGGGAACTGATAGGAGAGCTGCAGGACGATGCCTCCCCCGAGGGAATGTCCGACGAAACTCGCGCGCTCATGTCCGAGGGCAAGCAACAGATCGCGCACGGTACTGGCATGCGCGCCCAGCGAATAGTCTCCCTTGGGCTTGTCCGACTCGCCATGACCGGCGAGGTCCGGGGCGATCACCGTGAAGTGGCGGGCCAGTCCCGGAATCACTCGGTTCCAGGTCGCCGAGCTCGAGGTAATCCCGTGGACGAGCACTACCACGGGGCCGCTGCCGGCCTGGCGGTAGGCCACGCTATGACCGTGCAGGGTCATGCGCCTCACCTCTTCCAGGCCTCGTCTCTTCACAGTCCAAACGCCTCTGCCAGCAGCTCATAGGACCGCCGCCGCGCCTCGTGCGCGTAGGTGATGCTGACGACGATCGCCTCCTCGGCCCCGTATTTCGCGACCACGTCCTCGAGCTCCGCCCGTACCGTCTCGGGCGACCCCACGATCGCCCGCCGCTCTGAGCGGGGCTGCCCCTGCGTACGGTCGTCGGCCGCGAGGAACTCGACCGCGATCTCCGGGGAGGGAACCGCGATCAGCTGGCCGCGACGCAGGAGCGTGAACGTCATCCGCCCGCTGGCCGCCAGCCGCTGCGCCTCCTCATCGGTTTCGGCGCAGATCACCCAGACGCCGACGGCGACACGGGGGTGGAGTCCCGCGTGTTCGTGTTCGGCGAAGCGCTCGCGGTACAGCGCCGCGATCTCAGCCCCGCGAGGGTTGATGAAGTCGGCGAACGCATACGGCAGGCCCAGCTCGGCCGCCCAGAGGGCGCTCTGCTGAGAGGAGCCGAGCAGCCACGGCTCGGGCTTCTCGGGTGCTCCGGGGAGCGTTTGCGCCAGCCGCGCGAAGGGATGGTCCGCCGGCAGCCGGTCATTGAGGTATCCGAGCAGCTCGGAGAGCTGCTCGGGAAAGTCATCGGGTGAGCTCTGGCGTCGATCGCGCTGGAGAGCGAAGGTAGTGAGGGGATCGGTGCCCGCGGCGCGGCCGAGCGCGAGGTCGATGCGTCCTGGAAACAGGCCGGCGAGCAGGCTGAACGTCTCGGCGACCTTCAAAGGGGAGTAATGCGGGAGCATCACCCCGCCGCTGCCGACGCGGATCCGCTCGGTGGCCGCGGCGATCGGCCCGATCAGCGCCTCGGGGCTGGGACCGGCGAGCATCGGCCCTCCGTGGTGCTCGGCCACCCAGTAGCGGTGATAGCCGAGCCGGTCTGTGAGGCGCGCCAGGTCGATCGTGTTCCGCAGCGCCTGCGCGCCCGAGGACCCCTCCGAGACGGGGGACTGGTCGAGGACCGAGAGGCGGAAGGGTGCGGAGGGCATCGCGATTACGCCGAGCGCCCGACGGCACCCACGGCGCCCCGCAGGCCCACGCACCCCACGCAGCCGACACATCCCGCGCAGTTCACACAGCCGACGCAGCCCACACACGCGACGCAACCAGCGTTGCCGAAGCCAGCCACGATCGCGGCGCTTGCGATTACCCCGGCGCTGAAGACGGTCCCGGCGCTGCCGATGACCCCCACGCTCGCCACCGTCCCCGAGCTGCCGATCGTCCCGGCGCTCACGACCGTGCCCGCGGACCCGATCACCGCAGCGCTCGCGACCGTCCCGGCGCTGCCGATCACCCCGAAGCTGCCCGCACTGCCGGCGTTGTCTGCCTCATACGAATCCTCGATGCTCGACACACCCGCAGGAATAGCACTTCGGCCGAGGCGCTTCCCCGGCGGCTATGCCCGGTGAGCCTGTGCCGTCTGACCCACAGAGCTGTGCCGTCCGCACTCGTGCGTATACCTTCGGTCATGCTCGTGAACGAGTTCAGCGACGGAGTGGAGATCGACCAGGTGCTGCTGGTCCGCGATGCCGAGCGCCGCCAGCGGCGCGACGGTGGCGAGTACCTGCGCCTGCATCTCGGCGACCGCACGGGCGCGGTCGTCTCGATGGTGTGGGAGGAGCTGGCGGGGATCGAGGAGTTCGCTAGCGCCGGCGCCGCGGTGCATGTCCGCGGCCGCTACACCGTTCACCCCCGCTTCGGCCCGCAGATCAACCTGCGCGGTCTCTCGGAAGCCGTACCTGGCAGCTTCTCCCCCGAGGACCTGCTCGACGGCCCCGCGCGCGGGGTGGAGCAGATGGAGGAGGAGGTGCGCGAGCTGCTCGCCACGATCCAGGAGCCGCACCTGCGGATCCTGCTGCTGCGCGTATTCGGCGAGGACTCCGAGCTGTGGGCTGACTACCGTGTGGCGCCGGCGGCCAAGTACTACCACCAGGCCTACCGCCACGGTCTGCTCGAGCACTGCCTCGGCGTGGCCCAAGCGGTAAGCGCGATCAGCGCCACCTTTCCTGGCATCGACCGCGACGTGGCGGTCACCGGCGCGTTGCTGCACGACATCGGCAAGCTCGAGGCCTATACCGACGATCCTCGTAATATCGACCTGACCGATGCTGGTCGCCTGCAGGGAGAGATCGCGCTCGGCTACTACCGCATCCGCCGCATGATCGAGGAGATCGAGGGCTTCCCCGTGGAGCTCGCGCAGGCGGTCGGGCACATCATCCTCTCCCACCACGGGTCACTTGAGCACGGCAGTCCCGTGGTGCCTTGCACGCGTGAGGCAACACTCGTGCATATGATCGACAACCTCGGCGGACGCCTGGGCAGCTTCGATCGCCTGGAGAAGGAGCTTGTCCCCGGCAGGCGCTGGTCGGGCTTCGACCGCGCGCTCGACGGCGCGGCGTTCTTTCCCAGGCACGAGGGCGAGCCCTCCGAGTACGTGCGCGAAGCCGCTTGAAAAGCCGCAAATAGCGAACCAGACAGCTCCGCGCCACAATCCTCCCGCCGCTGGCTTCTATCTTTTGGAGTCGATGGCAAAGGACACCGAGAAGCTGATCCGCCAGCTGTCGCTGATCTCCTACCTGATGGCTGAGCGCAGACCGGTCACGGCGCTGGAGATCCGGCGCGACGTGGAGGGGTACAGCGGCATGAACGAAGATGCGTTCGCGCGACGCTTCTACGCGGACCGCTCGGAGCTCGAATCGCTGCGGATCCAGCTGACCGTCGAGCGGCCGACTGACGGCGCGGCCGAGCAGGAGAACTATTCGCTGCGCCCGGAGAACTTCCACCTGCCCGCGATCGCGTTCTCCGACAAGGAGCTCGCGGCGTTGCAGACCGCGCTGAGCCTGCTCGACGGCGAATTTGCCTACGCCGAGCCGCTGCGCTTGGCGTTGCAGCAGATCACCTGGGGACGGCCGAGCCCGCTGCGCGCGCCCGAGCAGCAGTCGGTCGCGCTCGGCATCACGGCCTCGGCTGGCGGTCAGGAGTTCTCGGCACGCCTGGCGAAGGTCGAGACGGCGATATTCCGCAACAAGACGATCACCTTCGACTACTACACGATGGAGCGCGACGATCTCGGCGCGCGCCGCGTCGACCCATACCACCTGCTGTTCCAGGGTGGCCAGTTCTACCTGCTCGGCTACGCCCACGAGCGTAAGGCCGTGCGCGTGTTCCGCCTCTCGCGCATCCGCGGGAAGGTCTCCTACGCGACCAAGGCCGAGCACGACTTCCGCCGACCCGCGGACTTCGACCCGCGCTCCTACGCCAACCGCGCGGACTGGCAGCTGGGCGACGAGCGCGGTGTGGCCGAGGTGCTGATCTCCGAGCGGATCGCCTGGCAGATCGAACGCCACTTCGGCCGCTACGGCGAGATTCGTGAGCCTGAGCCGGAGACGATCGACGGCGGGGAGGCGAGCGAGGGAGACAGAGTCTTCCTGACCGGCTACTCAAACCCCCGCGGCCTGGTTTCGTGGGTGCTTGGCCTCGGCGCGCACGCGCGCCTGCTGGGTCCCGCTGAGTTGACCGAGGAGCTCGGGAGGCGTGTGGAGCTGCTCCAAGAGCGCCACGGCGAGGTACCGCTTGACCAAGAACCCGAGCCCCCCCCGGCCGAGCGCACCGGCAAGTCAGCGAAGACCCATGTGTCCACACGCACCGCGCGTCGTAGGAGCGGGGGCGATGGCAATGGTTCTGCCTCGCGCGGGGGCAACGGCTCAGCGGCGCGCGGAGGCGATACCGCGATCCGCCCCGAGCGCTTCGCGCGGCTGGTGACGCTCGCGAGCATCCTGATCCAGGCCGGCCGCGCTGGAGGCGCGCAGTCGGGAGGGCTCGGCCGCGTGAAGATCGCCGAGGTGTGCGAGCGACTGCAGCTCTCCGAGGAGGAGCTGCGCGAGGACGTGAACGTGTTGAACGTCGTCAACTTCGGCGGCGGCTCGTATGTGCTCTACGCGGAGATCAAGGAGGAGGAGGGGGAGATCGAGGTCGACCCCGAGCCTTACAGCGACAACTTCGACCGTCCCGCGCGGTTGTTGCCGGTCGAGGCCAAGGCGCTGGTGGCGGCGATCGACCTGATCGGCGAGCACCTCCCGGAGGGTTCGCTCACCTCCGCGCGCGAGAAGATCGTCACGGCGCTCGGTGAGGATCCGATGGAACAGGGTTTGCAGGTTGCCCACGCCGCGGGTGACGACTCCGACGTAGCGCGGGTCGTTTCAACCGCGATTGTCGAGCGGCGGATCATCGAGCTCGAGTACTACAAGGAGAACGAGGACCAGATCGTCGAGCGCCGGGTCGAGCCGTACGCGCTCACAAACGGCCGCGAGGGTTGGTATGTGGCCTCGTTCGACCCGGACAAGGGCGCGATGCGCCACTTCCGCTTGGATCGGATCAAGAGCGTGGACGTGACCGATCAGAGATTCGAGCCCCGCCCCGAGGTCGATCCGGCCGCCGAGGTGGACGGCTGGCTGCGCACCGGCGAGGTCGAGACCTCGCGTGCGGCGCGGGTGCTCGTATTCCCCGAGCGCGCGCGCTGGGCGCGCGAGGCGAGGCGCGTCGTGGAGGAGCGCCGCGACGGCTCGGTCGTGGTCGAGCTCAGCTTCGCGGGCGTCGACTGGCTCGTGCGCGAGATTTTGAAGGAAGCCGGCGACGCCGCGGTGCTCGAGCCCCAAGACGCGCGTGAGGCCGTGCGCGCGGCCGTGGTGAAGCTGCGCGAGGCGCATGCGGTGCCGGCGGGGGTTTGAGCCGGCCCGAGGGCGTCACTTGGCGAGCGGGTGCTTCTGCGGATGGAGGGTCTCCCCGCGAGCGAGCATCGCGACGAAGTCCTCGATGCGTCGGGTTCGGGTGTCGCTGCGCTTGGCGCTGTGGATCCGATAGAGCACCGCATATCGGTTCTGGCTGGAGAGGATCTCGAAGTTGGCCTTCGCCCTGGGCTCGGCGGCCAGCGCCGTGGCGAGGTCGGCTGGCACCTCGATCGTGCTCTGGCCTGGATAGGCGGCCTCCCAGCGGCCGTCCGCCTTGGCCCGCTCGACCGCGGCCAAGCCCGCTGTGTGCATCCTTCCTTCGGCGAGCAGCCGCTCGACGATGCCTACGTTGCGCTCTGACCATTGGCTGCGTGCCCGCCGGGGGGTGAAGCGCTGGCGGTAGGTGCGTTCGTCCCGCCGGCGTACTTGGCCATCGATCCATCCGTGGCATAGCGCCTCGTCAAGTGCTTGGTCGTAGGTCAGCTCGGTCAGCTCGGTGGTGCCCTTCTTGGCGAGGACGAGCTCGACACCGGCCTCATCGTCATGGTGCGCCCTCAACCATGTCCGCCAGGCGGCGGCGTCGGCGAGGAGCAACTCACTGAGCCGGGTGGCCACCTGTTCAGTTTGGCACCCGTCGGTAGCCTTTGTGATCGATGAGCCGCCGCGAGCAGATCAAGATGGGCGACGCGGAGGTCGCCGCGTTCCTGTTGCAGGAGCGGACCGTCACCTGTGCGACGGTGGGCGTGCGCGGCTGGCCGCACCTGATGCCGCTCTGGTATGTGCCGCGCGATACTCCCATCGGTGAGCCCGCACCACGAATCTGGGCCTGGACGTACGGTTCCTCGCAGAAGGTGCGCAACCTCGAACGCGATCCGCGCGCGACGCTTCAGGTCGAGGCCGCCGAGGAGTACCACGAGCTGCGCGGGGTGATGCTCGAGTGCGAGACGGTCGTTCATCGCGAGCTCGAGCTGGTGGCCGAGCTGGGCGCGGAGATCTTGCTGCGCAACTCGGTCCCGCGTGGCGTGCGGCCCCCGGCGGAGCTGCCCTCAGAGGTCCGCGACGTGGTCGCCGCGCAGGCGGTCAAGCGCGTCGGGCTCGAGTTCGTCGAGCGGCGCCGGGCGAGTTGGGATCATCGCAAGCTCGGCGGCCTCTACTGATTTTGCCGCCTCGGTAGGCTCCTCCACCAATGGAGCCACTCAAGGGACTGATCCTCTCCGGCGGCAAGGGCACGCGCCTGCGCCCGATCACGCATACGAGCGCCAAGCAGTTAGTGCCGGTCGCGAACAAGCCGGTGCTGTTCTACGGGATCGAGGCGATGGCGGCCGCAGGGATCGAGCAGGTCGGGATCATCATCGCCCCCGAGACGGGTCAGGAGATTCGCGAAGCTGCCGGGGACGGTTCCAGCTTCGGGGTGCGGATCACCTACATCGTGCAGGACGAGCCCGCGGGGCTTGCGCATGCGGTGCTGACCGCTGAGCCGTTCCTCGGCGAGAGCCCGTTTGTGATGTATCTCGGCGACAACCTGTTGCAGGGTGGGATCTCCGACCTGGTCGAGGCCTTCCGCGAGCACGAGCCGGACGCGCTGATCCTGCTGACGCCGGTGCCCGACCCGGAGAACTTCGGCGTCGCCGAGCTCGCGCCGGCTGACGCGAGCGATCCGGGCAGCGTGGGCCGCGTGGTGAGGCTGGTCGAGAAGCCCGCGGAGCCGGCGACCGATTTGGCGCTGGTGGGGGTGTACATGTTCACCGCCGGGATCCACGACGCCGCCCGCGCGATCGAGCCCTCGGCGCGCGGGGAGCTCGAGATCACCGACGCGATCCAGCACCTTGTCGACGGTGGCATGCGCGTCGAGCCGCACATTGTGCAGGGCTGGTGGAAGGACACCGGCCGCTTGGAGGACATGCTCGAGGCCAACCGCCTGATCCTCGACAACCTGATCGAGCGCCACGAGGGCGAGCTGATCGACTCTCAGGTCGACGGGCGCGTCGTGATCGAGGCCGGCGCCCGCCTGGAGCGGACGAGCGTACGCGGGCCCGCGGTGATCGGCGCGGGGGCACAGCTGCGCGACTGCTACATCGGGCCGTACACGGCGATCGGCGAGAACTGCTCGATCAACGACGCCGAGGTCGAGCACTCGATCCTGCTTGCCGGCTCCTCCATCTCGGACCTCGACGGGCGCATGGAGTCTTCTCTGCTGGGGCGCAATGTCACCATCCGCCGGGGAGACCGCCAGCCGCGCGCGTACAGGTTCCTGGTCGGGGACAACTCGGACATCTCGATCCTCTAGCGATGAAGCTCCTGATTACAGGCGCGGCTGGCATGCTTGCTCACGACGTGCGTCTGGTGGCCGAGCGCGCGGGGTACGAGCTTGTACTGGTCGACCTGCCCGACCTCGACATCACCGACGCGGAGGCCGTGAACGAGTTCTTTGCGAGTGAGCGGCCCGGGGCGAGCATCAACTGCGCCGCCTGGACCGATGTCGACGGCGCCGAGACTAAGCAGGCCCAGGCTCACGCGGTCAACGCCGACGGCGCCGGCAACTTGGCGCGGGCCGCCGCTGAGATCGGCACTCCGCTGCTGCACATCTCGACCGACTACGTATTCGACGGCACCCCCCCGCTCGACGACGCCGGCCGGCCGCGGCCCTACGTCGAGTCAGACCCGACCGGGCCGCGCTCGGTCTACGGCTCCACCAAGCTCGACGGCGAGCGTCAGGTGCTCGCCTCCTCGCCCCAGCACTGTGTGGTTCGCACAGCATGGCTATACGGGATCGACGGCCCCAACTTCGTCGCCACGATGCTGCGTCTGGCCGGCGAGCGCGACGCTGTGCGAGTCGTTGACGACCAGATCGGCTCGCCCACGTGGTCAGGCCACCTCGCGCCGGCCGTGGTCGGGTTGCTCGAACGTCAGGTGAGCGGCCTGGTCCACCTGACGGGCACGGGCCGGGTCTCGTGGAACGGCTTCGCTCGCGAGATCTTCCGCCAGGCCGAGGTGAGCTGCGACGTCGAGTCGGCCACCAGCGAGCAGATGGCACGTCCTGCCCCCCGCCCGGCGTGGTCGGCGCTCGAGTCCGAACGCGAGGACGTCCTGCCGATGCCGCCCTGGCAGGACGGTCTGGCCGGCTACCTCGCAGCCAGGAATGGGATGATGCGGGCATGAAGCTCCTCGTGTGTGGCGGCGCCGGGTTCATCGGCTCGACCTTCGTGCGCCTGCGCGTGACCGAGCAGGGCGACGAGGTGACGGTGCTCGACAAGCTGACCTACGCGGGCCGCGAGGAGAACCTGAGCGAGGTTGCGCAGGCGCCCGGCTTTCGTTTCATCCGCGGTGCGATCGAGGACCCCGAGGCAGTCGCCGCGGCGATTGAGGCGTGTCGGCCCGATGCGATCGTCAACTTTGCCGCCGAGACCCATGTCGACCGCTCGATCGCCGAACCGGACGCGTTCGTGAAGACCCACGCGCTCGGCACGCACGTGCTGTTGGAGGCCGCGCGCGCGGCGGAGCTGCGTTACCTGCAGGTCTCAACAGATGAGGTGTACGGCTCGATCGAGGAGGGCACGTTCACGGAGGAGAGCCCGCTGCGCCCCTCTTCGCCCTACTCGGCGACGAAGACGGGGGCAGATTTGCTCGTGCAAAGCTACTTCCACACCTATGAGCTGGGAGCGGTGATCTGCCGGGGGTCGAACAACTACGGGCCTTACCAATACCCGGAGAAGTTGATCCCGTTGATGATCCTGAACGCGATCCATGGCGACAAGCTGCCGGTGTATGGGGATGGGATGCAGGTGCGCAACTGGATTCACGCCACCGACTTCGCGAGAGCGATCGGTCACGTGCTCGAGCACGGCATTGCCGGCGAGGTCTACAACGCGGGCGGGCCTGATGAGTGCCCCAACATCGAGGTGGTCAAGCGCGTCATCGACCTCGCCGGTGCGGATCAGTCACAAATCGAGTACGTCACCGACCGGCCTGGTCACGACCGTCGCTACTCGCTCTCCTCGGAGAAGGTGCGCGCGCTCGGGTGGGAGCCGAAGGTCCGCTTCGAGGAGGGGCTCCAGGAAACCGTCGCCTGGTATCGCGAGAACACGTGGTGGTGGGAGCCGATCCGCTCCGGCGACTATCGGGAGTACTACGAGCGCCAGTACGGCAAGGCCCTGAGCTGACTCACCCCAGCTGCGAGATCTTCCAGACGCCGTTTTCCTTCACGAGCGTCACTGTCGTGACCTTGCTCTTGCCGGCGTAGGTGCTCTTCACTTCGGCGCTCGCGCTCGTGCTGCCGTGCAGATCGACCTTCTCAACGGTCAGTTCCTGGGTATCTACCTGGGAGAGCTGGCTTTTCAGCGCCTGCTTGCAGCCGCCGGGCGTCGAGTTCAGGCGCGCGGTCACGGTGCTTGCGAGCTCTTCTGAGCAGATCTTCTGCGCTTCGCCCGCGGTCCCATCGGTCTGTAGGTTGGCGATCGTCTGCGCGACCGCGTGGCTTTCGCCTTTGAAGGAGTTTGCGGTCGTGCTCGCGCATGCTGATACCACGACCGCGAGCAGCGGGACGCAGAGCAGCACGAGGGTGCGCTTGAACGAGACCGGCATCACGGCCGCAGAGAGTACGGTATTCCGGATTACGAGACCGTATGACGACATCTGTCCGTAGACTTGTCGTCTGCGTCGTGACAGGGTTGAGGTATGCGATTCGACAAAGCGGCACGCGCGCAGTTCGCTCTGAACCTGCGCACTCATCGTGAGGAGCTCGGCGTCTCTCAGGAGACCTTGGCGCAGATGTGCGACCTGGATCGCACCACGATCAGCCTGCTCGAGCGCTCCAAACGCTCGCCGATGTTGGACACGATTGTCGCTGTGGCACGCGCCCTCGAGCTCGACTCGCCCGCCGAGCTGCTCGACGGAATCAACTGACGCACGTCGCTGATCTCAACGGCTCCCCGCTAGCCTGATCAGGTGTCTCTTTCCAGCTTCACGCCGCGCGTCCGTCAGTGGTTCGAGGGGGCTTTCGTCGCGCCCACCCCCGCGCAGGCGCAGGCCTGGCCGGCGATCGCCCGGGGCGAGCACGTGCTGCTGTCGGCGCCGACCGGCTCGGGGAAGACGCTTGCGGCGTTCCTGTGGGCGCTCGACCGGCTGAGCGCCCCCGAACCCGGGGGCGGGGTGGGAGCGGATGCCCCCACGGGTGAGGAGTCGGGCGAGAACGGGGCGGGCGGGATCCGATCGACGCGCGTCGTCTACGTCAGCCCCCTGAAGGCGCTTGCCTACGACATCGAGCGCAACCTCCGCGCGCCATTACGTGGAATAGGAGCCCACCCACCCAACGAGGTGCGCGTCGGCATTCGCACGGGCGACACGCCCCAGAGCGAGCGCGCGGCGATGCTGCGCAACCCGCCGGACATCCTGATCACGACGCCCGAGTCGCTCTATTTGATGCTCACCTCGCGCGCGCGTGAGACGCTCAGCGGGGTCGAGGCGGTGATCGTCGACGAGATCCACGCCGTCGCCGCCACCAAGCGCGGCTCGCACCTGGCGCTTACGCTCGAGCGCCTCGAGGCCCAGGCGCGCGTCGGACGCCCGGCGGGGACGGTGCAGCGGATCGGGCTTTCGGCGACGCAGAATCCCCTGGAGGAGATCGGTCGCTACCTCGTCGGTCCGCACCGCGAGGTCACGATCATCGACGTCGGCGCGCGAAAGCAGCTCGATCTGCGGATCGAGGTGCCCGTCGAGTCGATGGCTGAACCCGGCTCGTCGATCGCGCCCTCGTCAAACGGCGGCCCCGCAGCTGATCCCCTGGAGCCATCATCAGATCCCCACCCACCCGGCGAGTCCACGCGAAACTCAATCTGGCCGGCGATCTACCCCGAGCTGCTGAAGCTGGTGAGAGAACACAACTCCACGATTGTCTTCGTCAACAACCGCAGGTCCGCTGAGCGTGTCGCGCTGCGCCTCAACGAGCTCGCCGTACGGGATGCCGACGAGGCAGAGGACGCGGGTGACTCTCCACCACACGACATCGCGCGCGCACACCACGGGTCGCTCGCTCGCGAGGAGCGCACGAAGGTCGAGGAGCTGCTGAAGGCAGGTGAGCTCCCCTGCCTCGTCGCCACCTCATCGCTGGAGCTGGGAATCGACATGGGCGCGGTCGACCTTGTGCTGCAAATCGAGTCGCCCAAGTCCGTCGCCCGTGGCCTGCAGCGCATCGGGCGCGCCGGTCACGGCGTGGGCGAGGTCAGCAGGGGCCGGATCTTTCCGAAGTTCAGGGGGGATCTGCTCGAGTGTGCGGTCCTCGCTCGGAGGATGCACGAAGGGCTGATCGAGCCGACCGTCGTTCCCGTGAATGCGCTCGATGTGCTGGCCCAGCAGATCGTCGCGATCGCCGTCTCCGCCGAGCCCACCGCGGGCACCACCACCGTCTCAGATGCGCCTGAGGACGTCGGCGTTTCCGTTGACGATCTGCACGCCCTCGTCAGGAGCACCCACTCTTACGCTGATCTTTCGCGCGAGCTACTCGAGAACGTGCTCGACATGCTCGATGGCCGCTACCCGTCCAAGGAGTTCGGTGAGCTGCGTGCGCGCATCGTCTGGGACCGCGTCGCCGGCACGATCCGCGCGCGCAAGGGCTCCCGCCAGCTCGCGATCGCCAACGCCGGCACGATCCCCGACCGCGGTCTCTACGCCGTGACTCTCCCAGATGGCCGGCGGGTGGGGGAGCTAGACGAGGAGATGGTCTACGAGGCTCGTCCCGGGCAGGCGTTCCTGCTGGGCGCCTCGACCTGGCGGATCGAGGAAATCGGCCGCGACCGCGTGATCGTCACCCCGGCGCCGGGAGCGCCCGGGGCGGTGCCGTTCTGGAAGGGCGATTCGGTCGGCCGTCCAAAGGAGCTGGGTGAAGCGATCGGCGCGTTCTCGCGCTGGGCCGTGGAGCAGGAGCCGCAGACGCTGGAGCACGACTACGACTTGGACGAGCGGGCGGCACGCAACCTGATCGAGTATTTGCGCGAGCAGCAGGCGGCGACGCGTGTGCTGCCGAGCGAGCGCACGATCGTTCTGGAGCGCTTTCGTGATGAGATCGGCGACTGGCGGCTGTGCATCCTCTCCCCCTACGGCGGCCGCGTCCACGCGGCCTGGGCGCTGGCCCTCTCGGCGCAGATTCGCGAGCGCTTCGATTTGGAGTCCGATGCGATTTCCTCCGACGACGGGATCGTTTTGCACCTGCCCGACCTCGACGGCGATGACGTCGAGTCCGGGGTTGGGTGGGGCTCGATCATCGAGCTCGTGCTGATCGAGCCTGAGGAGGTCGAGCAGGTGATCACGGCCGAGCTGGGCGGCTCGGCGCTGTTCGGTGCGCGCTTTCGTGAGAACGCCGGCAGGGCGTTGCTGATCCCGCGCGCGTATCCCGGCAGACGCACGCCGCTGTGGCAGCAGCGCCTGAAGGCGCAGAACCTGCTGGAGGTTGCCAAGCGCTACGCGGACTTTCCGATCATCCTCGAGACCTATCGCGAGTGCCTGCGCGACGTGCTCGACGTGCCGGGCCTGCAAGAGCTGCTGCGGGGGCTGCATAGCCGTGAGATCTCGCTCGTCGAGGTCGAGACCCCCACTGCCTCGCCGTTTGCCTCTTCGCTGCTGTTCGATTACGTCGCGACCTACATGTACGAGGGCGACACGCCAAACGCCGAGCGCCGCGCCGCGGCGCTGTCACTCGACCGCGATCTGCTGCGCGAGCTGCTGGGGCAGGAGGAGTTGCGCGAGCTGATCGACCCCGGCGCTTTGGAGCGCGTCGAGGAAGACATGCAGTGCCGCTCGGAGATCACAAGAGCGACGAGCCGCGATGGGTTGCACGACGTGCTGCGTCGCGTCGGCGATCTCACCGTGGAGGAGGTTGCAGATCGCGTGTTCGACGGAGTCGATCACGTGGGCATGCTGGGAGAGCTGGAGCGCGAACGGCGCGCGATCCGCTTGCGTGTGGGCGGGGTGCAGCGTTACGTCGCGGCCGACGAGGCGGGGCTGTACCGAGACGCGCTCGGCGCCGTGCCGCCTGGGGGTCTGCCGGAGGCATTCCTTGAAGACGTGCCCGACGCGCTGCGCGTGCTCGTCGCGCGTTACGCGCGCTCGCACGGGCCGTTCCCCACGGAGGAGCTCCACGCTCGCTACGGCGTCGACGCCTCCGCCGTCCTGCGCGAGCTGGAGCGCTCCGGCGATCTCGTCCGCGGCGAGTTGCGTCCGGGCGGCAGTGAGCGCGAGTGGTGCGACGTCGAGGTTCTCCGCCGCCTGCGCCGCGCCTCGCTGGCAGCCTTGCGCAAGGAAATCGAGCCGGCCGACACACGCGCCCTGGCGGCGTTCCTGCCCTCGTGGCAAGGAGTGGACCGGGATTCGGGAGCCCACCCACCCGGGGCGGGGATCGACCGCCTGCGCGAGGTGCTCGTGCCGCTGCAGGGACTCGCGCTGCCCGCGGAGATCTGGGAGCGTGACGTCCTGCCGCGCCGGATCGGCGCCTATTCCCAAGCGTGGCTCGACAGCCTCTGCGCGAGCGGCGAGGTCGTGTGGGTCGGGGCGGGCTCGGTCGGGCGAAGCTCGGGTCGCGTCGCGCTCTACTTCCGTGCGGACGCGCCCTTGATCGGTCCTCCCGCCGCGCCACGCTCCAGCGCGGCGACGAGTTCTCCACCGAGCGCGCCCGAGCACGATCTGTTGCGCGAGCGTCTCGCGCGCGGGCCATGCTTCTTCACGGATCTACTGGCAGAGCTCGACCTCACGTCGGATACGCTCCGCGAGGCGCTCTGGGACCTCGTGTGGGCGGGCGAGGCGACGAACGATGCGTGGGCACCACTGCGCGCCCCCCACCTGACACTCGCCCGCGGAGGGCGCGCTTCCGGCGGCGATGCCTCATTGGGAAGCGCCCGAGCCGGACGCGCGGTGGCAGCCCGCTCGATGGCAACCCGCTCTCGCTTCGGCGCACGTCGCACGGGCGCGCAGGCACAGGTTCAGGGTCGCTGGTCGCTGACCGCGTCGCTGTTTGGCGAGCTCTCCCAGCTCCCCTCGCCGGAGCGTCGCCGCGCGCTGGCTGAGCTGTTGCTCGAGCGCTATGGGATTGTCACCCGCGAGCAGGTGTTGGCCGAGGGGATCCGGGGTGGCTTTGCGCTGCTGTACGACTCGTTTGCGAAATTGGAGACCCTCGGCGTCTGTCGCCGGGGTTACTTCGTCGAGGGCATGGGCGGCGCGCAGTTCGCGCTTCCCGGCGCGGTCGAGCGCCTGCGCGCCGGCCGATCCTCGCTTCCTCAGACCGATGCTCAGGGCGGCGCCGATGAGCGCAGCGGTGCAGGCAAGCGCACCTTGGTGATCGCCGCCGCCGACCCGGCGCAGCCCTACGGCGCCGCGCTGCCCTGGCCCAAACGAGAAGGGCAGGATCGTCGTCCTGCCCGGGTGGCCGGAGCCTACGTGGTCATGGTCGCCGAGGAGCCGCTGTTGTACGTCGAGCGTGGGGGTCGCGGTCTCGTGACGCTCGGTGAGGCTCCGCTCGGTGAGGCCCTGCACGCCCTGGCGGGGGCGGTGCGCGCTGGGCGTGCCGGCAAGCTTGCTCTCGAGCGGATCGACGGGGAGCCGGCAATCGCCTCAAATCTGGCCGAGGCTCTGATCGAGTTGGGCTTCCATTCAGGCCCACGCAAGCTTACGCTTAGCGCCTGAGATCGCTCGTGCCAGATCCCGTAGAGACCCCGCCTAGGCGCCCTTTACGGGTAGGTCACAAGGGCGCAGCCCTGCTCGCTCCCGGCAATACGCTCGCGAGCTTCCACGCGGCGCTGGATGCGGGTGTGGACATGATCGAGTTCGACGTGCTCTCCGAGCGGCGCGACGGCAGCGGGGAGCTGCTGCTCGCCCACGACTACGAGGCGCTGCGCGATGACTCGCCGCTCACGCTCGAGCAGGGACTCGCGCACCTGGCGGGCGAGGAGTTCGCGGGAGTGGGGCTCGATGTCGACGTGAAGATCCCCGGCTACGGCACTCGCGTGGTTGCGGCGCTGCGCGAGGCAGGGTTGGTAGAGCGCTCGCTGGTGAGCGGCATGTACGTCGAGGAGCTCGATGCGATGCGTGCGCTTGAGCCCACGCTGCGCGTGGGCTGGTCGGTGCCACGCCTGCGGCGCGACTACACGACCGATCTGCTCACGGCGATTCCCGCTCTGGTGATACTCAGCGGCTATCGCGCGCTGCTGCCCCGACGCGCTTGCGCGGCCCTGCAAGCCGGTCGCTTCGACGCGATCATGGCCCACTGGCGCCTGGTCACCCCCGCGCTGGTGCGAGCGGTCGCGGAGGGCGGCGGTGAGCTGTACGTCTGGACGGTGGACGACGCCGCTCAGATCGCGCGGCTGAGCGCGATGGGCGTGGACGCGATCATCACGAACGACCCGCGCCTGTTCGGATAGCGGGGTGGGCGGGTTCTCGATCCACGGCGCCAGGCTGTGTCCTCGATCACGACGTGTGCCGAGCACACGTCGCTCACTGCGTCCTTGCCTGGCTTGGCCATCGGGCCGCTATCGGCGCGTCAGCTAAGCGAGCATTCCGCCGCGCTGAAGCCCTTCGGGTCGGCGCCGGCGAGGCTGTCATGAGCGGCGGTTGTGGGCCGCGAGACGGTGTACTCGACGGCCGAGCCGCGGCGCCACTGGAAGCTCACGACGCCGCGCAGTTCGACGGCCGGCTTGCCGGCGACGGGTATGAGCTGGAAGCTGCGCCCGGTCTGGCGCGCGGACTTGGCCGCGCCGACGGCCACGTAGCCCGAATCCGCGCCGTTTGAGAGATCGACCCACTGCTTGGTCGAGCTGTCGAGGTACTGCAGGCGAAAGCGCATGTACATCTCGTCTTTGGAATGTTCGTCACCGGGCATCGAGCCGCGTATACCGACCGTGTCTGGCTGATCGGGGGGGTTACAGACATCGATCGTGGCCCATAGCTCCGGCGACTGCAGGAGCGTGCGCTCGGCGGCGGTTGTGGTCTTTCCTGCCGCGCTTCTACCCGTCGCGCCGGTTCTGGCCAAGGAGGACGTCGGGACGGACAGAAGCGCCCCGATCACGATCAACGGGAGGATTGGCTTGGCGAGCGTCATGTACTCAGAAGATAGCGCCGGGCGCCGAGCGCTGAGCCGGTCGGTGGTGTGATATCCCCTGCGGCAATGGCGGGCATGCGTTCAGCGGATGTGGTGGAGCTGCTCGCGCGCGTGCCGATGTTCTCCACGCTCGATGCAGGGCACCTGGAGCGGATCGCCGATCTCGCGGTCCCGCGCGCTTTCGAGCCGGGCCAGGTTGTGTTCCGCGAGGGCGACGCGAGCGACACCTGTTACATCGTCCGCTCCGGTCGCGCCCGCGCGACGCGCGAGCACTCCGGCGGGCGCACAATCACGCTCGCGACGTTCGGCCCGGGTGACGTCTTCGGCGAGCTGGCGCTGTTCGAGGACGAGCGCCGCTCGGCCACGATTGAAGCGATCGAGCAGACGGGCGTGGTGGCGGTGCTCGGCCCGGACATGCGCAGGCTGATGATCGAGCACCCCGGGATCTCCGCGCGTTTGGTGATCGCGCTCGGCCGGCGTCTGCGCGAGACCAACGAGCGCCTCTCGCGCCAGTCCTTCCAGACGGTGCAGAGTCGCGTGGCAGTGGTGCTGAGCGAGCTGGTCGCGCAAGAACGCGCCGAGCAGGGCGAGGACGGCGCGGACGTGATGGTCACCGCTACCCAGGCCGATCTGGCCCAGCTGGCGGGTTCCTCGCGCGAGTCCGCCAGCCGTTTTCTGGCGGTGCTGGAGCGGGCCGGGGTGATCTCGCAGGGGAGGGGACGTCTGGTCGTGCACGACGCGGAGGCGCTGAAGCAATATGTCTTCTAAGCGAGGATCCCGGGGATCGCACTCCCGGCCAGCCAAGAAGAAAGGATTCGCCCCACCTAAGAGCGCCAAGATGCCGCCGGCGCAGGAGATCTCAGCCGGTGGTGTGGTGCTGCGCGGAGAGCAGGTCGTCGTGATCGTCCCCACCCGCCGTGCGCCGGATGGCTCACGGGTACTGGCACTGCCGAAGGGACATGTCGATCCGGGCGAGACCACGCTGCAGGCCGCCGAGCGCGAGGTGCGCGAGGAGACAGGCGTCTCCGTCGAGCTCGTGCGTGAACTGGGCGAGGTGCGCTACTGGTACCGGCGCGACGGGCGCACGATTCCCAAGTCGGTCACCTTCTATCTCTTCAGCTACCTCTCTGGCGACACGGCCGACCACGATGAGGAGGTCGAGGAGGCCCGCTGGATCGGGATGAAGGAGGCCTGTAGCGCGCTCACCCATGCGGCCGAGCGCGAAATGGTCACACGCGCGCTGGCCTATTCCGAAGAAGACCGATAGCCTGCCTGCACATGCAGGTGCTCAACTTCTATTCGACGATCTTCGCCGACGAGCTGATGCGGGGTCGCAAGACGGCCACGATCCGCCTCGGCGACAAGTCGGGCAAGTACCGCAAGAATCAGGCGGTGCTCGTCACGATCGGCTACCAGTACTCGCCGAGGGAACGGATCTTCGAAGCGGTGATCGATCAGGTCGAGGTGACGAAGATCGCTGACCTCTCGCCGCGCGACATCAAGCACGACAACCCCGAGTTCCGTCGTCACGAGGAATTGATCAGCTTTCTAGAACAGATCTACGGGCGAGCGGTCTCCCCGGAAGACACCGTGACGGTTGTGCGCTTTTCCCAGATCATGGACAAGCCGTCGGGCATGACCGAGGCGATGAAAGGGTTCGGCGGGGCCCAAAACTAGCGCGGGACGGCATATTTCTGGGAAAGTCCGCCCCGCTTGCCCGAGCTTCTGCTACGGGTTGATCTGGACAATTTCGGGTGCTTTGGGCCGGTACTCGGGGGCGGTAACTGCCAAATAACCTTGATTTGCGCAGCCGCTGCTATATATTGGGCGTGTCGTTGGCACTCTCCCTATGAGAGTGCCAGTTGGTGGCCGACGGCCCCTCAAGGACGTCGTGAGCCGCCGGATGTTTCCTACAGCGGAGGTTTTCAACATGAAGCTCAAGCCCCTGGGCGATCGTCTGATCGTGCAGGCAATCGAGGAGGAGCAGACCACTGCAAGTGGTCTTGTGCTTCCCGACACTGCCAAGGAGAAGCCACAGAAGGGCAAGATCGTCGCGATTGGCGACGGCAAGCTCGACGAGAACGGCAAGCGCATCCCGCTTGAGGTCAAGGAGGGCGACGAGGTCCTCTACAGCAAGTACGGCGGGACCGAGATCAAGATCGATGGAGAGGATCTGCTCGTGTTGCGCGAGTCGGACGTCCTCGCCAAGGTTTCCTAGAGGGTGGCGCAGCTGGCCGTAGGCCGGCAAGCCGGGCCCCTCGCTCATTAAACGGAGGATTTGAACTGACATGGCACACAAGGAACTGAAGTACGGCTCCGAGGCACGCAAGGCGCTGGAGTTGGGCGTGGATGCGGTCGCGAACGCCGTCAAGGTCACACTCGGTCCGAAGGGCCGCTACGTAGTGTTGGACAAGAAGTTCGGCGCGCCGACGATTACCAACGACGGCGTGACGATTGCCCGTGAGATCGAGGTCGAGGACGTCTTCGAGAACCAGGGCGCTCAGCTGGTACGTGAGGTGGCGACCGCCACCAACGACGTGGCCGGCGACGGCACCACCACCGCCACCGTGCTGGCTCAGGCGATCGTTCGCCAGGGCCTGAAGAACGTCGCGGCCGGCGCCAACCCGCTCGCGCTCAAGCGCGGGATCGAGAAGGCCGTTGACCAGGTCGTGGCGCACATCGCCTCGCAGGCCAAGGAGGTCTCCGGCAAGGACCAGATCGCTCGCGTGGCGACGATCTCGGCCGGCGACGACGACATCGGTGACGTGATTGCCGATGCGATCGAGAAGGTCGGCAAGGACGGCGTGGTCAACGTCGAGGAGGGTCAGACGTTCGGTATGGACCTCGAGTTCACCGAGGGCATGCAGTTCGACAAGGGCTACATCTCGCCCTACATGGTCACCGACCAGGATCGCATGGAGGCAGTGCTGGAGGACCCATACATCCTGATCGCCAATCAGAAGATCGGCTCCGTCAGGGACGTGCTGCCGGTGCTCGAGCAGGTCATCCAGTCCGGCAAGACGATCCTGATCATCGCCGAGGACGTCGAGGGCGAGTCGCTCGCGACGCTCGTGGTGAACAAGCTGCGGGGCACCTTCACCGGTGTTGCTGTGAAGGCGCCGGGCTTCGGCGACCGCCGCAAGCGGATGCTCGAGGACATCGCGATCCTGACCAACGCCGAGGTGATTACCGAGGAGCTGGGCCTGAAGCTCGAGAACACCGAGGTCAAGCAGCTCGGTCGCGCACGTCGCGTGGTGGTGACCAAAGACACCACCACGATTGTCGACGGCGCCGGTGAGGCTCAGGCGATCAAGGGCCGCATCAACCAGATCAAGGCCGAAGTCGAGAACACCGACTCGGACTTCGACCGCGAGAAGTTGCAGGAGCGCCTGGCAAAGCTCTCCGGCGGCGTCGCTGTGGTCAAGGTCGGGGCGGCTACCGAGACGGAGATGAAGGAGAAGAAGCACCGCGTCGAGGACGCCCTGCAGGCCACACGGGCGGCACTCGAGGAGGGCATCGTGCCCGGTGGTGGCGTTGCGCTGCTGCAGGCATTCTCCGCCGTCAAGGTCGACGACATCGAGGATGACGACCAGAAGACCGGAGCACGGATCGTGCTGCGGGCATTGGAGGAGCCGCTGCGCCAGCTCGCCGAGAATGCGGGCCTGGAGGGCTCGGTTGTCGTCAACGACGTGCGCAAGGCCAAGAAAGGCCAGGGCCTGAACGCGGCCACCAACGAGATCGTTGATCTCGTGGCCGCGGGCGTGATCGATCCCGCGATGGTCACCCGCTCGGCGCTGCAGAACGCCGCGTCGATCGCCAAGA
>Ga0302326_10006755_pt1 | contig 25669 bp, 21 predicted proteins | sample Palsa_T0_3_FD_202264 | JGI IMG/M metagenome (GOLD analysis project Ga0302326, IMG submission 202264) | Peat permafrost microbial communities from Stordalen Mire near Abisko, Sweden - Palsa_T0_3 | ecosystem: Environmental > Terrestrial > Soil > Palsa > Peat permafrost | place: Sweden: Abisko... | reverse complement strand
TGCCGCCAGCCTCCAGGCGCATCCCGCTGGAAGCTGGGCGCTGGGACCGGGCATCATTGAACCCGTAATTCGCTTATTCCAGGTGATGTTCTCCACCGGGTTGCGGCTGGCGATGCCAGTGATTGCGGCCATGGTATTGATCGACGTGGCGTTGGCTCTGATCGGCCGCGTCAACTCGCACCTCCAGCTCCTTCATCTGGCGTTTCCTGTCAAGCTGGCGGCCTCGCTGGTGCTGGTGGCCTGGATCCTGATCACGATTCCCTCGGTATTCGGCGAACTCGCGATGCATGTGTTGAACGTGCTGCGGCTGGCCATGGGAGCTTAACCCGCGTGCCGGAATCGAATCAAACCGAGAAGCCCACTCCGCGGCGGATCAAGAAAGCCCGTGACAAGGGTAACTTTCCGGTCTCGAGACACCTGTTGGGGGGTCTGCAATTCCTGTTGGCGGTTACCCTGATCTCAACGTTCTTCTCCCAATGGGTCGCTGGCTTTGCCCAGCTGATGCTTGGAATGTTCCGCCGCGCGGCCGCTGGAGAGCTGAACGCTTCCGAATTGGTTTATCTCGCGCGCGAATGCCTGGTTCGCGGTGTCGGCGGACTCGCCGTGGCCGGCCTTGCGATTGTAGCGGTGGTTATCCTAAGCCAATTGCTGATCACGAGTTTCGGCATGAGTGTCAGTAAATTGACTCCAGACTTCAACAAGCTCAATCCGGTCTCGAAGATCAAGAACATGGCCAACGTGAACCTGATCACTTTCGGCCAGGCCGTGCTCCTGATCCCTCTCTTCCTTTATCTGACGTACCGGATCTCCTGGCAAAACCTCGATCTATATCTTTCATTTCCGCACATCGGCATGGCCTCGGCCGCGGTCGCAGCCGGCTCGCTGGTCGAATCGCTGTTGTGGAAAGCGGCCGCTGCGTTTCTGGTCCTGGGTGTCCTCGACCTGGCCTGGGAGCGCCGCCGCTTCACACGCAACCTGCGCATGAGCAAGCAGGAACTCAAGGAGGAAACCAAAGAGACCGAGGGCAACCTCGAAATGAAGGGCCGCATCAAGCGATTAATGCGCGCGCGGGGACGCCAGCGCATGCTCCAGCAGGTCAAGACCGCCACCGCGGTCATTGTGAATCCCACGCACTATGCCGTAGCCATCTTGTACGAACCCGACTCGCGCCGCGCCCCGCTGGTGGTGGCGAAGGGTAAGAACAGCCTGGCGCTGCGCATTCGCGCCCTGGCTAGCGATTGCAGCATCCCGATTGTCGAAAATCCGCTTCTGGCACGCGGTTTGTACGAGTCGGTGCAGGTGGGCCAGGAGATCCCAGTCCAGCTTTATCGCGCGGTAGCCGAAGTTTTGGCACATATCTATAAGCTGATGGAGAGTTATCGACACCGCCCCGGACCCATCGGCTTGTAAAAGCACTGCCGGATGTTGGCACTCCAAATGCCTTAAGAATCGGAAACCACAAGAGTTGTGTAGGTAACTGAAAGAGGAAACGATTTTTGGGTAGATTGCGAAATACCTTCCAGTTCCTGAACGTCGCCGAACTGGGCGTACCGGTCGCGGTCCTCATGATCCTGATCGCGCTCATCGTCCCGGTACCGGGCTGGCTGCTGGATCTGCTGATCGTGATCGACATCATGACCTCGCTGGTAGTGATGATGGTCTCGGTCTACATCACGCGGCCCGTCGATTTCAGCGTATTTCCCACCACGCTGCTGCTTCTGACGTTGCTGCGCTTGTCCCTCAACATCTCCGCCACGCGTTTGATTCTTTCGAAGGGCAATACGGGAACCAGCGCGGCCGGCTCCATCATCGAAGCGTTCGGAAACTTCGTGGTGGGCGGCAGCTTTGTGATCGGCGTCATTATTTTCCTCACCCTGATTGCAATTCAGTATGTCGTCATCAACCATGGCGCGGTGCGCATTTCGGAAGTCACAGCCCGCTTCACTCTCGATTCGCTGCCTGGCAAACAGATGTCGATCGATTCGGACCTCAGTTCCGGCATCATCAATGAAAAAGAGGCGCGGGAGCGGCGCAAGATGCTCTCTTCGGAGTCCGATTTTTATGGCGCCATGGACGGCGCCACTCGCTTCACCCAGCGCGACGCCGTCGCTAGTATTTTGATCACCGGCATCAACATTGCCGGAGGATTTCTGATCGGCGTCTTCCAGCACGGGATGCCTCTGGTGAAAGCGCTGGAGACCTATACAGTGCTCACCATCGGCGACGGCCTGGTTACCGTGATACCCGCTTTGATGGTTTCGATCTCGGGCGGACTGATCGTCACGCGAGCCAGCTCCGAGGAACGCCTCAGCGCGCACTTCATCCGTCAATTCTTCGGCAACGGAATGCCTCTGATGCTCGCGGCCGGCATGATCCTGACTCTGGCCATTATTCCCGGCCTGCCGAAACTCCCCTTTCTAGTTATCGGAGGTGTTGCCGGGACCATCGGATGGCGGATCGAGGAGCGCAAGAAGCGGAACGCCGAAGCCCCCAAGCCGGCGACCGCGACGGAAGTCAAAGAGAATCTGGAGGGACTTCTCAAGGTAGATCCCCTCGCCGTCGCGCTCGGCATCGGGCTGGTAAAGATGATCCAGGCAGGACCCGACGCGCCGATTCTAAAACGCCTCAATGGGATCCGCAAGCAGCTTGTGCTGGGCCTGGGATTCTTCCTTCCACCCGTTCGTTTCATTGACGGCATGAACCTTCGTCACAGGGAATATGCGATTTTGATCCGGGGGAATGAGGTGGCCCGCTATGAAATGGCCGCTGGCTGCGACTTGGCGGTGCCGAATGAAGACAATGTGCCGAAAATCGCGGGCACTCCGACACGGGAGCCCAGCTTCGGCATGCCGGCCGTGTGGACCCCTTCGGCCAATTCGATGCTGGCGCGCAATTCCGGCTATACCGTGGTGGACCAAGTCAGCGTGCTGGGCACGCATCTGATGGAAGTGGTCCGCGCTCACGCTCATGAGCTGTTCGGCCTGCAGGAAATGAAGAAGCTGCTCGATCTGGTCTCGGCCGAAAATCCCAAGGTTGTCGAAGAAGTGGTTCCTAAGCTGTTATCGCTGGCCGTGGTGCATCGCGTGTTTCAGAATCTGTTGCGGGAGCGCATCTCGATCCGCGATGCGGTCACCATTCTCGAGGCCGCGGGTGAAGCCTCGCTCACCACCAAGAACGTCGTATTGATTACCGAATATGCGCGGCAAGCCATTCGCCGCTCTATCGTCCAGCCGTTCCTCGATCGCGACGAGAAGCTGCGCGCCTACGTCCTCGATACAGCGCTGGATGAAGCCGTGGTCAATTCCGTCCAGCACGGCGAGATTACCAGTCATCTATCGCTGGCGCCCAGCCTGGTTCGCGAGTTCATTAAGAAAATTGAAGCGAAAGTGGGGAATCCCGCTGCCCCGGTGGCCATTCTTGTGTCGGCCGGCGCGCGCTATTTCCTGCAGCAACTGGCGGAGACCGCGCTCAAGAACGTTTTCTTCCTGTCGCACAGCGATGTTCCGCCGACGACGCAGGTGATCAGCGTGGGATTGATACGCTAGGGGTCCAATTCGAGGAGAAATCATGTATTTGCAAACGATATTCGGTGCAAAAGAGAAACGAAAGGGGAGCAGCGCCGCGCCGCTTACACCGGCGGCAGAGCTTGAGCCCATCCCATCGCGCTCCGCCATAGCTCCCAAACCCTTGAGAACCGGCCTTGCCGAAGCCCGCCCGGGACCCAGCAGCACGCCCCGGATTAAAACATATATTGCGGAAAGTGTTCCACATGCGATGACGCTCGCGCGCAGCGAAATGGGCGAGGATGCAATCCTGATCCAGACCACGCGCCGCGAAACACGCGACTTCTCGAAACAGTTTGAAGTGACATTCGGCACCGTGCCGAACGCTGCACCCTCCCCCCAATCTCTCAGGACCGCGCACAAATCCTCGAGCGGCGAGACAGCGGGCGACACCCCGGCCGCCGATTCAGAGATAGCCCGGCAACTGGAATCGCTGCGCCGCGAGCTGGCCGAGCTGCACACCATGCTGCGGCAATCGCCCTTCGGGAAACCACCCGCGTTGCAGGACAACCCTCCCGCTTCTGAAGCCTACGACGCGCTTCTGCGCAACGATGTCGATGCGGACTTCGCCTCGAGCCTGGTCTCTGCCATCGAGCCCGGCGCGGCATCGCCCGCCGAAGCCATGCGGAGTAAACTTGCCGCCCAAGTCCGCACGGATTCCTCCATTGCGAAGGATGGCAAGGCCGTCATCCTCATGGGTCCGCCGGCCTGCGGCAAGACCACCGCCTTGCTCAAGCTCGCGGTCGACTACGGATTGAAGCTCGGCAACGCGGTGGAAATTTTCTCTCTGACCAAGGGCAAGACCAGCGTGGATCGCACGCTCGAGGCTATGACCGCGCTTCTTGGCGTACCCTGTGAGGCGCTGCCGGACACCGCGGCGCTGGAATCCGCGCTGGCTCGTCCTCGTGCCAGGGGATCGGTCGTTCTGGTCGACGCAAATGATTATGGCTCGGGAGCCTCGGAAGACGAGATGGAGCTGGCGCGGGTACTGGCCTCCGGCGAACAGGCCGACGTTCATCTGGTGCTGCCCGCCACCTGGCATGGCGTCGCCATACGGCAGACCGTCGATCGTTTCGAAATTTTCCAGCCTGCGCGCCTGCTGTTCACGATGGCGGATCAGGCTGCGGTTTATGGTCCCTTGATTCAGGAAGCCTGGCGCACCGGGAAGCCTCTGTCGTTCATCGGCAGCGGAACGGTGGGCAGGACTGTTTTGCGGCCGGCCGATCTGGGCTGGATCGTCGCCCGCCTGTTCGAGGCCCCGCGGGAAACCGGCGGTGAGCGCGATTAGCATGCACCCCGCATTCGTAGGGCCCCCGGCCGGCGAGGGGCCGCGAAGTCTCACCACCCAGCAGCGCGAGGATCTGATCCTGGAGTTCATGCCGCTGGTGTACAGCATCGCCAAGCGGATGATTGGCGGACTTCCGGCGGAAGCTTCGTTCGAGGATCTGGTGTCGGCCGGCACCGTCGGCTTGATCCACGCCATCGACAATTTCGATTCCGCTTACGACGCCAAGCTGGGCACCTACGCGGCGCACCGCATCCGCGGCGCGATGCTCGATAGCATCCGTTCTTCGGATTGGATTCCCCGCCGGCAGCGAGCCCATCTCAAGCGCTTGCAAACCGCTGTCGAGAACGTGCAGAAAAAAGTTCAACGCTTAAACGTTACCGAACAGGAGATCGCGGGGGAGCTGGGCGTCAGCCTCGACGAGTATCGCGAAATGCTCGCGTCGCTGCCGGTAACCCGCGTGGTCAGTATCGAAGAGACGGAGCGTGACGGGCAGAACGGGGCGGAGCTGATATCCGATACCGAATCCGAACTGGCGTCCGTGGTCCTCGAACGCGAGCAGTTTCTGGAATTTCTCGCAACCGCCGTTCAGCGTCTGGATTCGGAGGAACAGGCCGTACTGAGCCTGTATTACCAGGAAGGCATGGGCCCCCAGGAAATCGCGCAAATCATGAATCTGCCGGTGAAGCGGATCTATCAGTTGAAGGCGCAGTCCATTGTGCGCTTGCGCGCCTCTCTGCAGAGACGCACTACGCGGGGCGCCAAGAAATAGAGCGGAGAAGAACATGACGATCAAGAAACCGGATCCGGCCCTCGAAACAGTTGCCGAGTTGTTCCTGACGGCATTCAACGGAAGAATCCCCGACTCCGGCGCACTCGAACGGACCGCGGCGGCGGAAAATGACTTGGACCCGCGGGCGCGCTGGTTCCGGCAGACCTTCACTGGTCTGACGGATTTCGAGATATCCGCGGGAATCTCAAGCGGTGCCGCCGAGACGCTGCCCGGCGAACTGCCGGAATTGATCGAAGCTGTCTTTCAAAGCATGGCCCGCGCTCTCGGCACAGTTGCGGGCTCCGTGGTCACGTGCGGCGCGTTCACTGAGGAAACCGAGGCGGAGGGTGCGGAAACTGTCGCCTATGAACTGCGCCGCGAATCGATTTCTCTCGGCCGCGTGATTCTGGCCGTTCCCGAAATGGCTTTGAACTTTCTGCGCCGCATGCTTCATCTCGCGGATTCCGCCACGGGAGCGCGCTCCGTGCCTCGCACATTGGATACGCTGATGAACATCGATCTCCCTGTCAGCGTTAGCTTCGGAACCGCCGAGATGCCGCTCGCCGACGTGCTTAGGCTCAGCATTGGATCGATTGTCGAGTTCAATCATCTACTGAATGAACCCGTCAATATCATCGTGAACAACTGCCTGGTGGCTCGCGGCGACGTAGTCGTGGTCGACGCCAACTACGGCGTTCGCATCTCCGAAGTGATTACCCACGCGTAGAGATCATTGAGGACCGCCTTGCATGAGTAAACATATCGTCGCCCGTCTGTTGCAAGTCTGCGGTCCATGCCGCGTGCTGCATGCCGGTGCACACAACCCGGCATTATTGGAGGACCTGCTTCTGGCTGGTTGCGATGCCTACGCGTCCGGAATCGCCATGCAGTTCCATCCCCGTTGGGTTGGCGCTGCAAGCGCGCTTCCAGGTGGCGCGCCGCTGGATGCCATGCTGGTCGATATTCCTTCCATCAACCGTATACCGGGACAGCTCGACTATCTCCTGGGGCGTTTCGGAATCCCCAAAACGCTTGTCATTCGCGCGGCGGGGCTGGATCGTAAAATAATCGAAAACCACCTCTTCGAAACTTTATGGCGCCGCCACCCGGCAGACTTGCCCGCTTCCGAATATGAGGATCTCAGCGAGCATGTAATGCGTGAAATAAGTTTTTATGAACGCATTCCCGAACCGGCGCTCGCTCGCTGGCCCGTTTCGTCGCTATTGGCCGATCGCAACCTGCATATGGACATGCTCCGCGAAAGTGGCTGCCGGGCCGACGCCCATATTGTCCGGTATTCGCTTGCGGCCCAGTTCGTGCGGCCTGGTGACACGGTGCTCGATTGTGCGTCGGGCCTTGGCTATGGCACGGCAATTCTGGCATCGCTTTCCGGCGGCGCGGCGTTTATCGGGGTGGAGTTGGATGAAGCAACCGTCGAATATGCTCGCGTGAATTACGGCCGCTCAGGAGTGACCTATCGCGCCGGAGATGCTTCCAACCTGAAAGACCTTCCAGATTCCTCTATCGACATCATCGTATGCATGGAAACGATCGAGCATGTTCCGGACTGGCAGGCGGCACTGCGGGAGTTTCACCGCGTTTTGAAACCGGACGGCCGCCTGGTGGCCAGCGTGCCAGACCGCTGGGTGGACGAAACCGGAAACGACCCCAACCCTTATCATCTTCACGCCTTCGACTGGGCCAAGCTCGAAAAGGGCCTCAACCGGCATTTCTTTGTGGAGGCGCGTTACGCCCAGACCGCGCCCGGCGGCTACAAACTCACCGGCGCCGGCCGTTCGCTGCGGCCCGTGCAGCTGGATGCCGGCATCGACACCGAATGGCTGATCGCGGTCGCCTGTAAGAGTCCGCTGGAGGGACAGGGCCGCGGCGATTTCAAGCACCCCGCTTTTCAAGCCTCTTTCGAGAAGAGCGGCGCGGCGATAGTCGATTTTGCGGGCGCCTACGACAATCCTTATTTGTACCGGACCATGGTTCAGATGGGCGAACGAATCCGGCACGATCTTAAGCTGGCAACGCTGGCCCACTGGGTCGGCATGAATGCGCGCGCCGATTCGGCGGACCGGGGCGCGGCCATTTGCGTTTTCGGCTACCAGGTGCTCGCCAAGCGCGAGATAAGGATGGCTGTAAAGGTGCTGGCCCTTATCGCCGATTATCTGCGCGTGACCTCGGGCGAACAGAAGAATCGCCATGTGCCGCGCTGGCGGCTTTCCTTGACCTTTCTGGCGGGCAGGCTTTGCGAGCTGACCGGTGATCGGGACCAAGCCGCGAACTGGTACCACTCGGTACGGGATTGCAATTGGCGTGACTTTTCACCTGTTTTGGCCACCAAGGCTGTTGCGGCCTGTTTCTTTGAAGGGCGAATACGGCTGGCGGACGGCGACATCGAACAGGCTCGATCCTGTTTCGCGCATGGCTTGGGCGAGGCGCTCGCCGCCCTGAAAGGCGACCTGAACGACATCGTCGGCCATCCCGAGCAACCTATACCTTTCGGCCTTACCGAGCTCGCGGAAGTGATCGATATGGGGTCGCAGTGCGCCAATGCCATCGCTCACTTGCCCTGGTGGAAACGCGACCCGGGACTGTTCTGGAAACATGTGGACATCAAGCGCTTTGGCCTGGCGTCCTGGGCCATGGAGCTGGAACAAGAAAATCAGAAGCTCCGCAATGAACTCCTTTGCCGGTCTCAATCCGTGGGCCCCGTAATGGCCGCACCAACAAAAGTGGTCGCGTGAAGCCATGATTTCGCTGAAGAAATATATCGAATCCCGGCCGGAAGAAGTGCTAAAGGCAATGTGCGAATCCTATCGCGCGTCGCTTACGGTGATCGGCGCCAGTGCCACCCAGATATGCCCGCATCTCGGTGAAGAAGTCCAACACGATCTGCTGAATCTTCGCGACCGGCTGTCCACCGATGTTACCCCGGACGCGGTTGCGGAAACCGGAAAGCAGGTGGAACAAGAACTCGCCAAATGGGGGGAAAGCACTTCCACATACTTTCAACAAACGGCGCATGATGTTAAAGAGATCATGCTGGCCGTGGCTGAAACCACGCAAGCTCTCGGGGACCGGGACCATCGGTTCGCCGGCGAGTTCCATGGCTTCGCGGGGCAGTTGGCGGCTATCGGCAACCTGGGGGATCTCACAAAAATTCGGGAGTCGTTGGGCAAGAGCGCCCATCAACTCAAAGCTTGCGTGGCGAAGATGGTGGAAGAAGGGGAGCGATCGCTCTCACAAATTCGCGCCGAATTATCCGTGTATCAAAACCGGCTTGATGAGGCGCAGCGAATGGCCACTCAGGACCCCGTCACCGGCGTCGCCAACCGGTACAAGGCCGAAACTAGAATCCAGCTGCTGATCGACGCTTCCCGCGACTATTCCGTCGCGATGTTCGATTTGGATGATTTCAAGCAGACCAACGATCTGTATGGCCATGCTGCCGGCGACGAGCTTCTGAGACAGTTCGCCCACGAGCTGCGGTCGTTTTTTCGGTCGTCGGACATCGTCAGCCGATGGGGAGGGGACGAGTTTCTCGTGATCGCGGACTGCACCGCCGAGCAGATCCGCGATCGTATCGAGCCGATCCGAAAGTGGGTCTGCGGCGATTACACTATTCAAATTGCCGGCGAGCCCCGCAAGGTGAAAGTTCACGCTTCGGTTGGCGTGGCTTCCTGGCGTCGGGGCGAGACGGCCGCTGAGTTGGTCGCGCGCGCCGACGCCGCTATGTACCAGGAGAAAGCCCAGAAGGGCATGGCCAGGAGATAGTCGGCAAAAGGCGGCTCCCGAGCCCGTGCCCAAGGTGTAAGTTTAATTCGCTGACGCCTTATTGTCCTGGACCGTTGGAGGAATGGATAGAGCGTGGAAGTGTTCGTCGCACGTCAGCCGGTCTTCGATCGCCAGCGGCGGATCTACGGCTATGAGTTGCTGTACCGCTCCGATCCCTCCCGCAATCAATTCGACGGCACCGAAGCTACTTTAGCCACCGAACAAGTCATCTCCAGCACTCTGCTGTCGGCTGGCCTGGAGCAGATGCTCTGTGGAAAAAAAGCCTTCCTGAACTTCAATGAGCGCCTGTTGCGTGAGGGAATCCATCAAAGTCTGCCGCGCGAGTCGACGGTCATTGAAATCCTCGAATCGGTCGAACCGACCGCCGGCTTGATTGGGCTGTGCCGCGGCATTCATGAAGACGGCTATACCATCGCGCTGGACGATTTTGTTTCCAGCCCGCGCTTTGAGCCGCTCACGCAACTTGCCCAGTTGATCAAGGTTGACGTGCGAACCACCGGCCGGGCCGAGCAGGAGCGTCTGCTGCGCACCTACCGGCCCCGGGGGATCGCCATGTTGGCCGAAAAAGTGGAGACCTACGAGGAGTTCGATTGGGCGCGTAGCGCCGGCTACGACTACTTCCAAGGGTACTTCTTCGCGCGCCCGGCCGTCATGCGCGGCCAGCAGTTGCCGGCCTCCAAGCTCAACTGTCTTCGTCTGTTGAGCGAGATGCAAAAGACGGACCTGGACTTGAACCACCTGGAAAATCTTATCCGCGTGGACGTAGCGCTGACCTACAAGCTGTTGCGTTACGTTAATTCCGCGCTGTTCGGCCCGCACGATGAAATCAGGTCGATCAAGCACGCTTTAGTGGTCGTGGGCACCGACAAAATGCGTCATTGGGTGGCGCTCGCGACGATATCCATACTCGCGTCGGACAAGCCTGGCGAGCTGGCAACTCTCTCCATCGTTCGGGCGCGCTTTTGCGAGCTCCTGATCAAACTGGCGCGGATCGAACTGCGAGACGAAGCCTTCTTGATGGGAATGTTCTCCGTGTTGGACGCGTTTCTCGACTGTCCTTTGGATGAAGCGCTTCGCTCGGTAAGCTTGGGGCCGCGCATCGCGCAAGCTCTGCTCGGAACCGCGGCGGATGAGAACCTGTTATCGAATCTCTATCAGTTGACTCGCCGTTACGAAATTGGCGATTGGGACCAGGTGGAAAAACTCGCGCAGGTATGCAGGGTTTCGGCTGCCAATGTCAGGGATGCCTATGTGGAGGCGACGCTCTGGGCCAACGCGTTGCAACATGCCGTAAACACATAAGCGAATCACGTAAAGGGCTTCAGGGGAACTGTCGATTGACGCATATGTACCGCGCCATTATCCTCGTTATTGCGATTTCGGCCGGTGCCTTCGCTGACATTCCGAATCGGCCGCCCACCACAGCGCCCCAACCCAGGAAAAAACCTGTCGCTCAGCCCGGGAACGTGCAAAAGGTCGTGCGGAAGACGAAGGCCGGGAAGGCTATGGAAAAAGCCGCCAAGGAAGCTCAGAAGCGGGCCAAGAAGGAAGCAAGACGTCACAGGTAAAGGTACCCATCGGTACTCGCGGCTTCAGCGGTACTCGCGGCTTCAGCCGCGTTTCGCCAAATCGGTACTCGCGGCTTCAGCCGCGTTTTCGCGAAGTCGGTGACCCCCGGTCCAGCGTACTCCCTACGCTCGGGTTTCTCCTCACAGGCTGCACTCGGCCGCCCGCCCCATTAACATACGCCGCATGGCAGCATGAATCCGCTCCACGGCGGGCCGCCGGTAGGCCCACTTCTCGTCCGGCTCCGGTGGATTGACCACCATGGTGGCATTCGCCTCGAATAGCAGAATCTGGCGGTCCGCGCTGAGTCCGAAGTCGATGCCCGCGTAATCCAGTCCCAGCCGTGATTGAATCTCGGCGAGCGCCGCCATGGCGCGCGATCCCAGCACCTTCGGCATGTTCTCGATGAACTCCGCGTCTTCCGCGCGGTGCTCGGCATTATCCGCCATTTCCGCTGTGAAATAGTGGATCTTCCAATGGCTGGAGATGGCGGCATGCAGAGGGTACAGCTTGCCATCGATCATCATGACGCGGTACTTGCGCGATTTGCCATCCGGTCCCCGTGCGTCCAGATAGCGGAGAACGGTCAAATCGTCGCCAGGCAGCTCGGCCAACGCGGCGGGCAACTGAGCGATCGTCTCCACCCGGAGAAAGTGAAGCCCCGTGTGGAAGCCTGGCGTCCGGATCAGAATCGGTAACTCAAAACCGTGGCGGGCCAGCGTCGTGGCGGCGTCCGGGCCTTCCAGCAGCACGCGCGGCAGCGTGACAGTGCGCGGCGTGATGACCCCAGGGATGCCGCGGAGGCGCTGCGCGTTGTCGCTCCGTCCGGTTGCGGCCACAGCCGCCGGGGCATTGATCACCGGCGTTTTCGTGAAGGCCAGTACGGATTGGGCCGCGGCCAGCGCCGGACTGGCCCGGTCGGCATCTCCGATCGCGTTGAAGACCAAGCGGTGCGGCGGCAGCGGAGTAGTGGGGTTATAAAACTCCACGAAAACAAGAAATGTTTGGAAAACGCGATCATCCAGAAAATGCCGGATCGGAATGTTGCCATCCGTCGATCCCGCCAACAACAGCAGGGACACTGGTGGCCGCTCGCCCCGATAAGGCAAAGCCACCACGGGCCGGCTCTCGAACTCTATTCGCCGATGCCGGGCCGCACCGGATGGATCGCCGCATCCCTCCAGTACGCAGGCCAGGCCCTGGTGTGCTCCGGCCAGATCCGGTTGTAAGCGCAGGGCGGTTTCGTAATGTTCCCGCGCTTCCGCCAAGCCGCCGTCCTCCCGCAGGGCATTCGCCAGATTGACGTGGCTGACTGCGTCGACGGGATGCTTAGCCACGGCTTGGGTGTAAGCAGTGCGGGCCGCCGTGCGGTATCCCGTTTCATACAGCAACGTACCGAGGTTGTTCAAAGCCGCCCGATGTGACGGTTCTCGCGAAAGAACGTCGAGATAAGCGTTCCTGGCATCGGTGGCGCGGCCAACTTCCGCCAACAGGCAAGCGCGCTCGAATCGCAACGGAATGGCGGCGGCATCCCCTGCTATTTGCGTCTCCAATTCCCGCAGCCTGGATTCTCTCAGCCTGCGTGGCGCCCAATCCGCCGCTTCGCCGCACGGCTCCTGACGGCTGAGCAGGGCGCCGTGCTCTATTGCGCGGCCTGCCGCCACGGTCTTTTCAATCAGCATATCGATCTCGGCCCGGCTCGTCCGGTGATTCACAATCGCAGCGCGAATCGCCAGCTGCCCGTCGATAACGGTAGTTGACGGCGCGACGTCTCCGGCTTCATGAAGATCGGCGACGATCCGGGCATTGACACGATGCGCATGATTGCCGGCGCGATAACGGAAACACACGATGTTCAGCGGCACGGGCGCCAGCAGTTCCAACTCGGGCGTTTCCATGACGCGCGTCTCCAGATAGCGCGCCAGTCCGCACGTGCGCGAGATCACGGCTCCCAACGCATCGGCGCCGTATACCTGCAGCGTGAACCACGCCTTCAGCGCGCGGAATCCGCGGGAGAGATCGGGTCCGAAGTCACAAGGCCAGGCTGATCCGCCCGCCAGTCCCCGTTCCTCGCGGCGCAGATAAGCGGCGGAGGTAGCGAAGGCTTCGCGGTGCAGCAGCCCGTCGCGCACCAGGATGAAACCGGCATCATAGGGAACTTGGCCCCATTTATGAAAGTCGAAAGCGAGCGAATCCGCGCGCTCGATTCCCTTCAAACGCGGAGCGAGATCCGGCGCCAACACAGCCAGGGCGCCGCACGCTCCATCGACATGGAGCCACAACTGCTCGCGGCGTGAAACATCGGCTAGCGCATTCAGATCGTCAATGGCGCCGGTATCGACGGTGCCGGCCGTGCCCACCAGCAGGAACGGCGCGAACCCCGCGCGGCGGTCCGCCTCTATTGTCTTTTCCAGTTCCGCCAAATCCATCCCGCGGCCAGGCTGGGCGGGAATCAGACGCAGCGCATCGCTGCCGAGACCGGAGTAATCCGTGGCCCGCGCGATGCACATGTGAACGGCCGCCGAGGCATAGGCGGTCAGTCTGCGGGAAGCCGCGGCGACACCCGCGCGGCGCACCTCGGAACCCAAAGCCACATCGCGGGCGATCAGCATGCCGATGAGATTGGCCATCGAAGCGCCCGTCACAAACAAGCCGGTAGCGCTATCCGGAAAGTGGAAAATCGTCCGCATCCAGAGGACAATCTGGCGCTCCACTTCAATCGGGATGTGATCCCGTCCGCCGAGATTCGCATTGAGACTGGCGGCCAGCATCTCGGCCAGGATGCCGACTGGAGTTCCACCACCGTGCACCCATCCCATGAAACCAGGATGTGTGTTGCCGGTGGCGTAGGGCAGGATGTCTCTCAGGAATTTGCCATGCACCTCGGCGAGATCGGAGGGACCGCGCGGGATAGGATCGCGAAAGCGCTCTCGCGTATTATCCGGGATCGGCTGCCAAACGGGCCGCTCGCGGATGTGCTCCACATAGTCGAGAGCATCGTCCAGAATCCGGTGAGCCTGGGTTCGGAAGGAGGGCCAGTCGGTCGGGTCGAGATCGGTCGCCATACTAATTCGCGCGTGAATTCGGTAATGAAATCAGACCCGCTTTGTTCAGGACCACGATATCCACGCGCCGGTTCTTCGCGCGCCCTTCCGGCGTGTCGTTGGTTTCCAAAGGAAAGGAGTCGGCATAACCCACCACGGACATCCGGCTGCCGTCGATGGAGAACTGAGTATTCAGCGCCTCCAGCATCGCGATGCTGCGCGCCGCGGAGAGCTCCCAATTGCTCTGAAATCGCGAATTATGGATGGGGACGGAATCGGTATGCCCTTCCAGGCGGATCGGATTGGGAATGTTTTGAAGCGTCGCCGCGATCTTGCGCAGAACGGGAATGCCGGCCGGAGATACCCGGTCGTCACCGGAGACAAAATAGGCTGCTTCCTGCAGGCTCACCACCAAGCCTCGTGTTTCTGTATGGATGGTTATGCGGCCCGCGCGGATATCTTCCGCCAGACTCTCGCGCAGTAAGTCGCTCGTGGGGGAAAGGTCGACGGGCGCCTGGGGAACCGTCTGGGACTTGGCTCCGCCTGGACCGCGCATCATCTTGTTGCCCTGACCGGAATCTTCGACGGTTCCACCCAGCACGTGCGCTACTTTCGGCGTTCCGTCAAAGGCTCGGCGCACCGATTCGGCCGCTTGCAGGACCTTGTGATGATCCGCCTGGGAGCTGGCGTAAAGAACCACGAAGAAAGCGAACAACAGTGTAATGAAATCGGCGTAGGACACCAGCCAGCGCTCGTGCTTCTCCGATTCGTGCTCTCCACGGGAACGGCTCATACCTGGCTGGGGGCTCGCACCGGCACATTGTCTTGGATCGACGCCGGCTTGGCGTCCGGATTGCCCGCCAGGCTCTCCAACTTCCTCCGGATCATCTTCGGATTCATGCCTTCCACGATGCCCGCGACGCCTTCAAGAATCAACTCGGTCAGCTCGATGCGCCGTTTCGCGCGTCCGCGGATTTTGCTTGCGGCCGGTAGGAACAGAAGATTCGCCGCTCCCACGCCATAGATGGTCGCCACAAATGCCACGGCGATTCCCCGTCCAACATCATCGATATTCGCCAGGTTCTTCATAACCTGGATCAGACCCAGCACTGCGCCGATGATTCCAATGGTGGGCGAATAGCCTCCCGCGCTTTCAAAGACCTTGGCCCGGCTGAGCAGGCGCCTCTCTTCCATTTCCTGGTCGAGTTGCATGGTGTGCTTCAATTCGGTCAGTTCCGCGACGTCGATAGCGAGATTGATCGCCTTGCGCAGGAATGGATCCTCGATGCCTTCCGCGTCTTCTTCCAGGGACACGATGCCGTTGCGCCGCGCCTTGGTGGCAAACACGATGAGCTGCTCGAGCATGGCCTGCGACGAAACCACGGGTTCGAAGAATACGTACTTCAACTCGCGTACCGCGCCGATTACGTCGGCAAAAGGGGTGCTGACCAGCACCGCGCCCGCGGTCCCGCCCAGCACGATCAGAGCGGCTGTGCCCTGCGCGATGTCCGCCAGAGATCCTTTTTCAAGCAATAATCCGCCGACAATGCCGCCGATCGCGATGAGCAACCCCAACACGGTTGCTTTGTCGATGGTCAGGCCGGGGCCCCCGTCGCGGTTTCTAGCGACACGGCTCGCATCAGCCATTTTCGTTCCTGTTGCCCGCGGGAATCCCAGAGCCGATGCGCCGCCGGAACTCGACAATGCGCGAGAGAATTTCGTCCGCGCTTTCCCGAACAAACAACCTTTGACCGGTGGTCAGCGCGATGGTGGTGTCCGGCACGGTCTCAATCTGCTCGATTAGGTCCGAGTTCAGCAGGATGGACTGATTGTTGATGCGCGTGACCCGGATCATACCGATCAGGCAACCGAGGATGCCACGTCCTCATTCTCCTCGCCACCGCGCTGGTCGCCCACCTCCACTTGCAGCGCGTCCAGCTTGGCATAGAAAGTGGTGCGCTTCAGTTGGAGCAAAGTGGCCGCCCGCTTCTTGCTTCCCCCCGCTAGACGCAATGCTTCCGACAAAAGAGTTTTTTCGAACTGGCTGACGATGAGGTTGTAATCGATTCCCTCGCTCGGCATGGCGAACATCCGCGGATGATTCGGAGACCCGCTCAAAGCCGTGAAGTCGGCCATCCTCAGCGTGGCGCGGGTGCCGCTGAGGGCGATCGCGCTTTCGATGGTGTTTTCGAGCTGGCGGATATTTCCCGGCCATGGGAATTTGGTCAGCCAAGCGATAATCTCGGCCGGGATAGCTTTGATCGGGATCTGCTCATTGCGGCAGATCCTCTCGATGAAGTGGGGCACCAGATCCGCGATGTCTTCCAGCCGCTCGCGCAAAGTGGGCAGATGAATGGGCGCGACGTTCAAACGGTAATACAAGTCCTGCCGGAACTTGCCTTGTTCCACCAGATTCGCCAGATTGGCGTTGGTGGCGGCGATCACTCGGACGTCCACGCGCTGCGCTTCGGAAGAACCAAGCCGGTAAAACTCGCGCTCCTGCAGCACGCGTAGGAGCTTAGCCTGGAGCGAAAAAGGCATGTCGCCGATCTCGTCCAGGAACAGCGTTCCGCGATTGGCCTGTTCGAAGCGGCCCAGGCGGCTCTGAAAAGCACCGGTATATGCCCCGCGCACATGGCCGAATAGCTCGGCCTCCAGCAATTCACCAGGGATGGCATTGCAGTTGATCGACACCATCGCTTGGCCGGCCCGCGGACTGGCATCGTGGATGGCGCGGGCGACCACTTCCTTGCCGGTTCCCGTTTCGCCCGTGATCAGCACCGTTGCGCGCCGCGGGCTCACCAGCCGAACCAGTTCTTTCACCACGCTCATGGAGCAGCTCCGGCCAACCAAGCTGCGGCTCCACGGCTCTGCTTTATCGTCCGATTCCGGATTGCCGCCTCGCCTCTGTCCCCGGCGGCGAACCTTCGCCAGCGCCCTGGCACGTTCCTCAATCGAGGCCTGATCGGTGATGAATTCGTCCGCGCCCAGAGAGCACAGTCTAAAGGCTTCCGATGGGGACGTCTCTGGCAGCCAGGCAATCACCGGGGTAGCGCCAAGAGATATTCGCTGGATGGCTACCAGCAGCTCCGTGTCTTCCATCTCGACACGCGGTAGCCTTACAACGATCACATCGGGTGGGTCCACCGTTCCCAGTATTTCCGGCAAATCGGAAACTTCGCTAACGATGTCCACGGCCCTAACACCCGGCGTTGAACTCCAGAAGTCTGCAGGCCCTGGGGCAGTCGCGTCGGTAAATACTGAAACTCTCATGGTGTACGCGTTCTATCGGACGCAAAACGTTACGGGTGTAGGGCGATTCCCCTGGCAACATGTGGGGGAAAGACGTTACCTCCAGGGGGGGAATGAAATGCATTCCAATTAAAGTTAATTTATAGAAACTATAATAAAACCTCTAATAACGACTCGAATAACAAATCGACTTATAAGAGCCGTGCCGGTTAGCCTGCGACATCGAGGGATACTGTCGAAGAAGCCGCGGCCTCTTCCTGGGTTGGATCGGACAGCGCCGTTGTTACCTGCAAGGCTTCGGCGATCCGCTCGTTGACGCGGGCGATCGACAGCAGATCCTCCACGGTTCCTCCGCCGGCAAAAAGAGTGAAAATCCGCTTGTCGATAAACTTGCTAAGGCGCAGCAAATTCAGGCGCAATGTTTCGGGCAGGGCATTCGCGGGGTTGCTCACCTCCACTTGCAGAAACGACCATAGCCGCTGGTTAAACTGGAGCGTATCCGTTAGGGTGTCGTCAAACTCAGTGGTATGATTCTCCTCCCACTTGCGGGCACACTGGCGTAATTTCTGCGCCCCGCGAAAAAGGACTAAAGCCTCCAGTTCGCGTCCTTCCAGTGTCTCCCGCTGTACTTGCTCGTAAATTTTAGCTTGATGCATTATTAACCTTTCCTTAAATGTGACGACTTTTTGACTTCCTGTCGAAGATCCGACGCGACCCGATCGGCTACCGGTTTCCAATTCCGCAATCCGTTCTGACGGAACAATCGCATGGACGGATACCATGGCGTATCCTCGCGATCCTGCAGCCACCGCCAATCGTTACAAGCCGGCAGCAGCGTCCAGACCGGCCTTCCCAGCGCGCCCGCCAGATGAGCTACCGATGTATCGACGGTGATCAGCAGATCCAGCTCCGCTAGACACCGCGCCGTCGCGGCGTAGTTGGAAAGCTCCGGTCCCAGGTCGATGATGGCTCTCGAACGCAGCCACTGGTCTTCCGCCGGCGTCGGGCCGAGCTGAAGACTGAAGAACCGCGCGCCTTCGATCATGACAAGATCCTGAAGCAGCTCCAGAGCTACCGAGCGATTGCGGTCGTTGTGATGCTTCGGATTGCCTCTCCACACCAGTCCTACGCGAAACTTGGCGCACGCCGCGAGATCCTCCGGGACTGCGCCCGGCGGCGGCCGCAAATACGGCGTCTCTCCTGGAGTAGAAACAGGAATCGAATCGATGCGTGTTCCGAACAATCGGGGGAGACTCATCAGCGGGGCGTGTACGTCGAATTCCCGCGCATTCACGGGTCCGGAGAAGACCTGCGCGACTTCCGGCATGCCATCGAGCAGTGTCCGTAAAGATTCGTGGCAGTGCACCAAAACCTTCGCCCCCTGTTGATGCAGCAACCGGGCATAGCGAATGAACTGGATCGTATCTCCGGCTCCTTGCTCGGAGTGCAGCAGAATCGTTTTGCCTTCAATGCTGGATCCATCCCATTCAGGCTGCGGCAGCGTCCGCACCTCGGCTCCCGGCTTTTTCCAACGCCACTCGTATTCGCGCCAGCCTTGCTCGAAATCCCCCTGGAGCAGCAAAATCAAAGCGCGATTGGTGTGCGCTTCCCCATATTCGGGATCAATCGAGACGGCTTTGGAGTAACAACGCGCCGCTTCGCCGATGCGGGAAAGCTCCCCGCATAGATTGCCCAGGTTGTTCCACGCCGCCGCGTAATCCGGCCGGATGGCCAGCGCTTTGCGAAGCTGGACTTCCGCCTCCTGCGTCTCGCCGGCAGTGCGCAGCAGAAGCGCCAGATTGTTCAGCGCCTCCGGAAACCGCGGCTGGTGCGAGATCGCCTGGCGAAGGTGACCGATCGCCTCAGCTTCAAGGCCCATGTCCGCCAGTACGCCCGCGAGCAGGAAATGGCTACCCGAATCACGCGGGTTCGCGTCGCATAAGGACTTCAGCACATCCCGCGCGGCTTCCAACCGTCCTTCCGCGCGGAACGCGGCTGCCAGCTTATGACTGATCTCCTGATCCTCGGGAACCACCACCAGCGCCTGGCGGCAGATGACCGAGGCCGGCTGAAACAGCTTCAGCTCCAGCAGCGTGTCAGCCAGCGAAAGATACGCCGCTTTGTTGCGCGGATCGATCCGCAGACCCGCCACCCACTCCTTGGCGGCCTCGGCCAGGCGACCCTCCGCCTGCAAAGCTTTCGCCGAAGTGAAATGCCGTTCCAGGCTCTGCTCAAAATCTGTTACTGGCATACCGCTTCTCTCTCGAGTGCCGGGGCATCCCGAAGCACTCGCGCGCTGGCCACTTGAGTAAACAGAATGTCAATCTGCGCGACGCCCGTAAAATTGCGGATCTCATCCACCGGCGCCACCACGCCCGGCGCCTCTGTTACCAGGAAGCAACCAAGGAGTCCGGGGATAGCTTTTACGCCGAAGCTCGCAAGCTCCGCCCCGGATTTCCGGATCACGCGTACCGGCTCGCCAGGCTCAACCAGACGAATGAAGATCGCTCCGATGGAGATGAAATCGCCCGGCTCGCCGAAGGAGAAGCCCACCTCGAAAAGATTCGCGTCGCGGAACTGCAATGCGAGCCGAGTCCAGCCCGTGCAGCGGCTCGAGAGCACGTAGCTCTGGTCCGCGCGATGTGCCGCGCCGTCGTTCCAGAAGAAGATCATGCGCCTCGGGTTCTCCGGACACTGGAACGCTTCGGGCTGCGCTTTTCTAAGAAAGATGCTGCGCACCGCGTTGCCAATGACGGGATTTATCTGGTGCGCCAAACCGAAGATCCAATACACGCTGGAGCTCTGCAGGCTGGCCAACTGATGCGCGGACGCATATTCCAGGTATTCCGGCTCGAGGTCGGCGGCCATCAGCCCGCGGGTTCGAGCGGAACCCATGTTCTCATCGTGCACCCAAGATCCGAACGCCTCGAGCTCCGCTTTCACCGGCTCGGTCAGCGAGCGGATGAGAATCGCCTCCAGAAATGGGCGCAGAACCCCGGACCCGATGGCCGCCATGGAAGGCGCCGCCGCGAAACGGCGCACAAAATCGAGCATACCCTGCTGCACGCGCGAGATCTCCTCCCGCTGCCGCATTGGCAAATGCTGCTCGCCCAGCACGGGATCGCCCTGCGCGTCGTATCCGGTGGTGCTGCCGACATCGCACATCAGGCATTGCTCCACCAGCTCGGGCGAGCGCATGAAAGAATGCGCGATCCGCAAAGGCTGCCCGTTTTGCGCCAGGAATCCCTCGGCCGGGATGCCTGCGCGCTGGATCTTGCGCACGGCGCTGCCGGTAACCAGGTACAATCCATGGGTTTTTACCGGTACTTTTTCGTGATCGAGAATCTTCTGGAGGCAGCCCTGAATGGTCCCTGAATAACCCAAATCGACCACTGCGATGCGGCCTCCCTGCGCCGGCGCGGTCTTTCGGAAGTACGTCATCAACCGAGGCTGCCACTGCGCTGGCCTTTAGCAGCGGATCTTCCGCGATCTTCACCGCGAGTTTTGCTGCCGTTTCCGCTGAAATCAGCGCATCGCCGTCCAGCCCCAGGACTGTCCAATCGATCCCCAGGGGCTCGCACAGATCTCGCGCGCGCGTTGGTTGCGGACGCGCCAAATAGCTCTGCAACTCCGCCGCATCGCCCCGGAAAATGCAGGCGCGCAGCATCGCATAACGAGATGCGAAAAACTCAACCGTGTCGATCCCGGTTTCGAATTCATCCAGCACGCGCTTCAGAATCCGGCCCTCGCGCATCAGGCATAGCAGCGTCGGGATGCCTTCCGCCACCGAGCGCTCGATCACCCATTTCGCAAAACCCGCCGTCACCGGACCCAGAAACAGAGCTCCCCAGCTTCGGTATGGATCTGCCCAGTTGTCAGAAGTGTCTACCGCCTGCGCCCGTAGCGCGCTCAAACCCGCATCTCCGGTGCCCGGGAAATATGCGGCGCGCTCCGATGGGGGCGCGAAGAGCTCCTGATCCAGGGCGCGCCGATAATCCTCGGGCGCCCGTGGACGCCACACCGCGGCTATCCCCAATTCGCGGGCCGCCTCGAAGTCAGCGCGCCGGTTATCGCCAATATGTAGAATCTGGTCCGCCTTCCAACCCGTTTGCCGCATCACCTCGGCATGCAACCCGAGCGCTTTGGGTTTCCGGTAGCGGCAGGAGTTGACGATCAGGTACGGCGTCCGCGGCAGAATCGCGCGCAGATGCTCCTCTTCAAAATAAGTGTCGGAGACGAACGCCGTATGAATGCCCTTCCGAGCGGCATAGTCGATCAGGTCGACAATCTCCGGGTCATGAAATGTGGACTGGCGCTCCAATTCGAGCTCGGCGCGGATTAGATCCGCTGCGGTGGTTCCATCGCGCACTAATCCCGGCGGAAACGCGTGGTAAATCTCCTGGAGCGTCACTTCACGATCGGAGCTTCGCCGCAGGCGCGCGGATTGCTCAGCCTCCATGCGCTCCATGGCAAAGCTTGCCGCCGACGCGGATGGGTACAGCACGCCGCGCTCGATCAGCCTCGCTCCCAACGCGAAGAACAGATCCGTGGGAGCCGGGAAGGCGCGCCATACCGTGGTATCGAAAATGTCGAGCGACAGCAGCCGGATTTTGCCCGAATCGATGAGGCGCCGGGCCTCCATCAGCGGTGCGTGCGGCGGATTCATTTAATCCCACACATTACGGCAATTCGTTGGCCATTGCGTTCCCTCCGCTATCGCAAGAGATCCAGCGGTAATCAGACCGATTTCCTGACTTCGGGGTGCGTTCCATGACGGCCAGGTGGCAGTCGCGTAGCATTCAGGAGGCTTTTTTCGTACCGCAGCAGACGCTTCATCTTTTGCAGCGCTTTGTAATACTCTCCCGCGATCACCAGGCGGCTGACCTCCTCCAGCAGCGGGGCCGTGCTCGATGCGGCGGCTAGCGCTTCGCGCGTGAGGGCCAGGTACAGCTGCATGGTCTCTTCCCGTTTTTCCGGCTGAATGTACAGGAGCTCGATGGCCATGTAGATACGGCTGCAAGGAGAATTGGTCTTCGATTCCGGCAGGATGTCCGGACAGCGCAGAATAGGGGTGTGAGTTTCGATCATCAATTGAGTCGAATACGCACCGTGGTTGCGGACCACCGCTCCGCCCAGGATGATCCGCTCTTGTGGTTTGAGCGTAAGTACCAGCGCCATGCCAGCTCCTCGCTTTATCGCCCGGCAGCCACTTTTCGGTTCGTGGCCGCTCCGCAGCGCGCGAAATACAACCGTTCCAGTTCTTGGACTTCATCCCTGCGGCGTCGCCTTTCCTGCTCCAGGCGGTACCACACCCGCCCCAGCAAAAGGAGCGTCGTGTCTTCCGACTCACTTTTCATTTGATTTAGCGTGATACTCTGCATCAATTCCAGCTCGCTGTTGGACAGCAGATGCAACGACGCATCGGACTCTGTCGATTCGTGCCCGGCCTTTACGTTCGTCATGTTGGTTTCGCTCTCCGGCAACATTGCCATGGTCTGCCTTCGGGCAAAGTATCGTCCGCCGCGTTGCATCTTATGGGAATTTATTCCCATTGGAACGCTAATCCAGCAGGTTGTCTTTTTTTTCACAAGAGTGCCGTAGCGTGACGATACTTCGATCCGGAGATGCGCCCGCATGTTAAACGCACAGATTGCCGACCGCGCCGCCAAGGCCCAGGAATCCTATTGGGCTCTCAAAGGTTTACCTCCGTTTCCCGCCGTCGTGACACGTTTACTGGGGTTGCTTGCCACCGATGACTACGAGATGCACCAGCTCGTGGATCTGATCAGCGGCGATCCGATGTTTGCGTCCGAGCTGTTGCTCGCCACCAATTCAGCCCGGTACGGCTCGGGCAAGGAGGTCACCAGCATCCGCCATGCGGCCGCGCTGCTGGGAAGGGAAACGCTGCGATCCTTTGCCGTCGCCGCTTCGCTGCGCATGTACGTCGGGCGCGTCGCCCGTCAGGACCAGCTCGCTAAGGTCTGGCGTCATTCTCTGGCCACGGCGGTGATTTGCGACCTGCTGGCCGAATGCAACCCCGAAATCCCCAAGAAATCGCGCGACGACACGCCCTACGTCGCGGGGCTCCTGCACGATATCGGAAGCCTGGGGCTGATGGTCGCGCACCCCGCCAAATACGCCGAGGCGCTGGACAACGCCATTCGCGATTCCAAGGATCTGCGAGAAATAGAACAGAACACTTTCCAACTCGATCACTGCGCGGCGGGGCATCGGATCGCGTGCGCCTGGAAATTTTCGCCCGCCGTTGCCCAGGTCGCGCTGCTGCATCATCAGGCGCCCTCCGGTGGCGAATTCACTTTGCTGGAGCTGGTCAAGGTGGGGGTCCTGATGGCCGACGCATTAGCCTACCAGGTGGTTCCTCCCCAGCAAGTCATGACATTGGTGGAGGTGTCCGCGTTCCTTCCAGCCGCCGCTCAGGTCCGTTTCATTAAAGAAATCGACGCGCTCCCCAAGCGAATCGCGGAGCGCATCCGGTCATTTGAGTTATGAGCTTTCAGCACGGAAAGGGAACAGCAGAGTCATGTTCGTATTAGTCGGCATCGTGGTGGTTTTCGGGTCGATTATTGGCGGCTACCTGATCGAGAAAGGCAATCTGCTCGTCCTGGTGCAGCCGGCCGAGTTGATTACCATCGGAGGGGCGGCCATCGGCAGCGCGCTGATCGCCAATCCCCCGAAGGTAATGAAGCGCATCGCCGCGGGAATCCTAGCTTCGGTCAAGGGATCTCCCTACACCAAAGCCACATTTCTCGAAACGTTGAAGATGATGTATGAATTCTTCAGTCACGTCTCGAAAGTCGGCATGCAGACCATCGAAGGCGAGGTCGACGCGCCCGACAAGAGCCCGATTCTGTCGAAATACCCCAAGTTTTTGGCGGACCAAAGTGCGCTGGCGTTCGTGTGCGATACGATCCGCACCTATTCCTCCGGTTCCATGAACCAGCATCAGCTCGATCATTTGATGGAGATCGATCTCGAATCAGTGGAGCAAGAAGATCAAACGCCGGTCTCGGCGTTGGCCACCATCAGCGATAGCCTGCCGGGATTGGGAATCGTTGCCGCGGTGCTGGGCGTGGTGGTCACCATGGGCTCGCTCGGCGGACCTCCGGAAGAGGTGGGCCATAAGGTCGCCGCGGCGCTGGTCGGGACTTTTCTCGGGATCCTGTTGTGCTACGGCCTGGTCGGGCCCATTTCCTCCAACCTGGCCAAGCTGAACGAAGGCCGCGCGCAGTATTACCAGTGCATCCGCCAGGGTTTGCTGTCGTTTCTGGACGGCAGCTCGCCGATATTGGCGGTCGAGTTCGCGCGCCGGTCGTTGCCATCCGACCTCCGGCCGACGTTTAAGGATCTCGAAGAGACCTGCCGCAACTCGAAGAAGGAATAAACCGTGTCGTCCGGGCCCGTCATCATCGTCAAGAAAATCAAGAGAGGCCACGCCGTTCATCACGGCGGCGCGTGGAAAGTCGCCTACGCGGATTTCGTCACCGCCATGATGGCCCTATTCATCGTCCTGTGGTTGCTCAGCAGCAGTGAGCGCGTGCAGAAAACGGTGGGAGGCTATTTTCGCGATCCCCGCGGAAAAGGCAGAATGGTTGGCACCACCGTTTCGGGCGCGGGCGAAGCCATGCAGGTCAAGCTCGACGAGATGGATAGCCTGAAAAAAAAGATTGAAAAGGCGATGTCCCAGGAGCTGAAGGATTTTAACCGGCTCAAGGATTTCGTCAACATCACCATCACGGAGGAAGGCCTGCGTATCGAGCTGGTCGAGTCCGCCTCCGGAGTGTTCTTTGACAGCGGCAGCGCAGTGCCTTCCCCGGCCGGCGCTGAGATCTTCGCGAAACTAGCCGAAGAAGTGGGTACCTTGCCGAATCTGGTTGTGATCGAGGGCCATACCGACGCCAAACCATTTAACGGCGCTCGTGATTATTCCAACTGGGAGCTTTCCTCCGATCGCGCCAACGCAGCCCGCCGCCTCATGATGAGCCACGGCCTGCGCCCGGATCAAGTCGCGCAGGTACGCGGCTATGCCGACCAGCATCTTCGCAAGCCTGGCGCTCCAGAGGATCCTTCCAATCGCCGCATTTCGATCCTGGTAAAACGCGCGGAGCCATCCCTGCCGGCCGAGCAGGCGGAAGTGGACCCCAAGAAGGCCGCGCCACCCCCAATTCAGGCGACCAATCAGGCCACTAAAACGCGATGACCGCCTGCTTTTACGCCGGCGTCCACGCTATTCGCTAACCGATCCGTCACCGATGTCGCCGTGTCCCCAGTCTGGAACATGGTGCAGCCGATCGTTACCGTAATCTCGACCGCTTCTCCCCACCAGCGGAAGCAGGATGCCGAAATCAGCGCGCGCATCCGTTCC